>Ga0078894_10003591_pt1 | contig 11768 bp, 14 predicted proteins | sample LauGreSu1BDMLBSD_2_FD_67506 | JGI IMG/M metagenome (GOLD analysis project Ga0078894, IMG submission 67506) | Freshwater lake microbial communities from Lake Michigan, USA - Su13.BD.MLB.SD (version 4) (version 4) | ecosystem: Environmental > Aquatic > Freshwater > Lake | place: Lake Michigan... | reverse complement strand
GTAGTTGTTGAAGTAGATGTAGTCGTACTTGTAGATGTACTTGTAGTACTTGTTGTCGTAGTTGGGGTTGCATCTGTATAATATTTGCCACTTCCAATTAGTGAAACTGTATAACCGCCTATATCTTTATAATTACCGTTTATAGAATAACCACCTATAAAACAATAGCCACTAATATATCTATAACCATCTATCCCGTTATCTATTCTAAATCTTGTTAAAAGTACTAATCTATCCTTTTGTGCTTGAGCAATATCTTCATATGAGAAATTATCTAAAGTAACAATACCGTCTAATGACATTGTCCAAGACGATAAATTGTCTTTATCTTCTTTAAACCAAGCATTTACTGCCGATGTAGTTTCTGATAAATCTGTTTGACTTTCAAAAGCACAACCTCTTGCACAAGCAAAAGCAGTCTCCGTTGCTGGAATTGTAGATGTATCTATTTTGTATAGAATTACATTGTCTCCGCTTACTTTAACTGCCATAGGTCAAAGTTACTAAGATATTACATAAGCACCAACACCTTGTAAATTGATTGTATATGTAGAAATGTCTTTATAAGGTGCGTTTATTGATATGTTTGTAATTATAGCAGAACCAGACAATACTACTATGCTTGTACCATTGTTTATGCTGAACTTGATATTGATAGGAGTTCTTGCCAACTGATTGGCTAACATATCTGCATAAGAATACCCATCAAGAGTTACAATACCATCACAACTTACATTCCATGAAGCCTTATCTATTTTATATTCGGTAAACCATGCAGAAGATTGACTTGTTACATCTACTTGATTCACTTGCACATTAAAAGTGCAATTAGTTGAACAAGCAAATACAGTATCTACTCCTCCAGAAGTTTTATATAGAATTATATTTTTGCCTTGTACTTTATCTGCCATGACTTATAGTTATTTAAAATATTGTATATAATTTATAGTTGCAGTGATATCTGTATTTGATATTTCTAACAAAGTTCCACTCATAGAATTATCTACATAATCAATAGATGAGTTTCCTAACATATAAGAGTTACTTGCAACGTTTATTTGTGCTGGGTCTGTATCAGTAGATTTAATCATTTTAGATGCGTTTAAATACGGATATGTTGCATTAGTTGTTACAAAGCTACTAACCGAACAATCTATATTTATAATATTTGCCCCATAAGAATTTATGTATTGCCTCATTAGTAATTGAGTCATACTATCGTATAAGCCAGTCATTCCAAATCTATACCAGTTTAAAAGTGGGGCACCATCTGATTTTAAGAACACTCCAACAGATGTAGGAAATCCGGGAACACCTTGATAACCAAAAGGAATATCCGCCTCTTTAATGTATTCTTTGTTATTGTTTATGTAAGCAAAGTAATCTACTTTATTATAATCATATTCAGCCGTAACTACAAATTGTGTAACGGTACAAGTGTTTCCAACTTGGTTATTAAACTCTACTGTTAATTGCCCACTTATAGGACAAGGTAAAGTACTGAAAGAAAACTCGCCATTTGCCCCCTCTGGTATTGTATATCCAGAACTTGCTGAACTTTGCCAATCTTTATTATTGTTTAGATAATATGTTGTAGTACCGTCAAATACAGTCATAGAAACATATCCTCTTGTACCACTTCCGCCATTTAAAAATAACATTGAATAATTTATAGTAGCATTAGCACTAATTTTAGGCATAAAGTTGTTAATCATTCTGGTATAACCTCCACCTCCGGCTCTTACTAATGTTATTTGTGCGTATGATTCAGTTGCATTATCTACAATATAAAAAGATGAGCCAACTCCAACATTAGTTACTGTCCAAGATTGTGGAGCAGAACTTAAATTAGGATATATTTTTAAATTACCATTATCTACTAAATTCTTATCTTGATTAATGTCAATGCTTGTCTGTACTCTGTTAAAACCCTTTAAGATAAGTTTAAACTGCTCATTATTTATAAAATATAAACCGCTTGTATTACCAGTATATCCTTGTATTTGGCTTAACGTATTTAAGTTACTTCCACTTGAAACTACTGTGCCTAAGTAATCATATTGTGTAAAATAATTATTTTCATTAGCAAACTCATTAATAGCTACTACCCACCATTTACCTCCAGCTTGAAATAGTCTACACCCAAAAGACTTGATAATTTTTTCTAATACATCAAAGCTATTCTCATATGTATAATCATCATTTTTAAATGTTCTAATAGGTAAATACGTTTGACTAAATGGCTCATATTGTGTACCGTCTGCTCTATCATTCATATCAAGAGCAAAGTATGAGCATACAGTCATTAAGTTAGGATTGGTAGGGAAACTTAAAGAGTTTAAACAAGTTAAAATGTAAGTTAATACACTTAACTGACTATTAGTTCTATTACCAACACTATTAATATTTAAAGGTATATTTCTTAACATACCTAAACCATCAACACAACTAAAAGACAATTGCTTTCTACCAGTAGAGTAACTTATGGAAATATTATCGCTTAATGTATAACCAGACCATTCTAAATCAGACCCTAAATACAACTTAGCAAAATACTTTCTATCATTTAAAGTAACAAAGTCTGGTATATTAGCTAAATTATCTGTAACGTCAATAGTACAAGACAATTCACTTGCATACAAAGCCTCATATATATCATCACCACTTGGGATATATTGTAAAGATATATTTACTCCAATAAATTCAATTAAAGTAGGAGCAGATGCTAAATCTTCTTGTAAATACAAGTAAGCAGTTTTACTTGTCTTTGTAGCATAAGTTATTTTATATTTATCGTAGTATGCCATTATCCTCTTCTATATTTTAATGCAGTTTCGCTTCTATTCATTGCTAATACTAAGTCTTGTCCTCTTAATACAAACTCGCCATTTCCACCTCCACCATTAGATGCCATTGCACCAGCGTTAAATGTATTGTTCATTAAATTGCCTAACTTACTTAAAGGCATCACCGCCTCACTTTCGTTACCCTCTCCTACCATTGCAAGAGTTGGTCCAGTTACAATACCACCAGATGCAAGTCCTAATAAACCTTTAAAAATACCACTAAAACCTCCGGCTGATGCAGCACCTCCTAAATTTGGGAATACTATATTTAAAATTGACGCAAATATTGCCGCTTTTATTGCAGCTGCTGCTATTTGTTTTGCTAAGTCTAAAAACATATTACCTAATGATTCAAGAAATGGTTCGCCTTGTTCTAATGCATTCCACATTCCCATAATTGAGTTAGTAATAGTAGAAGATATAGTATCAGCGAATCTCAATGCTCTTTCATTAATATCGTCAAAATTCTTTTTATTATCTTCAAAGAATTTATTCATTTCATCCATTCCACCTTCAAAAGATAACTTACTTTGTGGTTTATCTTTTTTACCAAAAAAATCTCCTAATATATTTTCGTAACCTTCTTGATATAAACCTAATTTTTTATTTTCCTCTCTTATTTGTTTTTCAAGGTCAAAATCATATAAAGAAATATCTTCAAACTTTAATTTAGATACTTTTGGTTTTTTATCTGGTCTTGTTATATCTGCTGCTCCAAATGCATCTGCTAAAGTTGATTGTAATTTATTAGCTGCTTCAGAGTATTTTTTTTCTATTATTTGGAATATTCCAATTTGGTCATTTAATCCATTTTGCAATGCCAATTTAGATTCAGCTGCTGATATTCCAATTAAAGCTGGGTTTCCAAATATTGCAGCTAAATATGAACCAGTATCTGGAGTAATTGGTTTATTTTTTAATAATTCTAATTCAATTTGTTTTTTTGCCGCTTCTGCTGCTGCTAAATTTGCTACTGACTTTTTAAATGTCATTTGTACATAAGTGTCAGAATAGCTTGTTAAAAACTTTTCAGCAGTAGCTAAATCTTTAGTTTCTTTTATTGTATCACCTAATGTAGAATTAAACTCTTTTAAAAACTTATCTTTTGTAACTAATCCATTTTGATAATCATCAAAACTATCTTTAAGTTTATTTATATCAGTCGATGCTTTAACATAAGATTCAGAACTTTTTTGTAATAATTGATTTTCCTTGTTAAATGCATCTCCTAATCCATTTACTTTGTTTGTAATAAATTCACTAATGTCATCTCCAAATTTGATTATCAAAGACGATACAACACCCAAAGCTAAACCTATACCAGCTGGACCAGTTAATCCAGCGACCATTGCTTTTAATGCCGATGTACTTCCGCCAGACTCTTTTTGTAAACGTTGAAATGACTCAAGTAATGGATTTAAGTTGTTAGCAATACCTATAAAACCATAAGGAGCATCTTGAGCAACTCTTGATAAGTTTGATAGTGCTTGAGTTGCTTGGTTACCAACCTTACCAAAATTCTGCATTTCACCTTTAAGTCCTTTAGATGCCTTGATAAAGTTTTGCAAATTATCTAATGCCTCTTGGGTATCAGCAGTTATAACGAGTTTTAATGTTTCTTGTGCCATCTTTAATTTTTAACTCCGTACATTTTTAAAGTCTTTGCTAATTCTTCATTAGTTAGCATCTTCTTTTCCTCTGCTGGTTGGTTGTCATCAATTTCTGGGATGTGCCAAAACGCTTTCAACGATTTGGGGTTTTTTTCAGAAGTGCTACTTAAATATACAATATAGGCGAGGTTTCGTGTCCTCGCCCATTCGTTTAACTCTTGTTTTTCCTTTCCCATTACAATAATAGAAAAGTCTTTCCAAGTCATCTCCCAAAACTCGCTTGGGCGTATATTACATTCGGCAGCCTTAACTAAAATATCATCCCAACTTAGTTTTATTAGACTTTTTTTTTCTCTTCTTTAGGAGTTCCACTTACGGCAGTTACAGTATTTTGTACTATATATTTAAAATACTCCATTACTGGACCTTCTGTGTTAAATATCCCCCCTATTTCGTCTATCCAATCACATACATCATTTTCTGTATATTCAATTGGTTCTTTTTTGCTATTACAAGCTGATTTATAACCAGCATAAATTAACTTTATAATAACATCTAAGTCTATTACTTTTCTACTTAATAATTCAAAATATTGGTCTATGGTAATGTTCATTTCTTTGCAAAACTCTCTCATTGCCCATGTACCCCATTTTAAATCTATTGTTTTGTTGTTTGTTTCAAATTGATGCATATTGGTTTTTTATTTTTTTATAATGTTTCAGTTTGTGTTACTGGTGGTGTGTAAACTACAAATGTTGCTGAAAACTTAACGTCATCTTTATCATCTGCGTTTACATCAAAGTTAGAAATCCAAACACTACCACTATAAGTAATATCTCCACTTGTTGGAGTTGCTTTACCCATTTTCATAGCAAATACAGTTCTTGCAGCGTGAGCAGCATATAATTGTTGGTAGCTATCTTTTGCTGGGCTTCCAGTTTCATCAATTGCAAAACCTTCACATTGGAAAGATTGAGTAAAAGATGGACCGGGTTGGAACTCGTCTCCACATTTAGAAGTTGCATCAATAGTGTTTACTGTTGATGTAAGTGAGTTTGATGTTAAACAAGCAACTGCCTTAAAAGTTGCGTTTCCATCGATGTCTGCAAGTAGGATGTAATCTCTTGCTGATACTTTAGTTTCTGCCATTTTATTTAATTTTGAGTTATTATTATGTTATATGTTATAATCGTTCTAAATACGTTATCTATTGGGTTTATTCCGTCTAAGTTTCTGATACTTGCCACACTTAAAGATGAACTATAAAAGCCATTTGCCAGTGTTATATTAGTATCTGAATTAATAGCAGTCAAAACTAAATTGCTTATCGTTTCAGCACGTTTATAGCCAAAGTTAGCATTTTTTGTAACAATGTCCACATCAATAGATACACCATTTGTGTAACCAGATTTCCCTTGTTCTTGAGTTGATGTTCTTCCAGTCATTACAATATATTCATCACCCGCCCCTTCTGGTGCTATTCCATCATAAACAGTAAGTCCACTTGCACTTGTCAAGTTGGTATAAAACCATTTTTTTATTTCTATGTTAGGGTTAAGCATTTAATATCTTTTTAAGTTTTTCTATCAATTTAGGCTTTTCTTGCTCGTAAGCTGGTATTAAAAAAGGTTGTGGTCTAATGCCATTTCTTAATATTTTTATAGCTAAAAACCTTGCTAATTTCTCATCTTGTGATTGTTTTAATTTACTTCCACCTTGTCTTCTACCACTCTTTACACTATACGTCCCAGCTAAACCTTTTCTTTTAACCCATAATGTTAAAGCCTTTATCATGTCTTCTAAGCTGCCACCTCTTTTACCTTTAAACGTTGCAGCATATTCTTCAAATCCCGGTGGTATAGAAACCTTACCTCCAGTTCCAAACTCTATATATGCCCCATAAGACGCACCAACTTCTACATAGTGAGTTAATTTATCTTTAGAGGTAGCGTGAATGCTTTGTCTTAAAGTACCCATATTTACTGGTGCCAGACGTTTTGCTATCTTTTCTATTCTTAATGTAGATGCAGATATTTCTTTAGCTAACTCTGTGCTTACATTGTTTTCTATTTCCTTTAACTTTTTTTCAAGTCTTGGTATGCCAGATAAGTCTATGCCAAATCCCATTATCTATAAATTACAAGTTCGTAAAATCTCTTTTGATTCTCAACGTCCTTAACTGAATGTATTGTATATCTTGAACCCTCTACTTCTACTTCGTAATTTTCGTTTATCGTAAGCCCATATCTGATATATAGCACTGCTCTTTGGTCAAATTGCAATTCCGACTCGTCTATCTCTCTTGCCTTGTTATCTGGTCTTAAATCGCCCCAAACGGTGGTTTGTAGGGCAAATGTCGTAGTATAGCCGCCTTGCCCATCACTAACACGAGTAGGAGCATAAACCAACACTTGACGAGTCATTGTGTTAGCATCAATATAATTAGCTTTTGCTTTACCTAATTTCATATTATAATATTGGCGAAGTTTTTGTCCATCTTTGACACGCTCTATATGTCTTCTCACAAATACCAGAGTTAGAATCTAAACCTCTGTTCTCGTAATCGTAACTCACTTGGTCTAATATAGCTATTTTAAGGTCTTGTGGGATACAGTCAAAACCAGCGTTATAAGTAGCTTTCATATCGTTTTGTGCTGGGTATTTAACCTTAGGGTAAGCACCTCCGATTAGTTTATAATCGTTGCTTTCAATCTCGTCTCCGTTGTTATCGTATAAAGAAAGAAAATAAGTTACTGGACCAAATGGTAATTCAAAGTTTGCACCTTCATTACAAAACCATACCTCTACTTGTCGAGGGATTAGGCTTAGATTAGTTATTTGTTCAATAGCCTCTCTTGCTTGAGTTATCATGCTTTCAATCAACGCATCTTCAGTAGATGTCGTTACTCTACAATACAATTTAGCCTCTGCAAGTGTAACTGGCTCTGTTACTGGAGCATTGTTAGAAAATTGGTAATCATTCCTATAACTGTACATATTCCCTTTTTTACAAATTTACATTAATTATAATAAAAAACCCCACCGATTAAGATGGGGTCTTTATTTTAGATGGATATATATTATCCTACGTTTCCTAAGTCAGCATAGATAGCAGAAGTAGTCAACATTAAGTTGATGTCTTCGTAACACTCGATACGAGCAGTTACTAAGTTCTTTTGGAAGTTATCTCCATTCTCATAAGAGAACTCAATAGCTAATCCTTCAACTTCTACTCTTTCGATGTAGTTATTGTCGATAATTAATACTTTGTCATCAGTTACCCAAGATGCAGACACTACTGGAACACCCCAGATAGTCATACCACCGTTTGCGTTTACGATTACGCTACCGTTACCAGCATAGTAACCAGCATCGATTGTAGCTTTCAATAAACGACCCATTTGAGTTTGGCTTACTAAAGCGAAAGAAGGAACGAAGTTTGCAGTCTTTTGGTTACCGATGTAATCAACTAATTGCTTTAAATCGTTAGTTTCTGCAGTTGTAGTAGAACCAGTTGCAGCACCAGATACAGTACCGAAGAATGCAGCGTTCTCAGCCTTAAAGAAATCTCTTTGTAACATTCTTGGTAAAGTTTGAGTCATGAAAGGTAATGACTTCAACATTTGCTTAGAGAAAGTTGAGAAACCAGCTAAGTAGTCGTTTACAACTTTAACTTCTGTTAAAGAGTAGTTGTTCTCACCTTTATCGTTACCTTCTGTTTGAGCAGCGATGTTGTTAGTTAAACCAGCGTTCTCACGATAGTAAACATACAAACCAGTGCTTGAACGTACAGTAGGGATTAAATCTCTAAAGTTAATGCTTTGTGCTGGTTGGATAGCTGGATTAGGAGCATAAGTTGCTACTGAATCACCAGTTAAGTTACCAGATAAAGTCATAGTCTTAACATCAGATAAATCTAAACGGAACTTACCGTTAGACTTTAAAGACTTCTCCATTGCATCCATGTTACCATCTAATTTCTCCATGATAACTTCGTCAATGTACTTTACTTCTTTCTTAGCAGCTTTCTTTTGAGCAGCTAATTGAGAATCGATTTGCTTTTGTAACTCGTCTTTTACAACAGTTACAGATGCTTTTACCTCTTCGATAGAAGCACTTGTGTTAGCTTGAAAACCTTTAAGGTTCTCTGCCATTTCGTTAATTAAATTTTCCATTTTTTACTTTTTAAATAGATTGTTAAAATGATTGATTGCTTTCAATACGTCTTCATTACTTTTCTCCTCTACTACTGTTTCGGTCGGCTCAACTGATGGCTCGGGTTGAGTGATAGTTTCAACAATGTCAAGTTCTAATAATGCAGCTTGTATTTGTTTTATTTGAATCTCCATTAAAGCAAAAGTGTCATCTGTAAAGGTTCCACCTCTAAATGCCTTAATTAAGTTTTCTAAACGCAAAGATAAAGTCTCCTTGTTTTCTTTTAGTTCACCCTTAAATCCAAGAGTTGGAGTTTCTGGGTTAGCACCCCAAAGTACTGCTGAACCTTCATACAGTTTTAATTCTGTAATTGTTCTAACTCCAGTCTTTTGGTCTACTGTACTTTTTAATGTAGTAAAACCGATTGAGTGTTGATTGATTAAACCAGCTTCATACAATTTGATTGCATCTTCGCCACACTCTGTTTCAATTAAGTCAGTAACCGCAACAAGCATATCGCCTTCAATGTACAATTCTTTAGGCTTACCTAAAGTATGTGCCATATCAGCTTTATGGTCTACTAATGACCAAATCATATTCTTGCCCTCTGGTCCTCTTTCTTTTATTGTTTTAGTAAACGCTTCTGCAACGATAATATCACCGTCTAAATCAACGTTACCTAAACGAGACCAACACGCTTTTACTGTTCTTGTTTCTGGGGTGATGTCTAATATCATTTCATCATAACCCTTTTGTTCGATTTTACTCATAAAACAAAGTTATTATATTTTTTATTATTGCAACGCTTCCGCTACTAAGTTTCCTATTGTCATTCCTATTACGTTTCCAAGTAAACCCCAAATTACTCCAGCATCACCTTTTGGTGGATTGTTTTGTAGTGTTTGTAATTTACCATCGCTACCTCTTACTGCCTCATAACCTAAAGTGCATCTGCAATTACATACGTTAGCAGCACGAGCAGTTGAATCGCCCGGATGTAGCATATAGTCTACAAATGTTTTACCCTTAACCATAAACTTCTCATCCATTGGAACTGTTACACCGTCCATGTGTAAATGGTCAGCACTATCTCTTGGTATTCTACGAGTTCTGTTATCTCTTGTAGCTATCCATTCTTTAACAGTAACTAAGCCAGTAGACATTGCACCAACCATTGAGCCAGTGTTAGCTGCTCTTGATGTTTCAGTCCTTGCTATAAGTTCTGCTCTATAATCTGTAATACCAGAAACCCTAAGCAATGGGATAAGTTCACTAATGCTTAAGTTTTTTTCTACTCCTTGTAATAAGAAGTTTCTTATCTGGTTCTTTGTAGTATCGGTAATGTCTGCTGCTAATTGGTCTAAACCTTTAGTTTCTAAGTATTGTAAAATAACATAAGCAAATAAGTCTGTCTTAGCTGACTTTTGCTCGAATGGTCCAGAATAGCCCTTTGTAGCCTTTTTAACGTCCTTTTCTGCTATTAGAGCCATCTTTGTACCCAAAGCAACGTGAAGCTGCTTAATCGTCTTTTTAAGGGCTTTGTCGCTTATTGCGTCATAGTCTTGTGTACGGCAAAACGTATCTACTTGCTTTTGTAGTTCTTTTTTGAACTTAGGCGAGTACTGCTTTAATGCGTTTGCATAAAGTTTACGATAGTCTTGCCAAATCATTTACTCTGGTATTTGTAATGGTTGGAAATCGTCAGCTGATTGAAGTGAAGATGGAATGTAAAGTTTCTCCATTTCCGCTTCTGGTATGTAGTCTGGTATTTCAATTCCCATAATATCCATTTTTTGTTTTGGTGCAATCCACCATGCTTTCTCTAACCAATCTACTTGCTCGTTCTTGTTTGCCTCAAGTTCACCATAGATAGATGCATCATAGTCTACATAAATATCAGTTCCTTTATAGCCCCAATCAGAATGTAGCTTTCTATTGATGTTATCTCTAATACCAGTTAATAATGGTAACGCACAACGTAATGTCAAAGCCTTCTCACCTTCTCTTTGATTATTGTAAGTCTTGTTATCGCTATCGTTTAATAATTGTGCCGGTACTCCGTAAATATTGCAAAGTGCTTTCATATCCCACTTCTCACTCTCAATAATGTCAAGTTCTACCGGACTTAATCCTATTTGTTTCCAATCTACTTTATAACCACTAACTGCAATAGAGTTAAAGTTACTTGCACCGCCTTTCTCACTAACCGCCTTCTTTAACGCTTGTGCTTGTTGGCTTCCACTCATTGGGTCAAATCTATCATCGTTCATAAAAAGAACTCCAGCTGGACCGCCATTCTGGAAAGATGCAACAGCTGCAGTCTTGGCTTCGTTCGAACGAGTCAAGTTTTTCGCAGCAGCCATTAAAGGAGATTGTCCATATAGTTGATTGCCAGTAGTATTCCATTGTGGGTTAAAATATTTGTCTTGTAAAATTTCTTGTTTGCTAAAGTCCCAAAGTGGTCCATAGTTTAATTGGTAACCAGCTATTGTAGGAGGGAATTGTTGAATGTCTGCAATGATATACATATACTGTGCTGGTAAAACGTATAACTCATAAGGTTTGCCGTTATTGTTACCACCTTCTATCATCTTAGCGTACACAAATGAATTACCAGTAACTAATTTAAAACCAGCCCAAGCCTCAATAAAATCACCCCAAGTATCTTGCTCATTAGGGTATTTTAATAATTCATTTAATCTTGCATCGTTCTTATATATTTCAAATGCTTTGCTGTGTAGCTTATGTACTTCTTTCCAGTTCTCAATCTTATCTGGTTGGCTCATTAAAGCCTTGTATTTCTTAGCAGCAACTTCATCTACTACCTTATAAACATGCCATGGGGCTATCTTTGCTTTATCAGTAATTAACTTTACAATTGAATAAACTATATCGTTCGCTTGGTAACCATCGTTTACAAAGCTAATATTATCGCCACCTTGCCACGTTACTATCCCTTGTTGTATTGCTACTTGTCCGTTAAAAGGAATGTTAGGTAAAATAGTGTTTAGCTTCTGTTTTGTTTTCAAGAAGTCAAATAATCCCATTTGTGTATATTTTAGTCAAAGTTAAAGATTTTATATTAGAATACGCTTACTTGGAATTTAGGAGTGTATTCGAAAATCATCCTCATTGCTAAACAATCGCTAAAGTCTGG
>Ga0078894_10003590_pt1 | contig 11775 bp, 11 predicted proteins | sample LauGreSu1BDMLBSD_2_FD_67506 | JGI IMG/M metagenome (GOLD analysis project Ga0078894, IMG submission 67506) | Freshwater lake microbial communities from Lake Michigan, USA - Su13.BD.MLB.SD (version 4) (version 4) | ecosystem: Environmental > Aquatic > Freshwater > Lake | place: Lake Michigan... | reverse complement strand
GATGCTGCGCAGTCAGCGTTGGCGGCGCAGTCGCTCCTCGCGCAGTTGGAGGACACGCAGTCCATCGGTCGTCTCGTGATCAACCTCGACGGTGTTTTGGCGCGGGGGATTGGTTCGCGCGATGACATCATTTTGAGAAATGGCGACGAATTGGTTGTTCCTAAGATCAAGCAAGAAGTCGCTGTTATCGGAGAGGTGCAAAACAGCACAGCCCACCTTTATCGCTCGGGCCTCACCCGAGACGACTACCTCGAGCTCAGTGGTGGTTTGACGAGTCGAGCTGATGGTAAACGCGCTTATGTAGTGCGCGCTGATGGTAGCGTGGTAGCAGGAAAGGGTGGCTGGTTTGGTGGTGAGGCGGATGTGGTAATCCAGCCTGGCGACACCATTGTGGTTCCGCTCGATACCGAGAGATTGCCGCCGTTGCCGCTATGGCAGGCCGTCACGGGAATTTTGTACAACGCGGCGGTGGCTTTGGCTGCGATCAGTTCACTATAACCACACTCGATAACGGGGTTTTGGAAAATGTCGGGCAACGCTGACGAAAATCGTACTCCGGATTTGTGGGATCTGGTTTTGGTGATGTGGCGCGAGCGAATTGTGCTTATTGGGATCGTCTCGGTGTTCACTCTACTGGGTGTGGCCTATGCGTTACTGGCAACTCCGATTTTTCGGGCAGAGGTTGTCATGACGCCGGCTGGTCAGCGGGCTCCGGCCAGTTCTTTAGGACAGTTCAGTGGTTTGGCGGCTCTCGCCGGCGTCAATATCGGGTCGGGCACTAGTTCCGTTCCGCTAGCGGTGCTGCGGTCGCGTGAATTCGCTCGGGATTTCATTGCGGAGCAGGGTCTGGAGAAGACCCTGACTGCAGAGTTGAATGAGCCGGCGAGTGAACTCGACATGCGGGATGCGCTGGACTATTTCGTCCGCAAGGTGCGCGTGGTCTCGGAAGACAAAAAAGCGGGAACGGTTACGCTGTCGATCGCGTGGACCGATCCGCAGATCGCGGCGGATTGGGCGAATGCCTACGTCAGCTTACTGAACGCTCGTTTGCGCGAGCAGGCTCTTCAGGAAGCCGAACGTAACGTGAAGTTTCTGCAGCAAGAAATTGCAAATACCAACGTGATATCGATGCAGCAGTCCGTTAGTCGAATCCTTGAGGCCGAGATGCAGAAATACATGCTCGCCAAGGGAGAGGTTGAATACGCCTACAAGATTGTTGATCGTGCATCAGCCCCGAAGCTGCGTGAGTCGCCTAAGCGGACACTGATCGTCCTGCTGTCGATCTTGTTGGGTGGAATAGTGGCAACGTTATTCATCGTTTTCCGAACCGGGATTTTTTCATCCTCTTCATCGGTTAAATCGGGCATCTAATGCCAGTGGTTGTTTGGCAACGAGCGCCGCACCGATCTCTGCCGCGTTTTAAGAGAGCGGTTGAGTTGTGATCTCGTTTTGGTTGGCTGCTGTCGTTGCCTTCTTAATATCGGGTGTGACGATCACATTTCTCAGATCGATCGCCCATCGCTTGGCGTTGGTCGATAAGCCCGGTGGAAGAAAGATTCACGATGATGACGTTCCTGTTGTGGGTGGGATGGGTATTTTTTTAGGCATGTTTGTAGCTGTGGGGCTACTGCCGGAGGATGCGCGTCCCGATATTCAATTCGTTATCGTGTCGGCCATCTTCGTTATTATGGGTTTGATCGATGACCGGTTCGGTCTTTCACCTCGATTTCGTCTTATCGTCCAGCTGAGTTGTGCGGTTTGGTTGGCTGCAGACGCTGATTTGAGTGCGCGTTACTTGGGCGAGTTTGTTGGTACGACGCCGGCAATCTTGCGCGAGATACCCGCTATTGCGTTGACCGCGGTTTTGATCGCTGGCGGTGTCAATGCATTCAATATGGTCGACGGAATCGACGGTTTGGCGGCCACACTCGGACTGATTGCGATTTCCTCGCTCGCGCAGATAGCGATGCAGGCGGGGCTCGCGGTTCCCTTGGGTGTTGCGACGGCTATGGCGGGAGCTTTGACGGCATTTCTGATTTTCAACTTTCCGCTAACCATCAATCGCTCCCTGCGTTGTTTCATGGGCGATGCTGGAAGTTTGTTGGTCGGCTTCTGTATTGCCTGGCTGATGTTGGTCGTGTCGCAATCTCCGGCTGCATCGATACAGCCGATGGCCTTGCTTTTTTTAGCGGCGGTACCGATTTTTGATCTGTTTTGGGTCTTCGGTAACAGACTAGCCAGGCGCCAATCTCCCTTCAAAGCGGATAACTCACATCTTCACCATCTGTTGATTTCAGCTGGTGCGTCGCGTGTCCAAGCCCTCATAATCCTGGGCGTACTTGCAGCGGTTTTGGCTGTGATGGGTGTCTTAATAGCTGGCTCGTGCATCTCATCAATTGTGCTTCTGGGTGTGTTTGTCAGCGTCGGGATCCTTACTGTTTTTCTCGTGCTCACGGCCGGAACTTGGTTGGCCTGGATGGGGCTGGTAAATGTCGAGCAATCGCGTTAAATCTCTTTGGATTTTGGTTTTTTTGATCCTGCCAATTTTTTCGGGCTGCGTCCGGTACGAAACTGCATTGGATCAGTTCAATCGAGGTGAGTACGAGTCAGCCTTCAAGATATGGAAGTTGATGGCGGACCACGGTGATGTTCGTGCCCAGAACTACATCGGACTAATGTTCGATAAGGGCCTTGGTGTGGTCGAAAGTGACGCGGACGCTGTTGTTTGGTTTCGCAAGGCAGCGACGTCTGGTTTTGCGCCCGCACAGAACAATCTCGGGATCATGTATCGGTCGGGTGCCGGCGTTGCGGAGAATAATGTCGTCGCAGCCTACTGGTTCAAATCTGCCTTGCAGAAAAATCATTTGGATGCAGCGAACAATCTGGGCGTTCTATACGACCAAGGGGCCGGTGTCGCTGAGGACGATGCTGAGGCGGTGCGGCTGTTCAAGAGTGCTGCCGAGCGTGGCCATGCTCGCGCCATGAGCAATCTTGGCCGAATGTACGACAAGGGCGAAGGGGTGCCCCAGGATTATGCTCTTGCGGCTAGTTACTTCCGGAAGGCCGCCGAATCGGGTGACCCGGAGGCGCAGAACAACTACGCCGTGATGCTCGATAATGGACGTGGCTTGCCGCAAAACGGGATCGAGGCTTTTCAATGGTTCAAAAGAGCGGCATCGCAAGGAGATCTGTCAGCTCAGATAAATCTGGGTAAGAAATATTTGGTGATGAGCGATCAAGGTGAGGCGCTGATATCCGCGTATGCTTGGTTCAATTTGGCCGCCAGTGCCGGGAGTAACGAGGCTCGACGACTGAAGCAGGAGGCGGCTACGCGAATGTCAGTCAAGCAGATCGAGGCTGCTCAGCGTCTATCCGGCTCTCTGCTTTAAGTTTTCCGGGACCGGAGTTTTCAATGATGTCGGTCGTTTTTTCCCTGGTCAGTCATGGTCAGTTGCAGTTGATCCGGGATTTTCTCTCAGACTATCGGCGACTGGCACTCCATCGGTTCCCGATCGTTCTCACGCTCAATATTCCCGAGGATGAATCGGTTCTGGGGGATTTTTCGGATTTGCCGATCACGGTCTTGCGTAACTCGGCGCCTAAAGGTTTCGGCGATAATCACAATGCGGCTTTCGAGGCGCTGGAGAGCTGTTTTTTCGTTGTCATTAATCCGGATATTCGCTTACCGTCGTTGCAAATGGATCTTCTTTTGGCACCTTTCGACGATGAGTCCATCGGTGCAGTCGCACCGATTGTTTTGGACGGTACTGGCATCCCTCAAGACAGCGTCCGCCGTTTTCCAACGGTTGCACGTCTTGCTAGGCGAGCGCTGCTCGGGCGTCGTGCTAGTGATTACGTATGGCAAGACGCTCCGGTTGAGGTTGATTGGGCCGCTGGGATGTTCGTGGTCTTCAGATCGGCCGCTTTTCGCCGGGTTGATGGATTTGATGTCCGCTATTTTATGTACATGGAAGACGCTGATATATGCCGACGTCTTCGACGAATCGGTCTGCGTACAATTTTGTGTCCGCCGGTCTCGGTCATTCATGAAGCCCGTCGCGCTAGCCGTCGCGAGCTGCGACATTTGCGTTGGCACCTGGTAAGCGCCTTTCGTTTCTTGTTCTTAACGCGTTGATCAGCCGTGTGACTAGACGCAGGGAATGAAAGTCGATAGATTGTTCAAATCTGAACAAAAGATGATTTCATGAGTAATCGCCAAACAAACGTGCAAGAGGATCGGCATTTTCGAGTGATGAGTCTCTTGCAGGCTAATCCTGATTTGACGCAGCGCGAGCTTGCCGAGAAGGTTGGGATCAGTGTGGGTGCGCTTAACTATTGTTTGAAGGCCTTGACCCAAAAGGGTCTGGTTAAGATGAAGAACTTTGCGAATTCGAAGAGCAAGTTTGGGTATGTCTATGTGTTGACCCCGAGCGGAATAGCGGAGCGAGCAACCCTGACGCGTCGTTTTCTGAATCGTAAGCTTGCCGAGTACGACAAGCTCCGTCAGGAAATTGAAGCCCTGAAGCGAGAAGTCGAGTGAGTTTGGAGTCGGAATTTCGCCTAACCGACCACGCCGGCGTGCCCTTAGCAGCGCGTGAGCTGATTTGGGATGTGTTTTTTCGTTCGCGAGGCCGCGGCGTCACGCTGACCTATCACTATCCTTGGATGGACAGCCAAGACGATATTCGATGTCTCACCATCAATTGGATAGGGGACGTGTCGTCTCCGTGCGTTGCGACATTGATCATTAAGAAAATGGTGGTTGCACAGATTGGTATCGTCGGCTTGATCGGTTTTGTCTGTGTGCATAGAGACTACCGTGGGCGAAAGCTTAGCGCAGCCCTTTTGGATTCTGCGCGATCATCGGCTGAGCGGGATGGCATGGTCGCTTTACTCCTCTGGACCAGCCAGCCGCGAATCTACGAAAACATCGGTTTCAGAGTTGATTTAGTGGAGCTGTTTGGCTCCGTTTGTCGGCCAGCAGTGGATGCAGGTGGTGCAGATCTCATCGAGACTCGTCAGTCAATCTCTGTGTCCGAGTCTCACGAGTTCGGGGTGCCAGCGTTTGCTACAGCGACGCTCGTGTATCGAAGTCGCAATGCCACTCTTTACGCTTGCCGAGTCGGCACCAGCTTGTCCCTTGTGCAATGGTCCGGATCCGTGTCGGACGTCATTGAGGTCATTCGTTTGGCCTTTCCGACGGAGTGGCAGATCAATGTTGCTCAAGCAGACCCCTTGCTCGACGCCTTGTCGAAACAGCGATTTTCGTTGAAGTTGGTACCCGCTACCTATCGTATGGTGTTGCCGTGCAATCGCATCGGTGGCTTACGCGTCCCGCCAATTGAATTTTTGCAACGTATTTAACTTCCCGAGGCGAAACATGATTCCGTTGGTCAAGGTTGCCATGCCGGAAAAGTCGGTGCTTCTGCCGATGCTGGAGCAAGTTCTTTACAGCGGCATGATCGCCGAGGGTGAAGCGGTCTATGAGTTCGAGCGGGAATTTGCGAAAGCTTTCGGTTTGAATTCCGTTATTGCCGTTAGTAGCGGCACGGCCGCACTGCATGCTGCGCTGACCTTGTCAGGCGTCAACGCGGGAGACGAAGTCATCACGACTCCGATGACCGCCGAGCCTACCAATACGTCGATTCTTTACTGTGGAGCGAAAGCGGTCTGGGCCGACGTCGATCCGGCTAGTGGCAACATCGATCCTCAATCCGTGCGAGACAAAATCACCCGTCGCACCAAGGCGATACTTTGCGTTCATTACGCCGGATATCCCGTGAGATTGCGGGAGCTCCGCAAAATTGCAGATCAACATGGCCTTGCTCTCATCGAGGACTGCGCGCACGCGCTCGGAGCCACGTATGAGGGTCGTTCTGTTGGATTGATTGGGGATTACGGTATCTTTTCATTTCAGGCGATTAAGCATATGACGACGGTCGACGGTGGCTTGCTCACTATTGCTGATCCGTCGCAGTTGGATGCGGCGAAGCGTTTTCGTTGGTTTGGAATGCGCAAAGGTGTGCCGCGGACGGAAGTAGACATTTCTTCTATCGGCTACAAATACAACATGAATAACGTGACTGCGACGATCGGGCTTGCGCAGTTGAGTCACATAAATTCGCTCGTTCAGCGGCACATCGATAACGGTCGTTTCTTCGACGCCGTTTTCTCGAAGACCATCGGAGTGGACTTTGCTCGGTGTGATACCTCGGGAGCATCAAGCTATTGGCTTTACACGCTCTTATCGAATCATAGTCGTGAACTCGAGCAATTGCTGATCGGTAACGGAGTGTCAGCTTCGAAGCTGCATCGACCCAATAATTTACATAGTATTTTTGAATCCGCGTCGATCGACTTGCCAGGTTTGAACGCCTTCTACGGCAGATTGCTACACATTCCGTGTGGTTGGTGGGTCGATGAGGCGCAGCGTCAACAGATCGCCGAGTTGATCCAGCGAGGCTAGCTGTGACAGATCCCTCAGTGATCTCGCTTTTCTATCCCTTCCGGTCGGAGGCTATGGAGAAGGCCGCGCTCGGCGCCATCCGTAGCGGAAGAATCGCATCGGGTCCGTCGATCGAGCGATTCGAGCGATTGTTGGCTGCAGAAATTCAACGAGATCATGTCGTTGCGACGAGCGATATGACGACTGCTTTGACGCTGTCGTTGCGCGCAGTTGGTGTCCGACCGGGCCAATCGGTTGCTGCCTTGGCTTTCGCGTGTCTATCCACCAATGCCGCCATCAGTATGGTTGGCGCGATTCCGCAATGGTTAGACGTTGACCCGAGAACGGTGTCGATGTGTCCGGAATACCTCCGCACGCATCTTACTAGTGAAACCGCTGCTGTCGTTCTTTATCACGTCGCTGGCTATCCTGCCGATACGGAAGCTATCGCGAGTGTTTGTCGAGAAAAGGGAGTTCCGCTGATCGAGGACTGCGACAACGCCTTGGGCGCGCGATACCTCGATAGGCCAGTGGGACAGCACGGTGACTTTGCGGTCTACTCTTTTTATCCAAATCGTCAGATCAACGCCTTGGATGGCGGCGCGGTGGCGTGTACCGATAGTGGTGCTGCTGAACGGCTACGTTGTTTGCGTCGCTTCGGTATTCATCAGGCGTCATTCCGCGGTAAAGATGGTGAAATTAACCCTGCATCCCGGATTGACGAAATCGGTATTTCGGCCGGCATGAGCGAGATCCACGCTACGGTGGGTTGCACGCAGTTTGAAGATCTAGCATCTCGCCTCATGCAAACGCGCGCTAATGCCGATTATTTGAGCGAGAGACTCTGCGATTTGAGGGGTGTCCGCATCGTATGTCGCGTGCCCGGAGCGCTACCAGCGCATTGGGGACTGCTTGTCATGGCTGCTGATCAAGCGCGTCTTCTCAGCGAACTCAAGACTTCGGGCATCGACTGCTCGAAATTACATCTGCGTAACGACATCTATGCTGGATTCAATGCGAAGTCGGCGTATCTCCCTGGCACCGATTCGGTGTCGGCAGAGCTGATGGCTCTGCCTTGCGGTTGGTGGCTAGATCGGGCGCAATTGGATCGTATAGTCAGCGTTGTCCGACGCGCAGTCGGTGCGTAAGGCTGCGATGATGCCTCGTTCTATGAGTTTTAGATCTCTCGTCGACCTTGGTTGGTTGTATGGCGGTAAGGCTAGCACCGTCGTCGTCGCTCTGGTTGCGCTCCCTTGGTATCAGAAGTTAATGGGAGCAGAGACTTTCGGGTTTGTCGCTGTGTTTCTCTCCATCCAGGCATTTCTGGTTTTGGTCGACTTGGGATTAACGACAGTTGTCCATCGAGAGATCGCTTATCAGCAGACGACAGATCATGATTATCAGACGCTGCGCGCTGCCACCTTCGTCTTGCAGTTTTTATATGCGGCCATCCTTGTTTTAGGAGTCGGCTGTGCGGCGCTGTTTTCTCTCGAGATTTCGCTTGCCGAACTCGTTTCCAGTATTGCGTGTTTTTGGGCGATTACCAGTCAAAACGTAGCGCAAAGTGCTCTGACTGCAAGGCGTTATTTTTTGGTTGCGGGAGTTAACCAGACCGTCGGAGTTTTACTTCGCGCGGCAATTACGATTGGCGCAATGATTTTTGTATCACCAACGATCGAAGTATTCCTAACTGCCCAGGCTGTAACTGCAGTAGCGCATTACCTTGTCACGATGTGGATTTGCGTTACGGTGTTCGGTGCGAAAGACCATACGTCCCGCATCTCGTTGACTCTGGCGAAGAGTCTCGTCGCGCGTGGTAAACCTCTTGTCCTGTTTGGCATCGCTGGGGCCGCGGTACTGCAGCTTGACAAGGTTATCTTGGCGTTATTTGAGCCATCAGAGCGCGTCGCTGCATATTACCTCGCTAGCGTTTTGTGTCTGACCCCTATCAGTATCTTGGCCGCTCCGATCGCACAGTATTTTCAGCCGCAGATCATTGCTGCGATCGGGCGCGGCGATTCAGATGAAAGCGGCCGACTACTGTCGCAACTGACGACTATGCTCATCGGTATCGTCGGGGCTCTCTCGTCCATCCTCTGGGTTTGGCGAGAATCCCTAGTCCATTTGTGGTTGGGCGGCGCCGCCACGGCCGCTGAGGTTTCCCACTACGTTGGTATCCTTCTGCCCGGCGTCGCTCTGGGTGCACTCGGGTACGTGCCGTTCACTTTGCTAACAGCCCAACAAGACTATTCTTTTCAGGCGTTGCTATCCGGCATCCTTACCATCGTCACGCTGACTCTCGTCGTGGCGGTTGCCTCTCTCGGCGATATTGCTGCCGTTTGTTGGTTGTATGTCGCCTATCATATCACCTCGGCTGTAGTCTCGTGGGGGCGTGCGATTCGTTTGCAACCAAGTGATCGACCGCGACATGCAACTTGGGCAGCACAGCTCGCCGTAAAGCAACTAATGGTTCTGGCTGGTATGTCTGTCGCGGTCGTTCTTTTGCGAAACATCGTTTCTTGAGTCTCATCTAAGTTGGAAAAAATATGTTAGCCGGAAAGAGCTTGATGATAACGGGTGGTACCGGATCTTTCGGAACGACGGTTTTGAACCGCTTCCTGCAAACGGATATTCGTGAAATCGTCATCTTCAGTCGTGACGAAAAGAAACAAGAAGACTTACGGATCGCCTTGAATAGCCCCAAAGTTCGATTTCACATAGGCGACGTGCGCGATTTTGACTGTGTTTCTCGCGCTATGGTGGGCGTCGATTATGTCTTCCATGCGGCTGCGCTAAAACAGGTTCCTTCCTGTGAGTTCTTCCCGATGGAGTCTGTGCTGACCAACATTCATGGTACCGAGAATGTCTTGAACGCCGCCATCGATCGTGGTGTTAAACGAGTGGTCGTGCTTAGTACCGATAAGGCCGTTTATCCCATCAACGCGATGGGAATCTCGAAGGCCATGGCTGAAAAGTTGTTGATCGCTAAGTCGCGTATGGTGCCGTCTGGTGGCACCGTGATTTGTGCCACTCGCTACGGAAATGTGATGGCTTCTCGCGGCTCTGTCATCCCGCTTTTTGTTGAGAAACTCAAAGCTGGGCTCCCGTTGACTATTACAGATCCGAATATGACTCGGTTTTTGATGTCGTTAGAGGACTCGGTAGATCTCGTCTTACACGCATTTTCTCATGGCGAGCAAGGAGATATCTTCGTTCAGAAAGCTCCGGCTTCTACGATCGGAGAGTTAGCTCAAGCGATACAGGAGCTATTCGGAATAAGTGCGGCCATAAAGATTATCGGGACTCGTCATGGTGAAAAGTTATATGAGTCGCTAGTGTCACGCGAGGAAATGGCGAAGGCGCAAGATATGGGGAGATACTATCGTGTGCCAGCTGACAATCGCGACTTAAATTACGATAAATTCATTATCTCCGGTCAGCCTAGCGCGAATTCTTTGGATGACTACACTTCTCATACAACAAGGCGTTTGACTGTTTCGCAAATTAAAGAGCTGCTGTTGACGCTTGACTACATTCAAAGTGAGCTGAGCGTATGAGAGCGCCGTTGGTGTCGGTGGTCGTACCGACTCATGAGCGCGCACACTACGCGGTTTCAACGATTCGCTCTTTGCTTGAACTTTCGGATGAAATTGAAGTTGTGGTAAGTGACTCGAGCGAGAATGACGCCATCTCGCCGGCATTTGCGGGTGTGCAGGCCTCCGCAAGGCTTAAAGTTTTGCGTCCGACCAAGAAGCTGAGTGTTGTCGACAACTTCAACTTCGCCTTGAGGTCGGCGGTTGGTCGGTACGTCTGTTTCATAGGTGACGATGATTTTGTAAGCAGCGAGCTAGTCACGATTGCAAAATGGGCGGACCGTCACTGTGTCGACGCGGTCAAACTGACCTTTCCGGCGTTGTATTTCTGGCCGGATTTCCGGCATCGCACGGCAGGCGGAGAGTTTGCGGGCACGCTTCGAATATCGCCCTTTACTAGTCGGATTATGCCGCATGATGCGCGTCAGGCGGCCCGGGATGCATTGGATAATTTGGGTGCTGGTCCTCTCGAGATGCCGCGTATTTATGCGGGTTTGATCTCAAGTCATCTGATCAAGAAGATCACCGAAAAGCACGGTGAATTGTTCGGCGGCGTAAGTCCGGACGTGTATAGCGCGTTGTTGATATCTATGGAGGCCGAACAATGTGTCAAGATCGACTTCCCGGTGGTCATACCCGGTGCGTCAGGCGCGAGCACCGCTGGGCTCAGTGCCCAAGGGAGACACGTTGGCGGATTGCGCGACAACCCTCACATAAGTGCATTCGAGAACTTAGAGTGGGATCCCCGAATCCCTGAGTTTTATAGCGTTCAGACGGTCTGGGGATTCTCAATACTTAAAGCGGCCGAGAAACTAGGTCTCCCTCTGTCAACTATCGGATTCGGCCGACTTTATTTCAAGTGCATGGTGTTTCAAAAAGGCTATCTCGCCGAAATTTGGCGTTCCATCCTTAGTTGCGTCAGGCGCGAGTCTGACGGCGTTTCGGCATTACAAATCATCTCGGGTGCGGTTCGGGAGTTCTTTTGGTTGGTCGGGGAGGTTATACGAAGACTCCGCTTGAGACTTCGAGCCCAGACGGAGGTTTCCATACAAAAGGGGTTGATTAATAGCCAGACAGCGAGTCGGCATCTCCAGGCGGTATCGCCCAAGCCGGATTGGCAAGATGAGCCGCGAGGAGCTAGATGACCATTTATCTCGCTGCCTACAGCTTTTATCTCCTCTTTGCTGGTTTCGGGCTGACTCAACGACAGTCAAAGCCGTGGGTGATCCTCGGTGTAATCCCGATGATGCTGTTGGTCTTTCTGCGGGGCAATGTCGGCATTGATACGCCAAAGTATGTCCAATCGGTCGAGTTCATTCGAAACGCCGAAACTTATCTGTTGATATTCGAGCCCGGTTTTGAGTATTTGATTTTGTTGCTTAGTCTAGTCTTTGTTGATGAGATGGTCGTCATCAAAATCATCGCTGGAATTTCGACCGCTTTTCTGTTGGCGACGCGTTTTTCGACGCCTATCCGTGCTCAAGTAATCTCGCTCGTCGTGATTCCTTACTTCTTTCTCGATATGACAATGAACGGTTTGCGTTATGGGTTGGCGTTCGCCATGCTGCTTTTTTCAATAGATAACTTAGTTGGTAATCGAAATTTTCGTTTTGCGGCATGGACTTTGCTGTCCGTTTCGATGCAAGCGACATCCCTTTATGTTGCGGGGCTGCTCCACGCCCTGTTTCGACCGAGCTTCAGGATCATGTCGTCTGTTTTGTTGGTGTGCGTGATCGT
>Ga0078894_10003589_pt1 | contig 11777 bp, 3 predicted proteins | sample LauGreSu1BDMLBSD_2_FD_67506 | JGI IMG/M metagenome (GOLD analysis project Ga0078894, IMG submission 67506) | Freshwater lake microbial communities from Lake Michigan, USA - Su13.BD.MLB.SD (version 4) (version 4) | ecosystem: Environmental > Aquatic > Freshwater > Lake | place: Lake Michigan, USA... | reverse complement strand
ACCATCCATAAACTCATCTTGTTTTGCTTGGATCTCTTGTTGTGATGTTACAAGATCAGTAATATCAATTTCTTCAGACTCACCTTCAGTTTCGGTCTCACCTTCATCATCCACTTCTTCAACATCAGGATCGTTTTCAATATCTACAGGTTCAGGAATCGATTCACCTTCAGCCGGTGGTGCAGTTTCACCTTCAGCCGGTGGTGTAGTTTCACCTTCAGCCGGCGGTGGAAGTGCCGCCGCATCATCCGCAGGTGGTACTTCAGTGCCTAAATCTTCAGCAGGTGCAGGTGCCGGTGGCGTAGGTGGTGCCGGTTGCTCATTTAAAATGTACGAATTAATTTGATTAAATCTTTTTAATTCTTCTAAAATTTTTCTTTCCAAACTCATATCTTAATTTTTAACCGTTCAATAATGTTTTTACTCCTTGCGGTGTTTCAACTTTTAATGTTCTATTTGTTTTCATGGTATTATCAACTCTTTCAATCAAACCATCTTTCATTCTGATCGTATAACAATCACCAGTATCTAAATCACAAACTTCCTGGTATCCATTACCACTATCTCTTTGTGTTACACGAGTATCCTTTTTAAGATAATCATCAAGTAAATTTTTCATGTTCATACTTTTTCTTTTTATATAAATATATGTTAGTTAGGGTTTTGTACAAAATATTCATAAGCATCTTTAAATACGTTAACAACAATGTTATATGTTGCAGTATTTCCTGAATATAACGCCTGTTCCGTGAAGTCTTTAATTTGTTGTGCGTTCAATGAAGATGTTACCGCAGCAGCAGTATCCCAAGTTGTTGAGACTAACTGAGCTAACGCCTTACCATAACTAACATGAACATTCGTATTAGGATTGATATTTTTAAGATTTTCAATCATGGGCTCATAAACTTGATAATACGAAATCATGTAGTTAGTTCCTGTTTCAATGTTAGGGAATTTAGCGATAGGTACATTTTCACCGTATATTTTAGTACATGATTGTTCAGTTATAAATGTACCTAAATTACCTCTAGGAGGGTTTGATGTAGTAATTTCATATAAATTATTATTTATACAATTAAATGTTGATACTCCTCCATTATAACCATTCAATGGTCTAGTTTTTGCAATACCTAATAATAATGCCCTAATTGCGGTATTTGTGGTCGCCGCTTTAATAACAGTTATTACTTGATTTACAGTATAAGTATTAGCACTTATCGCCAAGAACGGAATTGTAGGGTATTTTGTGTCATTTATACATTGTGCCTCTGCGGTTTTAGTGATTTCCGGATCTTTTGTTAATAATATCTCTTGTGGTGATTGTGTTGTTACACCAGATTCTGGAATTGTTTTTTTAATTTTTTCTTTAAATGAACTTAATATCTTCTTATTAACATTTATTAAAAGGTTATTTACGTTAGGTAAACTATATTTAGGAATTCTAGTCCCTTTAAAATCTGTATCAAATCCTCTTTCAGATACATTATGATTTACCTCATATATCCAATATGGTCCATAAAACATAGGTACGTGTCTCAATACAAAATACATCGTTGGTTGTATCATGACATTACCCATAGACTGTACTCCACATGAATATGATCTAGATTTGTATACACTATACATAGATGTCGATTGTTGTCCAACTTTGTCACCTGAAACCGAACCACCTATATCCGCAAACACTTTAAATGATTCTGATGTGTTTTTCATTTCAGACATATCTAAATCTAACGTTTTAAACATGTTTTGATTTTGAATACCAAAATCAACACTAAACCCAACAACTCTATTCGTTTTAGAGTAATCTCTATTTGGGTCGGATATCCTTAATGGATTGTCAGGAACCCTTAAATCAAAACTATCATCACCAAATCTGTTAAATGAATTTTCTTTTGGTTTAGGATATTCAGACGGATTACCCATATAAAGACATAAAAATTTAGGACTCGATTTTGTATAATCGACCTCTAAATAAGTACCAAAAAGTGAGTTACCAACATCGGGGTCTTGAATGGGTGTTCCGTTTTTAACCGCCTGTTGTAATCCATAGAAATTAATGTATGCCGGCATAGCCATAAACATAAACTGATTATCATCTAATATATTACTAACAACCTGCATTAAATTCATATCAGGATTTTTTTCAGTATCCAATCTATTAACCACTTTTTGTATGTCAACAATGTAGGTATCACCTAAATCACTATTTGCTCGATCCATAAATAAAAAGTCTTCAAATAGTGTTACAGTTTTTAAATCAGACCCAGCAATCCACTTATCATTAAAACCTTTTAATGTATTATATAAACTTAATTTTGTGTTATCACCATTAACAGCAACGGGTTCGTTGTTTGTGGTAATTTTAATGTCTTTTAAAATTTGATTTAAATTAGTAAACGTTTCATTAACAATACCATTTTGTAATTGGTACTGTGAAGTTAAGTAGTTATTTATGAATGTTGTGAATTTTGTTTTATTAAATGTAGGGTCTTGTATTTTTTGCTCCGCATATAATCTAATTAATGGGTACGCTGTTTCAATATTTGCCGACGTAAATGCGATATCATTATCAATAAAGAAATCTGTCAAATATGATTTTTGAGTATTTTGTAATGGTGTTGTATTTTGAGTTGTGTTAGTTGGTGTTGGTGTTGTTGTGGTTTGATTACCTCCAACAGTTGAGATGTTAGCAACTAAAGTTTGGTAGTTAGGGTAATTTACCGCATATTTAATTGTCATTATATAATTACCAGAAGTGTTATTATTAACTTCATAAACATGAGTATAGTTAGTGTTAGCACCTAACATACCACTTTTAGGTAGCGCACTATTGTTTGGGTTATTTATATCACTGTTTGCCGGATAAAAATTCACACTACCAAGATTTGTTGGGTCAAAATTAGGGACACCTACTATCCTATATACCGCATATCCGCCTGTTGGTATAACAATATTGAAATAATTATTATTATCTAAACTTGCAGTTGGTGGTACTATCGACCCGCTATTACCAACAAATTCTAATTGTGCGGCATTAACTAATGTTGATTGTGGACAATTTATTTGTGTTTGGTAAAAAGACATGCAATAACTTTCGGGGGTAATATTAACCGCATTTGTTTGTGGATAATTGTCATCAAACTCCAAGTTATATGTTGTAGTTATTGCACTATCTGGTACTTTTTTAGCACAGAATTTTTTTGTTTGTGATGTATTATCAAGAACCTCTAAAAACCATACATGGTTATTAGTATAATTAAATGATGGTGTCGTAGAATTAACATCCGGGTCAATAATATTAAAATATTGTCCTGTACATAAATCTTGGAATGTTCTATATGTTTGGTTTGGTGTTGGTGGTGTATATGTCGTATTAGTTGGTGTTGGAGCCAACGGTACTGACGGGTATGCCGTCTGCACTTGGTTTTGATATTCTATATTCGGTATAGTAGAATACCCTAAATATTTTCTTAATGAATCCCAAGCACCTCTGTTTTGAGCAATACTTTGTAGTAATGTTATAGATGTACCATCACCTGGTAACGTACCCTTCACATATGGTAAAAATTCATACTTATCTGTTGGTGTGAATTGTGACAAATTAGAAAACGAATTGAATAGTTTTCTATTGAAGTGTCCCGGATTTCCTAATTTTATTACACAATCAAAATTTAAAAACTTTTTAACCGACTCGGTAAAATTATTGATTTGTTTGATTGCAATTGTTTTACCATCAACATTTTCATTTACAAAATCAATTCCAGTCTTATCAACAACGAATAATGATTTAATTTGACTAACAAGCGATTTCTCTTCTAAATTATAGATACCTCCTGTTTGATTATATGTTGGTGATATAATCTCATCATTTAATGATAAGTCTTTAGCGTCGGGATTGTAATTACAAAAACCTAAAAACTTCTCTTCAAATTTGTCTAACATTTCAACAGTAAAGATGTTAAATATCTCATCAATATTAGAATAGAACGATTGTGTACTTTCTAAATCAAAAGGATATTGTTCAGGATTACTTTCTGCGATATTTTTTAAGTACTGTGTAGGTAATGGTTTTTTAATTAAATCATTATCAAAATAACCAAAATGTGAAACCCCCCATAAAGATCTTACAGTACCATTATATAGTGATTTGTTATTTAAAAGTTCAGTTGTTAAATTATTAGTTTGATTAACACACTCAAAAATAGATTGATCAATTGGTATACCTCCCATAGATGGGTATAATAAAATAGAACTATTACCGTTAACCGACGTAGTTGCACTAAATTCTCTGTATTGATAAAAGTTTTGTTTTATTAAAGATCGATTAAGGTTTGTTGTATCAAATCCAAAGTTTAAATAATTTGTTGATTGTCCATTAACACCGATTCTTAATTTATTTTGAGTATATGCCGTTAAAAAATCAGATGTAGTATATCCCGTAAATAAATCCTTACCAATTACAAAATTATTAACAGCATTAATCACTTTAGGATAAAAACCAACATTAATAATGTCTTTTGATTGGTTTGAAGGTATCGGGAATAACTCCGTTTTTTGTAGTGTTATGTTTTGTGAACCACCCGTATAGTTAGGTATGGTATATTGTGTTGTTATTGCAGATGTAATCGGATCATAAGATCCAGCATAATCAAAATCTTTCCAAACACTATCTAATATATCCGTACCGGTTTCAACATACTTTTTATATCTGTGCCAAATTGATCCGTACTTTAAAACCCAAGCATACGGTACTTGGTGTATTGCTGAGTATTTTTTAAACGTTGCCGCTAAAAAATCTAAATCAGTTATTGTCCCATCATCATTAATATTTTTTAATCTTTCTCTTGTTGTTATTAAAGGCATTGAGTTAAGATACAAATAACCTAACGGAACAAATGCGTTTTTGTCTTTTACCTTGTTTAATTCAACTCCATTAATTATTGAGTTTATAAAATAAGGACTGTTCAATAATGATGTTGTTTGATATTGAGCTTTAACTTGTCCGCTGTATGAATTACCGTAATCGATAGAAGATTCAGTAATATATAAATCTTTATTATCCCTTAATTCATAAAAATCCATTAAGGTTTGTCTTGTAGTAACAGAAACACTATTTGTTTGATCAGTAATATAAGGTTGGGTATTACTTTTTAAACTAAAATCATCCGTGAATAATTTGATATTATTATACGTATCGGTTTCATTAATTCTAGCAATTGTCTTTTTATCTTGTAAATAAACAAAAGTTTTAGTTGTGTCATTAAACTCCTCAAAAGAATTTAAAGTAAAACCATTAGACATATTATTTTTTAACCAAGTAACATTTGTAAATGGGTATGTGTCTAACGTATTTAATTTTGACGTGTCAGAACTTTTTAAGTAGTCAGTTAAATTAGTCACTAACGGTTGGTCTGCTGAAACTTTTATAGATCTAGAACTTAATGTATCAATACTATAAATCTCATCTTGTATTTTTAACATGTTTTCGATGTATTCGGTTTTGAATAAACTTCGTAAATATGTTTGCCAACTATCACCTTGTCCATTACTTGATATTTTTTTCATATAATCTAACAATGATGTTAAATTAAGTTTCAATTCTTTTAATGTCTTATTTAATGAAATATCTTCAGAAGCAACTAAACTTATGTTTTTACTTTCTATATCACCATAGAACTTGTCAATCTGTTTTGGTACTGCTGTTGTTGGATCTAATTTACCATAATGAGCAATAATGTAAGACCTTTCATAGATCTCATAAAAAGTTTTTATCGCATCTAAATCTTGATATGGTAATGTTTTGAATGGGAACTCTAAAGCGTTTGCTGAAACAAACTTTGTAGTATCTAGCGGGTTCTCATAAAGATTACCCTCAACAGGTTTCGCCTTCTCTGTTGAACCTTTTAGGTATGCCTCAACAAAACCGATTTCTGGCCATACTCTATAATCGTACGCTCTAGTTTGATTTATTACTTTTGAATCACCGGGGTATTGTATTGTATATAGTTCCCTTCCATCTTTTTGTTTTTCTAATGTGAAATACAAAGGCCAAGGATAAATAACATTGTCTTTATTTAACTCACCACTTGATGTTTGTAATGTCTTAAGTGCATCGGGTGAAGATGATTTTTCAGGTGGGATCACCGACCTTAGTCTTGCGGTATCATCTCTAACATCCCATGCCTCCTGATGAACATCCTCCATTAACCTATAAAAGGCATCCGCACCCGCCATGATCACAGCAAACACATTTCTAATCGTTGGGACAAATCCCAAATTTGCCGTTGCAGCATCGGCTAACAATCCACCTAATTCTTTTTCAACAACCTCTTCGTTAGTGTTTAAAGTTTTTTCCATTTGGTCTAACTTAAACAAATAACTATTTTTTACATAAACACCGTTGTTAACAAGTTGATCTCCAAAAACAAAGTAATCAGGAGTCTCATCAACCCAAGCACCATTTTGTAAAACCTTTGTTGTTAATTGGGCATTCTTTGTTTCGTCTAAAACAAATTTTTGGTAGTCGGCAACAATATTTGGATTATTAGGATCGTATTGTTTACCTGTTCTATAATAAAACGTGTTTTGAACATTCTTTTCATTTCCAACCCAACTATTGAAATCTAATTTTTTTATAACGTCTTTACTATTTTTTATAGTAACTGGTATTTGTTTTTTAGCATCTTTAGAGTTAGTACCAAATGTCGTATTGTTTTTAAGGTTTTCAACATAAGTCGTAATTCTTTCATTTGTTTTTGTTTTATAATCTTCTTTACTCTGATCGGATATTTCTTTTCTAAATGGGTAGTATATTTCATTAACACCATTAGTACTTACAACATAATAACTACTTCTATCTAAAAACTTATTTAATGAGTTTTCGTAAACTTCTTTTTTTAGTTTTGTTAAATTTTCTCGGTAATCAATAATATCATTAAGTTGAGTAAAATCACCTTTTTTATCATTTATTAATGATTCTAATATGTTTTTAACGAAATTATTAACCCTATATGTAAATTCATCAATAGAGATTTCATCAAAATCACTCGCAATTAGACCTTTTCTTTTATAAATTTGATAAACCTCATGTAGTTTTTGTCTACCCTTATATGTGTTCAACTGATTAACGGATTTTGTTATTGGGTCCGTAACCGTAATTTGTGTGTTATACATTTTTGGCGCAGTCTGAGCATATTGTAAAGGAGTATCAAAAAGAAGTGCAGTAAACTTACCAACGAGTTTTAAACTAATATTGTAGTTACCGGTATCGGCATCAAATTTAGCATTAAATGATAATAATGATAATCGATACCTAATCGCTTTACCATAATAACCTTTAAGTGTTAAATAAAATAATGGATAAGGAAAATTAAAGAATGCAGAATAAAGTGAATTTTCACCCTGTTCAAATAATGATCTACCTTGAATGTCAACCATTTCAATATTCACTTCAGGAACACCGGTCCCTTTAATATTAACCCTAATCGATTTAATACCTAATAGTTGGGTATCTTCATATTTAGTAATACTATTTTTAAATTTAGGTGTACCGTCAATATTTACAACTTGTTCCGTTTTTTGATTTAATCCTCCACCACTTCTACTATTGTCTCCTGTTATTTGATCCGACCAACTTGTGTCAAATCTTGTTTTACCACCTTTTGGTTTTAAGAAATTTATCTTTAGATCATCATCACCACCAAAAACAGTAGCGATTGTCGTATTAAATACTGGAGAATCAAAACTTTCACCAACCGCCAATTTTGTTCTTGGGATAATAAACGTTTCTAAATTTGCATAATATACCAAATCTTCGTGATCAACCAATCTTGGCGCTGCGGTTTTATTATCATCACCGTAGACTTCATTTGGGTTTACTAAAATCACATTATCGTAATCCGTTTCAACAAATATTTTTTTTGAGTTTGGTATCTTACCTGCCATAATAAAAAATATGTGTATCTAGTGCAGATTTGTAGTCTTGCAATGCCGCAACTAATGGAAATGGTATTATTAATATAGTTCCGTCGGGTATATTTTGTTCTAATCCACCAAAAAGTGGGTTAGCGGCTAATATTAACCAACTAAAATATGGGGTACCATATTTTTCATAACTTACCTTATCAAGTCTACTTTGATTTACTCTGTAGATATATCTTTGGTCTGTCGCTCTTTGTGGTATATTTAAAAATGGAACAATGGTTGGCGTTCCATTAATTAAAAAATCATCATATCTGTTATAATATTTCATTATGTGAATGTTTTTTTCAAATTGAATTTATCACCAGAAGAGTTGGAGTCTGAATAAATATCTTTTAATTCCGTATCGTAAGGTGATGTTGACGTTAATATAATTTCATAAGTCAATATTCTTGTTTTTGACTCATTATACGGTTTAAACGTATTAAATGTATTATTAAAGTAATCATCTCTAAATTTCTTAAACGAATCGTCAACCGTCTTTTTAGATACTTCATAATTTGAATATAAACCATTAGGTATTGCTTGATTCACATATTGTCCTGTATTTATATTAAGACTAAAATTCCAACCCAAATTATTTAAAACAAATGAGTTCCAAGTAATATCGTTAGCCGTGTTTTGTACAGGTGATACAATAGATGACGCAAATTTTACAGGGTCCGTTAATACATCATTACCAAATAACATAAAGAATCTATTTTCGTTTTCAGTAATTATGTTATTACCTAATAAACAACTAAAAACAAAGTCATCATTATACTCCGTATTACCGGATGGAATAATTATCCCGTTATTTAACTGGTTGTAGAAATTATTTAAACTATTTTTAATAATATTAGTATCAGTGTTTAATTCTTGTAAAGTGTTAGTGACAGACGCCTCAACAGGTGGTGTCACTTGAGTTGTTCCTGATATATTATAAACAATTACATTACCCTTATTATTAATATACCCATCGTGAGCATTATTAACATAGTTAACTTTATCAATAACATTAATTAATTTTAATTCTTCATTACCAATTTGAGTTGAGTAATTTTCTAACGACCCAATCATCGTATCTTTTTTAGCGTCAATTAATGATTTAATTTGATTTTTAACTTTTCTAATTTCTTGGTCTGTAAAATTTTGATTTGCCACTAAATCAATTGCCGGACACAAATCATTATCCACATCTTCTTTCGCTTTGGTTATTAAGTTTTCAACTTTATCTTGGATACTATCTCCCTTACCAAATATTTTAACATTATCGGTAGTACCAACACCAATATAACCATCAACATATTTTCTATCTTTTGTTAATATTTGTAGACCCCCAATTAAAAATTCACTATTAATTTTTTCAAGTGTGTCTATAGTTGTTGATAAACTTGATTTAGTACTATCGATTAATTTTTTCATTATTTCAGTATAAGTGATAGTTCCTGAAACCAAATTAAGGTTATTTGGATCTAAAAATGTTGTTAGAGGTACACCAATAGGTACTCCACCGTCAGTGGTATTCGATCTATCATCATCGGATTCAATAACTCCGATTTGATTTTTAATGTCTTCAAATATTTCAGCATCGTATTGTGAAGTTACATCTTCCGTAGAATCAGCCCTTTCATCATACATTTCAGTATTAGCATAATAATTAAACGATAATGCGTTTTGTAATGATGCTATTGGTCCCGCTAAACCATGACCACCAATAAAGTTAAAACTAATACTAACGTCAGCAATCATCGGTTGTACACCAATACCTTCAGGATTTAAATCAAATCTACCATCTTCATATTTTATACTTAAAGAATCTATCGCAATTTTTGTGTGGAAGAAATCACCAATTCTTAATACACAAATAGGTGGTGCACCAAACACACTATTAGTAACATCATTATATAATAAAGTTTGTGTACCATTATCATTTTTAGATACAGTAGGTATAGTATCTCCAGGTCTCATACATTGCTGTAGGAACGTTAAACGAGAGTTTAACCCTTCAGGCGTTATTGAGTGGAATACAGGATGGAAGTGTTTAATTTTACTTTTTATACCATCGTAAATCATTGGGTTTTCTTTTCTAACCAACTCAAAGTAATTACATTCTGTTAATAATTTCCTCGCTAGTCTTTTAGTTAAGTCATTTCTCTTTTTAGGTGTTATTTTACCTGAAGATGGATTTTTTATTGAAGAACTTGGTGGCGTAATATTAGTATCAGTATTTCCTGTAGGTGTTTGACTAACAAATCCAGGTGTTGGATTTGGTGGTGTGACAGGTTCGGTGTTTACTCCAGAATTATTATTTGGCGGTAACGGATCAATAGCACTAGTATTTCCATCATTATTTGTTGGTGGTGTTTGTACCGTTGTTGGTGGTGTTTGTGTTGACGAATTAGTGTTACTCACATTAATGTCCACAATCTTTACTCTACGACACGCCATAGCATTTACAGAAACAACACCTTCATTTGCCTCGGTTTTATAATTTTTGGTACAACTAATCGATGAGTATTTAGGTTCGATTAACGTTCCTGACTCCCCACTAGGAGTCATTTTAATTTTTAATTTTCCATCTGTGTAGTATTTTTTAAGCTCAATTCCTTTTGGTGTTTTTTGATTAAACATCCATTGCATAACGGTATCTATCCTTCTTTTTGATAAGTTAATATTGTACGTATTGGTTTGAAGTGCGGATGCCGAACCTAATAATTCAAACGATACTGTTTCACCAGCATCTAATGATATTGATATTTTTTTAACGAAGTTCTGTGCCTCAGTAAATTCACTATCAATAAATGAGAAAAATTCACTTACTGAACTTTTTCTGGTGTCAATATAATTCGCCAAATATTGATTTTGTTCGGTATTAGTTCCGGCCAATACTTGTGTAGTATAGTCAGTATACGTAGTATCATTATATTTAATAATCTTATCCAATGCCTTACCAAAATCATGAGCAGTTTTAGGGTCAGAATTACCTCCAAGATTTAAATATTTAAGTTCTAAACCTTTATATTTTGTCAACCAAATATCATAAGGAGCTGACGCATATATCCTGTCATCAGACGGATCAGGAAAATCATTATGGAAATAGAACCCAACTTCAGGGAACTGATCTTTAATAGGTGCTTCAGTAACCAAAGGTGGTGTTGCCGTAACCAAAGGTGGTGTTGAACAAGGTTGTGTCGTGTTTGTTACAGTATTAGCAACATCCGTAACCGTAAAGGTAGGTGTTGTTGTACTTTTAATACAACGAGTGGTTGCTGTGGACGTTAAATTTGTTAACGTAATAGTAGTACCAGCACAATCGACGTACGAAAGATCTGTCGTTACTGAACCAACATTAATTTGCCATTCAGTACATGGTGCCGGTGTTGGTTGTGGTGATTGTGGTGGAACAATGTTAGTTATTATTTCTTGTTCAACAATATTAGTAGGTAAAGTATCTGTAAATGTTTTAACCTCTTCAGGTGTTGTTATAAGTTGTACTTCAAAAACATCACTTGGCGTAAACATAGGGAATTGCTTAACCAAATCATATAGATCGTATTTAGTACATCCCGCAAAGAATGAGTCGATTACTTGATTAATTGTTTCGTTAGACGATTCGTCTTCTAATTCTTTATTCACCAAAACATTCATTATTGATGGGTGATCCACAATAATTTTAAAACTTACGTTACCCTTTCTTGATGTATTACTATATGTGTAAATTGGTTCTGGTCTACCTAAAAAAGTATTATCTTGCCAACCTGTACTAATATTTTCATCAAAATTTAAATCGTAAGGTGGAAACCACATTATAC
>Ga0078894_10003588_pt1 | contig 11783 bp, 8 predicted proteins | sample LauGreSu1BDMLBSD_2_FD_67506 | JGI IMG/M metagenome (GOLD analysis project Ga0078894, IMG submission 67506) | Freshwater lake microbial communities from Lake Michigan, USA - Su13.BD.MLB.SD (version 4) (version 4) | ecosystem: Environmental > Aquatic > Freshwater > Lake | place: Lake Michigan, USA... | reverse complement strand
CCCCAGATTATACTTGATCATATTAGTTTTTATAATAGAAACTAGTTAGTAATTTAAAATTTTCGCGTTCAGTCGCTGATATTGCCAGCCGACATAGAATCAATGTCAACGTCCTCAGAAACGTTGGCAACATCTGCGTAATCCATACTTGCCCAGTTCTTTTAAGCCTCAAACGAATTGTTGTGGTCTTTTTGTTGAGTTCTCGGCTCACTTGCAGTGGCATTCGAGTTCTCGTTTCTTGGCTGCGCGCCAGTTGCACCATCGACCTCCATCTCATCTTCTTCGTCCTCCTCGTCATCGTCATCACTCATACTCTGCTTTTAGTATTGCCAACTCTACTACCCTTGCTTTTGTGCCAACTGTTGTCTCTGTTATTCCTCTTTTTACTGCATCTATAACAGCATCTACTCGATCTTAGCCATTTCTTTGACTTTGTGTATCTTTTGCAAGATTTCTGCTGGAGCAACTTGCCCTTTGTTGCTCAAAACCCACTCTTCTTTCTTTCGTCTATCTTGGAACTGCAAGCACTCGTCAAGATCTGTAATCACAACACAGGGGTTCCTCATCTAGCTCAACCAAGGCACGTTCTTGTTGTCAATCAAATCGATCGACTGGCCAGAAGTGAATTTCAGATTTGTAAAATCAAGCATGTCGTAATCAATATCTTAACTTAAGTCAATCATGCTGCCTTTTTTCATCAACTCAAACTGTGAGTGTCTGTAGTAATAGAGCACCTTGTTTTTTGTTGAGTTGAACCGGATTTCATTTTCACGTATCTTTGAAATATTTTCTTTAGACAACACTAGGTACTGTCTGTTCTGCTTGTTGTTCTCTAGCATAGGAGGATCTTTGTTCTTTTCACACCAGTTCATAATAAATTCCCAAGAATCATTGTTATCAATAAGCCACTGCCTGACAATTGGCATTCTAAAATAAAATTTGAACAAAAAGTCCATAGCGGTTTCCATCCATTGGTAGTATCGCGCGTTTTCGGGCACGATCTTTTAGAGAAAATCAATCATAAATTCATCAAGCAAACAGCTAAAATTTTGGTTGCCGTCATTTGCAGCCTGCAACATGTACTGCATCAGCATGAAGAAAGGTTTAGCTCGTTTCCCACAGTATGAGTTAAGGCCATATTTAACAGTTTCCCAAAGATTTTATATCAAATTAGGACTATTCCAGGCGTGATGAATGTATGCCGAGCATACTGCAACCATAGATCTGGGTTTTTGACAAATCAAAAATAGTTTTTCAAGGAAGTCATGAGACGGGAAGAATAAAACTTGGTCATGCTCTGAAAGTTGATATCCTGAATCTTCTAGCGCATAAGGTGTCACTGAGCCGACATTAATTGTTCTTACTAAATTTGAAAGTGTTTCGGCAAGGAAGTGGAATTTAGGATTATTTGTTTGCAAAACTTTTATTCTTTGCTGTTGTCTCAACATTTTGTATCTACTCTTTTGAGATTTGGAGTCTTCTTTGGTAGGCAGTCCAATCTCTGGCTAGTCATTTATCAGGAAATGGGGCAAAACTTCATTAAGGAACTCATTCTAGTAAGGTGATGCGTCGATATGGAAGAAATTTAGAAGTCTTTCGATCGTATTAGAGTTTATTAGGAATAATCTAGCTTCTGGGCCAAGGCTACTTAATCGATAAATCAACTAAAGAATCTCAACTTAATTCGCGTTATAACTTGATTTGAAAGTGGGTAAAGTAGTCAAAATGATGAGCATAAAAGTTCCAAGAGTTGTTTGATGAGGCTAAGGTTTGTTTTGTTTTAAATCTTCCCAGTAAATGTTAAGATCCTTTCTCTCAATTTCGTAAACCTTAAGCAAGGCGCAGTAAATCAAACCAACCATAATCTAGCGCATAAACATCGCTTAAGAAGGATGCGGCGGGCTTTCTAAGAAACATTCTTTCACGATCTCACGATTTACGAACTGGTACAAGAACCACTGAGCACATTAGCCATCATAATTTATGTATGCCTTAAGATATCTTACCATTTCCTAAAGAGGAGCTTTGTTGTAGGCTCGTTAGCATACAGTGTAATAGTAATACGCGGCAAATTTGAATACTAAGAGTTAGCTTTGTAGGACTTATTCTGGTGAATACTTACTAAGAAGATTTATCTTAACATCCCGCACGCTTTAGATACCTAATGGTCTTTGTGCAATCTCGCTGTACTGTCTGAAGATTGGGTCAGTTAAGTGAATGTCATTGTTACGCCATGATGTCTAAGCAGGTATTATATAATTAGTGTTCCAGTGCAGCACTAGCTACTTAACGAATTCTGAGCATTCGTCGGTAAACAAATACCTATTTTACCAATATTTATGATTGCTGTTAGCAACTTTCTTATAAATATGGCTTTCAGGACTCAGCTCTAAAGTCTTTTAGCCACAATTTCCTGCTTTCAACTCACCTCCATCTTCTTCATTTAGTTCTTCGAGCTTTCGCTTATAGAAAAGAATGTAGGCATTTTTTGTTACTGCAACTTTACTCTGATGCCAGCCGTAATTATATTATTCTTCCCCTCCATAGCATTGTTTCTGTATATCGCTTTTATTGAAAGGTGTCACAAACATATCGTTGAATTCGTACCATTGCTCCTGCTATTACATTTCAAATCTTTCTTGCTCCTTGATAAAGCTGTAATAATGACCACTATCGGCCGTTCCAGAGTGCACAACTACACCAACTAGTTCAAAATTGTAATAGTCTTATGGGTACTCTAAAACGATTTCACCTCCTTTGACTGCTTTTTGTAGATAGTCTTAGGTGTATTTAGACATGTCTAATTCAGTTGGAAACTCAAAGAAATCATTAAGCTTTATTCTCTGCATGTTGTCATAGTCAAATTCGAATCTCTTGAGTGGCATAATCAAAAACTTAGGAAGCTGTTTGATACAAAGCCTTTTAAGGGCATCTACTTTGCAGTTACAGCGCTCACAAAAATATTAGTTATCAGCTTCGAGCATTTCTCCTTCAATAATAGCATCAAGACTTTCATAAATTGATTTCTTGTTTTTTACTGGGACTCCAACACTCAAAAATCCCTCAGGCCTGTCATATGTGTAATTGCATTTCTGGCATATAATATCATTTGCATAAGAGCCTCCAAAATGATACTAAATTGTTTTCTCTTATGGGGTTCCCTTAATTGCGCTCTCTAATCTATCCATAAACATAGAAAAATACTCTTCAACATCCATTTGTTCGAAAAGATTAGTTGGGTTACCATCCCAATCCTTGAAGGCATGGCAATAACTTTTAGGATTAACATACATTTTTTAAGACAAAAGCAAGCCTCCAAACAAAGTCTACCATTACAGGAACATGTTATCTTCAGGCTAATCTTTTTTGTGGTTTGGGTCCTGAATACTCAAAATATCATTTCTGAAAGTGGGTATCATGAAAAGTTGCTGATTCAAGCTATTCATATAGCAAATACAACCTAGATTTTTTATACCTACATGTCCTGTGGTCGATTTTTCGTTTTCAAAAAGCTTTACATCCCAATCAGTCTCTTTATTAGTTCTCCAAGATGTGTTCGCACTAAACTTTTACAAGTAATTCAAAACAGCTTCCAAATTTTCTAAGCAATCTCTACAAAGGACACTGAGTAAATTCAAAGCGACTCTTCTGGTTTCTGTATTTTTACATTTTGGAGCACTCTAGCCATGATCACCCTTGCTTCCTTGAGGAATTTCGAACAAGCAATCATGTACAATATGCTAAACCATCATTTTTCCACAATCTAATTTCAGTTCTGGGTAGACCTACAAAAGATTTTACAAAATAGCCATATAACCTCTTAATAAATAGTCTTAGTCCTCTCTAGTCCTTTCCTCAATTTCTCTATTAATAATCTGATTCGAAAGCTCAGCAATCTTTTTTAAAGCCGTTTTTCTGAATAATTCCTGCTCATGTGACTGTATCTGCTAAATCTATTAGCAAACGTGTTCAAAAAATGATTAACATTATGTTTTGTACTTATCAACTAATGGTAAAATTTGGCACAATTAAATCTTCAGTATTTTAATTTTTAAACTCTGAGTATTCTCTTCATTTCTTTATACCAACATGTTAAGGATGGGTATTCCCACTGCCTGATTCAACTGATTATTTTCTGATTCGAGAAGTCCCTGCTGTAATATTTGTCCTAAATTAGGATAATTTTCGATTACTTGCAGGCACAACTAGTTATAGCCTTGAGTTGATATGTAATTCATCAGCTAAAAGGATTGCTTAATCAAATCAACCTACTCGTTGAATTGTTTAATTAGTGTTTCTATCTTCTTCTTATCCTCTGGATTAGTTATTTTAGTTTTCAAACATTTTTGCCTGATGTCTAAAAAGCTTTCACCTCTTCTAACTTGTTCGCTCACACTAAATTGGCAGACCATGTCAACTAGACGAACTAATTAGACCAAAAGTTTTTGGATGTCAAACTCATTTACATCGACATATCCGATCATACTATTTATTACTTATGTTAACTGATTGAAGCAGTTAAGCTCGAGCTACGAATTCAATTAGGTAGTGTTGGAGTTCATCAAATAGTTTATTAAATGCGTCAGTCCGTTGAGATTTATGAACTCACTTACCCACATTTGATCTTAAACAAACTCTTCAATAATCTTAAGACTGTACAAAAGCTTGAATTGCGTTGAAGTATCAAGAATTTCGTTCCAAGCTGCAGATCTATCTTGTGTGTTTCTCACAATTTCAAGAGTTTTAAGGCTTTCTTTTCTTGATTAATTAACTGGGATTTTTTATACTAAGTTCCAGATTTACTGCGTATTCTGATCATTAGTTTTAAGCATACTGAAGAGATTATCGAAATATGCCTAATTGTTACTGATCTGATATTTTGGATGAAGTTCTGGTTTATAGTTTGGATTTCTTTTAATAGCTACTTAGTTGAAAAAAGCCATACCTCCATTCAAGTCAGACACACGGGAGTCATCATTGAGTTCTGGGTCGATGATTTGATTCTTAATTATCATGTGGAATTCATTCATTTGCAGATTGAACTTCTCAGCTATCCACGCCCGTATTTAGCCAAGTGTGTAATGATTAAAAATTTCGTACTGTACGACCTAACATTCATTCGGGTCCATCCAACTGTTAATTGATATCTTTGTTGGCTTCATAATAGATGAAAGATACTAGTAATTAGATGTCTCTTTAGGAGGTGCCTGTTTTCCTTCAAACTTATCAAGAAATAAACTCAAAAGTCCAACTACACCAGGCTTAGTCTACAGCTCTTCCATACATCTGGTTAGGAAATAGCTTTGTACTTGCTCAGCATGATCTTTATCTTAAAGTTTCAAATGGAGATCTACCAATAAGTCTTAGCATAGATCCCGCTTATCTTAATTCAAAGCGATCTCCCACAAAGCTTCAATACCTTCTAATTATGAGAAATTAGAAACTCTGATCCTTTTCCTTTCATTAGTTATATTGCCTTAATTTATGTTTATAGATTTGAAATATGATTAGAAGCATTACGAGATGCCGAATTCGATTTTTCCTGATTTAACAAAAGGACAAAGAATTTAAGTGAACAAAAATTTCTTTTCCTCTGAAGTAAATACTTCCACCGTCTCAACAAGGTGATTTTCTCTCTCTACTGTTGTTTATCTGTTTATCCAAGCTAAGAACAAAGCCTACTCTTGTTGATAATTTGGCTACTGTATAAACATCTGCCACAATATTTTGATATTTTCTACGCCAATCTTAACGAAAGGATCACTTACTACAAATGCTAACAAGTCTAAATACGCTTGGATCATTTACTCATGAGTATAGCCTTCTTCAACGAATACTTGCTCAGTAAACTAGCCAATTTCAACTATCTTTTTTAGCTCCTTTCTTACGTGCTCACTATAGTGATATAGGTTTTAAATTAAACCTTCTACAATACTAGTTTGAGATTGTAGATTAGAGATCAAAGTATACTCTTGCTTGCCGTACCTCATTCTCATATTAACATCTTTATTGATGGTATCAATAAGTTGCTTACAAATTTAAGCTGAAGGCACAAAATTTTTGTTATCTAAAATTTGTTTTACACTCATAGCAAGATAGTGCATTCTATTCTAGCGCCTGTTTCCGTCATCAGAGGTAAGTATTTCTAAAAAAAATTTAACAGCTGTGGTTTAGGTGTCTTTACTTGCTTTCTGGTTTATGAAAATTGACCAAAATATTGGAAGACCATACAGATTAACTTGATCAGTTTCCCCTTATTTCACAAGCTGACCTACATTTTAAATCCATGTATTTTCTTGAGAGATCAGTAAACTGTCAAATGAGGTATGATCGATGTCATCATCCATTTCTGAACGCTCCTGGTACTATAGTTTTTTTAAAAGATAGCTTTTGTCCAAAGCAGTTTCTGTAAACTTTTTCAAAAAGTTCAAAAATTTTTCGTCATAAATTTAAGTCTGCGTAATTTTGTTGAACAGCATGTCAATCAAATCGACACTCAAATAATTTAGTACTCCTGAAATAACCTCATAGACGGTGCGCACCATCTCTTCATGTTTTCCTTGTTAACATTTCCAAATAAGGTCAACTGTGGCTTAATCAAAAGCGCCTTACCCATACCTAGCCAGGATTTTCAATATTGAAGGACTTCTTTTTACAATTTCTATATGAGATCCTTCTCCAAAAATTACCTCAATGACTTTATTATTAATGAGCCATTCACATAAGGTGTTACCTCCATAGTACTCAGCCTTTTCAATGTTGTCAAATTCTGTATCTTGCGTAATATTTCTTCTTATAACTTGAGAATTTTTTTGATTAATTTAAGCACGCTCTTTTTTAACAACTTTTTCTATCATTTCTTTGATGTCTTGCAAGCCTTTTAACCTTTTTTCTAGATAAGTTGACTTTAAAAAGCGTAAAGCCACAGACAAGAATGTAGTCTCTTTCAGTTATGAGGCATCTTAGGAGGAAAAACTTACAATAACGAGTGAGCTTAGGTCTTTCAAAACACTGTCAATTTAGCCCTTATCACAATTTTTGACTTCCTTATCTGTCATAGAGCTCAGCCGCTTCAAAATAGTGTCTTTACATTGGGTAATGAAATTCATAGAAAACTCTTAATTTAGAGTGTTATTAAGGTTCTTAAAAGGCTTAAGGAGCATAGTAGATATAGCAAAAGGCAGTTTAACTGAGTCATCTTCGCAATTTAAGTTGATGTTCAAAAGATTTAGTATCCCATTAAAGCCACCTATAGAGGCAAAGAATTGCACCCAATTCAACAGACGTCCAAATTCATTTCTCACTCTGTTTTTGACATACTAATTGGCAGCCTCTGTGTTGTATTAGGTCTCATCATCTATGCACTTACTTAGGAAATCTTTTTAACAGTGATCCTGGACCACGGCACCAAAAGTATTGGGTATAATGGAATACTGGTTTTGCTCAATTTATTTGCTTATAAACTCCACTGTGTCTTGGTCATCATCGAAAAAGCAGAAGAAACGATAAGCTCTACGGCAATTACAAAAAATCTTATTAAGGGTCTCCAACAACTCATGGTAACATTCGACTATGGCGCAGTTCGAATCGACCAAAAACAAATTCGGTATCTTTTGGAGCTCGTCGATTGATTTTGTCAATTATGGTATCTTTCTAAGCCACACAACTGTCAACCTTAAAACTGACTTTATAAATTGATCAATTTCAGGTAAGTCCTGCTTTGGAATATCTGTTCCGAGGATGAAATCAACAAACACGAACAACTGGCCCCTTACAAATTGAGTGATTTCGTTGGGCTGAAAATCTTCGAAATTTTACTTGATGTACTTTTCGACTATGTTCCGGTGCTAATAAATTAAAAGACTTTACTTACATTTCGAACTTCTTAAATGTCGTAAGTCATGTAGTTTCTAAGAGCTACCGACTTCTAACCAGAGTAGCCTTTATGTTAGGTGCGGAAGGGGGCTACATATCTTGACGGTATTAAGCGTGACTAATTTATGAAAAAGTTTAACTTACAAGATGCCATCTCTCGGACCAACCATCAAAACCTATTAAAGCGCTGAAACCTTTGCCAGCGATCTCTTCGAGTTTGACTACTCTAGCGAATATAAATACGTTTGTCGTATCCACGGAATCGACAAAACTACCTTCTTTTATGTATTGCGTGTAGTTGTAAGACTCAAGAAGTTGTTTCTTTTTCTCTAAGGAAAGCTAACTGGTGTCAGAACTATGTTCCTCTGAGTTCATACTTTCATCTACGTTATTTTTAACAGAGGTGGACGGTGGATCTGGGATAGCCTCCACTTCAGTTAGGTCTTTGTTTAGGTTCTTTGCAGATTCTGGATTAACCTGAGTATCTTAGTCCATCCTAATTTTTTAATAATTGGTTAATTCTCAAAAAAAATGTTGGGAGATTTATTTGGAAACCCAGATGAGGATGCAACTACTGCAGGCGAAACTCAAAAGTCTAACTTTTACAAAAGTAATTACTGTTTTTAATCTTCAGCAAAGCCCAGTAATTGCGCTGGTGATCTTGAGTTACCACCTATGACAAGAAACCCGATAAATCTTGTTGGCTTACTAAATTAGTAAGTTCTAAATTTTAACTTGTAGAGGAGCAACATGCTACTTGAATAGTTTGTTTTAAACACTATTTATGACAGTAGAATTCAGAAGTGCAGTATTCAAACTGCCATTATGTGATGGTTCAGTAGAGAATCAGTTAAGTTTTGGTAAGGGAAAAAAAGCTTGGAAAATGCTTTTTGAAATTTAGAAAATGTTTGTGATGTTGTAAGAAGCTGACACACGAAATTGGTCAACCAAAGATTTAACAATTTCTTTTGGCTGGCAAGATAACCAAGGTGGTGAGTAACAAGATATACATGAGTTGAATAGAGTACTTATGGATGCAATTGAACAATCTTTAGCAGGCACACTGTATGATGGGCTGATAAGAGAATTGTACTTTGGATCTTAGTCGACTGTAATAGTGTGTTTAGAGTGTGGTACTTCTAGAAGAAGGCAAGATTAGTTTTTAGATCTGTAAATTGATGTTAAAGGGCTATAAGGAGTACAACAGAGTTTATAAAAAATGTTTTAGTTCGAAACTTTTGATGGAAACAATAAATTAGAGTGTGATGTATGCTAAAAAAAGACAATTTCACAAAGAGGACTTAGATTGAGTAGATTCCCACCAATTTTACAGCTCAATTTAAGTAGGATTGAATTAGACTATGCTACTTGGCAAAGAAAAAAAATTAATGACAGATTTGAATACCCTTTAGAGCTAGATTTGACTTCCTATGCTGATTTAGAATTGAATTTACCAAATGAAGATTCTCAGTACGAACTTAAATCTATTGTTGTTCATAGAGGAGGTCCTTATGGGGGTCATTATCATGCATTGATTAGAGATGATGTTGGATTAGGAGTTTGGGATCTAGAATTACCAAATTAATTTAGTTCAGCTCCAGAAGAAGTTTAACAGAACTAACCAGAGCAAGCTATTACCCAGGAACCTAAAAAAGACGAAGAAAAGAAAAAAAGTAAAAATCAGAGAAAAAGAGAAAAGTAAAAAGAAAAGAAGTAGGAAGAAAAGAAAAGCGAGGTTGTTTTAGATTTTGATAAGTGCGATTTCCCAATCCCTTATAGTTCCTAAGATTTAGTTAGAAATTGGTTTGATTTTGACGATTCAAAAGTTAGAGCTGTAATGCCTGGAACTTTACAATCTATGTTTGGTGGTCATGGAACAGCTAACGCTTACATGTTGATTTACAGGCAGAAAAAATTGAACGATTAAAAGGTACAAACTGCTGTACCTGATTATTGGGTTGAATCTTTAAAATAGCTTAGAGATTAAGAGGAACAGTAGCGATAGAAATATAATGAGCTCAAGAATCAACTAGAGATTATAATCTAACACTAACAATAGGTTTTTGACATAGATGAAAACTATTTTGTAAGCTATAAAAATGACAAAGATTTTGAGCAATAAGGGTTTACAATTAGGATTAATTTTACAGACACAGTTCAGTAAGTCAAACAAAAAATAAGTGATTATTTTGGGTCTAATAAATGGAGCATGGTAGAGGTCTAAAGATTATAAAATGGATTTTGCTAATTGTTGAATCCTTGGACGGCATACGATGACTAAGATTTAATCAAAGATACCAAGATGACACATTTGTCATGCTGGATGATAACTGACGATTCTATAGACCATCTGCTACAATACACTCAAGATGATGCCTTGCCTATGGTGATCAAAATGAACTACTAAGGAATGCAGTAGTCTTTTAGTGTGTATAGTAATATGAACATCGCTGATCTCAAGCTGTAATTTGAACTCTTAACTGGGGTAAAATCTGAATAAATGAAAATTGAAGTTATTGAAGAGACTTAAATGAGGAGAATTGATTGTGGAAAACCCCAAAGCTTAAGGGAATTAAAAATCGTTCATAATTAACAGCTTTTGGTTTCAATTAAGGGCTAGAACGAGATTGATGAAGTTGAGATTTTCAGGCCGCAAATAGTAAAGTTGGATGATACAATAGACACAAGAACCGTTATAGCTAATTCTGATTAAGATAAAAATGCTTTTGAAAGGTATTAAGTCAAGCTGGATTGGAGTTTGAATGCTTTGTTAACATTTTTAAAAGAAAAACTTCAATTAAGTGGAGACTACAGGCTGAGAAATCTTAAAGATTAAAGGTTGTTTATGAAGGAAGAAATGAATTCCTTGCTTGGACACTACGAAAGTTTCAAAGAAGGTGGCACTAGAATCTAATTAGAACGGGGTAGGCCAATTACCATAGCAGAGATAAGTGTAAATGTTTGCATTTTAGGCAGAGAATTTGATGCCAGAACATTTTATTTTAATGTTTAGGCGGATGTATAGTAGTGTAAGGAGTTGATGTGCAGTACTTTTGGAATTGATCTAGCTTACACCTTGTATAAAGTTGATGCGTTCGAAGAGCCTACATATGCTTTGAGAAGACTCAAAATACCGTTAGTCAAGTGCAATGTGAGTTCAGGGGAACTTTTGATTTTAAAATCAGATAAACAGTTGTTACCAGATGAGAAAATCAAGCTGTAAGTTCATTTTACGAATACCGGATTGAGTTAGGACAGTGTTTATCTTCAAGATGTAGAGGTGAGCAAGGAATTCACGCTCAATGAGCTCAAAGAAACTATCATGGATTTAAGGCCAGAAATTTCTGCTGCTCCTTCAGTAGATCACATAAGACTAAGAGAAAAGGCTGGTAATATGTTTTTTGGCAAAATCTTTAAAGAACCCCTGAAGACTTTGAAATAGCTATAGATTAAAAGTTAGACTGCGGTAGTTCTTTAAGTATTAAAGCAAGCAGAATTTCTGACTGACAGCAACGCATATGTTTTGCTTTACTCCAGAAGAGACAAAGAATCAAGGTCTTACTATGACACAAGAGAGGTTAAATTCAAAGGTATGAAATTAAGTGACTTAACCAGTCATCTGAAACAAGAGCTATAATTAGACACAAAATTTAAAATTTTGAAACACATTCCGCATGCCTTTGAGTGGAGAGTCCTTGACCCTGATTCAACTGTGACCGAAAAAAAGAAAAAAACAATTACTACTTACAAACTATCTGAACTAAAGGATTTAAAGATGAATCCGATCTTATTGAAAGATGGTGATCATATTGCTGTTGCAACTCAGGATCAAGATGATTACTAAACAGACTTCGATGCTGCAGCGAGAGAAGAATTTCGAGTGATGAAGGAGTCTGAAAGATTACTTG
>Ga0078894_10003586_pt1 | contig 11790 bp, 10 predicted proteins | sample LauGreSu1BDMLBSD_2_FD_67506 | JGI IMG/M metagenome (GOLD analysis project Ga0078894, IMG submission 67506) | Freshwater lake microbial communities from Lake Michigan, USA - Su13.BD.MLB.SD (version 4) (version 4) | ecosystem: Environmental > Aquatic > Freshwater > Lake | place: Lake Michigan... | reverse complement strand
CTATTGAGTCACGATCCAAGTCATTGGGATGCAGAAGTTTGTAAGCATTATACAGATATTGATTTAATGTTGTCTGGACATACCCATGGAATGCAATTTGGTGTTGAAATCCCTGGTTTTAGATGGAGCCCTGTCCAATATGTATACAAGCAATGGTCTGGACTTTACCATAATGAATCACAAAAATTATATGTCAACCGCGGTTTTGGATTTCTAGGTTATCCTGGAAGAGTTGGTATGTTGCCTGAAATAACACTTCTAGAGTTGGCTTAGCTTTAACAATTGTTATTTCTGATAGGGTTAACTTTTTCCCTTTTTATTCGTCTAACTTTACAGCCAACTATTGTTAATGAGGCATAATTTGTATCTTCTATTTTTTGTTTTCATGGTCTCCGTTGCCATGCCAACTGCTTTGTTTTCCCAGGTAAGTAAATTTGATGAAAATGAATTGAAGGCAGAATTGGATTTGCTCAAAAATGATAGTTTAATGGGGGAGCTCAAAAGTTTGCTCGGTTCCATGTACAACCAAGAAAGTTTTTTTTCTGCTAATCTTGGTTATAGTAACAGGTTGTTTAGTACAAAAAATAATGCATTAAATGCTCAGCAAACTAGAACAGGTCAAGCTGCTCTTTTACCAACTGTATCCTACTTTCACAAAACAGGATTTGGATTAACTGCTACCGGTTTTATGAGGAGTGTTGATGGTAAGCCTAGTTTTTACCAGATGGCCATCAGCCCTTCTTATGATTATATTGGAAAGAAGGTAATTGCTGGTGTTTCTTATACCAATTATATCAAGACAGTTTCTAATTCTCTTCTAGCCACCCCTTATACACATGAGGTTTATGCCTATGCGCAGCTGCGTAAAACAATAATTCGGCCATTCCTCGCATTTGGATGGGCATCTGGAACCTTCAAGGATGTTACAATAATGCCCATGAGAATTAGAGGAGATAATATACTTGTAACTGATACTTCGAGGGTTAGGTTAAATGATTTCTCTACTATTGTTGGGGTGTCCCACACATTTACTACCCAAAAAATCTTTGCAAAAGATGATATGCTCACTTTTGTTCCTTCGTTAAACTTGATTGCAGAATTGCAAAATTATAAGCTTACGCCTGTAGCATTTGGAGTAATCCAAGACTTAGACGACTTAGATGATGATGACGATGATGATGATAGAGCAGAAGATTTAGAACGTATTCGAAAAAGAATAGTACTGAATCCTAAAACGCTGTCTAAGTTTTCCATACAAACCCTTGCTTTTTCTGCCAATGCCAATTGGTATAAATCTTCCTATTCCGTAACTGCGGGATATTTTATGGGGTATTATTTCAATAATATCAATACTTCAAAGTTTGTACATTTTTTTAACCTAACTGTAGGTGTCACATTTTAGCCTTTTGTTATCACTATAAGAAAAGATAAAACTATAATTTAGGTTCGTATATCAACATTAAAATTCATTACTATGAAACGTTTAATTGTTTTTGCAGCATTTTTATTGAGTGGTTATTTTACCAATGCGCAAGGGTTCAGTTTTGGGCCTAAAGTAGGTGCAAATATTACAGGAATTTCGGGTTTACAATTCAAGAAAGGGTATGATTTCGGATATCATGCAGGAGGATTTGCAGAAATCATGTTTTCTGAAAAGCTAGGTATTCAACCTGAAGTATTGTGGAGTCAGACCTCTTTAACAACTGCCTCAGGCTTGCCAGATCTATATCAAACTTCTTTATCAGAGTTGTCAAAAGTAAAATTGAATTATATATCTATTCCTTTATTATTGAATATTCGACCTGCTAAATTCATTACTTTTCAAGTAGGACCACAGTTTGGTATTTTACAAGACAAGAAAAGTTCACTCTCAAATAATGTTGAGACAGCTTTCAAATCTGGTGATTTTTCTATGTTGGCTGGGGTACAACTTAAAATATTATCCTTCAGAGTTTATGGTCGCTATGCAATCGGTTTAACAAATATTAATGATATAGCTCAGCAAGACCAATGGAAGAGTAGAACGCTCCAATTGGGTGTTGGTTTAGGGCTTTAGATTTTTTTCATTCTCAATAGAAGTCCCGGTTGTAAGACCGGGATTTTTTTTGTGGCATTATACTTGCCCTATAAGTATTGATAGTTGAAATCTACTCAAAGAGTAGTTTTTGAGTGACATAATGTCTTAAACGAAAAGTATGGATTTGACGATGAATTTTTTACAACAAGAGGATGATTTGGACTTCATGCCCATCATACCATTGAACGAGAATGAGGGTGGAAATGCAGATCAAATAGATGTTCCAGCAACATTACCACTTTTGCCGCTTAGAAACACCGTTCTTTTCCCTGGGGTAGTAATACCCATAACAGTAGGAAGAGATAAGTCGATAAAGGCTATTGCAGAGTCTTATAAGACTGACAAATTGGTAGGGGTACTGGCCCAAAAAGACAGTAGTGTAGAGGATCCTGGGGTGGGAGATTTGGTAGTTATTGGCACTGTAGCCAAGATTATCAAATTGATTAAAATGCCTGATGGCGGAACAACAGCAATTTTACAAGGTAAAAGGCGGTTCAAACTGTTAAAGGTTACTGCGGAGGAACCCTATTTTATTGGAGAGGTTGAAGCAATAGAAGAAGAAGTAATAAAAGATGACGCTTCATTTGATGCCTCCGTATCTTCTATAAAAGACTTAGCGTCTCAAATTATACAGCTATCACCCAATATCCCTACCGAAGCTTCAATCATTTTAAAAAACATTGAGCAGCCATCATTTTTGATTCATTTTGTGGGAAGCAATTTGAATTGTGAGCTTGCTGAAAAACAGCAGTTGCTTGAAATGAGTGATTTAAGAGGACGTGCTGAAAAGTTATTGGGACTACTTCAAAAAGAGCTACAATTTGTAGAGCTAAAAAATAAGGTTACAACTAAAACAAAGACAGAGCTGGATAAGCAGCAAAGAGATTATTTTCTCCAGCAGCAATTAAAAAGTATTAAAGAAGAATTAGGAGGGGATTCCAACGATAGGGAAATATTGGAGATGAAGAAAAAGGGGGAGCAAAAAAAATGGTCGTCTTCTGCTAAAGAGCTCTTTCAGAAAGAAATTGAGAAGTTAGAAAGGATGCATCCCAGTACCCCAGATTATTCTACAGTGTACAACCATGTAGACTTGATGCTTGATTTACCTTGGGAGGAGTATACAACAGATAATTATGATCTCAAGAAAGCAAAAAAATTGCTGGATAAAGATCATTTTGGTATGCATAAAATAAAGGAAAGAATACTTGAATACCTCGCTGTTCTCAAATTAAAGGGGGATATGAAGAGTCCAATTTTATGCTTTGTTGGTCCTCCTGGTATTGGTAAAACTTCTTTGGGTAAAAGTATTGCAAGTGCTTTGGGAAGAAAATATGTGAGGTTTAGCTTGGGTGGACTGCATGATGAAAGTGAAATTCGTGGACATCGCAAAACCTATATAGGGGCCATGCCTGGCAGAATCTTACAATCACTTAGAAAAGTAAAATCTTCTAATCCAGTTATCATTCTAGATGAAATTGATAAAGTGGGTAAAGATTTTAGGGGTGATCCATCATCTGCTTTACTGGAAGTGCTAGATCCTGAGCAGAATCATACTTTCTATGACAATTACTTAGAATTAGAATATGATTTGAGTAAAGTTTTGTTCATCGCAACAGCTAATGACTTACAGAGTATTCAACCAGCATTGAGAGATCGATTGGAGATCATCGACTTAACAGGTTATGCAGTAGAGGAGAAAGAAAAAATAGCACAAACCCATTTGTTACCCAAGCAAAGAGAGTTGCATGGCTTGAAAGATCATGATGTTAGGGTTAGTCAGCTAGTTATGAATTACCTCATAGAAAACTACACAAGAGAAAGTGGGGTCCGTGAATTGGATAGGCAATTGGCAAGTATCATGCGCAGTCTTGCAAAGGATTTGGCGATCAATGGAAAATTGAAAATGGTATTAACGCAACAAGATGTAACCAGGATCTTAGGTAAACCCAGATACAGCAATGAATTGTACAAAACTGCTAATATGCCAGGCGTGGCAGTTGGCTTGGCTTGGACTTACGTAGGTGGGGATATTTTGTTTATAGAGGTCAGCAGCAGTGAAGGTAAAGGAGAGTTGCAGCTTACCGGTAACCTTGGTCAGGTAATGAAGGAAAGTGCGAGTACTGCAATAACATATCTAAAGGCGAATGCCAAAAAGAATGGAATTGACCCTGGGCTATTTGGTAAAAAGAATATCCATATTCATGTACCTGAAGGTGCAGTACCTAAAGATGGTCCAAGTGCCGGTATTACCATGATGACTGCTCTGGCTTCTGCGTTGACAGGTAGGAAAGTGAAATCTTACCTAGCGATGACGGGAGAGATTACTTTAAGAGGTCAAGTCTTACCGGTTGGGGGGATTAAAGAAAAAGTTTTGGCTGCAAAACGTTCAGGATTAAAGGAAATTGTTATGTGTTATCAAAATGAAAAGGATGTATTGGAAATCAATCCTGAATTCATAAAAGGAATGAAGTTTCATTATGTAAAATCCATGCAGCAGGTCTTAGAAATAGCATTGGTATAAACTTTTTTATTCCCTTTGAACCAAATTGGAGAAAGCTTGTTTTATATGTCCAAGAGAATAACTTCTCTTATGTTGGTTGTTTTAAGGGTTAAGGAATTTCCCCCATTTTTATGGGGGATTTTCATTTCTAGACGAGCTTGTTTACTTTTGAATATGACATTGAAGTCGATTTTAGGCCTTGCTTTGCTTTTTTCGACTAGTATTTTACGGTCGCAAACCCTTGGGGGCAGTTCGGTCTATAATTTTATGAAATTGCCAATGGGAGGCCAACTTTCTGCCCTAGGAGGAAAGAATGTATCGTTATTTTCATCTGATTTAAGTCTTATAGCTGAGAATCCTGCGTTGCTTGGGAAAAATCATCATGCATTTGTTACCACAACCTTTAATAATATTGCACCCTCAACAAATGCACTACAAGGAATAGGGGCATATCATCATGATAAAACAAATACCAGTTTTGCCTTGGGATTTGTTCATTTGTTATACGGACAAGAAATGCAGACCGATGCCTCTGGAAATAGTTTAGGCAATTTTAGAGCTTATGACCAAATTATAAGTGCATCTTTTGCCAAAACTTATGGGAATAGATGGCGTTATGGTGCAAGTTTGAAGTTGGCATACTCAAATTTTGGAGCATTTCGAAGTACAGGAATAGCAGCGGACGTAGGACTAACTTATTTTGATGAGCCTAATAAATTACAACTAGGATTTGCCGCAAAAAACATGGGTGCCCAACTAACGACCTATGGAGGTAGAGCCGAAGATCTTCCATTTGACTTGGTAATAGGGGTTACAAAACAGTTGGAAAAAGCACCATTAAGATTTTCTGTGTCTGCTCAAAGATTACATCAATTTGATTTGTTTTACAATGATACCTTGTACAATAATGACAACTTCGGTTCAAATAATGAAGTAGGATTGGTTAAGAAGATTTTCAGCCATTTTGTTTTTGGCACTGAAGTTTTACTGGGGGATAAACTAGTAATTTTAGCTGGTTATAATGTGTTAAGAAGGAATGAATTGAGTATAAAAAATATTGCAAGCGGTTTAACAGGATTCAGCTATGGATTACAATTGAAACTGAACCGCCTTCATTTTTACTATGCAAGGTATCATTATCAAACAACGCTTGTGCAAAATCAACTCACCCTTTCTGTTCGATTAACAGCCAATCAAAAATAGCTAAGATTTGTTTTGGGTGAAATCGAAAGCAATGTTTCATACATCAACTTGATGGTATTTTCGACATCATCTTTGTGAAGCATTTCAACGGTTGTATGCATATATCTCAAAGGAATTGAGATCAATACAGAAGGGCAGCCATCATTCGCATATGCAAATGAGTCTGTGTCGGTGCCAGTGCTTCTGCTAACTGTTCTCATCTGTACAGGAATTTTTTTCTTATTGGCTACATCCTCAACCACTGATAGTAATTTATTGTGCACTGCTGGGCCATAAGCTAATGAGGGGCCTTTCCCACAAGCAATATCACCTTCAATGATTTTGTTGACCATTGGGGTAGTGGTATCATGTGTAACATCTGTAATGATTGCCACATCTGGCTTGATTCTGCGTGCAATCATTTCTGCACCTCTTAGTCCAATTTCTTCCTGTACAGCATTCACCACATATAAGCCATAGGGTAGTTTCTTCTTGTTTGCTTTTAATAATCTTGTAACCTCTGCTATCATGAATCCTCCAATCCTGTTGTCGAAAGCCCTTCCAATCAAATAGTCATAAGCTAGCTCGTCATATCCTTCTTCATAGGTGGCAACTGCACCAATGTGAATACCCAATGATTCAACTTGTTTTCTATTCTTGGCTCCGCAATCAAGGAACAAATTGTCAACTGCGGGCTGTGGATCTTTTCTTTCACCACCTCCAATTCTGGTATGGATAGCGGGCCATCCAAATACAGCTTTTACTGGCCCTTTTTTACCATGGATAAAAACCCTTTTGCCTGGAGCAATTTGATGGTCAACGCCACCGTTTCTTTTTAAATAGATGAGTCCACTTTCAGAAATGTAATTCACGAACCAACTGATTTCATCAGCATGTGCTTCAATTACTACTTTGAACTTTTCTTGTGGATTTATGATCCCGACAGCAGTCCCATAAGGGTCAGTCATGATTTCATCTACAAATGGTTTAATATAATTCAACCATACTTTTTGTCCACCTGATTCAAAACCAGTAGGAGATGGAGTGTTGATATAGTTTCTTAGAAAACTGTATGAATCGTCAGCAAGCATCCGCTTTGCACTGGTTCTAATTGCTTTTGCCATTTTTGTATTTTTATTACTTGTCTATCTATAGATAATGATTGGCGAAGTTTTTGCTGTATCGCTGATATTGCCAACTTCATCTTTTATCCAAAAACTGAACTGGGTTGTATCATTTCTATTACACTGAGGTTGAAGTTCAAATGCATAGGTTAAGCTAACCAAAACCTTTGCATCAAAGTTTTTGGTTCTTGGTGTTTCAGTTGGTATTCTGTAAAGTATGGAATCTGTAAAGTCAGATGATGCACATTTAGTGGTTGATTTCATGATCCATAATGTATCGCTAAAATCCCCTTCTTTATCGGTGAGTCGCAAAGTGATTTGTAAATCACTTCCAACTGGAACTTGTGTTCCGCTAACTTCAATAATTTTTAATTGAGGTTTTGACTGAATAGTATCTTTCCCGCAAGCAGTCAATAATATGAGCAATAGGGAGCTTAAATAATTCTTTGTCATGTACCTTTGTTGTCTATTCAAATTTAGCAGTTAATCATTGAATAACCTATTCAACCCATATCATTTTAAAGAAGATTTAACCCTTAGAAAGGGAAGTTCCTTTTTGAAAAAAGCTATGGATATTTTTCAGGCACAATCAAGGTTCAATCCTCTCTACCATGACTATCTTGGTTATTTGTCGGTTGATCCTGGAAGTATAACCCAGTTGCACCAAATTCCGTATCTACCCATCTCTTTTTTTAAGTCTCACTCCATAAGAACTGGGAATTTTGAACCTGAGGCTTATTTTGAAAGTAGCGGTACCACAGGAGTTCAACAAAGCCGACATGGTATTTTAAGCCTATCTGCTTATCTCATGAATGCACAATCAAACTTCACAGAGTTTTATGGTGAAATTGAAAATTATTGTGTTCTGGCATTATTGCCTTCTTATTTAGAAAGAGGGAATTCCTCTTTGGTTGCCATGGCTGATTATTTCATAAAATTAAGTGGCCACCATTTGTCTGGCTTCTTTCTTCACGATATAGACCGACTTCATGAAGTTCTAGATCAACTCGAGAAAGCCAAGCAGCCCACCATTTTACTTGGTGTTACCTATGCACTCATGGATTTTGCTGAAAAATTTCCCATGCAATTGAATCATACTATAGTTATGGAAACGGGTGGAATGAAAGGGCGCAGAGAGGAGATTACTCGAGCGCAGTTGCATAGCTTCTTGAGTGAAAGGCTTGGTATAGCGCAAGTACATGCAGAATATGGCATGACTGAATTGCAATCACAAGCGTATTCAACAGGAGGAGGTTGGTTTAAAGCTTCATCTACCATGAAAGTACTTTTGCGTTCTCCTGATGACCCATTTGATATTTGGGAGGCAGATCATTTTCCTATGAGGACAGGCGCTGTGAATATCATTGATTTGGCAAACTCCGATACAATCTCTTTTATTGCGACAGACGATTTAGCGCGATTCAGGAATGATGGTTCTTTTGAAATTACTGGTCGAATGGATAACTGTGATATTCGTGGGTGTAGTCAGCTAGCGCTCTAGTTCTTCAGATAGAGTGAAGAAAAGAACTTAAATTTGCATCAATTCTATACTATGGGAGTACTTAAACAAATTGCAACCTATCTCTATCTTAGAAAAAAAGATGCTGATACCCCTAATTCAAAATGGGTGCAATACATGCATGGTATCAACAGGATTTCCTTGTTGCTTTTTTTGTTTGCTATCGTTGTAATGATTGTGAAGGCCTTTTTGAGAAAATAAATTAGCCTTTCGCTAGTTGGTGAATAATTGCAGCTGCTTTTTCTGATGCCTTTCCGCCTGCACTTAGCAATTCATATAACTTGTTAGTGTCCTCTTTGTATTTATTTTTTCTATCCTCATTGTAGAGTAGTTCACTTAGTTCATGTTTAATATTCGTGACTGTGAGTTCATGTTGAATCAACTCTTTTACAATGGCTTGGTCCATGATCAAATTAACAAGCGAAATGTATTTTACTTTAATCAGCTGTTTTGCAATTGCGTAAGAAATGGGGGAGCCTTTGTAGCATACTATTTCAGGAACACGGAACAAAGCTGTTTCTAAAGTGGCTGTTCCTGATGTGACCAATGCAGCATTAGCAATGGAGAGTAAATCGTATGTTTTGTTTTTAATTACCTTGACATTGGTGTATTTATCAATAAAAGATGCTATGAATTCATCACCAATTCCTGGTGCTTGTGCCACAGCAAATATGGCTTCTGGAAAATCATTTGAACTCTCTAGCATTATAGGGAGCTTCTTTGCTATTTCTTGTTTTCTCGAACCAGGTAATAGTGCTATTATTTTTTTTCCTGTATCAAGTCCAAGTGCAGCTCCCACAGCACTTTTATCTAAGGAATGTTGATATTGGTCAATAATTTCAATTAATGGATGGCCTACATAGTCGACTGGATATTCCCACTTTTCATAGAATGTTTTTTCGAAAGGTAGGATCACCATCATTTTATCGATTACTTTTTTAATGGTATGAATTCGTTTTTCTTTCCATGCCCATATTTGAGGAGAAATATAGTAAACGGTTTTGTATCCTTTCGACTTCACAAATTTTGCAATGGGTAAATTAAATCCAGGGTAGTCGATGAAAATAACTACATCTGGATCAAAGCTGCAGATGTCTTTTTTACAGAATTTCATGTTCGACAAAATTGTCGATATGTTGCTAACAACCTCTGCAAACCCCATGAATGCTAGGTCTCTGTAATGTTTAATGATTGAAGCACCAGCCTCTTCCATTTTATCACCTCCCCATGCTCTGATATTTGCTTCCGGATCATTTTTTAAAATGGCATTGATCAGTCGACTTCCATGGAGGTCGCCTGATGCTTCACCGGCTATGATGTAATACTTCATGCGTTTGGGGTTTATCCAAATATTTTGAATAAAAATGCAGCTGCTGCATAGGCAACAGAAACAGTAAAGATACCCTTTGCTGTTTTGTCTTTTTGCCCGTTGATGAAAACAGTAAACAAAACGATGTTCAAGAGTAAGCAAGGAATACTTAAGGCAGATACAAGTTGTTTATTGCTTTTCAGCGCTTGTAAGAAGCTATTAAATGGAAACATACTAAACTTCCAAAAGTAGTACCCAAAGAAACTCAAAACAGGTATGATAATGCCTACAGCAAGGCCAAAATAAAAGCTATCTTTTTTAAAGATTACCATGTGTAGTCCTTTTCAATTTTCTGCTTCAATGCATAGTTGGTGAGGTCATACTGCACAGGTACAACACTCACGTAATTATGTTGTAATGCCCATACATCTGTGTCCTTACTTTTTTCAAGGTTGAGGAATTCTCCTGTAAGCCAAAAATACTTTTTGCCGGAGGGGTCTTTCCTCTCTTCAAAATCCTCTTCATATTTTGCATAAGCTTGTTTACAAACCTTCACGCCCTTAATCAGTTTAGCATCTCCTTTAGGTATGTTGACATTTAAACACATGTGCTTATCTGCTTTTTTTGAAAGCATCTTCTCAACAATCAAGCGTGCATATTTCTTGGCTCCTTCAAAGTCGGCTTCTAAACTATAATCCATTAATGAAAAACCAACTGAAGGGATATTTTCAATTGATGCCTCAATTGCAGCACTCATTGTGCCAGAATAAATAACATTGATTGAGTGATTGGCGCCATGATTGATACCACTTAAACAGATATCGGGTTTTCTGTGAAGTACCTTGTCCACTGCAAGTTTTACGCAATCAACAGGGGTACCACTACATGTCCATGCCTCTACACCGTCTATAAGGTGTGTTTTGTGTAATCGAAGGGGATAGCCTATGGTGATAGCATGTCCCATACCAGATTGAGGTTTATCTGGTGCAACTACAATTACTCTTCCTAAATCTTTCACAGCTTCCACCAAATGCCTGATGCCTGGAGCAGCTATGCTATCATCATTTGTTATCAGTATTATAGGTTGTTCTTTTTTGTTTTTGGCCATAAGATGTATATGAGTAAGATGACTATAAAAGTACCATTTATTTCAGTTTATGGTCCCAAATAGGGCAACCGTATAAAAAAATTTAGCAAAAAATAGTTTGAAAACTAAATTATTTAGTATATTGCCCCAAAATCATTAGTATGTCACAGTCCTATGCTGGTAAAAACCTTAAACATTTGCGGAAGCTAAAAGGCATGACGCAAGAGGAGTTTGCACAAAAATTACAAATCAAAAGGTCCTTATTGGGTGCTTATGAAGAGGAAAGAGCTGAGCCCCGTATTGATGTTTTGGAAATGGTGAGCGATCATTTCGGGATTAGTCTTGATGATTTATTAAGAAGGGATTTAAGCGATACCAAAGACAATTACTTGGCAAAGCGTCGCCAACAGAAGTTAGGTGCAGAATCACACAGTGTCATTCACTTTGTGCCTATGAAGGCAGCTGCTGGTTATTTAGCAGGTTATGCAGATGAAGAATTTATAGATGAGCTGAATACTTTTACACTTCCAATGTTGGGTAATGGTCATTTTAGAGCCTTTGAAATTATCGGGGATAGTATGTTGCCTACACCTAGTGGTTCAATCATAGTTGGTCAGAAAATTGATGACTTGGAAGAAGTCAAGCAAAATGCGGCTTATATTGTTTTAAGCAGAAATGAGGGTATTGTTTATAAGCGTGTTTCTCGTAATCCCAAAGCCAAGAACAAGCTTACGTTAACGAGTGATAACCCTGCGTTTCAGCCATATAATATCAATGCGGATGATGTATTGGAAATATGGCAGGCACAGATTGTCATTACAAAAGTTGCCCAACAGCAAAGATGGGACGTGGGTCAGTTGGCTAATCTGGTCTCGAATTTACAGGAGCAGGTCAGTTCTTTGAAGAAGAGAATGAACTAGGACAAGTTTAATTTTTATTGGGTTTTAGTACGATTTATACACATTGCGTTGATAACCTCCCTTTTTAAGGGA
>Ga0078894_10003583_pt1 | contig 11792 bp, 10 predicted proteins | sample LauGreSu1BDMLBSD_2_FD_67506 | JGI IMG/M metagenome (GOLD analysis project Ga0078894, IMG submission 67506) | Freshwater lake microbial communities from Lake Michigan, USA - Su13.BD.MLB.SD (version 4) (version 4) | ecosystem: Environmental > Aquatic > Freshwater > Lake | place: Lake Michigan... | reverse complement strand
TGCGACGAGCCATGCCGCCGCCGCCGAGTTGAGGTATCTATATATGAAATAACGTGACACGCAAAACATTACCGATAATAATCTCTCGTATATATAACTAAAATGGCGGACGATGAAGAAGAACGAACCGAAGATGTCGAAGCCGATAACGAAGATGACGAGGGCAAAGGAACGTTTAGCAATGTAGGAGGGTTATTTGGTGGAGATAAAACCAAAGAAGATGAAAAAAGCAATAAAGACAAACCGGAAAACGTGAAAGTAAAACCAAAGTCGATATTTGACCTAGAAGCTCTTAAAGAATTCGGTCTCAGTGTACTCGCACTTTTTGTCGAAACACTCATTATTTCGGTGATATGTGTGAATATTATGTTTTTTTCGACACCTGAAAGTATAAAAAATAATAACCTCAATTTGAATAAACTATTTCCAACCGATCGCCATGAATGGCCATATTGTTATACGAACGAATACACCAGTTGTGACGCCGATTGTGATGATAAATTTGGCGGAGCTGCGGATGACCCTAAGATTGGAACCTCAAAAAAAATCTACTTGAAAGCGGCAATTCTTCTTGATACATATGTATTCAAATGGTTCTGTCTTACAAAAGATGATGTAGATATGGTGAATGACAGCGTAGAAGAAGGAGTAACAAAAGTAAATCTTCTCAACTGGGATTTTATCAAGGCACGGTTCAAGCAATGGATAAATAATTCATTCATATTTTCATTTTCGTCTGACCGTGCCATGATGTCGTATGTTTTTCAACAAATTACGCGTATTTTGGAAGCTATTCCGGTAGAATTATATGACGCAGTCTCGCCATTATTGATTATTTTTATGCCGTTTGTATTTTTACTTTTTGTTGGTTTCATCTTGATGGGTGGTCCATTTTTTACAACTGTAATTGGTATGATTGTAAATCAAACCGATAATCGGAAAGAATTCATTGGTGGGTCGTTATGGTCGCTATTCACCGGGTTTGGTCTAGGTATATTCCCGATGATTTCATATTTTGTTCAAGTTATTCAGTTCATCGGTACATTCTTTATTTATCCACTGCTTCATTGGGAAGAATATCGTGAATTATACTCTCGGTATGTTCCTATCATATTCTTCTTCTTTAATTTAACATTGATGTTTTACGCGTTTGAATATCTCGATATTAATGTTGCCGCAATTGTTATTTTGATGCTGCTTGTATTGTATCTCACTCACTACTGGCAAGGTATTATGGAGTTTTTTAACGCGATTAAGAACTGGGGTCCATAATTCATAGTTCTTCTAGAAAGGACATAAATAATATCGTATAAGAGCTATTATATTCATAGTTATACGATATGGGTGGAAAAAACAAGACGTCATCGGGGTCAGCCGCATCAGTAACCCATGTAACCGGTATTGAAAAATCGAGTCCTGAGTACTTCAAGAAATATCCTTTTGTTAGTGTGTGTACTCCTACGTTCAATCGTCGCCCGTTTATTAATGCGATGATAGCATGTTTCAACGCACAAGATTATCCGCAAGACCGCATGGAATGGATTATTATCGACGATGGTACTGACCCAGTTGAAGACCTGGTCGCATCACACCCTCGCGTAAAATATTTCAAATATGATACAAAAATGACTCTGGGAAAAAAACGTAATCTGCTTCACGAAAAATCCAGAGGTGAAATATTGGTGTATATGGACGATGATGACTATTATCCACCGAAACGAGTATCACATGCGGTCGAAATGTTAGTTTCGCACCCCGACGCATTATGTGCGGGTTCAAGTGAGATTTATATTTATTTCAAGCATATTGGTCAAATGAAACGGTTTGGCCCCTATGGACCAAATCATGCAACTGCAGGAACGTTTGCTTTTAAGCGTAAGTTGATAAAGAACAACCGTTACAATGATGATGCATGTTTGGCGGAGGAGCGTGCCTTTCTCAAAGATTATACCGTTCCATTTGTTCAACTTGACCCGATGAAAGTGATTCTGGTATTTTCACATGAACATAATACATTTGACAAGCGTAAGTTGCTTGTAAACGCCAATCCGGATGTAGTGAGAGATTCGCCAAAGAAAGTGATGGATTTTATCAAAGATAACGCTCTTCGTCGATTTTACATGTCTGAGCTCGAGGGGTTATTGGCGAAGTATGAACCGGGAAGACCCGAAATGAAACCTGATGTTATTGCACAAACATTACAACTAGAGAAAGAACGTGCGAAAATGGCGGAAGACGCAGCGGCGGGTAGCGGCGGTAATGTCATCTTACAAAACCCTGGACAACCGCCAGTTACCTTAAATAATAAGCAAATTGTTGAAATTATTCAAGCATTACAAAATGACGTTGCATCGCGTGATCAAGAAATAGCAAGATTGAATAAAGAGTATCAGACACTTGAATTAAAATATAAAGTTTTACAACATGAAAAATTGACTACCGCAACAACTACACTGAAAATGCCGACGGCTGAAGTGAGTCAAAATACTGCCAATAATAGTTCACATTCCATGGAACCCGAAACGATTTATGTGTAATCGCAGGTGAGTAGAACGAACGAATAATATCATTGTAAATACGATTATGATATTATCCTGATACTAGAATCTATGCTTTTACGATTTCAACTGAGTTAATTTTTAAACAAAGAAGACTATTCTTCGATTCGTGAATTATGAATTCATGTCCTTTATTGTATTCATCAAACTTATGTTTTAGAATATTTTCAATTTCACTCACTGGAAGGTCGTCTTCTTCAGTTTTGTACTTATTACGAGATGTTGTACCATTGGCATGAGAGTCATCATCCATCTCACCATCGCTTTCACTGTGACTGTCATTATGACGATTGTTCGATTTTGACTTCGACTTAGAACTCAATTTCGATTTTGTCGTCGGTTTTACTTTTACCTCATCCTCTGGTGGGAGATATTCCCACTCTCCAACAGCTTCAATCGTTTGATTATTTGTTATGTAGACAATCGAATCTGAATTAAAGACGAGTGCTGAACCGGGAGCATGGTCATAATCATCAAGGTCGATTTCGGTTATCAAGTCAAATTCGTCTAAGAATTCATTCTTTCGAAGATAACTGCGGATATAACTTACGATTTCAGGTGTTATTTTTACTGTGTATATTTTGTTTTCGGTATCGCTTTCGCTTCCGCTTCCACTTTCACTTCCGCTTTCACTTCCGCTTTCACTTCCGCTTCCGTCGTCGCTTCGATGGTCGTCGTGTTCGCAGTGTCGTACATCCTTTTTGCTTTTACGAGATGAATCTGTTGTTGAAGTTTTGTTGAGAGATGGCGTATTCACAGAAATACATTCTACTTCTGTGTCTAAAACCAATCGATACTTTGAATCAAACGAAATTGACGCACCCATAATGAATTTCTATCCGTTCTAAATACTGATTATATCTTTTCGGTATTATTCAAACGCAACACATTATTCTGTACAGATTGCATCATAATTGTTGTCGATTTCTCCGCCTCCGCCACCGCCACCGCCACCACCACCGCCACCACAATCTCCAGGTATACTTTCATCGTCGTTCCTTTCCATATATTTGTCTAAATATCGATATATACGATTTACATCTAACTTTGTGATTTCATACATTTCTAAGATACGTGGGATTTCATCTTCAGAATACTGTTTCTTCAATGTCATGAAAAACGTAAACAGGTCATTTTGGTCCATCGATAGTTGGATACACAAATTCTGTATAAATAGCTGATTGTTGTATTCGGTGCTATATTTTGTAAGGACTTTGGTAAAACGGACTTCTGTCGGATGAAACCTTGCTTTTTTTGGAAATGATTTGTGATACAGATAATGATTATAGAATGTTTTTATAAGAGACGATAGCTCATTAAAAAGCCATATTTGGTTTTGAAACGTAATACGGTCAAAATAATCAGCTTGACATATGTTGTCGAGTACAACTTTATAAAAAGGTGCAGAAATCGAAACCGGCATTTTTTCAAATAGGTCAATAATATTTTCATGCCAAAGAAGACCAATTGTGGTGCGGTCAGTCTCATTAATTAGGACATTATGGTCAGAAATCGGATATTCTGTATTCATTAATTTTTCAGTGATTTTTTTGATGTCTTCATTGTATGTTTTGGGCTGGAATATGGAATGAAGAATATTATTTGCGAGAATTGTATTTGACTTTTTACTCATCTCCATTACTGCATTTAGTTTACGCAGATTACCTTGAACAAATGCCACGATGTTTTTTCGCATGGCGGAATCAATGCCGGGTAATTTCATATCAATAATCTGCGTCATTTGTAATGTTGTCGGTGTTTTTAATTCATACACTAGACACACTTTCATAAGTTCTTTAATTTTTTTGTCAATGTGGTAATTCCCAATACAAATGATGGGGTTCATGGTAATTTCTTCCTGTTTTTGTTTTTTCGTCTTTTTAGGACGAATGAGTTTGATAAGAGATGTAATACCACCTTTGTCGCCATTATTCATTCCATCAAGTTCATCCATTACTACCACGATTTTTTGGACTTTACGATGAAATATAGACATGATATTCTTATCTGAAATGTTGTGTTGAGTAATGGATTCGATGATGGACTTGTTTCGAATATCCCCTGCGTCATATTTTACCATATCATAATTCAGCTCTTTTAATAATCGGACTATGAATTCAGTTTTTCCAGAGCCAGGGGCACCATAAATATAAATTCCTCGTTTGAATGCCAGGTCTGTTTTATTTTTTTGGAATGATTCTAAGAAATCGCGTATATTGTTATATATGGCTTCGCGGCCTAGAAAAGTTGTGTAATTGTCCATGTGTGATATGTGAATATATTTTTTATGTTTATATGTTATAAACGAGTATATTGACAAAATGAACGCAATCCAGGATTTATTTGCTCCTCTTGATAAGGACTATTGTTTGTTGTTTTACTGGCTTACTGTCGTTAATTTTATTTTCTTAGCGGTTGCGGGGTTGGGTTTTGTTTCATCTCTTGTTCTCTTATTTAGGGGAAAAATAACGATAATGAGTGGGTTGTATTCATTTTTGATGATTTTGGTCTACGCACTTATGTACTTTCAGACCCGTTTGTTTTACTCCATGTGTGTTACCAGTAATATGAAGGCAGGAACATATGGAATGGGGGCACCTTCTGATTCTCTACCGGCTGTTGCAAAACAGGCATCCGGTGCTGCACCCGGAGCTTACCGCATGTAAAAAGAATGCAGTGAAGACAGCATGACCGCATGACCGCATGACCGCATGACCGCATGACCGCATGACATAACATAACATAATACATTAGGATACTGTATTATGTTTTTATTTAGAATACCATTTACATAAGACATTTCAATGAACCCGCACGCGATTTTTGGCCGTCAATGACCCCCTCCCATGGGATGTAACCACCTTCTGCACCATTTAAACCGGTTGACTTGTATGTAAGATTTTTTGTATTCGAAAAATTCGTACAGTTGTCTTCGACAGGATTTGGAATCGTTGTACTACCTAATAACCCGTATTCATCCTTGCATGCGGTTCCATCATATTCCATACGGTCAGGACATTTTGCCACCTCAGGCGGCCATTTCTGAGAGCTCTTCGATTTCCACAATAAAACGGCTACAGTTCCTACAGATATTACAAACGCAATAATCGCCAATAATAACACCATTTTTTGTATCGAAAGATTGAAAAAGTTGCTAAACATGTTTCCGCCGGCACCGTTGGAGTTCGTGCTACTTGAACTTCCAAATGCGGATGAACCGACGTTTTTTGAAGATGAAATAAAATCCATGTGATATAAATACTAGGTATATAATATCTATACATTATACAACAACGTTATTTAGCGTTTTAACTTGCGAAATGAACCGATTCGACTACCGCACATTTCCAGAAGAAACCTTTATTGGACAACCTAAAAATGGACGACTTGATATAATAAGTCCACCTATTCAAGACCAGTTCGCATTGTATGATAAGAATCCAGTTCATCAGTGTGTTACTTATCGTGATGCACTTAACGGGATATGGGAAAACACGCCTCTCTCGAATGCATTCTTTAGTAAGGAAAACATGCAAATTATACAGAACGGAATTCGTGCTGGCGTTTACCAGCGCTCACGTGGCAAGTATGTAATTGGTGAGCAAGATTGTGATACGTTGCGAATCATCATGCGTACCATTTTTCTTCAGAATGCCACCAACGCTCCCAGGGACATTCGTGAGCAGATTATCGAGCTGAATGAATTAGTATTTGAATATTGTGTTCCGCGTGTTCATGGTGAAGCAGAGGGTTATATTCAGTACAAACGTGATGTCAGCAACATGTACACGCCGATTGCTCACCCCAATTTTTCGGATTACAAGCATAAGACACTGGAGTTGAAGCCATGGTTCTAGATATTTACTTATAAATATACTATGATAACAAAAGAAATGAATACCTTGTCATCATAATATTGAGTTATATGAGTAAGTTAAATATTTGTAAAATCGTTCAATCGATTCCTGTGTTTTTGAAAGTGATGGGTACGAATACCCTTTACAACATGTTTGGCACGTCGTATTATTCGATTTTTTTAATATTATTTTTACAACTTTAGTTTTTACGACCATCCGATAAACTTGATTACGCCTTCTTCACCACCATCTTCTTCTTCGTAGCTGCTGGGGCTGCTCCGGCCGCTCCCGTCATTGATTTGTTCATTTCTGTTCTAGACGCTGCAGCCTCCCATTTGCGGTACTCCTGTTCCAATTCATCCAAGTCACGCGTCCATAATACCTGAATCGATGTGTCTACAAGTTGCTGATGTTGTGTCCGTTTGGCGTCGCGTTCTGATAGCAGGTGCTTAACATTCTCGTCGGTAACACTATCCATCGGCATCTTGAGAAGATATTTGAATTCAGTATCACCATCGATGTGCTCGTATCCGTGAGCGGTCATCTTTGCGAAAATCGCCTCTTTCGTCTGCCGACGAAGTTCCAGTTTGTCGTCAAGTACCTCTTGAATGTATCGGGCACGGTTTGTCAACACCCGTAGTTCATTCGCAAGTTGAGCTAGCATCGATGCCTTCCGCTTGGCGTATAGTGAGAGGCGTTCGGTGTAATAATCTTCGATGATCTCGTAGATTGTTGTGTATTTTCGGAGTTTTTCATGTGCATCGAACAAGTTCATGTTCGTCGTGCTTTGTGTCGTGAATAGTGCGAGAAGTTTCTCCAATTTGTTTGTTCCAGCATCGGCATCCACGACCGCGGCTTGAAGTTCTTTTGGTGTGTGTGGATATGACGGATGGAACGTGACGGTGATATCTACGACGGTGTCGGTTGACATGTCAGTGTATTCTTTGAGAACAGGACTCGCTCCCGCTGCTGAACCTGAACCTGCTGCCTTATCGCTCTTCTCTTTGTCCGACGCAGAGGGCACCTCCATCAACTTCTCCAAGAACTCCTTATAATCATCGGTCCATGTTCCAATCGGGAGTTCGGTAATACGCACTTTACGGTCGGCGATGATTTCATACGTGCCTTTGATGAGGTACTTAGCGGGGGTCGCGTTAGCAGCCGGGGCTGCGATATTTCGTATCGTTCCCTTGAATCCCTTGAAATAGGGCTCGATAACTGGACGGTCGGTCGCCGGCGTCGTTGCGAGCATCGCCCGAATGTATGCGATGATTTGAAGCGGATTATGTGGCATGACATCCGTGCTAAATCCAGTTCCGATACCTTTACTACCATTTACGAGAATCATCGGAATTGCCGGTGCGTAATAGACCGGCTCCACCATTTGCCCGTCATCGTTGATATATGACAACACCGCATCATCTTCTTGGCGAAAGATGAGTCGCGTCAATTTGTTGAGTTGGGTGAAGATGTATCTTTCGCTTGCAGAATCCTTTCCTCCTTGAAGACGCCCGCCAAACTGACCATTCGGTTCTAATAGATTGATATTATTGCTACCGACAAAGTTCTGCGCCATTCCGACAATCGCCGCATTCAAACTCGCCTCTCCATGATGGTATGCCGAGTGCTCCGATACGTAACCGCTGAATTGTGCCACCTTGATTTCCGTTTTCAGGCCACCCTTCTTAAATGCCGCGTACAGTATTTTACGAAGTGAAATTTTCAGTCCATCCATCAGGTTGGGAATCGAACGCTCGTTGTCGTAGATGGAGAAGTGAATGAGACCACGGTCCACGAACTCTTCATACGGAATCTGGGGTTTGGATGTATCCAGGAACGCATCACGCGAATAATTCGCCAACCATTCCTTTCGGTCGTCTGCACGTTTCTTGTTGAATGCCATGTCGAGATGGTCGTCGCTTTCTTTTCCGGTGTGAACAAACGACACCATTTTCTTATGCTCGAAATACTCCTTGAATTCCTTTCCAGTACTCGTACCCAAACCTTTATAATATTTCGTGTTCCAACTTGCGGGGACGACCTCATCTGGGAATTGCTTCTTCCACGCATTAAATTCGCCGTCATTATAGAATAGTACCTCTTGTGCACCACGCCGTGCCTTCAGAATTGGCGTATTCATGAACCCGATGAAACCAGGTATCTTCGTGAGGGACGGCCACTCTGTCTGAAATAGGTTGATACCTAGACCTTGAATATGTGCACCATCTAAATCCTGGTCGGTCATAAATAGCACCTTTCCATAACGCAACTTCGCAGCAACATCGGCTTGGGTGTATGTCCTTCCCGTCTCAAGACCGAGAATCTGTTTGATTTCCGCGATTTCGCGGTTCTCTGAAATACGCTTCGTTGTCTCGCCATGAACGTTGAAAAGCTTCCCTTTCATCGGGTAAACACCGATATAATTACGGTCTTCTTTGCTCAATCCACTGATAATTCCGGCCTTTGCTGAGTCACCTTCACACAATATAATCGTACACTGTGCAGATTTGTCTGGCGACCCCGCATAGTTCGCATCGATGAGTTTGGGGATACCACGAATGGTCCGAGTCTTTGCACCGTCTGTCTTCTTCGCGGCTTTTGTTTCTTTGACTTCCGTGAGTGCACACGCCGCATCCATAACACCTAATTTCGCGAGTTTCTCGATGAAATCGTCACTTACTTTACAAGTGGAACCGAAATTTGCGACAGCTGTGCCGAGCTCGTCTTTGGTTTGACTAGAGAAGGATGGATTCTCAATATCACAGCGTAGGAATAACATGAGTTGTTCTTTTATGGTGTTGGGTTTAACATCGACTTTCTTCTTCTTCTTGATGAGGTCTGCGAGTTTGCGAACAATTTGATTTGTAATATATTCAACATGTTTGCCGCCTCTCGGGGTGTAAATTCCGTTTACAAAGCTCACGTGTGTAAACTCATCTGTGGTTGTCAGGCAAACAACATACTCCCAACGAGGGTCTGGATTCTCATAGATGCGTTTCACACCGCAGTCTCCTCCTTTTGTGCCAATATACAGGTCAACATACTGCTGAAAGTGTCGGACAGGAATGAGCGAACCATTGTATTTCACTTTCACGGATTTGTCTGTCACTGCAGCAATATCATACGTCCGTTTTAGAAACAGTGCGAGCATGTCAGCAGTGAGGTTATTGCCAGCTAGCCCGAACCGAGCGTAATCCGGTCGAAATGATACGCGAGTATAGGGTTTGTTCTTCGATTTCGTGATGACAGGGGGTACAATTTCGGAGAGATTGTTCTTGAACTCTTGTACGTATTTCAGTCCGCGTGTATGGTCCACGGTCTCTACTCGACCCCACACTGACCAAATGAGGACAAGCTTGAAACCGAAACCATTCTTCCCGCCAACAATTTTCTCCTTTTTGTTCTCGTCGTAGTTGGTAGATGTGCGAAGATGGCCGAAAATCATTTCAGGAATCCACAACTTATGCTCAGGATGCTGGGCAACATCAATCCCATTCCCGTCATTTGTCATGTGGATTGTACCATCGATAGGGTCGATTTCTACTTCGAGGGTAGTCACAGGAATTGCGTCGGGTTTGCCATCGGCGATGGCTTGTGATTGGCGAACAACATGGTCACGCATGTTCACCATACCTTCGTCAAAGAGTTTATAGAGTCCGGGGATGTAGCTGATGTTGCGTCGGGTCAACAATGCCTGCGGAGGTGGAGAAACCGGAGAAGCAGTCCCGGCAGGACCCGCATTCGACGGTTCGGTAGGAGCTGAAATGGGAGCAACGTCCATTACATATTCGACGGTTTCAGTTGGTTCGATAGTTCCAATATACGTGTCTGGTTTCTTCAAGATATGCTCGCGGTCTGTCATTTTCTGATATTTACTTAGGTCTTCGGTTGCAGCGGAAGCAGCGGAAGCAGCGGAAGTGACTTTAGGCGGCATTACGTAGAACGATTTATGTGGGTACAGTATATTCCACACATAGGTTTAACTCTTATTCAATTTTATTTTGGATTGAATATGTATCTTTAGAAACACAATGGCGGCTCCACGGTACCGTACAATATTTGGAATGGGCCTCACGTGTAGCGACATTTATCGTGTCAATGATGCGTTCATTCAATATGACGCTTCTGGAAATCCAATTGTTATCAACAACCAAAATAATGATATACGTGTTCCCTATTATAAATGCCCTACCCTAACAAATCCGACTGCTGGAATGGCGACATCCACAAATAACACGAATATTACAAAGAAAATGCGTTATGCACAAAACATCCGCGTGGCCACCGAAACAAAAAATGTGAAAAAGGTCTACGCGGTGAATAATATTAACCGTTTTGGTAGATGGACGGGTGCTCCCGGTGGGTTTGGGGCACCGCTGACAAATTCCTTTTAGCCTAGTCCTTCATCATTTTTTCTAATGTTAGTTTATAACAGCGATTTAGTAAAATGGTGAAACGACTGGACCGCCACGATGATGGTTTCTATCATGTCAATGGCAAGAAGTATGCAATGTTAGAAGGTTCTCGTGCTCAAGTTTGGCATGATACTGCATATAAGACCCCTGGTGGTCTTACGAAGAGTGAGCTGGTCTTTAATAAGCACGGTCGTATTGTTTCTGCAAAGAAGCATGCTACCGCAAAGAAGGAGAACCGTCTACGCAAGTATGGTTACACTGCTCGTAAGGGTAAGTTCGGGGCCATCAAGATTAATTCTAAGACTGGTCGCCGTACTCGACTGGTGAATACCCCGAAGAGACGTTAAACCATAAAAATAGAATTAGCAAAATATCGAATATTACTATTATATTTCATTATAATAGTATTGTAATATTTATAAAATTATCTATATTACGCAATGGATAATAATATTATTACCGGATATATTTTAGATTTTCTGAAAGAGAATAAACTTTGGGTATTTATTACGATAGTTACGACATTAATATGTAATCCGGTTGAAATGATTGTATTATCTGACCTTTTTTCGAATTTTACAGGTGCAATCAATAAATTAGAATACAGTAATTCAATCACGATTCTTTTGAAAATTGCCGGATTGAGTCTCTTTATAGATACCGTGTATATGATAAGTAATTACTTCGACAAGATTTACTATCCGATGATGGAAAGATTCATCCGATTCAAACTCATCGATGTCATTTTTAAAAATATTGAGGTGAATTACGAAAAGGAAGATATTTCAAACCATATCATAAAAACATTGAAGATACCAAATACAGTGACATCATTTACCGGGAGATTCATTTATTGGGTGGTAACTTTCGTTCTTACCACGGTTGTTATTCTTGGATATGTTATTTATTTGCATCCCGTTATTGGTGGTATGACTGTACTAGTATTCATACTATATTTCATT
>Ga0078894_10003581_pt1 | contig 11798 bp, 12 predicted proteins | sample LauGreSu1BDMLBSD_2_FD_67506 | JGI IMG/M metagenome (GOLD analysis project Ga0078894, IMG submission 67506) | Freshwater lake microbial communities from Lake Michigan, USA - Su13.BD.MLB.SD (version 4) (version 4) | ecosystem: Environmental > Aquatic > Freshwater > Lake | place: Lake Michigan... | reverse complement strand
AAACAAAGTTCATCAGAAATTGTGGCTTTAATCTACCCAATATCAATAATGAACTTTTATCTAAAAAAATTGCAAGTTCAATAAATAATACGTACATGACGTCTGAAGAAAGAAATCGTATTTTGTTGAATGCTACTGATAATGGCTCAAAACAAGAATATCGAAATAGTGTTTGTAAACAATTTTATAACGTAATGAATGAAAGAAAAACAAACGCACGTTTAGTTGCACTAAGTTATTCCTCTCAACCAACTAACTGAATTCAGAGAAAACAAATAAAAAAAAAGAAATAATAAATATCATGAAAGTTATCTTCGCTACTAACACAATCTTGGCATTTATGGTGTACTATGTGATGTCATTCGTATTCATTCTCTGGTCGTCTTATATGTCTGTATCCATAGATGATATGAGATCAAAAACCAAAAAGATGGACGCGCTTTACGTCCTTTACCTTTTAAGTATTTTCTTCATTGCTTTTTCACCTCTTTTACTCCTTGATAATAATCATCAAGCCCACCCAAACACATTCCAACTAATTTTTGTTACAGCCTGGCTTTTATTTTGCACCTTTTCGATCGTCTTACTTAATTCTAACAAACGTAGAGATAACGCGGCAAAAGTATGTTTTGCTATTGTACTTATCAACATGTTTGTAAGCGTCGGTCATCTCTATGTTGTCTTAGAGAGTAGCCGGTACAAGTTCTTGAGATGCCCTACCGACTACGAGCATGACAGTTTTAAGAAGTTATCGACTGAGGGAGTAATATATAAAACCGCAGATCATCCATTAAGCTGTATGCACGAGTTGTTAAGTCCCAACATTTTTAGGCATGATTTTCAGAACCCTATTAACAAGGAAAAGTTTGTTGGTAGTTGTGCTTTTAACCTACCCAACGTTTCAAATAGGGAATTATTTAATAGAATTGTTAAAAGGCGCGTCGGTTTGGACGGACGTGAAAATAATGAAATCTTTGTAAACCCTAATTTAAGCCTGACAGAGGAAGAACTGACCCCCTATTATGAAAAGATAGCAGAAAAGGATCATTTATTTCATGATCAATTTCAAAAAGAAGTTTGCGACGGATTTTACCAATTAATGAAAAATAAAAAGTATGAAGTACTCTCGTCGGGTACTACACAATCTTCAATCCCAACGTTAGTCTAAACTTTTTTAGACCTAAACTCTGTGACCCCCCATTTCGACTAAGTAGAAGATAAAAAGTTAGAGGCATGTATAAAATTAAAAATTAAAATATTAATTTAATTTTTAATAAAACATCATGTTCCATAAATTTGAAGCCAAAGCAATGATTGCAGTATTTATGATCTCTCTTAGCATAACTTTGGTTATGCTTTTAACATTTTTTGTGAAAGGTTGGAAGAATAAAAAAAATACCAAAGCGTTTGCTTTTCCTTTCATTCTGTACGTAATTTTCTTTTTTCTATTTATCACGTTGCCTCGTCTATTTTTAGAGACGGTTGATAACAGGCTCTTATTGATAATTATGAGTATTATTTCAATCATTCTCCTTTCCTTGTCAATCATCATTCTTAAACAAATTAAACGGTTTACTACTGTAGATGATTATTCAGTATTAATAATTATGAATATGCTAATTGGTTTCTTGTATTACTTCTTCATTTCGGCTTGGATTGTCTACTATAAGTTTGTACCGTGCACTGACATCAACCGCCCATTAAACTGTTTGGATGGTTTATTAGTACCAGCACCTCTCTCACATAATTATGGTGAAAGTTTAGACCAAGAGAAGTTTGTCCGACGATGCGTCTTTAATTTACCATTTAGACCACATGACGAATCATGGTTACAAGCTATTCGTGAAAACATCAATAGTTTTGAATTGCATCAATCAATACCCAAGGAAAAAGAAAACAAAATGAAAGAAGCTGCGTTAGTAGCAATACAAGCGGAATATGATAAGATTGAAAGAGGAGATGAAGAAACCCCAGATTCTTTCGAAAAAGAAGTTTGTAAACAATACTATTTATTATCGAAGGAATCGAAAGAAGCTTATGATAGATATGCCTTGTCACAATATGCTGAAAAATCGAAAAAAAAAAGCGACATCAAAGCATTCTGGACTAATTTAAGTACATCATTATAAAGTAGATTACAAAAACCTGTGAATGAGATTTGAGTGAAAAATATTTACCGTAACCTTTCCAGAGAGCCCAGAAGTATAATACAAACTAAGTTGTGAATTTTTTCTACAAATTATTTTATTTTTTCATCATAAAAAAACTTAAAAATGTACCCTAGACTGAAACCTATAACCTTAACCGCAACCATGATTGGTTTATTTTTCTTTTTCGGATTTTACGCCTTCATGGATAGTTTCAAAAAACAAAAAATCAAACAAAATGAGAAAAGTCTTAAAGTGTTGTATACATTTTACACATTTGCGCTAATTTCGTTCTTGGGATATTATATTTCTGGTTTATATAAATTTATAAAAGACGATAAATATAAATACGTTGTTTTATTTCTACTATTCGGTTTACAATTCTGTTTCGCAATTTCTATACTTTTGGTTTACAAGGATAAAAACAAAGAAAACAAAGGCAGAATAGCGTCTTTTGTCTTTATAATTTTGACCATTATTCTTACAATAGTCTACCTCATACAGATTTTGCAGACCTGGAAACATAAAGATTTGGAACCATAACGATTTGGTTCAAGTTGAATTGATAATAATTTTGAAAAATAAATATAAATACTTTATTATCAAATAAAGTATTTATGAACTTAAAAGCGTCCTCGTATCTTTTTCTGCTCAAGGTGTTTATTATATACTTTGGTATTTCTATTCCTGTTATCTCCGCGACTTTTACACCCGCTCTTTCAAGTGTAAAAAACAAAAAAGAAATTCTTCGAGCGATGTACATAATTTACATATTAATTCTGGGCATGTTGGGGATTTTGGGTGTTGTATTGATAAACGAAAATGTGGAAAACTCATTGTGGGTAAGAAGTAAGATTTCTTTTGCAGTACTCTTCGTTATGCACACTATTATCGCAATCATCATACTTGCTATTCACAAAGGTGATAATAGAAGCAAAACAATATGTTTCGCATTTATAGCTATGAACCTTGCCGTCACGTGCTTTTATTTCTATATTCTATTAGAAAATACTAAGTACACGTACATTGACTGTCATCAAAAAGAACATCCGTTGAGTTGTATTTCAGCGTATTTCATAAGTACTACGCATAACTTTAAAGATCCAGAAAATAAAAAAGAGTTTGTTCGAAATTGTGTCTACAACCTTCCTGCTATACCAAACCAGCAATTGATGAAAAAAATAGAAGGAGATACTGAGGCAATAAATGAAGGGTATCTAAACGTGATTAACCGCGAATTTATCAATAATTTTAAGAAAGTTGTAAAAGAAGCAGAGGTAAAGGATCAACAATATTTTCAAGAAACAGTTTGCGATGAATTTTACGAATTATTGAGGATAAAGCAAAACCCGATTATGAAGAGTAAACCTCCATTACAAAAATTAAATTTTGAACAGATAGTGTTACCGACTGGACTTGGAATATCGTAGTAGAGGGAAGGGGGTATGTTTTAATATTAAAATAGTTAGTTAATATTAAAATAGTAGAAGAACGGGTTCTATTCTTGGTTGTCCGATTTTTTAAAAAACCGGCGCAGGTAGACATAGATGACATACAAATAGTACTGCAAGTATGAACCGATGATGGGGAAGACGATGGTAGAGATGTAAGCGAGTGTTTTGTAGAAATTATGGTCGACAACTTTCTTTTCCGGAAGCAAGAGTGGAGAGTTGGTCAACTCATCGACTTTTTTGGCTGACTGAAACATATTTTTGATATTCTGAAGCTTAGTCCGTTGTTCATCGGTGAATTGGATTATTTTTGTGGGAACTTCGTCGGTAGTGAGTGGTTCTTTTTTCGACGTTAAGGGAACACGAGAAGAAGTATGTTTTGGTGGTGTTTTTTTATGTAAGGATTGCATATTTTGATTCTTAAAAATAAAAGAAGTTTTAAACCTCTATTTAGTTTGTGATTAAGTTTTTGAATACATCAATCATTTCTTTCTTTTGCTTCAAGATTAGGTAAAGGATGACATCGCCCGATAGGCTATCGTCAAAGTCATCTTCTTGTAAATTTGGTTCGACAAGCATGAGTTGATAAATGTCTACGTGTCGTTCGTCAGGAGGCAAGTGAGTGTGAGATTTGAAACGGACAGCGCGGCCGATGATTTGTTCCATCCCCGACGGGTTCCAAACCGGATCGAGAATGATGACGATGCGCGTTCCCTTGAGGTCTATGCCTTCCGATCCGGCTTTTGTGATGACGAGGGTGGATACTTTTGCGTTGTTGTAATTGGCGATGTTTTTGGCTGTGTCCTTTTTCGACGTTTTCCCACTGATGATGGCAAATGAAGAAGAAGGAAGATTATTTTTTTTTAAATATTCTGAAAGAAGGTCATCCAATACCTTCACACCAAAATCGTCCCAGTTTGTGTAAATGAGGGTCTGTTTTTTCAGCTTTAGCTTTTCCAATACAAAGTCGAGTTTGGCGCTGTAGTATCCTTTTTGAACCTTGTTCGTTAAGCGACGATTTCCATTGTAAAACGCATTCAGATCGACGTCGGACGCATTGAAGAGAGTAGCAAATGTTGGAGTTTCGTTTCCTTTTTCCAAAATATCACGAAATTTTTTGTAATAGTCAGGGCTCATGTGTAACATTTTATCATGAATTGTAAATGTAGGATAATTCGTGTCCGACCCTTCTTTTTTGACAAGAACAGTAAATGGTTTGATGAAGTGCATCACTTGTTGCAGCTCTTTTTCGCACGAATTCTTGTACTTTGTCGCGTTTGATAACCGTGGGCGTTTCATGACATGAAGATGAGGATGTTTGTCGATTTCGGCGCTATTGTCAATGTCTATTACTCTTGGATATTTTTTCACACCAATGTCATATTTGCCTCGGATGAGGTTGATAATGGCAGCAAGATCTACAGGAGAGTTGACAATAGGTGTGGCCGAAAGCAAAACTTTTTTCACCGCTACGGCAGCGTATCTCATGACTGTTTCAAATTGCTTTCCTCTGCAGTTCCGCAGGTTGTGAACCTCGTCAACGATTAAAAGAGGCAAATTGTAGATAGAGGGGTCGATTTCACCCACTTTGTCAGCCATGTAGAACTTGGCATATGAGAAAAAGTGGTAGTTAACCCACTTTTCACTGCCGTACTTTGAAGTAAGCTCATTTTCGAAATTATCTTTTACTTTTGTGGGACAAATCACGATCACATCCCGGTCGGGATACTCGTCCAGATAACACTGTGACATGGTTAAAGCCGTCAACGTTTTTCCAGTGCCTGTGTCAAAATACAGAAGTATTCCGCCATCATCAATAGAGTTTAGTTTTTGTATAGCTTCTTTCTGATACGGCTTCAGAACCGACTTGCTCCGATTGACGCAGGTCCCTTGATCTAATATTCTTTGCAAAAGTCCGACATCAATTCTGGGATCTCGTTTACTCTTTTCAAGGAGCTTATTGCATTTTTCGAAAATGGTCTTGTGAAAGACCGGATGCAAACGGTTCAAAAGTTGTACGTTGCCGGTTTTCATGATTTGTGTCATTAAGTTGTTTGAGGTCATATTTTTTATATTTTGAAAAAAAAATTATTGGAAAATATTTTCTCAAATAACAGAATACAAGTCCTTCTTTCGTTCTTGTTTCTCGTTTTTGACCGTCGGTCCGATGTACCCAAAGTCGTCATATTTTTGCTTTTTATCTTCTTTTTTCTGAAAGACGGCCATCACCATCTCAAGCCATGATTTTTTCTGTTCTTCTTCTTCGGTAGATATGAAACTGAGCATTATTATAAATAATTAATTAGGAAGAGACTTATTTTTTTTGTAAAAAGGATCAACTTTCGTATAAGTTCTATTTATGAAGAAAAAAATACAAAAAGTTAATCCTTCATAAAGACTTAATAATTTTTACAAAAAAAGCGAGCGTTTTCGTATTACAACCCCAATATTATGTTGACTACTATACAGGAAAATAAATTTATGTTTTTTCTAATTCTACTCCTTACATACTACATCATGAAGCAAGGCATCAATCCGGAAATTTTTGCAAACAAGGACGTCATCACATACCTACCAAACCCACGTCGCTTCAAGCTGAAAACCATGACGTACAATGTGTTTGGGCGATGGTGCAATTTGACTGGCAAGGAGGGCCAAACAGAGCGGTTGAGTTCTATTCCGCGGTCGATTTACAAACATGCACTTTTAGGACCCGATATAGACATCATCACATTGAATGAGCTGTGGTGTCCTGATGCGCAGTTTGGCAAGATTGTATGTGGAAATGATAGGTCTGGTGAAATAATGATCCAGAAAATGGAAAAGTATGGGTGGAAATACCACACCCAAGTCTTGTGCTCCCTCGGCGCGCCTCTTTTCAAGAAACAAACAGGAGGTGGCTGCATCATTTTCTCAAAGTGGCCAATCGTGTCAGTTCGACGTCATCTTTACAAAAGTTGTTCAGGAGGTGACTGTTGTGCAAGTAAAGGCATCGTTTACGCGAGAATTCTCAAAAAACTCGAAAACGGCATGAACCAACCGATAAATGTCTTCGTAACACACCTACAAGCATGGCCATCGTACAAAGAGGATCTTGTACGAGAGCATCAGCTGGACGAGTTGAGGTATGATTTCATGTATGATATTGACATACCCAAAAACAGATCCGAAATCGTCCTATTTCAAGGAGACTTTAACACCGAAAATACAGACATGCTCGAAAACAAACTCGATGCACGGCTGCCAGTTATGATTGGCCCTCAGAAGTATTCTTTTGATGCTTCAACAAACATTCTTGTCGGCAAAGACGGAATGGCCGAATATCTAGGTTGCGGAAACGTTTATAGAAAAACTCTCAAATGTCCTTGCTGTCCAGGGTATTTGCTTGACTACATTTTCTACTCCAAAAGTCCGTTCTACATGAAGCCCACAACATCAACCATGCAAGTTGTTCCTTTGAAAAGCACCAAGACCTTGAACTTTGAAATGGACATGAATACAAATATTTTTTTAAGATTTTTTGACAAGAAAACTGTCAGAATAAAAACAAAAGAACTCTCCGATCACTACCCTGTCGTTGCAAACTTCATTTTCAACTAATTGTTTTGAGAGAAGAAAAATTTTGATTTTGAACACGCTCAAGATATACAAAAACCAAAACCAAAATCAAAATCAAGATCAAAAAAATATTTTTTTTCAAAAAACAAAAGCAATGAACTAAAATAAAAATAAAAATAAAAATCAAAATCAAGATCAAGAAAAATATTTTTTCTCAAAATAAAAACCAAAGAGGTAGAGAGCGTTATCAAAAATCAAAAAATATTTTTTTTCTCAAAAATCAAAGCAATGAACTAGATATCAAAAAAATATTTTTTCTCAAAAAACAAAATCAAAATCAAAACCAAAATCAAAAAATATTTTTTCTTAAAAATCAAAATCAAAACCAAGATCAAAATAAAAAAATATTTTTTTTCAAAAAACAAAACCAAAATCAAAAAATATTTTTTTTCAAAAAACAAAACCAAAATCAAGATCAAAATAAAAAATATTTTTTCTCAAAACCAAAATCAAGATCAAAATAAAAAATATTTTTTTCTCAAAAAACAAAATCAAAATCAAAACCAAAATCAAAAAATATTTTTTCAAAAAACAAAACCAAAATCAAAACCAAAATCAAAAAATATTTTTTTCTCAAAAACAAAATCAAAACCAAGATCAAAATAAAAAATATTTTTTTCTCAAAAAACAAAATCAAAACCAAAGCAATGAACTAAATAAAAAATATTTTTTTTTCAAAAATCAAAATCAAAACAAAATCAAGATGAAAATAAAAAAAATATTTTTTCTCAAAAAACAAAACCAAAATCAAAGCGATGAACTAAATATCAAAAAACAAAAACCCAAAAACTTAGCAAAACCAGGTGAGAAAGAAACGAATAAAATTCGAAAAAAAAAATAATGAAAACCAAATAACTAAAGTAAAATATTATTTTTTTCTAGATTTGTGAAAAAAATAATATTTCATGAAAAAAAGAAACGAAACCCGGAAGAAAGAAGAAAAATGTGAAAGTTTTTTATTTTGTCAAAAACACAAAAAAAAAGAGGAAGAAAAAATAATAAATGTCTACTAAACCCTTGAGTTTGCGGAGTGACTACTCTTCATCATCATAAGGAAATTCCTCATCATCTTGTTCGTCATCGTCAAGGGAAGCATCTACTCCTGTTTCAGGATCGTCTTCAACTCCGGTCTCAGTGTCGTCTTCTTCGCAGCAACTCTTTTCTGTGGTTTCTTCTTCTTCGTCGTCATCGATGTTTGTGTCTAGGTTGTCTGGGATGATGTAGGAAAATTTGTACATCTTACATTTGTCAATATCATCTGGCGTCAATGTTTTCAATTCTCCGGTTTCGTGGTTTTGGCGACCTATGATTTTCTGCGACGCCTGGTCAAGTACTAATCCTGTTTCGCTGTGTTCGTACTTGTTAAACTTATTCCTCCTGAATTCGATGACAGGCACGTGTGGCTTGATCAGCTTTTTGACAACTTGGGTTTTAGCAATGTCTGGTGTCTTGAACTTCGGCGAGTTGATTTTTGGTTTTGGTGAAACAGGAGATGTGGAAGCAGGCGTGGGTTTTTTTCCTGTGTCGAACTCGATTACTCGTTCAATGAGGTCGACTTTTGCGCCTGTGGTTCGGAGACCCCTTGCCTTGCACATGTCGATGAGAGAAAGCTTTGTTTGAGTTGCAAGGTGTGCAGCCAAGATTTCTGGCGAAACGGATTTTTTTTGCGCTGGTTTTTCGTCATTCCATACAGACAGAAGTTTTTCTTTCGGAATGTTGTATAAATTCGAGATCTGATCAAGATAAAGGTCTACCGTTTTATTGACAATTTCGTTGATGTGATCGTTCAAATTATGACCGCTGAATTCCTGAAACATAATCAATGTTTTGGTTTTGTTTTTTTATTGCATCTACCGCATATTAGACTTTAGATCTCATTTTTACATGGCGGTTGTCAAATCGTCAACAAAGTGAAGAGTTCTGTTTTGTTTGATAGTTTGGATGATTAGAAGCGAAGATACTTTTTCCATACACGAAAAAATTGCAATTACGGTTTCTTCTTTGATGACGGTTGTAGGAAAGCAAGTAAATACCAGCTTTCTCAGGTATCGTTGAAGTTCGGGTAAGATTTGTTTATTTTCACGGATGAGGGGAAATTCGTAATTATAGATAATAGACGCAGCAAGTGTGACTTCGTCATATCCAATCTTGATTGTGCTATCATACACTCTCGAAAAATCCACGAGCCGTAGCAAGACAGTGATGATGGCTGTTAATGTGCACTTCTTATCGTCGTCGATTTTTTCTCGAAACACAGCCAGTTGCTCTTCATTGTTACGAAGCTGCGACGGGAAACACTGAATGGCCGGGTTGCTCAGACTGCGTTGGGCCGAGCTGATCTTCATCTCGATATCCTGCACAGACTGCTTCATGCCTTTCGATGTGAAGTAGAGAGGCGAAAGGATTATGCGGTAGATGTAGTCTGCAGCTGGCTGAAGATGCTCGAACTTTCCACGAAAGAGCCGCTTTATCGCGTCAGGAGCAAAAATGGATGCAAGGTCTGTTTTGGCCAGTGCAATTTCGCTTTTGCCCTTGAAGTACACCTTAGTTGCAAATGTTTCAACGCAGGCGATCGTTTCATCTTCTTCTCGGGTTGCGTTGATTTCCTTTTCACAGTACAAAAAGAGAAGATGTGCTGAAAAAATAAAGTCCGAAATATTTTGAGTTACCCATGTGAAAATGTTTTTGTATTTCTCAATAGTTGTGAAGTCCAAAATCTCCGACTGAACTTTCTCAACATCCATCATTATCTTCTGCTTATTCTGGTTTAGCCATTCCACCGTCATCTGCGACATTTCTTCGTCCGCTTTATTTGAGCTAACAAACTCTTTCGACACATGCTTGGCAAGTTCGGAAGATGCTCTCTTTTCTGCTCCTAAAAACTTTTCGGTGAGGGCGTTTTCGAGGTAAAACTTCTTTGTCGACACAGAAATCGACCGATACAGTTGAATATAGATTTCAGACAACCTGTCAAACGAAATAAACTTCTTTTCAGGAACACGCTTGTCCGCACACAAAAGCACGTTGTTGTAAAACGTTATCACTTCGCTGTGTTTGATGTTAGGAAAGGCCGACACAAGCTTGAAAACAACATAATGCGCTATGGTCGGGAACTGAAGATCGTCAAAGATCAACTGAGTGTCCGCCGGCGAGGTCATGAATGGACTGAATTCAGAATTGTATGCGATGGTTGTTTGTTCTACAAAAGGAGACGTCTCTTTCCTGTCACCATTCAGCCCCGCTTGAATGCGAGCGTCTTCCAGGATCCTGGACAAGATTTGGTCATCACTCAAAGGTTGGACCTTCACAACCGCATTGAGAGAATACTTCTCAGCCTGCTCGACGTCACTGAGTGTGAACACAGGCGCCATGTCTTGTTCTATCTCGGACATCCAACCCAAAACTTTTTTATTTTTTGTTTTTGCAAACATAGAAATCAGCTTCGTGCCATGTTTCACAATCAAATCACCCACAATTCTCTGTCTGTCCGCCACGTCCTTGCCCGGAAACAACTCTTCTGCAAAATGCTCCGCCACTTTTAGCATCTTCTTTTTGTCCTTCTGCCACCCTTGACTGTTTTCGAACGCCTTGCGAAGAAACATCTTCCGAACTTGCGGCACCAGTTTGTTCACATCGGAGCTGAAAATCTTAATAATCTCAATCGGAATGGGCTGGCACAAGATCTCTTCAAGCGACGTCCCCGCTTCGTCCGAGTGGTGCAGAATGAACTCTTTTACCTTTTCAAAAACATTTTTAGTTAAAATGGAGCGTAAATAGTTTTCATACAGATGGAAAAGTTTCGGCGAGTTTTTTAAGTTTTCAACAATCTCAACAGGAATAGATATCCGTGCATAAAGCTGCCGACACAGCTCAAACGTCGGCGGTCGAAACTTCTCATTAGACACCGACGACGCAATAATCTCATCAAGCGTCATCCCTTCATACTGCTTAATGTCTCGGCCACTCTCCAGTATTTCAAACTTCAGCCACAAGAACGCCGTGTAGATCTTGTGTAAAAGAGGAACAAGTTGCTGGTTTTTTTCCTTTTCTTTCAAGGCAATTGTTTTTTGTACAATGTTTTTTCGCAAATTCATCAACGCATCTCCCACCATACTTGCAGCGTCTCGCTGAAACATCACATCTAGAAATGCCCCATCAAACACCAGCCTTGTATTGCCCGTTTTCATCAGAATAGTCGCCAAGTGCTCATTCGTAAATATTACATTCTCATACGCCGTCCGCAACGCATCGGAAACGACAGAAAGCATAGCCTGTTTGTTCAAATCATTGAAGGCGTTAACGTACCCTTTCTTCCGAACTGCGGCATCGAATTCTTTTTCATACTTTGGATTGAGCAGATTAGCGTACACATATTGAGAGACATTTTTCCACGGCTGAAAATCAATCTCAAGAGGTATTTCAACAGAATGCCCGTATTCATTATCTTGGACATCACACATCTCATTGGACAAGAGAGTTAACGGTTGTTTATCAATATCGAAAGACATATTTATATTTCAAGAGGAAAATATAAATATTCTGACTTTTATATATACTCTATTCTATTGTCTGTGTGTGTGTG
>Ga0078894_10003580_pt1 | contig 11799 bp, 10 predicted proteins | sample LauGreSu1BDMLBSD_2_FD_67506 | JGI IMG/M metagenome (GOLD analysis project Ga0078894, IMG submission 67506) | Freshwater lake microbial communities from Lake Michigan, USA - Su13.BD.MLB.SD (version 4) (version 4) | ecosystem: Environmental > Aquatic > Freshwater > Lake | place: Lake Michigan... | reverse complement strand
CACCGCCGCTACCAGAGGCGGCCACAGCCACAGCGCCAGCCACAGCACGGCTGCTCCCCACGCGCCTACCAGTGCGCCTACCAGAGGAAAGTGACGTACGCAATGATGCAGCCAATCCGGCTCGAAACCCACCCAGCGCGGCACGGGAACACGGGTGAGGAACTGCAGCGCCACTGCGGCCAACCGCACTTCGTGGAGGACTCGCGCCAGCGGTGATCTGGCAGGCGGCGTGCGGCCGTCGTGCGAGCGCTCAGCCATTCATTGCACGGCTGACGCCGGCACCAGTTCGACCTTGTCTGCAGTGAACGCCTGTGACCCACTCACGGGCACTGCGGTTTCATCTGCAGCCAGCGTCAAGGGAAGTCGCGCCAACACGGTATCGGTCAGCGGCGGCTTCGACCGCTCCAGCACCGCGGGAGCTGTCTGGAGCAGCAGGGGTGCGCGGAAACCAGGTGAGTTCCACACCAGCGTGTGGAACTCACCGGCCTCACCGCAGGGACAAACACCCGCAGGCAAGCGCTTGATCAGAGCGGCGTCGTAATCTGCTCCGCAGAACGATGCGTCCAGCCGTTTGGTGTCGACCACGATCAGCCGCGCCCGAATACCTCGCGCGATGACTTCCTCGGCCACAGTTTTGCGCGGTAATCGCCACAACGGGAACACGGCCTTGAGTCCTGCAGCGCGGCAGCGCGGCTCAAGCCAGTCGCGGTGGGCCTGGAGATCAATGTCGCCAAACACGATCGCCCGACAGCCTGCCTTGTGCAACCTGCCCAACGCCTCGTCGAAACACTTCGCGTACTGGGCCGCAGTGGTACGCACCGGGTGCCAACGGCCGCCCAAGGCCGCCACCTGAGCTGCAATCACCTGCGGCGGCAAGGCATGGCTCTTACTGGTGCCGTCGGGATCCATCATGGTCATGAAGTAGCGCACGTCGACGCCAGCGTCCCGAGCGCGCAGCAGGGCGAGGCAGGAGTCCTTGCCGGCGCTCCAACTGATGGCTGCGGGGGCGGCGGTCATGCCTGTTCAGTCTTCGATGCCACGCTGCGCTGGCACGCCGGCGCGGAAGTGATGCTTCACGAGGGTCATCTCGGTGACGGTGTCCGCCAGCTCGATCAGCTCCTCGGGGGCGTCGCGCCCGGTCACCACTACATGCACGTGCGACGGTCGTTCACGTAGCGCGGCGAGCACCGGCTGCAAGGGCACCCAGCCGTAACGCAGTGGGTACGTCATCTCGTCGAGCACGACGAGGAAGTGCTTGCCAGCACGGATTGTGGCTTCCGCACGGGCCCAGCCATGGAGGGCAAGCTCAGCTGAGCGCTCAAGGTCACGGCTCTTCCAACTGAATCCATCACCCAGGCCCTCGATCGGGATACCGATCTTCTCGAACAGACGGTGCTCGCCAAAGCGAGCACTGGGCACCTTCATGAACTGGTAGACCTGCACCGCCTTGCCCCGCCCATGCGCGCGCGCTGCCAGGCCAAAGGCGGCAGTGCTCTTGCCCTTGCCGTGCCCGGTGTGCACGATCAAGAGGCCGCGGCGCTCCCCAACGGCCTTGCGGCTGGCGGTGGTAGGGGGGTCGACGATCTCCATGTGAAAGCCTCTCAGGTGTCGTCCAGCGCCAGCACTACGCGTGGTCGGCCGCCGGTTCGGTTGTCGATGCAGATGGCGCCGCCAAAGGTGCGAATCAAGGCAGCCTGCACCTGGGCGTCGGTGGGTGCCCCGTCGGCCTGCAAACGGCCGCCGTCGAGCACCAACAAGCGGTCGGCTTGAAGCGCGATAGGCAGGTCATGAAGTACTGTCAGCACGGCGCGCGGCACGGCGGCGTCGTGTGCCAGTCGGCGGAACAGCCGCGTCAGCGCCACTTGGTGCGGCGCATCCAGGTGCGTTGTGGGTTCGTCCAGCAGCAGCAGCGGGGCTTCCGTCGCCAGCACGCGTGCCAACAGGACGCGCTGGGATTCGCCACCTGAGAGTTCGTGCAGTCTTCGGTGCTGCCAGGGCGCGCACTCGGCCAGTGCCATGGCCGAGTCCACCGCGCGGCGGTCGTCCGGGTCTGGCGTGCCTAGCAGCCCAAGCCGTGCGATGCGGCCGAGTTCGACGGTCTCCCGTACCGTGAGCTCACCGGTGACCGCGCCCTGTTGCGCCAGCCAGGCCAGATGCCGCGCGCGCTCGGCTGCGGGGATGCTGTGCAGCGGCCGGTCGTTCAGCCGCATCTGCCCACCGGACAGCGGCTGCAGGCCGGCGAGCGCACGCAGCAAGGTGGACTTGCCGGCGCCGTTGGGGCCCACCAACGCCGTCCAACCTGTGGCAACAGTCAGGCTGACTCCCTGCAGCACCTCGCGTTGCCCCAGGCGTACGCACAGCTCTTCAGCGCGCAGCGCAATGCTGTGGGCGCTGGGGTCGGCAGGCCGGCTCACGCTCGCCCTGGCGGCGCCGACGGCGTCACAGACCCTTGCCTTCATGACAGCGCTCATACAGCGGTGCGCTGCTTTAGCAGCCACATCAGGTAAAAACCCCCCAGCACCGCCGTAACCACGCCCACAGGCAGCTCGGCGGGCGCGATCAGTGCGCGCGAGATCACGTCGGCGCCGAGCAGCAGCGCCCCCCCCATGCCGGCGCTGGCCACCAGCAGCCAGGCATGGGCCCCGGGCGCGGCGCGGCGTACCAGGTGGGGTGACACCAGGCCGACAAAGGCCACCAGGCCGGCCTGCGCCACGGCCAGACCGGTGCCCAGGCTGAGCATCAGTACCAGGGCTAGGCGCACCCGCGCCAGGTCCAGGCCCAGGCTGGCGGCGCTGTCCTCGCCCAGCGTCAGCGCGTCTAGTGCGCGCGCATAGCGCCGGGCCAGCATCAACAGCACGACCATGCCTGCTGCCAGCAGCCCAAGCGCCGGCCACCCGAGGAAGCTGGTGCTGCCCAGCATGAAGGCCTGCTTGCCACGCAGCGCATCTGGCGAGGCCACGGTGATGAGGTCGCTCAGCGCGCCCAGCATCACGCCCACCACCACGCCCGCCAGCAACAGCCGCAAGGTGTGCGCGGCTCCGCGCGCCAGCAGCAGCGTCAGCGACACGCCGGCCAGGGCGCCGATGAAAGCGGCGGTCACCAGGCCGATGCGCTCGATCCACGCCACCGTGGCCAGGCTGATGGTGGCCCCGCCCAGCGCCGCAGCCGCGAGCACCACCACCACGCCCAGGCCGGCACCGGCGGCGCAGCCCAGCAGATAGGGGTCGGCCAGCGGGTTGCGGAACAGGCCCTGCGCCACGGCACCCGACAGCCCGAGAAGTCCGCCCACCAGCAGCGCGCCCAGGGTGCGCGGGGCACGGATTTGGCCGATCAGCAACGCCGCATCGGGCCCGTGCAGGTCGGCCCAGAACGCGGCCGGGGAGAAGCCGTCCGAGCCGGTGGCCAGCCCGGCCGCTACTCCCAGCACCAGGGCAATGAGCAGACCAAAGGCGAGGCCGTGGCGGCGCCGCTGATCCTGGCCCAAGCTGGGGCCATCAGGGGTGCTGCAGGCAGCGGTCATGACGATCATCGGGAGGGGCCCTTTCCCAGTCTGGCCAGGCAATCAGCAAGCACGCCGGCGGCTTCGCCCAAACGAGGCCCTGGTCGGATGAGCATTTCGTAGTGCGCGTTTTCAAACCCGCAGAGCCGGCGCTGCTGCACCGCTGGCATTTGTTGCCAGCCCGGGCGCGCCAGCAGCGCAGCCTGCTCGCGCACCGCACCCATGATCAACTCCGGCCGTGCGCGAACCACGAACTCTGGGTTGAGCTTCGGGAAGGGGCCTTGCTCAGGCGGCACGATATTGACGAGCCCAAGACGTGAAAGTGTTTCACCGATGAATGAGCTGGTGCCTGCGGCATAGGGCCCACCGCCGATCTCGAAGTACAGGCGCCTGCCGCGCAGCGTGGGCGGTACCCGCGCTGCGGCCGATGCGATATCAGCTTCCACCTGGGCCCAGACGCGCTCGGCAGACTGCGGTGCGCCCAGTAAGCGCGCCACCAAGCCCATCGTGCGCCGGACGTCGCCATGGCTGTCTGACTTCAGTCGCACGACCTTGAAGCCCAGCGCCTCCAGCTTGTCCAGAGACCTTGCCGAGGTCGAGGCCAGCACCAGGTCGGGCTTGAGCCTGGCGACGGCCTCGATCTGAGTGTCATCGAGTCCTCCCAGCCGCGGAAGCGCTGCGATGTCGGACGGCCAGTTGGAATGGTTGTCGACCCCTACCAACCGGACACCAACACCGAGCACCCATGCGGTCTCCGTGAGCGAAGGCATCAAACTGACGATGCGCTGTGGCAGTGCATCGAAACGGTGCTCGGTCCCGCGGTCGTCACGCAGGAACAGGGGCTGGGCCCAGGTAGATCCCATGGCGAGAAGTGCGGCGAGTCCTAGGATCGATCTCAACACATGCAGACGAGCAGAAGACCCAGCCAACCGACGAGCGTGCGCTGCCCTGGGTTTGCAGCTGGAGACCTCGGCTGTCAAAAAATCAGGCACCGCTGGCACCCCAATTCGCTTCATGAGGCTCGAGACGCCTGCTTCAACGGGGTGACCATTGCAGTGTCAGGTGCATCTCACGCCCGGGTTGGTTATAGCCCACGACCGTCTCATAGCTCTTGGCGAGGGCGTTGTTAATATGGGCTGTCAAGGTCCATTCGCGCACCGGCGTCCATTGAGCCCGCAGATCCAGCGTGGCGTAACCTCCCAGTCGCAGGCTGTTGGCTGCGTTGTCGAATCGCTTGCCAAAGGCTTGCAGAGCACCGCCAAGTGCCAAGTTGCCGGTTTGCCATTGCAGGCTCAACCTGCCTGCGTCTTGAACGCGTCGGGGCAGGATCTTGCCGAAGTTTGTGGTCCCTGCCGTGTCATTGACTGGACGCAGGCTGTCGATGGAGCCGGCGATGACCCAAGCGCCCACCACCGCGTTCACGCTGGCGCTGATGCCATCGACCTTGGCCCGAGGAATGTTCGTAGGCAGGGGCCCGCTGCTGATGTAGCTGCGGATGCGGTTGTCAAAATGGATGAGGCGGCTGGTGACCGGGCCGTGGCGCCAAACCAGGCCCAGTTCCCGCTGACGGCCTTCCTCCGGCAGCAGGAGGGGGTTGCCGAAACTCGGGTAATAGAGCTGATTGAAGCTCGGCGCCACGAAGCTCGTGCCGAAAGAAGCAATGGCCCGCAAAGCAGGGGTCAGAGCGTAGCCATAGCCCAGCGAGCCAGTGGTTTGGTGGCCGAACTGCGAGTTGCGATCGCGTCGCACGTTGGCCTGCCAGCCGTGCGCCCCAGCGTCGCCGTTCAGGCCTAGGGCCAGGCCCGTGATCGTGCGCTCGCTCACCTCGAATGGCGTGCCGGGGCGCTCGACCTCTTGCTGCACACGTTCGGCCAGCACCAGGGCCACACCCAGCGGCGTGGCGATGTGGTTCTCCCAGCTGAGCTGGGTCTGCGTCGTTCCGATGTTGCCCAGGTCCGTGTAGGGAGAGGCGCTTGCCACCGTGATGGAATCGTCTCGGGAGCGAGCCAACTTGAATGCTGTGCGCCAGCCCCCTGACACCGGACCTGCCATCTGCGCCGAAATCACCTCGGTACGCAGCTCGGCTTTCGAATCGGCGCCGGGCCCATCGTCAAACTGGCTCGTGCCCATAGCCTTTAGCAGGGAGGCGTCGGCACGCCAGGTATCCAGACGCAGGCCCAGGCGGGCACTCACGCTGGTCTGGTTGAAGCCATCGTCATCAGGATTGTGGCTGCCGAAGGGGACCCTGGGGTTAGTGGCAGACAGACCGTCCGTGCGCCGCCGTTGAAGTCGCAGGCTGCCGTCGAGGGCGCCGCTACCGAAGCGCGCGCCAGCGGCCACTTCACCGTAGCTGCGGCCGCCCACCGTGGCGCTGGCCTCGGGGTGAAAGCCCTGTTGACCACGCCGGGTGAAGATCTGGATCACGCCGCCCACGGCGTCTGAGCCGTACAGACCAGACATCGGGCCGCGCACGATCTCGATGCGCTCGATGGCGTCCAACGGTATGTTGTCCCAGCTAGGGGTGCCCAAGGTGGCCGACCCGTAACGAACACCGTCGATCAGCAGCAGCGTGTGGCGGCTTTCCAGGCCGCGCATGGAAACGGAAGCGGCCTTACCCAGGCCACCGTTGCTCCAGGATTGCACTCCGCTCTCAGTGGCCAGCAACTCGGCCAGCGTGCGGCCGGCAGCGGTCTCGATGCGCGCCCGGTCGATGACGGAGACTTCTGCCAGCGCCTGATCCACACGCTGCGGCGTTCGCGTGCCGGTAACGACGATGGTGTCGCCGCTGGAGGTGCCTTGCGCCCCTACCGGACTGACACCCAAGGTGCCCATGGCAACCACAATCGTCGTGGCAGTTATGGCCAAAGACTTGGAGGAAGCCAAGACGGCGCTGAAGGTGCGCGCAACCGACCATGTGTTCGAACGGTCGGAGTGAAGCCGCTGCGCTCCACGGCGATGCTGGAAGGAAGTGAACATGAAGGTGAACCCAATATCAACCGTGCCAGCCAGCCACCCCGCAAGCCTGCACCTCGTGACATCTCGCCGTCAGGCGAGGTCTCTCCTCGTTGGCCGGTATCCGGGCTGACGGAGACAACCTGTGTGCCCTTCCCAGGCGCTGCAAGTAGCAGCGCCCAGTGGGATCTCGACACAAGCGGGGAGGGTGAACTCCCGTCCGCTTACCGTTGCGGGTGCAGCTCAGGTTGGGGTGGTAGACGCCACCCTCCCTGATTCCCGTTGAACTGCTGCCCAAGATAAGGGCAGCGAGCACCAACGGAGCCAATGTATCGACCCGCACATCGTGGGGCAATTGGCTTTGAGGCGCATCAGCTATGCGCCAGACGCCTGACTCTACGTCGTCATTCCCGTCGCACTCGGTGGTCCGACTTGCGATGATGTGCTTGACTGCTGTGCCCCTACAGAGTGGAATTGGTGAAGCGCCGGCGGGCGCTCACAACCGGGACCCCATCGCATGTACATCCCACTGAGCAAAGACCTCGAACATCTGATCCGCCGCAAGGTCGAGTCCAAGGATTACCTCTCGGCCGCGCACGTGGTGGAAGAAGCACTGACACTGCTTGAGGAACGTGACCACATGGCAGCGCTGCGCGAGCAGCGCTTGGTGCAAACATTGGCTATGGCGGTATCGCAGGCCAACAGCCACCAACTGATTGGGTATGAGGAGGTCTTCGCCGGCTTGGCCGCGAAGTCTCTGGCTCAGGAGTAACGGCCATGCTGGAAATCAAGTTCACGTTCCAGGCCTGTGAAGATCTGTCGATGGTGTGGGACTCGATAGCTGCAGACGCAGGGGCTTGGCAGGCTACGCTCTTGGGTGACCGCAGCGCTGCCGACGCGTTCGCTGCGCGTCTGCGTCACCATCTGGAGTTGCTGGCAGCCAGCCCGGAGATGGGGCTGGAACGCAACGACCTTCTCCACGGACTGCGCAGTTCGGCGTTGAGCCGATATACCTTGTTCTATCGCCTGCGCGGCCAGGCGTTGGAGTTGTTGCGGATCTTGGTCACCCCGCACGGCACCGGATCGGGACGATGATTGGGTTGGCAGCCAGATCCTGTCCGATCAAGCGCCACCGCTTACCAGCCCCGATTAGTAACCGGGGCTGGTAAGTCGATTCAGGCGCCTCAGAGCCAACAGGCCGGGAAGCGCCCCCAGGCCCAGGATCGTCCAAGCCATTCCCCACGCCAGGGGCTCCGCGCCGCTCGTAGTTCTCACAAGGTCGACCGTGAGGCCGACGACGGCCGGGCTCACAGCCCCGAGTCCGAAGCCGAGGATCGAGCGCAAAGCATAGGCCGTGCCGAGGTCCTGTGCAGGCACCAGCTCCGACAGCGCGGTGGAGTAAACCGACGAGTCGGACAGCGCGGCGAGGTTGTAGATCAGTGCCACCACCGGGACCAGCCACAGCGGTGCGCTAAACAGCCAGCCAAAGAGGAGCGAGCAGCCAATGCTGGCCGTGCTGAGCCAGCGCATGACCCGCACTCGGCCGTACCGGTCTGCCAAGCGACCTCCCGCCACACTGCCTACCGCGTTGACCAGAAAGCTCAGGCCTGTGAGCGCCGCCCCGATGGCAGCGGCCCCCGCTACCCCATGCTGGGCTGTGGCCACGGCGGCCAGAAAGGCGGGCAGCCAGGCCCACAGCGCGAGTAACTCCCAGCTGTGCAACGCGTAACTCCAGATGGAGGCCATGGCTGCCTTGTTACGTATCACCGTCCGCCAGGACTGCCAAGCCGAACCTGTTCGCTTGTGGTAAATAAGGTTGGGCGTCTGTGCCAGCAGCTGATAGGCCAGTATCAAACCCAGCGTCGGTCCGATGGCGCCCACGACGAAGGCGCCTCGCCAGCCAAAGGCCGACATGAAGATACCGCCAATGAAGAGGGACGCGGCATACCCCATGGAAGAGGCAGCCAGGAACCACCCCATCGCGGTAGCGCGACGTCCGCTGGCGATGCGCTCGGCGATCAGCGCCAGGCCGGGCGTGTACGAGCCCCCGGAGCACAGGCCGGCCAGCGTGTACAGCAGCAATGCCGAAGTGAAACTGTCGGCAAACAGTGCGAACACCCAAGCGCTTGCGGACGCTGCCCAGCTCATGGTCAGCAGCGTGCGCTTGGCTCCCCAGCGGCCGGTGAGATGGCCTGCCACGACGAGGGACACTAGGTAGCCGAGGTGCCAGCCGCTCATCACCAGGCCTGCCTGGTTGGCGGTCATGCGCCATTCCACCATCAGCAGCGGCATGGCTGCGCCGTAGGCCATGAAGATGAAGCCGAAGCTCATGCGACTGGCACAAAGATGTGCCAACCAGCGCCCGTCCTTCATGGGCCGGCCCAGGCAGTGAAAATGGGATGCGCGACAGGAATCGCGCTGACCAGGCTGTCAACCTGCGCGTGAATGTCCGCGGCAGGTGCCGAAGCAGTAGGGTGGATTGTCACTGCGCTTGCAGCCGCACATGAAGAACTCGGCGCTCAGGGGAGCCTCGAACTCTATCGGCACAAACCCTGTGCCCAGATGCGCATCATCGCACCAAGGTTGATTCTTCGACAGGCCACAACTGCACCAGCGGTAGCTCCTGCCCTCCACCACCGGGACGGCGTAAGGGCCGGCCTGAGCACACACCGGCAGGGCGTGTGAATCGGTCTTCACGTTCTGCGCTCAGGCAGCTTCACCACACGCTCTAAATTCGGGAAAGCGTCCTGGGAGTTGGGCAGGTTCATCGCCGCCACGAAGTAGTCCTGGAAGTTCGGTGCGATCGCCGTTTCAACCTTCTCCACCCGCCGCACCACGGTCTCGATCTCGGTGCGTGCGGCCGCGCTGAGCAGGGCGATGCGTGCCCCAGTGCCGGCCGCATTGCCCACCGACCGCACGCGGGCAAGATCGCAGTCCGGGATCATGCCCAGCACCATGGCGTACTTCACGTCGATGTAGCTGCCGAACGCACCGGCCAGCAACACGCTGTCCACGCGGTCCACACCCATCTCATCCATCAGCAACTTGGCGCCCGAGTAACACGCCGACTTTGCCAGCTGGATGGCCCGGATATCGCTGGGCACCACCTTGACGACACGCTCGCCTTCACGCCACAGCACGTATTCGACATTGCGACCACGCGGCATCAGATGCGGGTGGTCCTTTACCTCGTGCCCTTTGGCCAGCATGCGACCGGTGTCATCGATGACGCCCGACAGGAAAAGCTCGGCCACCACTTCGATGATGCCCGAGCCGCATATGCCCGTGACCCCAATGCCCGCTGTGCCTTCTGCAAAGCCGGGGTCGTCTGACCAGAGCTCGCAGCCGATGACCTTGATGCGCGGCGCCAGTGTCACGGGGTCGATACGCACCCGCTCGATGGCGCCAGGCGCCGCGCGCTGGCCGCAGCTGATCTGCGCACCTTCGAAGGCCGGGCCGGTGGGGCTTGAGCAAGCGATCAAGCGGTTACGGCTGCCTAGCACCAACTCGGCGTTGGTGCCCACGTCGATGATCAGGGTCATGTCCTCGCCCACGTGCGGCCCTTGGGAGAGGATCACGCCTGCCGTGTCGCCACCCACGTGGCCGGCAATGCACGGCAGAAAGTAGGCGTGCGCGCCGGGGTGCAGGCTCAGGCCCAGGTCACGCGCCAGCACCGTCATGCCAGCGTCCACCACCAGGGGGAAGGGCTCCATGCCGAGCTGCGTGGGATCAATGCCCAGCGCCAGGTGGTGCATCGTCGGGTTGCCCACCAGGGTCATCTCGACGATGTCCTGGCGGTCGATCTGCCCCTCGGTGCAGACCTGGCTGACCAGCTCGTTCAAGGCCTTGTGCACCGCTGCCGTGAGCGTGTCTGCCTGGCCTTCATTTTGCTGAAGGTAGGAGATGCGGCTCATCAGGTCTTCACCAAAGCGGATCTGCGGATTCATCATGCCGCCGCTGGACACCACCTCGCCAGTGCCCAGCCGGCACAGGTGTCCAGCCACCGTGGTGGTGCCGATGTCCACCGCCAGGCCGTAGACCTCTTCCTTCAGGCCGGGCCAGACACCGATCAATTGCTTGCGTGCACGCACGGCCACGGTGATCTTCCAGTCGCCGGCGTAGGACTCACCCGCACGCAGCGCGGCTGACAGGGCGCGCAGGAAGTGCAGGTCGGCCTGCAGGCCCGACAGACCCCATTCCGCTTCAAGCCGCTGCTGCACCCGCGTCAGGTCGCAGGTGGAGTCGGCCATGCTGGGCTTGTCCAGTTCCAGGTAGACCAATTGCACCAAGGGGTCGATCTGCAGGTCGCGTATCTGGTCGGCGCCCTTGCGCACCATCTGGCGGTGGATCTGGCTGTCGGCCGGCACGTCGATGACCACGTCACCCTGCAGCATCGCCTGGCAGCTCAGGCGCCGGTCATCGTCCAGGCCCTTGATGCGGCGGTACTTCGCCTCGGTAGCGCCACCGGGGCTGAGATGATGGGCTTGCGAGTGGATGCCCAGCTTGGGGAACTCCCCCTGGCTGACCTGCACCTGGCAGCGTCCGCAGACCGCACGGCCACCGCAGACCGAGTCGATGTCGACCCCGAGGCTGCGTGCAGCCGTCAGCACGGAGGTCCCGCAGGCGAACTCACCGCGGCGACCCGAGGGCATGAAGACTGCGCGAACCACGCTGGCCGGCGCGCCTTGCGCGGGGGCTGCAGCGCTGGGGCGTTCAAGCAAGTCCGTGGTCAGTGAATCGGCCAAGGGCCACTCCTTTGAATGCGGTGGGGCTCAGGGTGCCCGCCTGTCAGTGGAAGATGCAAGTCGCATCGGCGGCGTGCTCGTGGCGACACAGCAGGCAGATGGGGTGTCGTTCGGCCGTGTCATCGGATTTACGCCCGATGTCGCAGCCTTCGTTGCGCACTTCCTGCATCAGAAAGTCTCGCAGGGCGTGCACACGCCTGGAACTTCTCATGTCGGCCGCGTAGACCAGGTACGCGCTGAAACTCGGGCTCTCGTGCTCGCCGAGCACCTCCACGAGTTCCGGCGCGTCTTCGACGATGTAGCGAGGCAGCGCCGCGATACCCAGACCGGAGCGCACCGCGCGGAACATGCCGTAGACGTTGTTCACCTTCAGCGCCGGCTTGCGTTCGTGGCCTGGCATGCAACCTTCGTGCAGGATCCAGTCGAAATCCCTCAGCGGCGCTTCATGGCCGCCGCCATAGGCGATGAGCTCATGCTGGTCAAGGTCTTCAAACTTGACGGGGGTGCCACGTTTTTTAAGGTAGGCCGGGCTCGCGTAGAGGTGGTAGCGAAGGTTCATCAGGCGCTGCTGGATCAACTCGCCGCGCGTTTGCTCTGCAAAGC
>Ga0078894_10003579_pt1 | contig 11799 bp, 8 predicted proteins | sample LauGreSu1BDMLBSD_2_FD_67506 | JGI IMG/M metagenome (GOLD analysis project Ga0078894, IMG submission 67506) | Freshwater lake microbial communities from Lake Michigan, USA - Su13.BD.MLB.SD (version 4) (version 4) | ecosystem: Environmental > Aquatic > Freshwater > Lake | place: Lake Michigan, USA... | reverse complement strand
TTCAGATAGTGAATGGAACCAGCGGTGTGTTTGGCAGTGTGACATATCCCGAATTTTTAATAAACCCTGAACTCAATTCATTTGAATTCAATACCGACATTTCTTGGTCGCCAACAGTGGGGGGTGGAGGCGATTATTATGAAGTAATGTTCGGAAGCACGATGCAATTGAGAATATTTTTCAATTTTTATGCAGGAAATATAACTAACGGATTTTCGGGTATTGGTGTCTATATCGTAAATACGAACGGGATTGCCGTTGTAAAGAGCACCGCTGCACCGGGACCAACAGGAACCGGTGCCAATACGTGGTTTCCTGTTAAGATTATTTACAACAAGAACGCAGTCGATACATGGACAGTTATGATAAATGGAATCACGGTTTTGACATATACCGACCCGAATGTAACAGTATGGCAAAATACAGCCAATAATAAAGGAGTTACAATTTATAGTTATTCCGGTGGTGGCTTACAAATGGCATTATCCGTTCGTCGTCTTGGTTTAACATACAAGGCGATGATGCCCGTCCTCACATTACAGACCGGCGTGATGCCGAAAAAGTTCTACCCTTCCGCCGACGACTCGACCTTCTCTAGCAATCGTGCAGCATATATGCGTACACAATACCCGCGCATCACCGATTCTGCAGAGGCTGCTGATGTAACAAAACAAAAACTGATTTACAATCGCCATGATGCGTCATCGCGGATGGAACGCCTTAAATTACAGGCGATTGGAAAGAGCTCGATGCGTGTCAAAGAAACGGAAAATATTCAATATAAAGCACCTAATGTAAATGATGTCCGCGAGGCACTTTCACGTGCGAGGGCACAGGGTTATGTTGTTCCGCCTAAATTTAAGTAATTTTTATAATATCATCGGTGTAATTCACTCGATGTTATTATACGATTTTTGTGTAAAATGACTACCTACCTACCTACGGATAGCACGGATTGCTGATTGAGCGGCATTATTCGCCCCACCAAACCCGGCATCATTATAGTTGCGGTTCATCGCCATCTGCTTGCGAAAGCGCGTGTAATCAGACCCGTCGTATACGAATTTGGTATTGCAAGTAGCAGAAGGGATGCCAGTGCCGTCGGCTTGGACATGAACGCCACCGGCCAAACCGCGCCAACCAGAAGTGATACTCTGCCTTGCAGAGGTGACCTGATTTGAACCACCAGAAGTGTAATATTGACGAGAAAGGTAATCGCCCGCATTATTCACGACACGAAAAGGGGTCGCAGCAGGCGCACGACCACCCAAATTTTCACCGGCGGCTGCACCGTTCCACGCTTTACGAAGAGTAAAACGCATCGTCTCTAATTCAGAACTTCCTTTGAGCGTTCCATTTGAAACTGGTTTGGGAGAAATGCCATTCACTCCGCCTCCTAAAGAAAAAATCATTTGGTTTGTATTATATATTATAAGTTATAAAATTATAATATATTTGAGGTCGGTGTTCTCGATGAACGTCATCTATCTTCTGGAGGGAAAACGGTTGTCAAGGATGCGATTCACCCCCCATGATGCGGCGCCGCCGATCACTCCGCCAACAATCGTTTTTCCTACAAAAGCAGCACCAGAAACTACGAATGGTGCAACTTTTGCGTCGGGGGTAGAGGTAAATGACAGGGTAGCTCCGTGAGCGTGAGCGTGAGCGTTTGATGACGATGCAAAATCCATGGTATTCATATTTGATATGAATAGAATAGATAAAAAATGTTTATTATGATTATTGATATACCTAAACTAGATAGCACAAGAAATGACAGGTTATCGCACAGGGTTGTGAAACGTAATAGCGGACACGAGTGAAACGAGACGCAGTGCCTGAGCTACAATTAAGTCATAATCCTCGGTGCCACATTCATAGTCGCCAGCTCTTGAAACAGCAACTTACACGCATAAGGTATTTGAACCAACGCAAAGTCTGACCGGTTGTCGCATGTTTTACAGAAATGAATATTACGTTCTTCGTTATACGATGCGATAATCCCGCATTTCCGACACACATGAACCTCGTATTTGTCAGAGCAGTCATACATACGCCCTTTGGTAAATCGCGAAGCACCATGCCCCACCATCGCATCACGCTCCATCTCACCAAAACGTAAGCCACCATCACGACTACGTCCTTCCGCGGGTTGGTGCGTGAAATTCACCATCGGTCCAATCGAACGACTATGCTGCTTGTCATTCACCATATGTTTCAGCCGTTGGTAAAATACCGGTCCGATGAAGATATCCGACTTGATTTGTTCCCCAGTAAGTCCGTTGTATAGCAGTTCGTTGCCATTCATTTCAAATCCTACCTTCAGAAGTTCCTTGCTAATATCCTTGATATCATACTCACCGAATGATGTCCCGTCGCCAAACAGCCCTAAATTCACGAGCACCTTCCCGAGGAGCGTCTCTTTCAGCTGGCCAATCGTCATACGCGACGGAATAGCATGTGGGTTGATTATAATATCCGGACGAATCCCATCTTTGGTGAAAGGCATGTCTCGCTCCGGAATAATATTGCCGATTGTGCCTTTCTGTCCCATGCGGCTCGAGACCTTGTCACCAATCACCGGTTTGCGAAAAGCACGGACGCGGACCTTACAGAAGCAATACCCTTCACCGTTGCTGTCAATATAACTCTTATCTACATAACATTCTTCTGATGTATGATACACGCGGCTAATGTCCTCGTATTTCACGAGTTTGGTAGGGTCGTTTCGGTTGTCTTTGATTGGAATCACCTTACCCATAATGATGTCGCGGTTCTCGATGAATGTATTCGCTGGCATCACGCCACGTTGATTCAGCTTGTCGTAATTTCCGAACTTCATACCCTTTGTCTTAGAAGCATCAGGATGGCATCGTATCTCTTCATCACCGTTGATCTTCTTGTCCTCGTCTTTCTCTGTATGGTAGATTGTCGCAGAGAACATTCCGCGGTCAATCGCACCTTGATTTACGAGGACCGAATCTTCCTGATTGTAGCCAGTATATGACATGATTGCAACGATGAGGGGTGCACCAGAGGGTATTTCCGCGAGTTGAATCATTTGCATGAGACGAGTATCCACGAGGGGTCGGTGGGGGTAAGTGAGGACATATGCTGTCTTGTCCATGCGGCGCTGGTAATTCGTAACGTAGATGCCGATGGCTTGCTTGCCCATGGCGCACTGATACGTATTCCTAGGTGCCTGATTGTGCTCTGGAAACGGAATACATGACGCCAAAATCCCGAAAATCGTGCTCGGATGAATCTCACAGTGTGAATACTTAAACATATACGGATTCACCGTATCCGTTTCATTCCGATATAAATGATGCGGACGCATCGCAATCATACTAAACGCCTGTTCATCTGGGTCGATGTATTCGATAACACCGTGTGCGTTGGGGGCGTTGCTGTGCTCGCATTCACTCGAAATATGCGTAAGAAGGTCGTCCCAACCAATTTCACGAGCAGCCACCCTTTGTATCATATCGCGCGTAATATAGAGTTCGTTTGTCTCTGGATTCACGAGCAATAAAGGCCGCATCATTCGCCCCGCATCATTACAAATCCGGATTTCGGCACTCGGATAATCAAATACGACCGATGTGTAAATGTTGATAATTCCGCGCCATTTCATAAGCTTGAACTCGCGATATAAACGCATCGGGTCACGTGTAATCCCGACCCATATTCCGTTGACAAATACTTTCACCTGACGAAATGTTTGCTGTGGTGTCAGGGTTTCAATACGCTCGATATATTCGTCGATATATGCGTGAAGTGATGCTGGATTGCTGTGAATCGTGACATGACTAAGATAGCTGATATTTTTGACTACACCAATACTGCCACCTTCTGGCGTCTCCGCTGGACAAAGAAACCCCCACGATGTATTGTGTAACTTACGCGGTGGGACGAGCTTACCACTCTTGTCTATCGGCGTATTCAAACGACGAAGATGACTCAAACTCGATGAATAAGTGAGACGGTTCAATACCTGTGCAACACCAACCTTGTTACTCGTCATACTCTTTATACCGAAATCGCCGGTGGATAACGCACGCTTGAGTCCATTCTCAATTGTCGTGGATTTAATGATTTTATACATATTCGTGTCGTTGATGATACTGAGGTAGTCTTCGGTAGAACGCCATGAACCGGTATTGATTTCTCGGACGACCTGTTTGGACATATCCTTCACTAGCTTATTGAAGTAGTTGCGAAAGAGGTTGTTCAGAAGTGCACCGGTGAGATCCACGCGCTTGTTCAAATAAGAATCGCGGTCGTCCTGTTTGTTGATTTCAAAGAACGCGCATAACAATTTATGTGCCATATACCCGAGGAAGAATATACGCTGTTTATCAGTATTACAGTGAGGAAAGAGATCATTGTGAAGGACTTCTTGAGCGAATTCACGTTTCTTTGTCGCCCCGCTTTCTTTGTCCATATTGATTGGAGTGTAGATGACTTGTGACGTAAAATACCGTATTGCGTCTTCTTGTGTCATGATTCCGTTAGCATCGATGATGGATGCTTGAAGTGCTTCCAGTAGTTTTTTTGAGACAGATGACCCGTCGGCGGCACTCTCAGAGGCACTACTCTCGGCGGCACTATCGGCGGCGATGTTATATACGATGTATTGACATATATCCCGGTCAGATAATACACCGAGTGCACGAAACACGATGAACAAAGGGATTGGCTGTTTCATTCTAGGAATTTGAATGACAAGTGGATGTCCAAATCCATTCTGTTTTGCGACAACCATCATGTTGATTTGTTTCGGAGAAATACATTTGGAATCGGGTATCGACTTAATTTCGGCAATATAACGCCACTTGTTGTTGTTTTTTGCGACGTTGTAACAGAGAACCTTGTTTTCGGCTGCACGTTCTTGACCAAGGACTGTTTTTTCACTTCCGTTGATAATGAAGTAGCCACCTGCGTCATATGGGCATTCTCCTGTTACGTTATGGTCGAGGTGATTGTGTTGAGTAAGGACGCAAATACATGATTTCAACATGATTGGCATCTTTCCTATTTGGATTTTTGGGAACACTTTGTGATGGATGGTGACGGACTCTTCCGCTGTCGGATTCATCGTGGTTGTTCCGGCTATACCTGAACCTGAACCTGAACCTGGACCACGAACAATGTATTTCACATTCATATCCACGGTCATCATCGAGGCGTATGTGAAATTACGTAAGCGGGCTTCTTGGGGAAAGAGTATTTTGGTCGCGCCTGTATTCTCATGAATCTGCGGACGCGATAGATACAAATTGGTGAAATTCACTTCGACTTCAAGCCGATATCTGTGGCTTGTTTTGTTGTAGTCTTGTTCTGATGCGATTTTCACCGGGTTGAACATATCGACGGTTCGTTTCAATTGAACATTTATCATATCATTATATGACTCGATTTGATGACGAACCAGTTGTTCGAGATGCTTGCCTTCGAAATAGGAACCGATAATCGTCCAAGGTTCTTCGATATAACTTCCAATTCTGTCTCGTATTTTCTCTTGGAGTGACACCGAGAGAGGTGTGGTGTCGTATGCGTCGTTGGCTTGGCCTGCGTATCGTGGATTGAGTTCTTCATATTTAGGTTGATGGTCGGAGGTGTCGGCGTCAACGCGATGTTCATTATTGTTATTGGCTTGGTTTGATTCTTTAACTGGTTCGGTAGCAGGAGCAGCAGCAGTATCATAAGCAGCAATCGGCTGCTGTTTCGGCTTGCGAATAAGTTTCGGCATTTGGAATAACAATAATGTGTTGAATTTACCCTGATTTGTATATATCGGGGTAAGCTATAATATATCTTCAATTTATTTTTATGTTGTTTTCAAATGATATTTCTGATTGATGAGGCACTCAAACAGATATAAACCGTATTTGTTTATTATAATACACCGACACGACGAAGACGATTTCATCTACGTCACAGATGTCACTTCCAAATAACAGTAACAGTAACAATAACAATAACAATAAAGAAAGACCACATGGAAAAAAGAGACGTTGGTATTATTCAAACCCAAATAAAAAACCTAATCATTCAACCACACCATCAGTTCCGCCTTCGATTCCGCCTTCGATTCCGCCTTCGTCAACACCGCCATTAGTGAATCAACACATACGCCAACAACTATTAAAGCAATATGAAAAAGAACGAGAAGAAAATGAAAAACAAGTAAGTAAGATGGAACAACAACTACATGAGTTTTTTCATAAAACAAAAACACCCTATTCATATATTGACGATAAAGGCATATACAGCTTTACGCCTACGAGTGACCCAACCACCACTGGCGGTGGAGGAGGGTTAGGAACCAATAATGGAAATGGAAATGGAAATGGAAAAGATAACACATACGTAAAAACACATTGCGATAGTTCAGTCTCGACGAATCCGTTCATGAATATGACATTCAATCCATTTGTTCCATCGAATACAACTACTATGTTTCCAACATTATGGGCGGGTGTTTTTCCCGTTAAAATCGTTGATTCTACTACATCAACAGTAGAAACAACCGGACAGTCTGTTCCGGTCGCTACAAAAGAACCCGTTTTTATTGAAATACGTGAAAAAATAGAACACATTGATGACTTGATTGCATTATGTGATAAATATCCATTAGCGGATGATAAAAAATACAATATCAATATGTCGGCAATCCATGCGATACGCGAGCCGTTGTGTGATTTGTCAAACATGGTTGGAATGCTTACGATTAAACGAACGATTGTTGATCAGATTCTCTATTATTTACAGGAGCTTCATATTCCTGAAACGAAAAAAACGAATGCGAACGGGACTGCGAACGGGACTGCGAATGGGACTGCGAATGGGACTGCAAACGGGACCGAGACCGCTGATAAAAAAGTTCCAGAAGAACCGAAACTACTGAATCCATTCGCCAATCCATTTGCTCCGGCATCGCCATTTCCTTTTCCTGTATGGGGGACACAGACAGCGACAGGGGCTGCGTCAGTATTTCCGATGAATGTGAAAAAGAATGCATGGGCAAATACCGGTGCCGGTGCTAGTGGTGGCGTCGATGAATTCGCTTTACCAACAAAAGGCGATTTCATGCATACTGTGATTTACGGACCGCCTGGTTCTGGTAAAACAGAGGTGGCAAAAATTATTGGCCGTATTTTCAGTAATCTCGGTATATTGAACAAGAAAATCTTCAAGAAGGTAAGTCGAAATGATCTTGTTGCGGGATATTTAGGACAAACCGCAATCAAAACCAAAGATATGATTAAAGCGTCGCTTGGCGGAGTGTTGTTTATCGATGAAGCTTACTCACTCGGTAATTCTGAAAAACGCGACAGTTTTGCGAAAGAATGTGTGGATACATTGTGTGAGGCATTGAGTGAGCATAAACATAATTGGATGGTCATTATTGCCGGTTATGAAAAGGAGCTCAACGATTGTTTTTTCAGTTTGAATGAGGGACTTAATTCGCGATTTACATGGCGATTCAAGTTGGACGCATATAAGCCGTGTGAGTTAAAGTCGATTTATGAGAAGCAAGTCAATGATTATGGATGGTCGGTCGCAAAACCTGTTGGGAACGAATGTGACGTTCTTCCCGAATCATGGTTTGCTTCAAACATGGATTATTTCACGACATATGGTCGAGACATGGAAACATTATTTACAAAAACAAAAATCGCACATAGTCGTCGTGTCTTCTGTCTGCCGATGTGTGAGAAAAAAATAGTAACATTTGCAGATTTAGAGAATGGGTTCAAATTATTTATCGAAAATCCGGAAGTAAGTGAAAGAAAAGAAAAATGTGGTGGCGGGCTGTATATGAAGACGTTATATTTGTAAATATATACTCGTAATATCTTATAAGTTAGTAGTATCTTATAAGTTATATATAATACGAAGTAGGTGCGATGAGTGAAAAAAAAAGTATAACAATAGATTCGAATTCGTTATTAGGTGGAGGTGGAGTTGCTTCAAAACGAAAATCAGTCAGGCGGACGAGTGGCAGCGGCGAACGTAAAATACGGCCAAGCTCGATTGTTCAACCTAGCACGCTAAAAAGAACGTTGCTCGAGAGAATTAAACAACATCAACGCACACGCGAACGGTCAAGAGAAGAATCGGCATCGACGACGACGGCGACAATCATGAATCCACAAGCGGCGGAATCAATGAGCGGAGGCGGCGGCGGCGGCGGTGGTTCTGATAACTTTTCACAATCGATTAATTTTCTTCGTAACTTGGCGATGAAACGACGTCAGATGACACAAAAACACAAGCCTTCATCAGAACCGGCCGCGAATTCTACGCCAGAATCTCAAATCCTACACAAAGTTGCTCAAACGCTACATAATGGTGAAATTGTAACAAATACTGGCTTACTTGGATTACCGGTTGTTCCGATGGTGGTTCCAGAACAACAACCGTCAGTGACATTGACGCCGATGCCGATGCCGATGCCGATGTCTACGCCGTTCATGCCGGAGGTATCGATGCCATCCATTATACCAGAAACTCCACCTCAACCTAAATTAACAGAATTAGCCGAGTTGTATAATAATACGGTTGCTGCCTCTACCGAAGAAACACCAAACACAACAAGTGATGTGCCGTTTCATATTCCAGAAAAACCAGAAGACCTTTTACCTTCTATTTTTATAAAGGAAGAACCTCCTCATGGTTGTTTAAAAAATGGGAAAAAGCCGACATTTCGAGAATGGGCGACAAAAATGCTTGGAGTGGGGGGTCAGCCCCCCTACGACGGCGGTGCGAGTGGCGGTGCGAGTGGCGGTGCGAGTGGCGGTGCGAGTGGCGACATCGACCCTTCACAAATCGAAGGTATGCGTGTAAAAATCCGCAAAACACATAAGAAACGTTACCGTATCGGTAAGCATGACAACGTTGTCGGTGTGTTATTAAAAAATAAACAGACACAGCGACATATACAAAGTCAGCATTTAACACTAAGGCAGAAGTCAATTGGTGAAATACGAAAATATTTATATGACCATCATCTTTTGAAAATCGGGTCAAACGCTCCACCTGATGTTCTTCGCCGCATGTATGAAGACTCAATTTTGACAGGTGATGTCAAGAATACAAATGATGGTGTCATGTTACACAATTTCATGTCGGGTGGTGGGAGTGAATAATAACCGCTGCCGGCGTCGATTCCGCCACGTGCCGCGGACGATTCCATTCCATTTCATTCCATTCTATTCCATTATATTTCATTCCATTCCAATTCATTAGCAGTGCGTGCATATATAAACAATATTTTCTGTCATGTGGTTATTCGCTGGAAATAATAAATCTTCTATCGTGCGACCATGTATATGAAACTTTCTCACCTTTTTCAATAGTATCGGAATATATTGTTCTTGGTGATTTTGAATAATATCGTCATAAATAAACTGTATCGCATAATCAACCAGATAGGATTCAAGTTTCAAAAATCTCGGGTCACGTCGTCCAATATTACCGATTTCGCATGTATTACTATTTATGTTGTTATTGTTTCGAATCCTCGATTCATTTGCGTTATAAAAATCACGAATCCGTATCGGAATATCAAACTTATACTTCCAGAATGTATCACATGAAATACGCACATCGAGTGTAATCATTGAATTATTTCGTTCGGTGGCGGCGGCGGTGGCGGTGGCGGCGGCAGCCATTTCGATAGTGTAATTTGATTCAATATATAAAGACATATGTATCTTTTTAAGTTGTTATGTGTGTAACAAACATAAACCGATAATTATACGTAGTAATAGTAGCACTATCGAATGAACATAACCGTCCGCCTCCCTGGAACCGATGTATGGAGTGCATCCCCTCGGATTCTCACACCAGGTATGCGTGAAGCATATGTCAATTACAAAGAAGACCCAGAACACATTTACTATCGAGAAAGACCGTATGTCGCGGAAAACTGGATTGTATATCGCCCAGACAATGACCCTTATTCGCCAACGTATATCGTGAGACGGAGTGATGTAAGTGCGGAACATTTTCCAGGACTGAACCTCAACATTCGGCATATCACAACTGAAGTTCATGAAATCATAGAACATAATCAACTCGCCATTCCGATTATTGACATGAACGATATTTATGTCTTTCTAACCGACCATCACCCAAATGAACCGAATTGGGTTGCCGCACGTTCGTATCAAAGTTGGGCGTATCGCGATTATGTATATGACCGCAATCGAATAGTAAGAAAGTCATATATGACACGCGGAACACAACCGTTTGTCTATGAAAATGATATTCATATTATCGCGAATCAAATGGTAACAATCGAGGTGCGCGATGTTCCGCAAAACATCGTTTTCAATATCTGTCGAAATGATAACAATAGTGTGTATTACGAGAGAAATGACCAGTATCGAAGTCGCACTCGTATGTGTGATAATCAATTCGCACGAATTGGCTATCTGGGGTATTATAACCGAATTACCATGGATCTAGATATAATTGTAAATCATATACCCGAGCTTCCACCAATCCTGTCGACGTCGACGAATCTTCTCTCGGTGTCGCATTTAACACCATTGGAAGAAATCGCGGATACGGACGCGGACACGGAATGCGACCAAAGCTGTATATTGTGTGTTCGTTATCGCGTAAATGCACGATTCTCCCCCTGCGGGCATAAAGTGTGTTGTTCGGACTGTTATTCTAAGTTGTCTAAAAACGAGTGCCCGATATGTCGTGCGGAGATTACGCATGTAATGAATGTATAATAAAGGCATAATGCGAGAGATATATAACTATTCATTCATTCATTCTTTTATTCTTTTATTCTTTAATAAACAATTCATTCTGCGTAATGGCACTTATTAAAGAATATTTTACACTCACTCAAAAATATACGGCTGAATATGGCGAGAGAACGGTGGTCCTTCTTCAGGTCGGTGCGTTCTTTGAGGTTTACGGACAAATAATTACTCCGGCCGCAGTAGATGGCACCGCCACGTGTTCAGGTAGTCGTATAGACGATTTCTGCTTGATTTGCGAATTGGCGAAGGCGAATAAGTCGCCTGGGTTCGTGATGGCCGGATTTCGCGATTATGGGCTTGATAAGTATTTGAAGAAATTACAAGACGCTGGATATACTGCGGTGGTGTATGTTCAGGATGGAATAAAAAACCCGCCAGTTCGGTTGCTCCAGGGTATTTATTCGCCGGGGACTTATTTCTCGACGGATGTCGCGCATGGCTGCGGTGGCGGTGGCGTCAGTGCCTTGTCAAATAACATAGCATGTATCTGGATTGAGAAAATCTCTCGGATGGTTATTATGGGAATGACAAATATCGACATTTATACAGGACGTGCTACGATATTTGAAACAGAGAATAAGGACTCACATAACCCGACCACATATGACGAAGTCGAGAGATTTGTTTCATCCTATATGCCGTCTGAGGTGATTCTTATCTCCAATCTCTCGACGAGAGAAGTAGAAGACATCATTCATTATACGAATATACAGGCGAAGGTGATTCATCGGGTATCGACGACGGGGGGTGCGGTGGTGGCGGCGGGTGCGGGTGCGGTGAAAGCCGAGAGATGCACAAAACAAATCTACCAAATGGAAGTATTGAATACATTTTATCCTGACGGACAAGCCAAATCTCTCGAACAATCATTTATGAATTATACAATCGCCACCCAATCTCTTGTTTACCTGTTGAACTTCATCTATGAACATAATCCAAGTCTAGTTTCTAAGATTCAAGAGCCGGTTTTCGAAAACATGTCCGAGAGATTGGTTCTCGCAAATCA
>Ga0078894_10003578_pt1 | contig 11803 bp, 1 predicted proteins | sample LauGreSu1BDMLBSD_2_FD_67506 | JGI IMG/M metagenome (GOLD analysis project Ga0078894, IMG submission 67506) | Freshwater lake microbial communities from Lake Michigan, USA - Su13.BD.MLB.SD (version 4) (version 4) | ecosystem: Environmental > Aquatic > Freshwater > Lake | place: Lake Michigan, USA... | reverse complement strand
TCAGGAACCAACGGTACTAATGGGACTAGCGGTACAAATGGTACGTCAGGGACTAATGGATCATCAGGAACAAATGGGTCTTCAGGGTCTTCAGGTAGAAATGGAACGAATGGTACAAACGGAACGAATGGTACAAACGGAACCTCGGGAACAAATGGGTCTTCAGGTACTAGCGGAACAAACGGATCTTCAGGTACTAGCGGAACAAACGGAACTAATGGTACTAGTGGAGTAACGGGGGCATCAGGTACATCAGGAACTAATGGTTCAGCAGGGACTAGTGGAACAAATGGGACTAGCGGAACAAATGGGACTTCGGGAACTAATGGTACTAATGGATCATCAGGAACGAGTGGTACAAACGGAACGTCAGGAACCAATGGAACTAACGGTACAAATGGGACATCAGGCACAAACGGAACTAGTGGTACTAATGGAACAAATGGTACTAGCGGATCTTCAGGTACATCAGGAACGAATGGTACAAATGGAACTTCGGGAACAAATGGAACTAGCGGTTCTTCAGGTACATCAGGATCATCCGGAACTAGTGGTACTCGTGGAACTAACGGAACTAATGGTACTAGCGGTACAAATGGGACAAACGGAACTAGCGGAACGAACGGAACTAACGGAACTAACGGAACGTCAGGAACTAATGGTTCTTCAGGTACTAGCGGAACAAATGGTACGAACGGAACTTCAGGAACTAATGGTTCTAGCGGAACAAACGGAACTTCAGGAACCAATGGTACTAATGGGACTAGCGGAACAAACGGAACTTCAGGTACAAATGGTACGAATGGGACTTCAGGGACTAACGGAACTAGCGGTACTAACGGAACGAATGGTACCAGCGGAACAAACGGAACTTCAGGAACAAATGGTACGAACGGAACCAGCGGAACGAATGGGACTAGTGGTACAAATGGCACTAGTGGATCTTCAGGAACAAACGGTACGAATGGAACTAGCGGTACGAATGGTACGAGCGGGACCAATGGATCTTCAGGGACAAGTGGTACAAACGGAACTTCAGGAACTAATGGTACTAACGGTACAAATGGGACAAACGGAACTAGCGGCACAAACGGGACATCAGGCACAAATGGAACTAGCGGTACAAATGGAACTAACGGAACGTCAGGTACAAACGGAACTTCAGGAACTAATGGTTCTTCAGGAACTAGCGGAACAAATGGTACCAACGGAACTTCAGGGACAAATGGTACTAGCGGTACGAATGGTACGTCAGGGTCATCGGGCACTAGTGGTACAAACGGAACTTCGGGAACAAATGGGTCATCAGGTTCTTCAGGGTCATCAGGTAGAAATGGAACCAATGGTACCAACGGTACATCGGGTACTAATGGAACCAATGGAACTTCAGGCACAAATGGGTCATCAGGAACTAGTGGTACTAACGGAACTTCAGGAACCAACGGTACAAATGGTACTAGCGGAACGAATGGGTCTTCAGGTACGTCAGGGACAAACGGAACAAATGGTACAAATGGAACTAGCGGTACAAACGGAACTTCGGGAACAAATGGTACTTCAGGAACAAATGGTACGTCAGGATCTTCAGGTACTAGCGGTACAAATGGTACTTCAGGAACCAATGGAACTTCAGGGACTAATGGAACAAACGGTACGTCAGGAACAAATGGATCATCGGGAACTAGTGGCACCAACGGAACAAATGGAACATCAGGCACAAACGGTACTAATGGAACATCAGGTACAAACGGTACATCAGGTACAAACGGTACATCAGGCACAAATGGGTCATCGGGAACTAGCGGAACAAACGGCACGTCAGGAACCAATGGTACTAATGGGACTAGCGGAACAAATGGAACATCCGGAACTAATGGTACGTCAGGAACTAATGGATCGTCGGGTACTAGCGGTACCAATGGTACTAATGGAACATCTGGATCATCCGGAACTTCAGGTACCAATGGTACTAGCGGATCTTCAGGAACCAATGGTACTAGCGGATCTTCAGGAACAAATGGTACGAATGGGAGTAGTGGTACTTCAGGTGTAAGTGGAGTATCAGGAACAAGTGGTACAAACGGAACTTCAGGAACAAATGGAACTAACGGTACAAATGGAACGTCAGGTACGAATGGTACTAGCGGAACAAATGGTACGAATGGAACAAACGGTACATCAGGAACTAACGGTACATCTGGAACAAACGGTACTAATGGTTCATCAGGGACTAGTGGAACAAATGGTACAAATGGAACTAGCGGGACAAATGGAACTTCAGGTACGAATGGGACTAATGGTACTAGTGGGACAAATGGTACAAGTGGATCCAACGGAACATCAGGAACAAATGGTACAAGTGGATCCAACGGTACATCAGGAACTAGTGGAACAAACGGAACCAATGGTACTAACGGTACATCGGGTACTAATGGTACGTCAGGAACTAATGGTACGTCAGGGACAAATGGTACTTCAGGTTCTGCAGGAACAAGTGGTACAAATGGGACTAGCGGAACGAACGGAACTTCAGGAACTAATGGAACCAACGGTACAAGCGGCACTAATGGTACATCAGGCACAAATGGAACTTCAGGAACTAATGGTACAAATGGTACTAGCGGATCTTCAGGTACGTCAGGGACAAATGGGACATCGGGAACTAATGGGACTTCAGGCTCTTCGGGAACCAGTGGATCATCAGGGTCTTCAGGTAGGAACGGAACAAACGGTACTAATGGAACCAACGGAACGAATGGTTCTTCAGGTACAAATGGAACAAGTGGTACAAGCGGAACTAACGGCACATCAGGCACTAACGGTACTAACGGAACTAATGGGTCTTCAGGTACTAATGGAACTAGCGGGACTAACGGTACTTCAGGTACAAATGGAACTTCAGGAACAAATGGGTCTTCAGGTACGTCAGGTACAAATGGAACTAGCGGTACAAATGGGACTAACGGAACATCGGGGACTAATGGAACTTCAGGCACCAACGGCACATCAGGTACGAATGGAACATCAGGAACTAATGGTACAAACGGTACTAGCGGGACAAACGGAACGTCAGGATCTTCAGGTACTAGCGGGTCTTCAGGATCGTCAGGTAGAAATGGAACTAACGGAACAAATGGTACTAACGGAACCAGTGGAACGAATGGGACCTCAGGAACAAATGGAACATCAGGTTCTTCAGGGACTAGTGGAACCAATGGTACGTCAGGCACTAATGGAACAAATGGGACTAGCGGAACTAACGGGACTTCAGGAACAAATGGTACAAATGGTACTAATGGGACTTCAGGTACTAACGGAACTAGCGGTACGAATGGGACATCAGGTTCTTCAGGAACAAATGGTACCAGTGGATCTTCAGGAACTAGCGGCACAAATGGAACTAGTGGTACAAATGGTACTAACGGAACTTCGGGGACTAACGGAACTAGCGGATCTTCAGGTACGTCAGGGACTAATGGTACGAATGGAACTAACGGGACTAATGGTTCATCAGGAACTTCTGGAACTAACGGAACATCAGGTACAAATGGAACTAACGGGACATCAGGTACTAATGGAACATCAGGTACTAATGGAACCAATGGTACATCTGGTACAAACGGAACTAGCGGAACGAATGGTACGTCAGGGACTAATGGTACAAATGGAACTAGTGGTACTAACGGAACTTCAGGTACAAATGGAACTAATGGGACTTCAGGTACCAACGGTACATCTGGAACTAATGGAACTTCAGGTACGAACGGGACAAATGGAACTTCAGGCACAAACGGAACATCGGGTACTAATGGAACAAATGGTACGTCAGGTTCTTCAGGAACTAGTGGAACTAATGGTACTAGCGGAACCAATGGTACAAACGGAACATCAGGAGTAAGTGGTTTAAATGGTTCTTCAGGAACATCAGGTTCATCAGGTTCATCAGGTTCATCAGGTAGAAATGGTACTAACGGTACAAACGGAACATCTGGAACTAATGGGACAAACGGGACTTCGGGCACAAATGGTACCAACGGTACTTCAGGTACAAATGGAACTAGCGGGACAAATGGTACCAATGGGACATCAGGTACGAATGGTACTAGTGGATCTTCAGGATCGTCGGGGTCTAGCGGGTCTTCAGGTAGAAATGGTACAAACGGAACAAATGGTACATCGGGTACTAATGGTACCAACGGGACAAATGGAACTAGTGGTACAAACGGCACATCAGGAACAAACGGTACAAGCGGATCCAACGGAACGTCAGGAACAAATGGAACATCAGGAACAAACGGAACTTCAGGGACTAATGGAACTAATGGTACGAACGGAACGTCAGGAACTAATGGAACTTCAGGGTCTTCGGGAACCAGTGGATCATCAGGTTCTTCAGGTAGAAATGGAACAAACGGCACCAATGGTACTAATGGAACTAATGGTACCAACGGAACATCAGGGACTAACGGTACTTCAGGTACGAATGGTACTTCAGGAACAAATGGTACCAATGGAACTTCAGGAACAAATGGGTCTTCCGGCACAAGTGGAACAAACGGAACTTCAGGAACTAATGGTACTTCAGGTACGAACGGAACGTCAGGAACCAATGGATCTTCGGGTACATCAGGGACAAATGGGACTTCAGGGACCAATGGTACTAACGGTACATCAGGGACAAACGGTACATCAGGAACTAATGGTACAAATGGGACTAGTGGGACGAACGGAACATCAGGAACTAATGGGACTAACGGTACAAGTGGATCCAACGGTACGTCAGGTACAAATGGTACTTCGGGGTCATCAGGTTCATCAGGTAGAAATGGTACTAACGGAACCAATGGTACAAATGGAACCTCGGGAACTAATGGTACAAGTGGAACGAATGGGACTAGCGGAACAAATGGTACTAACGGAACCAGTGGAACGAATGGGACCTCGGGTACTAATGGAACTAGTGGCACAAATGGTACCAATGGGACATCAGGGACAAACGGTACGTCGGGAACTAACGGTACATCAGGATCGTCGGGTTCTAGTGGATCTTCAGGTAGAAATGGAACTAACGGAACTAATGGTACCAATGGTACAAATGGAACGTCAGGAACCAATGGGACTTCAGGTACTAATGGAACAAATGGTACGTCAGGTACTAATGGTACTAGCGGAACAAATGGAACTTCAGGAACAAATGGTACGAATGGAACGTCAGGTACGAATGGTACTAGTGGAACAAATGGTACTAGTGGTTCATCTGGCACATCAGGAACTAATGGTACATCAGGTACTTCAGGGACAAACGGAACAAATGGTACAAATGGAACTAGCGGAACGAACGGAACATCAGGAACAAATGGTACGTCAGGAACCAATGGATCTTCGGGTACATCAGGAACAAACGGAACTTCAGGGACTAATGGTACGAACGGAACGTCAGGAACTAATGGAACCAGTGGATCTTCAGGGTCATCAGGTAGAAATGGAACAAACGGGACTAACGGTACAAGTGGATCCAACGGTACGTCAGGGACAAATGGTACAAATGGAACTAGCGGAACGAACGGAACATCAGGGACAAATGGTACGAATGGAGCTAGCGGTACAAACGGAACTTCAGGAACTAATGGTACTAACGGAACCAGTGGAACGAATGGAACTAGCGGAACGAATGGAACATCAGGTACTAATGGTACATCAGGAACTAACGGTACAAACGGAACATCAGGTACCAACGGTACATCAGGTACGAATGGCACTAGCGGGACTAATGGTACAAACGGAACATCAGGAACTAATGGGACTAACGGTACAAGTGGAACAAACGGAACTTCAGGAACCAACGGGTCTTCAGGAACTAGCGGAACAAATGGTACTAGCGGTACAAATGGAACATCAGGTACAAATGGTACAAACGGAGCGGCCGGTACGAACGGAACAAATGGTACTAGCGGAACAAATGGTACAAACGGAACAAATGGTACAAACGGAGCAGCTGGCACGAACGGTACAAATGGAACATCAGGTACGAATGGAACTTCAGGTTCTTCAGGGACTAGTGGATCATCAGGATCTTCAGGTAGAAATGGGACAAACGGAACTAATGGGACTAACGGAACGAATGGTGTAAACGGAACGAATGGTACTTCGGGAACTAATGGTACTAATGGAACGTCAGGGACAAATGGTACGAATGGCGTAAGCGGAACGAACGGAACATCAGGAACTAATGGGACTAGCGGAACCAATGGGTCATCAGGTTCTTCAGGGTCATCAGGTAGAAATGGAACAAACGGGACTAATGGTACATCAGGTACGAACGGCACAAATGGTGTTAATGGGACAAACGGAACATCAGGAACTAATGGAACTAGTGGAACGAACGGAACATCAGGAACTAATGGTACGAATGGTGCAAGTGGAACAAACGGAACTTCAGGAACCAACGGGACAAATGGAACTTCAGGAACCAACGGGACATCAGGTACAAATGGAACTAGCGGATCTTCAGGTACATCAGGAACCAATGGAACATCAGGAACTAATGGTACTAATGGTGCAAGTGGAACAAACGGAACTTCGGGAACCAACGGAACTAATGGAACTAGCGGTACAAACGGAACATCAGGAACTAATGGTACGAATGGTGCAAGTGGAACAAACGGAACGTCAGGTACTAATGGAACTAGCGGTACAAACGGAACTTCAGGAACTAATGGTACCAGTGGGTCATCAGGATCTTCAGGTAGAAATGGAACTAATGGTACAAATGGAACATCAGGAACTAATGGGACTAGTGGTACAAATGGTACAAATGGAACAAGTGGCACAAACGGAACATCAGGAACTAATGGAACTAGTGGGTCATCAGGATCTTCAGGTAGAAATGGCACCAACGGAACTAACGGAACTTCAGGAACTAATGGTACAAACGGTGTAAATGGAACTAACGGAACTTCAGGAACTAATGGTACAAACGGTGTAAATGGAACTAACGGTACAAATGGAACATCAGGTACGAATGGAACATCAGGAACAAATGGAACTTCAGGTACAGGGTTTACTTCAATTTCACCAACTAATGCTGGTAATATACTTCTTGCGAATGGTACAAGTGATTCTGCAACTTCCACTACGAACTTATCATACAACACTTCACTGTCCACATTCAATTTACTTAGTTCTGAATATGTTTTAACAAATGACCCAACAGTATCGCTTACATCTAATGGTGATTATTATGGTGAATTGGTGACTTTTGGTAGTGGTGCTTCAACCGCTGGGTACTGTTATTATTGGAGTTCAACCGGATGGACTGCAACTAATGCGAATTTTGCTGCCGACTCAAAAGGACTATTAGCGATTGCTATTTCAAGTACCGACTTTAATAGAGGTATGTTAATCAGAGGATTCTACAAAGATACTAGTTGGTCATGGACACAAGGAAATGTACTTTATTTAAGTACTACTCCGAGTAGAATAACTCAAACGCAACCATCAGGAAGTGCAGATATTGTTAGGGTTGTGGGGTACGCTTTATCAAGTGATGAGATATTCTTCGACCCATCAAAAGATTGGTTAGAACTAGCATAATATGGGATACACAAAACTTAACGGTATATTTTGTTATGATTTAAACTCCGTAACTGGAATAGTAACGGGTATTGGTGGAGATTTGGATAAATGGGATGATAACGTTTTTTGTTTTTCAGGACCCACACCTACACCTACACCAACTCCGACACCAACACCAACACCAACGCCGTGTCCTGATACTTGTTGTGAAGCATTGCTTTGTTATGGTAGAGATTGTGGCGCGGCTTGCGCATGTAATAGTCAGGGGACATTCTTCTTACATTTACCATGTGTAGATCTAACTTGTGAACTTGCAAATGCTGACGGTATTTTTGACGATGTGAATTGTACAAGCCCTTCAGCCACAGCATATTACACCGACGGTAGAGGTCAATGTTGGTATTGGGACGGTTCCACATTAACTAGTCAAGGACCTTGTTAACGATTATCGATATAAAGGATTATTTCACAATAGTACTCAATAAATTCTTCATTCCATAGATTCCATTTTATATTAACACCATCAACGGAGAAAACTTCATATTTGTCAAATTGAGTTAAAATATTATCTCTAAAGTTTCTAAACTTTACTTTATTTTCAGGTGAACATAAATGCCATTCCCCAACAATCTTTTTAACGTTTTGTTTAATAAATGGTAAATTTTCAATTTTAAACATTTCATATTCTCCACCTTCACAATCAGTCTTAACAAAATCGATTCTATTTAATCCGTACAATCTTACCAACCTATCAAAGGTAATTGATTCCATGTGTGTTTCACCACCAAATAACTCGTCATGTTCGACAACACCATTAACGTGTGAAAGACCTTTATTAATGTGAGTTACGGGATGACCCAATGTATTTTTAATTAACGTGGTAAACTCACTTTCACTTGGTTCAACACAAAACACGTGTTTTGGTTTTTTATCGAGAATCGAATAGGTAAATGGACCAACACTTGATCCAATATCTAAAACGATATCTCCTTCCTCAACTTCAAAGAATTGCTCATATAATCTTTGTTCAAAGATTTCATTAAACATTGCTTGTTTATGGAAGTCACCATTAGTATTACCGTTATCCATCCACCCCCAATCAAATTTAGGTAGTGGGTTTTTATAAATGACTTTATTTATTTCACTGATAACCATATCTGAACTAATGTGTTTGGTACATTCAAATTCTTTATCTGTTCCTTTATGAAAAGGACACCAATTCCAATCACCAGCATCTAATCTTACTTTTTTAAAGCATCCGTGACAAACATCTTCGTTAATTACTCTATATGTGTCAAGTTGAGTTTCACTAATTTTATCGGAGAACCCTGAAATTAAAACGACTGGTAATTTACATGCCCAAGCTAACCAAGACAACCCCGACCCCAAACCAATAAAAAATTCACATGCTGACAAATCATCAATTACTTCCTGTAGATTACCTCCTTTATAAATGGTTACTCCTTTTGGATAATGATTACCCATATAACCGTCACCTTCTCTTGAATAGATCATACATTCATAACCTAAACCATTTAAATAGTCAATCACTTTTTGCCAACCAACTGAATTATTCCAATACTTTGCTTGTGCCGTTGAGTGGAACCCAATTCCTACTTTCTTTTTCTTTTCAACATTAGGGATTTTTAACTTCGGTCTTATTTCTTCGTAATCTAATCCCAAAATATCTGTTGCGGTTTGTTGTAAAGGTACTTTTTTGAAATCTTGTGGGTTTTTATTGAAATCATAATTTGATTCATTATCATAAAACCAACCAAAGTTATATTGTGCATGAATGTTATTTACCACTTCACCTGGTTCAACAAATTCAAGTTCGGGGTATTGATCAACAAAAAGATAATTCATAAACGTTGAGGTTATGACATGACAATTATGTTTTTTTCTAAATTCGTCAACATACGGGAACCATGCCAATGTGTCACCTAATGAACTTGACGATAACGGAATGAATACTCGTTTACCTTTTAAATCCAATACTTTGTTATAAATTAAATCCCCATTTTCATAAACCTCGTACCTCCAATTTGTGAAATATCCCCTATTTAATCTAACCCAAGAATTAATTGGTAACGTGTTAGAATAATATAATTCATTTGTATCGTTATCGTAGATATTAACATTAAAATTGTTTTCACTTTGTCCTTGTATTTCAAAATAAGGTTGGTTAATGTTATATGTGATAAAGGTGTGATTATTTTTTAATGGTTCATTCCAACTAATCGGTTCATTTTTAACAATACTATACATAGATAAAAGGTCGTCTCCAAAAGTATCGTCATTTGGGATTTCATATGTTGATTGATTGTTAATCAGTTCCACCAAATCATTTGCAATTTTTTTAACGTCTCCTTCAATTGGTTTAATATACCCATTAAACATTCCCATATATTGAGGTAGATCTCTTGCCATGATCTTCATTCCGTAATTGATTGATTCTCTAACAACCAACGGATTGCACTCCCAAGTCGAGTTAAACATTAAAACATCACATGCTCTCATGAACTTATCCACATCGTTTCTTTCTCCCCATACTTTTACATTCGACGGTAAGTTTTTCATAACAGGACCCCAATAGTCTTCAAAATTTGGGGCTTGGTTTCCAACAAAATGGAATTGAATGTCTGGGTTCGATTCAACCAATCTTCTTGCTACTTCAACACCTTCTGATTGATTTTTCCCACTTGTCCATAGACCAATATTTAACACGTGAGTTTTAAATGGATCGATACCCAATTCTTCACAGACCATTAATTTTTCGATCATCGGTACTTTATTTAAGTTATCAAAAATTTGATGTTTTTCTAACAATGGTTTTACCTTATTTTCATATGGGTATGTATATAAAAATTTCATAGGTGTTGTTGCCGCAAATGTGTTTAATGAGTGATGAGGCGTTACAAAACAATATGCATCAGGATTGAACTTTTTATTTGTTTCAGGGTTAAACCAAACATTATGACATGTTTCAACCATCCTCCAAGTTCTATCGTTTGAGTAAAGTTGGTTTAACAAATCTAATGGTACTCTATTGAATCCCTCAAAACCTTCGACCAATTCTTCTGAATGGACAACATCTATATTATTATTTTTAATAATATCCATTAATTCGTATTTTCTATGTTTGTCGTCACTAAAACCTAAATTAAAGAAATGACCTTCACCTAAAAGGTTAATGATTTCATTTCTTTGAACTACGTACTCATCACTAAATTGTGAAAATTCGACCAAGAATATTTCAATTTTATCTTTATGTTTTTGAAGTTCTTGGATTCGTTTTAATACGAATTGCGGCATACCTCCTGTCGATAGGTGCGGAGTTAAGTACAATACTTTCATTTTTGTTTCTTTTAAATTCTCAATCATATTATCAATTATATCTAATCTTTTTTCACCGTGAATAAAAAACAATTCATCTCTTGAACTAGGTACGACCACCCAATCTTTGATATGTCTTGGTTCACCCGTGAAGGTATTTTTATTGTTTATTAAATCTATAGTTTCAATACTTCCATTTACATATACGTTGGGTAATCCTCTTGATATTTTATGTTTCCATAAAAGACAATTAACGATTGTTTCTTCGTGATATGCGGCATAATGAACCGTGTTATTTTTTATTATTGGGTTATTACACATATCGATCCATTCATCAATAAATGGTAATGTGTTTTGACCTGCGATGTAATATCCCGTTTGTCTATATCCTGCTCTAAATCTAAACGCCTGTTCGATATTATACAAAGAACAAATCGGGTGTTCTAACGTCTTTGTTAAATCATCACCACTATTTCCAACACCATCCCAATACATAAAATCATAAACACCTTTTGTAAAATATGGTACCGTTTCATCATTTGGGTATAAATCAAATATCTTTTCTATATTTGGTAACGATACTGAATCTGCATCTAAATAACAAACTGTATTTGAAAAATAAGTTAAAACGTCTTTTGTTATTACCGGTCTTTGTGTAAGTGTGTCATATATTGCAACTCTGTTTCTATCTATATAATAATTTTCATCTCCTTTTTCATTATATAATTCCTCTTCTTGATTTCTAATGGGACAAATCCATTTTTTTGTGTCAACATTTTTACCACTTAATTTCTCATCTGAATTTAAAAGATAAACAATTCTTGGAAGATCGGTGAATGTTCTTAAACTATTAATTGCTGATTGTATTATTGGGATATATTGTTCATTACCA
>Ga0078894_10003575_pt1 | contig 11807 bp, 5 predicted proteins | sample LauGreSu1BDMLBSD_2_FD_67506 | JGI IMG/M metagenome (GOLD analysis project Ga0078894, IMG submission 67506) | Freshwater lake microbial communities from Lake Michigan, USA - Su13.BD.MLB.SD (version 4) (version 4) | ecosystem: Environmental > Aquatic > Freshwater > Lake | place: Lake Michigan, USA... | reverse complement strand
GAGTGTGATCTGGCTGTTTATGAACGGCGGTGTTTCGCACATGGAGTCATTTGATCCGAAGCCGATGCTGACGAAGTACGCGGGGAAAACGATCGCGGAGACTCCGTTTGCCGATTCGCAGAATCCTGACAAGCTGAAGCTGGCTCGCGTGACGGTGGTGAACGACGCGAACGGTCAGCAGCGGAATCGGCTGTATCCGCTGCAGGTGGGGTATCGTCGGTATGGTCAGAGTGGGATGGAGTTGAGTGACTGGGTGCCTGAGATGGGTGCGTGTGCGGATGATCTGGCGGTGGTGCGTTCGATGTTTACGACGGACGACAACCATGGTGCTCAGACGCAGTTCCATTCCGGGCGTCACATGCTGGACGGTGAGTTTCCGACACTGGGGGCGTGGGTGCACTATGGTCTGGGTTCACTGAACGACAATCTGCCGCAGTTTATTTCGATTGGTGGCCGGGAGTACTGGAATGCGAAGGACGGTCATTATCTGGGTCCGGAGCATGATGCGGTTCCGGTGCGAATTGATCCGGCGAATCCGCTGGATTACGGGCAGCGTCCGGCGGGTGTGAGTGAGCGTCAGCAGCGGCTGGGATTTCGACTGACGGAACGCTGGAATCGCCTGCGTGGTGAGCAGTATCCGGGTGATGCGGCCCTGGAGGCTCGGATTCGGGCGTACGAGCTGGCATATCGAATGCAGATGTCTGTGCCGGAGGTTCTGCAACTGAGTTCGGAGACCGAGGAGACTCAGAGGATGTACGGGATGGACCAGCCGGAAACGCGGGAATTCGGGACTCAAATGCTGGCGGTTCGTCGTCTGGTTGAGCGGGGAGTGCGTTTTATTCAGGTGCAGCATGGTGCGGGCGGTGCGGGTGTCTGGGATGCTCATGGGGGGTTGAAGGCCAATCATGAGCGGAATTTTCGGGCGGTGGACAAACCGATTGGTGGGTTGTTGAGGGATTTGAAACAGCGTGGGCTGCTGGATTCGACGCTGGTGTTGTTTGCCAGTGAATTTGGCAGGACTCCGGGAACTCAGGGTTCTGACGGGCGGGACCACCACATTTATGGGTTTTCGGTATGGCTGGCGGGTGGGGGTGTGCGGGGTGGCGTGGTGCATGGTGCGACGGATGAGATCGGCTTTCATGCGGTGGAGGACCGGCATTACGTGACGGACATTCACGCTACGATTCTGCGACAGTTGGGGTTGGATTCACGTCGACTGGAATTGCCGGATCGGAAACGACTGGATCTGGACCATGGTCATGCGATTGAGGCGATTCTGGGGGGCTGAATTGGCTGGCGTGTTGACAAATATCCCCGAAATTGCGACAGTCTGTCTCAGGATTTCCCGGTTTGTGGGCGGTTTTTCACCCAGATTTGACCTGTGGGGAAGGCTATTCGATTGTGTCGAAGCTGAACGCGTGTCATAGTGTTTGAATGTTCTGTACAGTTCGGGACAGGTGGGAAGTGAGCCGTGTCTGAAGAATCCCAGAACCCTAAACCGTCGAACAAGGTGACACAGCTGGGCGATTTTGCGCTGCAGCGAGAGCTCGGTCAGGGTGGTATGGGCAAAGTCTTTCTGGCTCGGCAGGTCAGTCTTGATCGCCTTGTCGCCGTGAAGACGTTGTCACGTGAGCTGTCAAAAAAGGAGGGCTTCATCGCCCGATTCGAGCGTGAGGCGCGCTCGATGGCGAAGATCGACCACCCGAATGTGCTGAAGATTTATGCGGTGGATTCCGCGCATGGAATTCACTTTGCGGCGATTGAGTATGTGGACGGTCAAAGCCTGCAGAAGTGGCTGGATCAGTTGGGCAGGCTGGCCGTTGGTGATGCTGTGCATCTGGCGATCCGCTGTGCAGAGGCGCTCCGTTATGCTCATGCCGAGAACATGATTCATCGGGACATCAAGCCGGACAACATTCTGCTGACGAAGAAGGGTGTGGTGAAGGTCGCGGATTTTGGTCTGGCGAAGGCGATGGACGATGACGTTTCGTTGACTCAGAGTGGCACCGGTCTGGGGACTCCCCTGTACATGGCTCCCGAGCAGGCTCGGAATGCCAAGCATGTTGACAGTCGCTGCGACATTTATGCTCTGGGTGTGACTTTGTATCACATGTTGACGGGTCAGTTGCCCTACACCGGCAAGACGACTCTGGAAGTGATCATGGCGAAGGAGAAGGGGCGTTACGCTTCAGCTCGATCGCTGCGTCCTGAGTTATCTGAGCGTCTGGACATGATTGTCGACAAGATGATGGCGAAGGATCCGGCGCAGCGTTACAAGTCCTGTGAAGATGTGCTGAAGGACCTGCAGGCACTGGGATTGCAGACTGATGCGTTATCATTCATTGCCGGCGCTGAAGCGGCTCCGGTGCTGCGACCTGCAGGAAATGTTCCGTTGACGGCCACTGCCCCGGGGGCTCGCAAGGCCGGTTCAACTGCGCCTTCGTTTGGTTCCGAAACTGCGACCCAGACAGGGACTCGTATCTGGTATGTCCAGTTTGAGGACGCGAAGGGCAAGTCGGTTGTGGAGAAGCATTCCACGGGTCGAATTCTGAAGATGCTGGCGGCTGGACAATTGACGGCTAAGGCGAAGGCCAAAGTGTCGGCTGACGGTGCCTATTATCCGTTGGCGCAGTTTCCGGAGTTTGCGAAGGCGGTGGAAGACAGTATTGCGCGGCGGACGGCGGCGATTCGCAAGGAGGACATGAAATCGCTGTACAGCCGAGTTGAGCGTGAACAGAAGATGTTCTATCTGAAGCGAAAGGTGAAGGATTTCTTCCGCAATATCTTTGGTGTGGCCAGCCTGCTGGTGCTGTTGGGCGTGATCGGCATGGTGCTGTGGCTTGGCTGGCAGTATGGTGCCGAGCTTCCGGCGAAGCTTGCCGGGATGATTGGCTTTGGTGAGTCTTCGGACAACGCGTCCAATGCGCAGCCGTCGGAACGTACTGCGGTTCTGTCAGAGGGAGGCATTGTGCCTGAGGGCACGGTGAAACCGCGGTGACATGCAGTGGAAGCAGAGCAGGTTTGTTCGAAGGAGGCAGACAGGGGACCGGTCGTGGCAACGGGCCGTCTGAAGTGGCGTCCGGTCCGCGATGCTTTGGCGGTTGGTCTGCTGGTGGCCCTGTTGTGGGCTCCGTTGATCCTTGCCAACCTGTGGGTCAGCCATGATTCGCAGATTCAGTCATTCAATGCTCGGCTGCAATTGCACACAGTTGCGATGTCAAGAAGTCTGTATCAGCATGCGGCCGTGCTGCGGAGGATTCTGCAGAAGCTGGGGGATCAGGGCGTCACGGCTCCAAAGTCAGATTCGGTAGCTGAGCTGCTGGAGGACTGGGTCAGCTTTCAGCGTGGCAGTCTGGGCGTGTTCGTGATGGAGGGGTCGCAACCGCGGCTGCGGTCACTGAAGATGCCTGCATCCGAGGTGGATGTGGTGCAATCCGGTCTGGAGCGGCAGGTGGGAGACCTGAAAGGGAAGATTGCGAAGCAACGGGCGATTCCCGAGGGGAATCGCGAGGAAAGTCAGGGCGGAATCCTGCAGTATTCCGTAGTTTCCGGCTTTCCTTTCGAAATCAGTGGGCACCGGGTGATGGTGCTGTATGGCGAAGCGGAACGGTCTCCACAGGAGGGTGCTGCAGGGGTTGGATTCCTGCTGGATCTGGATGTTTATCTGAATGATCTTCGTTTGCCGGTCGACAGCGGAGCTATGGACAGTGTCCGAGTTTCACTGTACACGCAGACAAATCAGCTGTTGCTGGGCAGTGTGATGTCGGCAAAGGACTATCCATGTCTCTGTGATCTGGTGGTACCCGGGGACGTTTGGCGGCTGCAGGGCCTTCCCAGTGGCGGGTGGGCGGGCTGGTCAGCGGGTTTGATTCTGGCAAATACCGTATCGGGACTGGCGATGGCAATCGCAGCGGCGGTCGTCACGCTGCTGTATTCCAGGGACCGAGTGGACTTTGCGGTAGAGCTGTCCCGGGTGAATCAGGGTCTGTCAGAGGCTCTGGAGCAGTGGCTGCGGTCAGAGCAGGCGCGGGATCGAGCGCTGGCTGATCTGTCGAGGTCGCGGCAACTGGAGTCTGTGGGAAGGCTTGCCGGCGGTGTAGCTCATGAATTCAACAATCTGCTGCAGGTGATTCTGGGCCACACGGATCTGTTATTGACTGAGGTACTGGCGTCACGGCCTCTGGCGGACGGACTGCAGCAGATTGACCGTGCCGGTCGGCGTGCGGCTGAACTGACGAAGCAGCTTCTGTTGTTCGCGAGGCGTGAGCCTCAGGAAGCTGCGGTGGTTGATGTTGCGTCAGCAGTCAGTGAGGGGCTGCGCTTGATGAAGCCGGCGTTGAAGAAGAAGACACGGGTTGACTGGAGTGCGCCGGATGTGAGGCTGCTGGTGGCGATGGACGGTCTGCGTTTCGATCAGATTCTGCTGAATCTGCTGTTGAATGCGGATCTGGCGATGGCCGATGGTGGAGTGATTGAATTGAGGGTCTGGGAGGCTGCTGCTGGCGAGTTCGCTGGTGCAGCAGTCACTTGTGAACAGCGCAGTGTTGTGCTGACGATCGCAGATCAGGGCTGTGGAATGTCAGAAGAGACTTTGTCGCGGGTATTTGACCCCTTCTTTTCGACTCGCGGTCCAGCAGCGGGTACCGGTCTGGGATTATCACTGGTGTATGGTCTGATGAAGCAGTGCGGCGGTCAGATTCACCTGTCGAGCGAGGTTGACCGGGGCACGACGGTAACACTTATTTTTCCGTCTGTGGTGTGATTGAGAGCAGAAGGTGTCTGTATCAGATCTGGCAGGAGCCTGCATGTCATGACGTTGAATGAATCACGGGACAATCCCTTCGAATTCACAATTCCCGACATGTCGGACGAGGTGCAACTGGACGTTTCTGACGCTGCGGATTTCTGTGTGCGGGAGGAGATTCTGATCTGTGGTCCGCGATTGATTCTGCCGGCAGTGTGCTGGAAAACGGGTGTCACAGAGGACCTTGTACCGCTGCAATTTCAGATTCCTCGAGCATCATTCCGGCTGCAGTTGGGAAGCGTGTCTGTCAGCACATTTGTTTCGCGGCAGCAGAAGCAGTATGAGGAGCGCCGTCTGCTGCGTCTGTCACTGGCGGGGATTCTGGGAACGCTGATGTGGGTGATGCCGCTCATGTGGAATTGGTCGGGGCTGTCGACAGCTGGGATTCTATGGGGGGCAATCCTGATGCTGGCGGGTGGAATCGTGGCGGTGCCGGCGTCGCTGCGGATGGTGGCGGGTGCCCCTCTCGTGCAGGGCTACCGGGCGCCGGGGCTGCATTTCGTCCGTGGCGTCCCACCAGCGTTGCTTGCGCAGTTGCGTCTGCTGCAGGCGCAGCGACGTCCACGGGCGGCTCGAAGTGTCTGACTTCTGTGGGCGTCAGAGGACGACGCACTTTTTCCGGTTCAATGTCAAATGAAGCGTGCGGTGTGGGGCAGTATTTTAACCACGACAGGCACGAAAAGTACCAATTGTGGAGGCATCCGAAGGCGAGCTGCGGGGGCCTATTTCAGGAGGGCGAGGCTTCTGCCGAGCCGTTGGGTCCCAAGGGGGTGAGGCTGCAGACGAACCGAGGGGATCGAACGGTGTGACCTGAGATTACTGTCGGCGCAGGTCGAGCGTGCAGGGGAAGTCGGGTGACATCCTCGGTTCGACGGGTTGAAACTGTTTTGGGGTATGTCCGAAGCGGAAGAAGCGGGCGGCGCGGCGGCTTTCAGCGGCGAGTGCGTTGACCGGGTAGCCTTCCGGGTTGAGGCCACCGGGGTGATCCACGTGATAGCGGCAACCTCCGAGTGATCGACCGGCCACGGTATCGCAGACATCGATGGTGAGTGGCACATGCAGGCCAATGGTGGGATGCAGGCAGCTGGGCGGTCGCCACGCCCGATAGCGGACTCCGGCGATGAATTCTCCTGGAGTTTCCGTGGCGACCAGTGGGATGCGGACTCCGTTGACGGCAAGAGCGAGGTGTGGTGCGTGGAGCCCTGTGACGTGCACCTGCAGGCGTTCAACGGAGGAATCGACATAGCGGGTGGTGCCACCACCACCGGGTTCTTCGCCGAGCACGTACCACGGTTCGAGTGCCTGGCGAATGTCGATGCGGATTCCTGCCGCCTGGAACTGTCCGATGCGTGGGCAGCGGAATTCGAAGTGTGGTGCAAACCAGCGGTGATCGAGATTGAAGCCTGCCTGCTGGAGCCATGCGGTGACGTGGCAGAGGTCGTTCCAGAGGAAGTGCGGAAGCAGGCAGCGATCGTGGAGTGCGGTGCGCCAGTGAATGAGTGGTTCACGATACGGCTGCTGCCAGAATGCCGCCACAAGGGCTCGCACCAGCAGTTGCTGCGTGAGGCTCATGCGGGGATGTGGGGGCATTTCGAAGCCTCGGAGTTCGACGAGTCCGAGTCTTCCGGCTGAGTGGTCGGGTGAGCAGAGTTTGTCGATGCAGATTTCGGCGCGGTGGGTATTACCGGTGATATCGATGAGCAGATTGCGGAACAGGCGGTCCACCAGCCATGGAGCGATCCAGCCGGAACCGGGTTCGGGGACCTGCGCGAAGGCGATCTCCATTTCACTGAGTGCATCGCGCCGCCCCTCATCGACTCGCGGAGCCTGACTGGTGGGTCCGATGAACAGGCTGGAGAACATCCATGAGAGTGAGGGGTGGTTATTCCAGAAGCCGATGAGGCTGCGGAGCAGATCAGGGCGTCGCAGGAAGGGGCTGTCGGCGGGGGTTGCGGCGCCGAGGACGAGGTGGTTGCCTCCGCCGGTCCCGGTGTGTCGGCCGTCCTGCTGAAATTTTTCGGTGCCCAGTCGGCAGTGTCGGGCATCGTCATAGACGCCCTCGGTGATCTGCCGCAGTTGCGACCAGTTGTGAGCGGGCTGAATATTGACTTCGATGACACCCGGGTCCGGCGTGACTTTCAGCAGCTCGATGCGTGGGTCGTGGGGTGGCAGGTAGCCTTCGATCACGACGGGCAGCTGCAGTTCTTCGGCTGCTGCTTCAATACTGGCCAGCAGGTCGAGGTAGTCTTCGAGGGTCCCGACTGGTGGCATGAAAACGTGCAGTTTGCCATTGCGGGGTTCAATGCAGAGTGCCGTGCGAACGACACGGCTGCCGGGGGGCGCGTCCAGCCACTGATCGGCAGGTTCCTCCGGATCGTCGATGAGTCCGAGTCTCTGGAGAATCTGGCGTTGTGGCGGTCTGGCTCGGTTGGCTTCTCCGGCAAGCCGCTCCTGAGCGGAGCGCCGCAGTTCGCTGTATCCGGGAAGTGGCGGCCGATCAGTGAAGGGGTCGATTACGGGATCGAGGGGTGCGGTGGCCAGCGGCAGTGATTCGAGTGGCAGTCGCAGCCCGATGGGCGAATCTCCGGGGATCAGAAACAGGCAGTGCGAGCGAAATGGCCAGAATCCGCTGGTCCACTGTGCGTTGGCCTGCCACCAGGGTCTGGAGAGTGGCAGTACGAAGCCGGCCGGGCGTGAGACGCCGCGCTGAAGCGCGCGAGTGAGGCGACGCCGGTCTTCGTCGGAGTCCGGATCAAATTCGCGGACATCGACGTCGATGGGAGTGCGATCTTCGACCTGCAGCAGGTGAAAGACATCTTCGTAGGCGGGGCGAATCCAGCGATGTTCGACGTTCAGTCGCGATGCCAGCTCGCAGATGAACTGACCGGCAGCGTGTTCATCTGCGGCCGGTTGCGACTGCGGGTTGTGCTGTTCATGCAGTCCTGCGAGGAGCAGCGGGTTGTTCCAGATCGGCTGACCGTCGCGGCGCCACAGGCAGGTGTAGGCCCAGCGTGGCAGGGATTCGCCGGGATACCACTTTCCCTGACCGTAGTGCAGCAGTCCGCCCGGCGCGAATCGCTGACGAAGACGGCGAATCAGTTGATCAGAAAGCTGCTGTTTGCGGGGGCCCACGGCGGCGGAGTTCCATTCAGCGCCTTCCATGTCATCGATGGACACGAACGTGGGTTCGCCGCCCATGGTGAGCCGAACATCCTGTTCCAGCAGGCGTCGATCCACCTCCAGCCCGCAGGTGTGGATACGTTCCCAGGTCTCTTCCGAGTACGGCAGCGTGACTCGTGGATCTTCGTGGACGCGAGTCACCTGCATACTGACATCAAAACTGACTTCGCAGGGATCGACGGCACCCGAGATGGGGGCGGCGGATTGCGGAGCGGGCGTGGCAGCCAGTGGAATGTGGCCTTCTCCGGTAAAGAGGCCTGAGGTGGGGTCGAGGCCCACCCAACCGGCACCGGGCAGGTAGACTTCGGTCCAGGCGTGCAGATCCGTGAAATCGGCGGTCGGGCCGGAGGGTCCGTCGAGCGGCTGCTGGTCAGCAGTGAGCTGGATCAGGTATCCGGAGACGAAGCGGGCTGCCAGTCCGAAACTGCGGAGCAGGTGCACGAGGAGCCATGCGGAGTCCCGACAGGAGCCTGAGTGTTTCTGCAGAGTTTCTTCGGGTGACTGGACTCCGGGTTCCATGCGAATGAGGTAGCTGACCGATTGCTGCAGCAGGATATTGAGGTCGACGAGGAACGACACGGTGCGTCGCGGGCTGACGTCGATGCGACTGCGGAATTTCAGAAAGTCCGGGTGGTCACAGACGGGTTGCAGGAAGGGAGCGAGGTCCTGGGCGAGTGCCGGGGCATAATGGAAAGGAAACTCCGTCGATTCCTCGTCAAGGAAAAAGTCGAAGGGGTTGATGACGGTCATGTCAGCGATGAGATCGACGGACACCTGCAGTTGTGTGGCGGGTTCGGGGAAGACGATTCTGGCGAGGTAGTTGCCGAAGGGGTCCTGCTGCCAGTTGATGAAATGCTGTTCGGGCTGGATGCGGAGAGAGAACGCATCAATGGGTGTGCGACAGTGGGGTGCTGGTCTGAGTCTGACGACGTGCGGACTGAGAGAAACGGGGCGGTCGTAGGTGTAGGTGGTTTGATGAACCAGAGCGACTTTGATGGGCATGGTATGGATTTCCAGCGGCGAGCCGTAGCGCGGCCGGTGCGAGTCTGCGCAGGGGTTTGCGGCGACAGCGGCGGTAATAAGTCTGGGCGAGCCTTGAGGGTAGCAGAGCACGGGCAAAGCACGGGGTGGTGCAATGTCGCTGGTGGGGTTTGGATCCGCCACGTGCGTGAGGATCCTGCAGGCTCTGCTGCGCCGCAGTTATAACGGTGGCAGGCACCTGATCCCAGAGTAGCACGGCCCGAGCGGGAAAAATCGGCGCTTTTCCCGTGATTGCAGCAGAATCAGCAGACCGGGGCAGTGGAGCGTGTCTGTGGAACGCGTCAGTCGGCGGCTGAGATCAGTTCGGGCTGCAGGCTGGAGTAGTCGAAAGGGTCACTGAAGTCGTCTGAGCCGTCGTCGTCTTGAACATGCAACTGCACGGTACTGCCCTGCACTTCCACAAGAGTGACCAGCAGATTGCCAACCCGGACTGATTCGCCGGGCACCAGATCGACGTGGTGTAGCTGCATGGAGGACGAACGCCTGTATCAAAGGGACTGGGCACCGACTGAAGGGAGATTGACCCGGAACGTCGCTGCACTGCGAGAGTTCGCAGTACAAACGGGCGACCTGTGGTCCGAGATGCCTGAATCAATTTTATAGCGATTGTGAAAAGTCGGTTCAATCCGAACGGGCATTTCTGCGTGGAAACCGGATTGTTTCGCTGGTGTAGATTTTTCTGCCGCGGGAGGGTTGCAGAATCCGGAAGTTTTGATTCTCAGTTTGTCCCGGTATGAGGGTTTGTCTTCGCAGCAGCGGAAGTGCCGGGTACAACTCATGCAGAAATCCATGCTGCGCCCCCCTGCCATGTTGAAGGATGCCCTGTGAGTACGTCCTCATCCGACACACCGACTGCCGAGAACCTGAATGCTGCGAATCCACTGCTGGCCAGTTCGGGATTGCCACGGTTTGCAGAGATTCGTCCTGAGCACGTTGGACCGGCGGTCGAATCGATTGTGGCTCGCTGTCGTCAGATTCTGAGTGCTCTGGAGTCGGATGACGCGGAGGGCTGGGATGCACTGATGCTGCCGCTGGAGGAGGTCGACATTCTGTTTGAGTACGGGTGGAGTCCAGTGGAGCATCTGCTGAGCGTGGCCAGCACGGATGAGCTGCGGGCTGCACATGAGGCGGTTCTTTCGCAGATTGTGGAACTGCGTCTGCAGTTGCGGCAGAGCGAATCTCTGTATCGACGCCTGCTGCGACTGCGTGACCACCGTGACCTTGCAGATTCTGAAGCCCGCACACGCATAGTTCAGCGGATGATTCAGAGTGCCGAGCAGTCCGGGATTGCACTGCAGGGAGACCAGCGGGCACGATTCAATGAGATCCAGCAGCAGTTGTCGCAGCTGGCCACCGATTTTTCGAATCATGTGCTGGACGCAACGAAAGCGTGGTCACTGGATCTGACGGATTCGGCGAGTGTGATTGGCTTTCCGGAGAGTCTGCGTCGTCTGACGGCCGCTGCGTGGTCACGGGTGGCGGAGAATTCTGAGCGTGCGGCGGCAACGGCCGAGAACGGGCCGTGGCGAATTACGCTGGATCAGCCGTGTTTCGGGCCACTGATGGAACACAGTCGGGATCGTACGCTGCGGGAGACAGTCTATCGGGCGTATGTGACGCGGGCATCCGCCGGTACTCTCGACAACGGTCCTTTGATCGCGCGGATTCTGGAACTGCGTCGTGAGCAGGCGCGGTTGCTGGGCTATGACTGCTATGCAGATCTCAGCCTGTCCCAGAAGATGGCGGGAGACGTGGCGGCGGTGCAGCAGATGTTTGATCGCCTGCTGCAGGCGTCATTTGACCGCGCCAAGCGGGAACTGGAGGAGTTGACGGCGACGGCGGCGGAACTGGGGCATGACGGGGCACTGGCTCACTGGGACGTGGCGTTCTGGGCCGAGCGGTTGCGGGAGCAGCGTTTTTCGTTTACGGACGAGCAGTTACGGCCCTACTTTTCGCTCGATCGGGTGCTGGATGGTCTGTTCGGGCTGTGTGAGCGATTGTTTGGCATCCGTGTGCAGCGGTCGGCTGACGCTGTTTCGGTATGGGATGCCGATGTGCGATATTATGAGGTCCTGAACGAAGCGGGCGTGCAGATTGCGGGATTTTTCCTGGATCCTTATTCCCGTCCTGCCAACAAGCGTCCGGGGGCGTGGATGAACGATTGTATCGGTCGTTCGGTGACTGTGCGGGGAACGCGCTTACCGGTGGCTCATCTGATCTGCAACAGCACTCCGCCAGCCGGCGGGAAGCCGGCGCTGATGACTTTCCGCGAGGTGGAGACGCTGTTTCATGAGTTTGGTCATGGACTGCAGCACATGCTGACGACAGTGGACGAACGCGATGCTGCGGGAATCTGCGGAGTGGAGTGGGATGCGGTGGAGCTGCCGAGTCAGTTTATGGAATCGTGGTGTCTGCATCGTGAGACGCTGATGCAGATGGCGCGGCATTATGAGACCGGTGAAGCGTTGCCGGAGGACTTGTACAGGAAGCTGCGAGAGGCGCGAACGTTTCGTGCGGCGTCACAGATGCTGCGGCAGTTGCAGTTTGGCATGATCGACGTGGCGCTGCATCATGGATACGACCCGACGGGCGGCGAGACGGTCTTTGATGTGGAGCGACGTGTGCTTTCGATTACCAGCCTGATTCCTCCGCTGCCGGAAAATCGATTCCTCTGCTCATTCGCCCACATTTTTGCTGGAGGCTATGCCGCTGGGTACTACAGTTACAAGTGGGCGGAGGTGCTTAGCGCGGACGCCTTTGCGGCTTTCGAAGAGGTGGGGCT
>Ga0078894_10003574_pt1 | contig 11808 bp, 11 predicted proteins | sample LauGreSu1BDMLBSD_2_FD_67506 | JGI IMG/M metagenome (GOLD analysis project Ga0078894, IMG submission 67506) | Freshwater lake microbial communities from Lake Michigan, USA - Su13.BD.MLB.SD (version 4) (version 4) | ecosystem: Environmental > Aquatic > Freshwater > Lake | place: Lake Michigan... | reverse complement strand
TTTATGTCTATTTGTTACAATGACACTATCTAGTTGTTTTCTTTTTAAGAAAAAATGCAATTGTCCCAAAGTGAGATCGTCTCTTAATTCAAAAAATAAAGTTCATGTCTAATCCAACGCTAACCGCTAAAGATTTTGCGAGCGATAATGAAGTTCGTTGGTGTCCGGGATGCGGCGATTATTCTATTTTGAAGCAATTGCAGATGACGCTGGCTAAAACGGGCTCTATTCCTCATAAAACGGCTATTATTTCTGGGATTGGATGTAGTTCTAGACTACCATATTATATGAAAACATATGGTTTTCATACCATTCATGGTCGTTCATTTCCTATTGCTACAGGACTCAAATTGGTCAATCCAGAGCTGGAAGTATGGGTCGTGACGGGCGATGGCGATTCGTTATCCATTGGAACGAATCATTTTGTGCATCTTTTTAGAAAAAATATAGATGTCAATATTCTTCTTTTTAATAATAGAATCTATGGCCTTACAAAAGGCCAATATTCTCCTACATCGGAGATGGGACAAAAATCCAAATCCACACCTTATGGTGTGAAAGAGCGTAATCTAAATGCCTTGGAATTAGCACTAGCGAGTCAGGCTACTTTTGTAGCCAGGACACTGGATAGAGAGGCATCTCATATGCAGTATGTATTTTCGGAGGCAAAGGCTCATATGGGTAGTTCACTTGTAGAAATTCTTCAAAACTGCCCTATATTCAATGATGCTATTTTTGAAAATTATACTAATAAACAATTGCAATCCGAACATGTTCTTTTTTTAGAACCAGGAAAGCCATTATTATTTGGTAAAGATATGGGAAAAGCGATTGTATTGGAAAATTTCACTCCAAAAATTGTAGATATTGCACAAATCACAAAAGCTAATGTATGGATTCATGAGCCTGAAAATAGACAAAAAGCTATTTTGCTAAGTCAATTTGGCTATCATGAATATGCTAGTTTTCCATTGGCTATTGGAGTAATTCATAAGAACAATATAGTTGAAACCAAAAAAGAAGAAGCTAGAAAAACACAGTATTATGTTGCATCTCATGTCATTAATAAAAATATATTTAAGATTATTTAAAAAAAAATGTGAATTAAAATAAAAAAATATACCTTTGTGCCTTTAATTCGAAATAAAAAATTCATAAAATAGATTTAAAATATGAAAAAATTGTTTTTACTCCTATTAGTCGTTTTAGCTGGGCTTAATGCAAGTGCACAAGCAAAAACAACTGAAAAAAAAGCAGAAGCGCCGAAAGTGGAGGCTCCTGAAGTAACTAAAGAAACTCCTAAAGAAGCACCAAAAGTTATGCCCGTAGTAGCTTCAAATGTTAATGAGGTTTATGCTCCGCAGATTAAAGATCCTTTTGAAATAGGTATTTCTGCAGGATTACATATGATTCGTGGAGATATTTATTCAAGAGTAGGTATGAATTTGGATAATTCAACATTTGGAATCCATGTTAGAAAAGCATTCGGATATCACTTCTCATTAAGATTACAATATAATTATGGAAATGCTACCATGAGACATGAGATGCCTCATTTTTCAGGTATTGCTAATGGGTTGTCTACATCAGATCCATTATGGTTTGTAGCGTCTCAAGCTTATACACACACACTAATGTTAGATAATGTATTTACGTTAGGTAATACATCTATTCACAAAGCTAAATCAAAGATTACATATGATTTATTTGCAGGACCTGCATTAGTAGCATATAGAACAAAGCTAAATGTTAAGAACGCTTCAGGTTCAGCATATGATTATGCATTATGGAGTACTATTTTTTCTACAGCGAGTACCTCTAATCCAATTAATGGATATATTAATGGAAAAGATGCTGTATCTAAAGAAATGGATGATAAATTAGATGATACCTATGAAACAGAAAGTGATAATAATGGCGTAAAAGCAAAATTCATGGATTATGCTTTGGCAGGGGGTATTACTTTTGGAGCTGGATTTAATTTTAGACTTTCAAATAAATTCAATTTGGGAATTGAGCAACGTTTTATTTACGTATTTGATGATTATTTAGATGGTGAAAGATGGGCAAATTATCAGTTCAATGCTGCAGGAGATAAGTCATATTCTCAAAATAATGATGTAATGTATAATACTACGGTAAAATTGAATTACAATTTATCAAAAGTAGGAGCAGAGCCTAAATATTGGATGAATGAAAATGAGTATATCTATAATAAAGTTGCGGGATCAGATAATAAAAAATTATTGCGTGAAGCATTTGCAGATGAAGACAAAGATGGTGTGCCGAATCAATTAGATCAAGAAGAAAATAGTAGAGAAGGATGTCCAGTTGATGTAAAAGGAGTTGTATTGGATAGCGATAAAGATGGTGTGTTGGATTGTGATGATAAAGAACCATTCTCGCCATCAGGATACCCTATAGATAATAAAGGAGTAGCTATTGTTCCTCCACCAGCTTGTTGTCAAGAATTGAAAGACAATATGAAAAATATGCCAGCATCTGCACCTTCTAATACAGCGTGTGCTGAAACTTCAATTCCTTCAATTCGTTATGCAAAGGATAAATTTGGAGTTTCTGCTGATAATGCAAATGCTTTGAGAACAATAGGTGAAAAGATGCAAGCTTGTCCAGATATGAGATTGGTTGTAGCTGGTGTTAACGATAAAAATACAAATAATGGTAAATACAATGAGCAATTGTCTTATAATAGAGCAAGCGAAGTTGTAAATTATTTGACAGAAAAATTTGGTGTATCTAGAGATAGATTTATAATTAAATATAACCAAGATGGAATTGGTGAATTAAATGCAGATAGAGCTGTAATGTTCCGTCATGCTCAAACAGGAGAGTATGGAAATAGCAATCCTCCTTCACCACACCCAGGTTTAAAAGCAGGTTCTAAAGAATAAGAATTAGAATTAGAAAAATACTTAAAAGCCTAATGAGATTTCATTAGGCTTTTTTTTTGATAATATATAGGTGAAAAATGCCTTATATTTGTATACTATTCGAGTACATTAAAAAAAATAAAATGAACGAAGATTTATTTAAAAATATAATATCCCATTCAAAAGAATATGGTTTTATCTTTAATTCCAGTGATATCTACGATGGATTGAGTGCAGTATATGATTATGGACAAAACGGTGTTTTGCTAAAAAATAATATAAAAGAATATTGGTGGAAAAGTATGGTGCAAATGCACGAAAATATCGTAGGAATAGATGCTGCTATTTTTATGCACCCAAGTACATGGAAAGCCAGTGGTCATGTAGATGCTTTTAATGACCCTTTAATTGACAATAAGGATAGTAAAAAAAGATATCGTGCGGATGTATTGATAGAAGAGTTCGTAGCTAAAATAGATGATAAAATTAAGAAAGAAATAGAGAAAGCATCAAAACGATTTGGAGAAACCTTTGATGCTAAAATGTATCGTGAAACCAATCCAAGAGTGATGGAGTATCAAGCTAAAATCAACGAGATAGAGGCACGATTCAAAAAAGCATTGGAAGATAATAATCTAGTTGAAATAAAACAAATTATTGAAGATTGCGAAATCGTATGCCCAGTGAGTGGAAGTCGAAATTGGACCGATGTAAGACAGTTTAATCTTATGTTTAATACGCAATTAGGTTCGGTAGCGGATGATAGTGCTACTATTTATCTTCGACCTGAAACAGCGCAAGGAATTTTTGTAAATTTCTTAAATGTATTGAATACCAGTCGTCAGCGTATTCCATTTGGTATAGCTCAAATAGGAAAAGCATTTCGTAATGAAATTGTAGCGCGTCAGTTTATATTCAGAATGCGTGAATTTGAACAAATGGAGATGCAATTTTTTGTAAGGCCAGGTGAGGAAATGAAATGGTATGAATATTGGAAAGAAACACGAATTAATTGGCATAAGAAATTGGGCATAGATGCCGATAAATATAAATTTCATGATCATTTAAAGACGGCACATTATGCTAATGCTGCTGTAGATATTGAATTTGAATTCCCTTTTGGATTCAAAGAATTGGAAGGAATTCATAGCCGTACGGATTTTGATTTGAAGCAACATCAAGAATTAAGTAGTAAAAAACTTCAATATTTTGATCCAGAACTCAATCAAAGTTATATTCCGTATGTAGTTGAAACCTCAATAGGTTTGGATAGAATGTTTTTGGCAATTATGAGTAGTGCATTACAGAAAGAAGCGCTTGAAAATGGAGAAGATCGAACAGTATTGAAAATTCACCCTACTTTGGCGCCGAATAAAGTAGCTATACTCCCATTGGTTAAAAAAGACGGCTTGCCAGAAAAAGCAAGGCAGTTATTTGATAAATTGAAATTTGAAACGTATGCTTTCTATGACGAAAAAGACAGTATAGGTAAGCGTTATCGTCGTCAAGATGCATTAGGGACGCCGTATTGTATTACTATTGATCATCAATCATTGGAGGATAATACAGCTACTATTCGTGATAGAGATAGCATGACACAAGAGCGAATTTCTATAGATAATATATTGAATGTAGTTCGTGAAAAAACGAGCTGGAACAATTTATTAGCTTAGATATTTGAGTATAAAAGAAAAAAATATTTAATTCTTACTGTCTATAATAATGGTAACAGGCCCGTCATTGAGTAATTCTACTTTCATATCGGCACCGAATATACCTGCTTGAATTTTTTTATCAAATTCTTTTTCAAAATGATGTAAGAATTTTTCGTAAAGATTTTTTGCTATAACAGGTTGAGCCGCTTGAATATAAGAAGGTCTATTGCCTTTTTTTGTATCGGCAAAGAGTGTGAATTGGCTGATAATTAATACGTCACCATCAATATCTTTTATGGATAGATTCATTTTGGAATCCGTATCGTTAAAAATCCTTAAATGTATGATTTTACGTACCAGATATTCTATGTCTTCATCGGAATCATTGTGTCCTATTCCTAATAAAATCAATAATCCTCTTTCTATTTTTCCTACAATTTCATTATCTACAGAAACTTGTGCATGAGAGACTCTTTGAATTACGGCTTTCATTATATTTAGAATTAAAAAGTGAAATTATTTTCGTTCCCAGCTGTCGTTTTGGGAAATTATATCGTCCAAAATATTTCTGTAATTTTGATATCTAAAATCAGCTATTTTATCCTCATTCCATAGTTCCATCACTTTGCATTGAGGTTCATTGATATGAAGACAATCATCAAATTTGCATTGATTGAGCTGTGCCGCCATTTCTCTAAAATAATATTTTAATTCATGTTTTTCTATTGCTAAAACACCAAATTCCTTGATGCCAGGCGTGTCTATAAAATTGGCGTTGAGTTCTTTTGAAAAAAACATCTCTGCATACGTAGTGGTATGCATTCCTTTTTCATGCACTTTTGAAATGACATTGGTCCGAAGATTCAAGCTCGGGTCTATGGCATTGAGAAGGCTCGATTTACCTACTCCCGAATGTCCTGAAAAAAGTGTTTGTTTGCCGTCTAGTATATTTTTTAATTCATCCAACCCTATTTTTTCTTCAGCAGAAGTAGCTATAACTTTATAACCTAGATTTGTATAAGTTTGCATCCATTCTTCTAAAATAGCTTTATCTTTTGGCGATTTGTATAAGTCTACTTTGTTGATAATCAATACTACAGGGATATTATATGCTTCAGCGGTTGTCATAAATCTATCGATAAAACCCGAAGAAGTACGAGGTTTCTGAATACTGACGATTAAGGCAGCCTGATCTAGATTACTCGCAATAATATGCTTTGCCAGCCTATGTTTTGGCGATTGACGTACGATATAGTTTCTACGTTCTTTGATTTGATCAATGATATAATCGCCATTTTCATAGGTCATCACTACTATATCACCTACTGCTATGGGATTGGTAAATTTAGATTCGTCTTGTCGAAAGGAACCTTTGAGCCTTGCGGTGATTTCGGCTTCTGTCGATTGGCACCAAATATTATACCACGATCCTGTCGAACGAATTACAACTCCTTCCATCTATCCTAATTCTATAATTTTTTCATGAAAAATCACACCTATTTCCTCCAATTTTTTCAAAATAGGCTCATAAATTTCTTTTTTTAATGGCAACAAAATGCCTGTTTCTTCAATTTTTTGATTTAAAATCATTTCTGCAGCGAAAAAAATGGGCATACCTACCGTTTTGGACATAGCGGTGTAGGTTGCATCTTCTCCTTCTAGCGTCATATAGCTTTCTATCTGGTATTTTTTATTATTTTGGATAAATTCAAAATAATGAACCATTACTACAAAGTCGGTATCTTCCGAACCTAAGGCCCATTTTTCTTCTAAAATTGATTGAAGAATAGCTGCTGGGCTACCAGTTGTTTTTTTCAAAATAGATTTTGAATCATTAAATCCTATAAAATCTAATTTTATTTCAATATCAGAATTCCAAATAGCAGCAAATTGTTTTTTAATTGTTTTTTTGTCGTAGAAATGATTGTAAAAATCTGCAAACGTACTATTTAATGGCATTTGTAATTCAAAGCTATCATCCGTTAATCCAAGCATAACAAGGATATTCCATGCACTACAAAAATAGGGTCTTCGCAAAGTTCCCCTATATAAGGTCTCAATTTCATTCCATTGATAAACCTCTTTGTATTTTAAGGAATCTCTATTGGCATAGCCATCAAAAGTCGATCCATTGGAAATAGAAACTTGCTCTGCATTTTGAAATAATGCGTAGTAGGGAATATATCTATTTTTATTGTTTTCCAAATACTTGATGGTACCACCTTGTCCTGCCAGAATTACATTTCTAGGATTCCAGCTAAATTTATATCCCCAAGAATTGGTGTCAGATTTTGGTGCTACCAGTCCACCCGCATAAGATTTATAGGAAGTCAATTGTGCGCCTTTTTCTTGCAACTCATGATAGATTTTCATGGTAGTAAGATGGTCTATACCTGGGTCAAATCCCATTTCATTCAAGAAAATCAGATTTTTGGCTTTAGCTTCGCTGTCCAGTGCTTTCATTTCATCGGACACATAAGAAGGTGTAATTAAATGACTTTCATGCACTAGACACATTTTAGCTATTTGTATATGAAGCGTTGCAGGAAGCATTGAAATAGTAAGATAACTATTTTTAATATGAGCTTCAATCGCTTCAAAATTATTTTTTCCAAACTCAAAAAATGTAACATGTGGCTTATCAGTATATTTTTTCTTAAAACTCGAAATATCTAAGTCGCCTATCACTAGTTCTATATTCCAAGATTCTACATGTCTATACAAGTTTTGAATAAGATGTTGGCTGCTTTTTCCTGTTCCTAATAGCGTTATTTTTTTCATTTAATTAGATTTAAGAATTATATTTTGTAGTAACACCTACGCTAAAAATTATAAAATTTAAATACAAAACCATTAAGAGATAATAATATATTTGTGGAAATTTAGCTATGTAAAACCATGCCATAAATCCAAATAAAATAATTCCTTTGAGTGCTATAGAAGCGAAAAATACTTTTAAAAAGGTAAGATTATTTTCTTTTTTGATAAAATAATTAAAAATAGTAAAAAAACAGGATAATAATCCAAAAACAGATACTAAAAATATCAAGTAACGGTCTAGTGCCATTTTAAAAACAAATAGAAATAAATTAGCAATACAAGCAATCGCAGAAAAGTAGAAAATATACCACTTCATTTTATTTATCGCTTTTTATTACATCTTTTACGATACTATATAGTGCCATGATTAAGAATATTGTTGAAAAACACAATACGCCATATGGCTCTTTATTAGCCATTCTTCCATCAACCCATTTTCCAATAAAAAATCCTACTAAAATGTACGCAAGCAACTGAAATGCTAGTCCACTATATTTTGCGAATTTATTGTATTTTGATGGGATCAACCGGTTAGTTATTGGGCTTATTGACTTGTTGATTTGGAGTAATTTGAACTTGTTTTTGTACTCCAGCCATCGATATTTTAGCTTGAATAATAGCACCCTCTTCTATAATCAATTTTCCCGTTTGAATATTCCCATCTATATTGGCTGTTTTTGAAATTTTCAGAATTTCTTTTACTTGTATGTTTCCTCTTACAAATCCATCAATACTTCCATCAAGGCAGGAAATATCACCATTGATTTGACTTGTAACGCCTAGAACTAATCTTCCCGTGATATTAATGTTTCCATTTATTTTACCATCAATACGTATATCGCCATCCGTTTTAATGTTCCCCTCTATCAAAGTACCATTTCCAATATTATTTATTGCTTGCATTGAAAACGAATTATTTACTATTTCTTTTTTACCAAACATGACTTTTATGGTTTTTGTTTTTTATACATTCGCTTTGCAAATATAAATTATTTTATTTTATTCACCGAATCTTCTTTAGAAAGTAAGGTTTGATTATTTTTATCATAAATCTTATCTACAGGTATTTCACCTTTTAGTACTTCTTTTATCTGTTTTGCCCAAAGTTCATTTTGTTCGATTTCATTTTTCATGATTTCAGTTTCATGAATCAGTTCTCTTAATTGCTTTCGCACTGCAGCGTCGCCATAGCCAGGCATGTAATATTTTAGAGGTGAAAAAGTTAATAATAATATGGATACGATCATATTTGCAAAGGTCATCAAACAGAATAAAAGTATAATGTTTAGCTTTGATAAGAAAAAGGTACCTACCGATTCAAAGGTAGATTCATTATAAATCACCAAACGGTATTTATATTTCAAATTCTTAAATAATTTTTTAAAGCTATAATTCATATTGCGTTTGTATATTTGCAAATTTAAAGGTTTATTTTAAAATAAATTTCATTTTTTTGAGTTTACTTTAAAATCTTTTGACAAAAGCGATGTCGAGCACGAAAATACTCTATATAAATTGAAAAATAAGTTTTTAATTATATTTTTTTTACTTCTTTTTACAAGTATTTTTTCGTCTTGTTCCAACTCAAAATATAGAGGGTTCAAACAATCCGTCATCAATTTCACTACTTATTACAATACCTATTTTAATGGAAAGAATAAATATAAAATGGGTTTTAATGAAGTGCGAAAAGAAAAAACCGAAAAAATAGACGGTATTTTATCATTTTATCCATTTGAAAATAATAAAGAAGATTTTCTAGCCTCAACTCATTGGGGTGATGTAGGTAGTAAAGCCTCTAAAATATTTGCAAAAAAATCTAAAAGCCGCTGGGTAGATGATGCCCTATTGCTCAATGGAAAAGTATTTTATTACCGAGGCATTTATGATTCTGCTTTGATCCAATTTCAGTATATTACTACTTACTATCCAAAAGATTATCACAATGATCATTTGCGTAAAGGTTATCCAAAAAAATATGAAAAAGCCCTCAAACAAGCCAAAAAATCAAGAAAATCTATTCCCAATTCAAGTCTACCGCATAAATTTGCGCGAAACGAAGCAATTATTTGGTTAGCAAAATCTCTTATAAAACTTGAAAAATATAGTGATGCACAGTCTGTAATCCTTAATGCGGAGGCAGATTGGAGTTTTCCATTAGAATATAGAAAAGAACTCAATAAAGTCAAAGTCTCTTTGCACATTGCCAAAAAAGAATATAATCCGGCATTGGTATTGATGAAGGATATTATTGAAAAAACGGAGGATAAGAAAGAAATAGCTCGAAATCAATTTATCATTGCCCAAATCTTTGAATGGGTAAATGATAAGTCAAAAGCTTTGGGTTATTATCACAAGGTATTGTCAAGTAAGGCGCACGAAGATTTGAAATTTGAAAGTATTATGAAGATTTCGGAGTTATCCTCCAAAGGTGCAATGAACGCAACAATCCTAGACTTAAAAAAATTGCTCAACAAAGGGAGCAATATTAATAGGCTCGATCGTATATATTATGCTATAGGAAATTGTTACACGCAAATAAATGACAAAGATCAAGCCATAGAAAATTATTTGAAATCGATAGCTGTTTCTAAAAATAATGACCAAAAATTTCTTTCGTTTGAGAAAATAGGCACTTTTTTCTTAAATAAGAAAAATTATATTGCCGCCGCAAATTATTACGATAGTGCCAATCTTTTTATACCATCGGATTACAAATACAAAGAAGAATTTAAGAATAAAACCAAAGCTCTTCTTGAATTGAGCAAGAATAATAATCTATATGAAAAAAATGATTCTATTATTCAACTAGTTCAAATGGGGAAAACTAATGCAAAAGCAAAAATTAGCAAAAAACTAAAAAAAGAAAAACGAGAAGAAGACAATAGACAAATTATTGAATCTACAAAGCTTGAACCACAAAATAATGCATCATCGTCTACCAATAATTCAAATTGGTATTTTGGCAACGAATCAAATGTCGTTCGTGGAAAAGATATTTTTCAGAAAAAATGGGGTAAAATTAAATTGAAAGACAATTGGAAATTAGCATCACCGGATTTATTAGGAACTCCATCTTCTTCCGAAATATCTTTAGATAAATTCAAAGATGAAGATAAAACTACTTTAGCAACCGATGATATAGCGGATATAGAGCTGAGTCGTCTTCCTTTTGAAGGCCCTGCAAAAGAAAAGATAATTATTGAAACCCAAGAGGCCCTTTTAATAATGGCTCGAATCTATCATTATGATATAAAAGATGTAGACAAAGCCATTGAAACATATAATATGGCTTGGAAACGGTATACTCCTTTTTCAAAAAATGAAGAGGAAATTTTATATGCATTGTATTTGCAATATAATGAATTGATGGACTTTGAAAAAGCAAATGAAGTTAAAAATAAACTATTTGAATCCTATCCCAAATCAAAATATATCGATTTTATCAAAAATCCAAATCGAAAAGAATTGGATTCAAAAGAAGAAATGCTTGCAGCGGCAAACTACAAAAAAATATTTTCGAATTATGAAGCTAAAAATTATGCAAAGACAATCAATTTATGTAAAGAATTTATAGAAAATAATCCTGAAAATAAACTAATGCCAAAATATATGCTACTCAAAGCCATGGCTCATTCCAAATATTATCAATTTGATGAATATATTAGTACGCTTGACACCATTGTAAAATTTTATCCTAATGCCAAGGAATTCAATACCGCCAAAGAGTGGTTAGAATATGCCAAATTAGTTAATAAAGACTCTTTCGCCAATCCTTCACCACTCGTAAATAATTTATCTGCTATGGGAATTCAAAAAACAGAATCACTCTTTTCAGCAAAAGCAAATGACAGTATAGAGTCTACAACTTCTATTGCTAATGAAGCTCCGATGGTTAATTTTTATTTTAATGCACAAGCACCACATTTGACCATTATAGCTATATCAGATATTGCCAATGTATATTTGCTCAAAAATGAGCTAGAAAAAGTCGTTTACAAAAATTTCCCAAATTCAAGAATAATAATAGAGCTTGTCTTTATTCAAAAAAAGCCTTATTTTACCATTGGAAGATTTGATAGAGTATCTAAAGCACTCGGTATGAATGAATTTTTAAAGTCCGAATCTACAATCTCTAAATATAATGATAATTTTGACTATGCTATAATCAGTACATCCAATTTTGATTTACTTCAAATGACTGGCGCATGGAATAGGTATAAAGAGTTCTTTGAACTTAATTATTAATATATACCATTTCTGAGTATAATATGTTAGACTATTATAATTAAATTCAAAAAATTTATAGATAAAAATGCGCTTTAAATTATTTTTTTAAAAAAATATGAATAAATAAATGCTTGAAATACAATTGTTTTAATCACAAGAGTGGTATAAAAATAAAAAAAGATAAAAAAAGTTTGCACGATTAAAAAAAAGCT
>Ga0078894_10003571_pt1 | contig 11821 bp, 9 predicted proteins | sample LauGreSu1BDMLBSD_2_FD_67506 | JGI IMG/M metagenome (GOLD analysis project Ga0078894, IMG submission 67506) | Freshwater lake microbial communities from Lake Michigan, USA - Su13.BD.MLB.SD (version 4) (version 4) | ecosystem: Environmental > Aquatic > Freshwater > Lake | place: Lake Michigan, USA... | reverse complement strand
GATGCTGTGAGTGCTATTACTGGAACGTCTACAAGCGTTTCTCTTACTAAAGCAATATTCAGGTATGCAGGTCTGAAATCATACCCCCATTGTGATATGCAATGTGCTTCGTCTACTGCAATTAGCGCGATAGGTAATTCTTGTAGTGTTGCAATAAAACTTTTTGTTTGTAAACGTTCTGGTGAAACATATAGAAATTTTAATTCAGTGTTTGTCGCTGCTTCTATAATTTCATGTTGATCTTGAAGACGCATGCCAGAGGTAAGTGCTGCAGCTGCCATGTTGTTTTCCCTAAGCCTGTTGACTTGATCTTCCATCAATGCAATCAATGGGGATATAACAAGGCAAAGACCTTCTTTCGCCATTGCAGGTACTTGGAAGCAAATCGATTTACCTCCTCCTGTTGGTAATATTGCGAGTGTATCATTCCCTTTCAATACAGAGTTTATGATATCAAGTTGAGAGGGTCGAAATTGATCATGGCCCCAATAGGTCTTTAGGATATGTTCTGGGGTCATATTCAAAATTGCTAAATCACTTTTTTGATGAAGAGTCTAACAGAATTAATAGCCAGGACAACATCACTAAGTCCCATTACCATAGCACCGAATGTGGGTGTAAGGAATCCAAATGCTGCAATGGGTATTGCAATCACGTTGTAAAAAAAAGCCCAAAATAAATTCTGTTTTATGGTAATGTAAGTGTGTTTTCCCAGTCCTAATGCAGTAGGTAATTTTTTCAATCCTGCATGCATCAAAACAACTTGAGCACTTTGAATTGCCATTTGTGAAGCTTCACTTAGTGAAATTCCAATTGTTGCCTTGGCTAATGCTGGTGCATCATTGATACCATCACCAACCATTGCAGTGGGGGTTGCAGCATTAAGTTCTGCAATTTTTATGAGTTTTTCTTCTGGAGTCTGCTCTGCAAATACTTCATCCATTTCGAGGAGATTAGCGATATGTACACACTTCTCTTTTTTATCGCCACTCAATAGAATTGTTTTAATTCCTTTTGATTTTAAGTATTGCATTACTTCTTTGGCTTCGGGCCTTAATTCATCTTCAACATCAATCCAGCCTATGAGTTGATCATTTTTTAGAATATAAACATTGTGCAGGCTCTCAGTGGAATGGTTGATGGCAAGCTTATAGGATCCTGCCCAGAATATATTTCCATCATTATCTTCACCTTTCATTCCAAGGCCTTTAACTTCTTCAATTGATTTCCATTTTATTTCATCTTTCGTTTTAAACGAAGATGCCACACACTGGGCAATGGGATGATTTGAATATTTTTCTAAGGAATAGACAATGCTCTTCCATTGATTTTCAGTCAGTTCACCCTTTTCATATTCCGCTAATTTAAAATTGCCTGTTGTGAGTGTACCTGTTTTATCAAAAACAATTTGTTTGATGTTTTTGAAATTTTCAAGGCTGGTGGCATTTCGAAAAAGAATTCCAGTTCTTGCAGCCCTTCCCAAACCTACAGCAATTGCAGCAGGGGTAGCGAGGCCCATTGCACAGGGACAAGCGATAACCAAAACAGCGATACTCCTCATCAGGGCTTGCGTAAATACGGCAGTTGTTACTCCCGTGTTCATTAAATAAATATAATTGCCAATAAATGTTAGTAATGCAATACCTATAACAAGCGGTACAAAGATGGCACTGATTTTGTCGGCCATTTGTTGAATGGGTGGTTTTTCACCTTGTGCCTGTCTTACAAGATTAAGAATTCCAGAAAGTACAGTATCATCTCCTGTGGCGGTAACTTGTGCTTTGATAGAACCAGACTCTACTATACTTCCACCAATAACTTTATCCTTAGCAACCTTATGCACAGGGATGCTTTCTCCTGTTAGCAAGGATTCATTTACATGTGCGTCACCCCATAAAATTTTACTGTCGATTGGAACTTGTTCTCCACTTCTCACCAATACCAGGTCGCCTACTTTCAATTGTGTGTTTTCAATTGGCAAAATAACTTCCTGATGGTTTTCATCGAAAGCAATCATGTTGGCCATGACCTTTTGTGATTTGACAAGAGACTTTAAAGCACGTTGTGTAGATTGCATGGAGGCATCTTCCAGGTAATTACCAAGAAAGACAAGTGTAATGATGGTAGCAGCTGTTTCATAAAACAAGTACTGTTCTCCTTGTCCCATTAGCGTTCCAATCAAACTATATACAAATGCAGCCGTTGCTCCTAGTGCAATCAAGACATTCATGTTGGGCATCTTGTTGCGTAAACTGATCCAGGCGCTTTTGCCAAAAAAAGACATTCCTACAATATATACTGGAAGGCAAAGTACAAGTTGGATCCATGGGTTCATGAGCCAATGAATATGGATCCAGTTTTCTAGCATATGAAGCATCAAAACCAGTGTAAAAGGCAATGTGAAAAGCAAGCGATTGCGTTGGTTGGAGAAAAAAGGTTGTTTGGCTGCAGCGCCTTGTTCTTGGTCAATAACATGATACCCAAGGTCATTAATGCCCTTAATTAGTGATTTAGCATCTCCACCTTCAACTTTTTCAAAAGTAACTTCTGCATCAATGGGATTAACCCTGATGTTTTGCATTCCTTTTTTATCGAGGTACTTGTTGATGGTTAGCGCACAATTTGCACAAGTCATTCCCTCAACTTTCCATTTTACGGTTTCCATACTACAAATTTACTGATTAATTTATCTTCGCAGTGTTATGATGTGGATGGACAAAAATTACGGAATTGCAGAAATGCAAATTGTTGCAGCTGAATTGTCAGAACTGATCAATCAATTCAAGGTGGTCACTTTCTCAGGTAATTTAGGAGCAGGCAAGACTTCTCTGATTAAAATACTTTGTGAATTGTGGGGTGTTCAAGAAACTGTAAGTAGTCCCACTTACGCTTTGGTAAACCAATACAAAGCAGATTCCGAGAAAACTGGAACATTGATCTACCACATCGATTTATACCGGGTGAAAGATGAAGAAGAGGCTTTTGAAGCTGGTATTGAAGATCATCTTTACAGTGGCGAGCTTTGTCTTGTAGAGTGGCCTGAGAAGGCAATGGGAATTATACCCAATGGGGCACTGTCAGTTGAAATCAGTTATGTTAGTGATGAACAGCGTCATATACGGGTACTTTCAGATGAAAATTGATTAACTTGTACTACAATTAACCCATGGCAATCAGAAAACCATTCATCAGTTCTAGTATTCATTATGAACCTTTGGAGGAAACACTAGATGTAAAGCCTTCCTCATCAGCTTTAAAAATTGCCATTCCTAAAGAAAATGCGTTTCAGGAAAACAGGATTGCCTTAACACCAGATGCAGTTGGGGTATTGATCAATAATGGTCATCAGGTTGTTGTAGAGCACAATGCAGGAGAGGCAGCTCATTTTTCTGATAAAGATTATGCTGAGGCCGGTGCACAAATAGTACTTGATAAAAAAGAGATATTTACCAATGAACTGATCATGAAATCCGCTCCGGTTTCTGATGAGGAATTGCCTTTGTTGTCTGTTGGACAAACCATAATTTCACCCATTCATCTTCCAGTGATGAAAACGCATATACTGGAAAAAATGATGGAGAAAAAAATTACCGCTTTGTCTTTTGAAAATCTAAAAGATGAATCCGGGCACAACCCAATTGTGAGAAGCATGAGTGAAATTGCGGGTAGTGCGGTGATGCTAATAGCGGGACAATACCTAAGCAGTGCAAACAATGGTAAAGGTGCATTATTGGGTGGAATATCTGGTATACCTCCCACCAAAGTTGTAATCATCGGTGCTGGAATAGTAGGAGAGTATGCTGCTAGAACTGCTTTGGCAATGGGAGCCAGTGTGAAAGTATTTGATAATAATATTTATAAATTAAAGCGACTGCAAAACAATATGGGTGTCCGTTTATGGACTTCCGTGATTGAGCCAAAAATACTGGCAAAACAACTCAAAACCTGTGATGTTGCAGTTGGCGCTTTAACCTCAAGCGGTGGAAGAACACCGGTTGTGGTATCTGAAGAAATGGTTTCTCAAATGAGACCAGGTAGTGTTATTGTTGATGTGAGTATTGACAGGGGCGGGTGCTTCGAGACTTCTGAAGTAACATCTCATGAACAACCAGTGGTTTCTAAATTTGGAGTTTTACATTATGGTGTTCCCAATATTCCGTCTGGTTTTGCACGGACTGCCTCACAAGCAATAAGTAATGTTTTAATGCCATTGTTGATTAAGATTGGAGATGAAGGGGGATTAGAAGAATTGATTTGGCAGCAAAGCAATATTCGAAATGGAGTATATATGTTCAAAGGATCGCTGACGAACTTTCATTTGAGTCAGCGGTTTAATTTGAAGTATACCGATTTAAATCTGCTGATAGCAAGTCAGCGTTAACCAAAACAAAAATGAAAGCGATCATACCTGTAGCCGGTGCCGGCACTAAACTTAGACCGCATACCTATACTCAACCCAAGGCCTTGATTCCACTAGCAGGCAAAACAATTCTGAGTATCATCATAGATCAACTGGCTGAAGCGGGTATCAAAGATTTTATTTTGGTTGTAGGATATCTTGGTGATAAGATCATGGATTATGCCAAAGCAAAATATCCTGAATTGAACATTACCATCATTTATCAGAATGAACGTAAAGGATTAGGTCATGCTGTCTACTTGTGCAAAGATGCAGTAGGTCAAGATGAAGTGGTGATTGCCTTGGGCGATACAATATGTGAATACAATGTCGAATCATTTTTACAAACTTCAGGATCTGTGTTGTGTGTAAAGAAGGTTGATGATCCTCGAGATTTTGGCGTTGCTGAGACTGATGAAAATTTTGTTGTGACCAAATTGGTGGAAAAGCCACAAATTCCTAGAACTAATAATGCTTTAGTAGGTATTTATAAAATTGCTGAAACGGGATTGATGTTCAAATGCATAGAACAATTGATGACAAAAACCATTGCTGAAGAAGGTGAGATGGGACTAACCCCAGCATTGGATTGCATGGTAAATGGAGGTGCAATTTTTACAACCATGAAAGTGGCCAATTGGTTTGATTGTGGTAAAAAGGAAACCTTATTGGAAAGCAATGCAACACTACTTAAAAAATGGGGTGGTGAAATCGCCAATAATGAAGGATATGAGAATACCATCATCATACCTCCAGTTAGCATAGCACCGGGGTGTGAAATTCAAAATTCAATCATTGGTCCTAATGTCACCATCGGTGAAAAGTCTGTCATCAGTTATTCAGTGGTAAAAGAATCCATTGTGGGATCCTTCACTAAACTATACGACGTTGTATTGCATGATTCACTCATTGGATCAGATACAGTGATCAAAGGTGAAACACGTACTTTAAATATAGGCGACAATACAGAGATTGATCTAGGTTAAACTCAGTTCAGTTTACCCACCATTTCAGATGGTACAACCCATTGGTCAAATTCTGCTTCACTGAGATAGCCTAATTTTACAGCCATTTCTTTGAGTGTGGTTCCTTCTTTATGGGCCTTCTGAGCAATTTCAGCTGCTTTATAATAACCAATTTTGGTATTGAGTGCTGTTACCAGCATCAATGAATTGTTGAGGTGCTTTTCAATGTTGTCATGTAAAGGTTCGATACCTATTGCACACTTGTCGTTGAAGCTTACACAACCATCACCTATCAGTTTTGCACTGTGCAGGAAGTTGTAAATCATCATGGGTTTGAAAACGTTCAATTCAAAATGTCCGTTGGCTCCACCAATATTAATGGCAACATCGTTTCCAAGCACTTGTGCTGCAATCATGGTAAGTGCTTCGCACTGTGTTGGATTTACTTTGCCCGGCATGATGGATGAACCTGGTTCATTATCAGGAATAAATATTTCACCAATTCCACTTCTTGGTCCAGATGAAAGCATGCGAATGTCATTTGCAATTTTCATCAAGCTGACTGCCACTGTTTTCAGTGCACCATGTGCCTCTACAATCGCATCATGTGCTGCAAGTGCTTCAAATTTATTATCAGCTGTAACAAAAGGTAATCCTGTTAGTGAAGCAATATGTTTAGCAACATTTTCTGAATAATTTTCTGGTGTGTTGATTCCCGTCCCAACTGCTGTGCCTCCTAATGCAAGTTCTGAAAGATGAGCCAGTGTGTTTTTAATGGCTTTGATGCCATGGTTTAGTTGAGACACATAGCCACTGAATTCCTGTCCAACTGTAAGGGGAGTGGCATCCATGAAATGTGTTCTTCCAATTTTCACTACATGCATAAACGCCTTACTTTTTTCTGCAAGCGTATCTCTTAATTTTTCAATACCTGGCAAAGTGGTCTCAATCAACATTTTGTAGGCTGCAATGTGCATTGCAGTTGGGAAAGTGTCGTTGGAGGATTGTGATTTATTTACATCATCGTTGGGATGAAGAAATTTGTCTTTATCATTTAGATTACCACCTTTCATTACATGTCCACGGTAAGCTACAACTTCATTTACATTCATGTTACTTTGGGTTCCGCTCCCTGTTTGCCAAACCACCAAAGGGAAATATTCATCAAGTTTGCCATCTAGAATCTCATCACAAACTTGTCCGATGAGTATAGATTTTTCTTCTGACAATACACCAGCTTCATAGTTAGTTATTGCAGCGGCTTTTTTTAGATAAGCAAATGCCTTGATAATTTCTTTAGGCATTTTATTGGTGTCTTGAGCTATTTTGAAATTGTCTATACTTCTCTGTGTCTGTGCTCCATAATAGGCGTTACTGGGTACGCTTACTTCGCCCATTGTATCTTTTTCAATCCTGTATTCCATTGTTCAAAATTTGATTGCAAAATTAGTGAATGTTGTTTCTTGAAAGCCGACTTATTTGAAGTTGGCTTTTCTTTTTTCCAGAAATGCTGTAACGCCCTCAACCATGTCGTCACTGGCAAAACTTTTTCCAAAGCAAAGCGCTTCCGTTTTCATGCCTTCTTCAGGATTTTCATCAGCTGCATTTGTAGCAATGATAATTTGTGTGAGTGCAACCCTAGATTTACTGGTTATGGTTTTCATTTTTGTCTCAGCAAGGGTAAGGAGATCTTCTTGTTTGCAAACATGATTGACAAGTCCAATTCTAAGCGCTTCTTGCGCATCTATATTTTCTCCAGTCATCATCAGTTCCATTGCTCTGCCTTTTCCAACCAGTCTTGTAAGCCTTTGGGTTCCTCCATAACCGGGGATAATACCCAGATTGATTTCGGGTTGTCCAAATTTTGCATTTTCAGATGCAATGCGAAAATGACAACTCATGGCTAATTCGCAGCCTCCTCCCAATGCAAAACCATTTACAGCTGCAATGATGGGCTTACAGGCATTCTCTATACTTGAAAAAAGCGTTTGTCCTTTTGCTGCAAAATCTGCGCCCATATTTCTATCACCCTTCAAAAATCCACTGATGTCTGCACCAGCCACGAATGCTTTTTCTCCTGAACCAGTAATGATAGCTCCTTTCAGGGTATCATCCTTTAGGAATATTTCTAAGGTATCATTTAAGGCATCCAGAACATTTGCGTTAAGCGCATTTAATTTTTCAGGTCTGTTGATGGTGATCAACAGTACAGCATCTTTTTTTTCTGTTAGAATTACATTGTCGTTCATATGGTTAGCTTTAGAATGATCTGTTGTCAACAACCCATTGGCTGATATACGATGCTATTTCAGTCGATGCCGTACCTGGAGGGAATAATTTTCCTACACCCATGTTTTCAAGTTGAATCCGGTCTTCATCAGGTATGATCCCGCCTCCTGTGAGTAAAACATCCTGCATTCCTTTTTCTTTCATCAGGTTAATGATTCTAGGGAAAACAGTCATGTGTGCTCCCGATAAAATACTAATGCCAATTGCATCAACATCTTCTTGTAAAGCAGCTTCCACTACCATTTCCGGAGTTTGTCTCAATCCTGTATAGATTACCTCCATGCCTGCGTCTTTCAAGGATGTTGCAATGACTTTAGCGCCACGATCGTGACCATCTAATCCAACTTTTGCAATCAAAACCCTGATAGGGCGTGTGTGAAGTGATGGTTGGGGTTGTTTCATTTTTCTAGCATTTTCAAAACGTGACTGATTCTGCGTAGTGTAGTAGCTTTTCCAATTTTTGCAGCAATTTCAAAAACAGGTGGTCCAAATTTTCCGCCCACCAGCATGATTCTGAATGGCAATTGCAATTCACCTGGTTTTATTGCTGATGCGGTTGCATGTGCTTTGAATGAATTTTCAATTTCAGTTGTTTCCCAATTGCTGAGTTCTTCAAGTAATTGCGACCACGATTGGAAGAAGGTTGTTTTTTTCTCATCCCATTTTGTACGAATAGCTTCTACATCAACATCAACAGGATCTTTGAAAAAATAACTCAATTGAGGGATGAAATCATTCAACAACTGACATCTTTCTTTGACCATCGGTATAATAGTCAGCAAATCATTTTCTGTTACAGTAATACCTTCCTTTAACAACAATGCATTCACAGAAGGGAGTAGTTTTTCATCAGCAGATTTTTTAATCCATTCCTGATTGAACCATTTCGCTTTTTCAAAATCAAATTTTGCTCCACCCTTATGAATTCTTTCAATGTTGAAACGCTCCACTAAAGTTTTTAAATCAAATAACTCTTCACCACTTCCATCATTCCATCCCAGTAAAGCCAGCATATTAATAAAAGCTTCCGGTAAAAAGCCTATTTCCTTGAATCCCTTTGTCAGTTCACCAGTTTTTGGGTCATTCCAATCCATTGCAAAAACTGGAAAACCTAAGCGATCGCCATCTCGTTTACTTAATTTCCCTTGTCCGTCTGGTTTCAGAATTAAAGGTAAATGTGCCCATGCTGGCATGTTGTCTTTCCATCCCAGGTATTCCCAAAGTAATACATGAACAGGTGATGATGGAAGCCATTCTTCTCCACGAAAAGCATGTGTGATTTGCATTTCATAATCATCTACTACAACAGCAAGATGATAAGTGGGCATTCCGTCGGCTTTCAATAACACTTTATCATCAACTTGATCGGTATTGAAAACAACTTCTCCTCTAATCAAATCGTTTAGTTTCACTTCTACATTAAGAGGCATTTTAATTCTGATGACATGTGGTGTGTTTTTTACCAGTAGGTCATCGACTGTTTCTTTATCTAGCGATAAAGAATTTTTTAGCTGCATGCGCAGCTTACTATTGTACTGAGGAGAAGGATTGGTATCTGATTTATACTCCTCTCGCATTTTTTCCAGCTCCTCAGGTGTATCAAATGCATAGTAGGCAAAACCTTTAGCGACAAGCATTTCAGCATACTTTCTGTAGTTTACTTTTCTCTCACTTTGGCGGTACGGCCCAAAACTTCCTGCAGCATGTGGACCTTCATCGGGGGATATTCCACACCAGGCCAAGCAATCAATGATGTATTGTTCAGCACCTGAAACAAATCTTGCCTGGTCGGTATCTTCTATCCTCAATACGAAAGTACCTCCCTGTTGTTTGGCAAATAAATAATTAAATAAAGCTGTTCTTACTCCTCCCAGATGGAGACCTCCGGTGGGACTGGGTGCAAAACGAACTCTCACATTTCTAGTTGTCATGTTGCAAAGATAAGCAGGAAAGATGCTGCTTAGGATGCAAAAAAAGCCTCCCCTTTAGGAGGGGAGGCTAAAACTTTTCAGTTCGTTTCTTAGGAAGTTGGATTAATTAAAATAGGGTACGGATTAAAAAACGGGCTCTAGTTTCTGTTTAGTTTCATAGAGGTACACTACTTTAACGGAGATATTGTTACTGCTAGTATACTTTGCGTAGTTATTCAAGCAGATTGAGTATTAGTACCTATCTAAACAGGAGAAAAATTGCAGTATTTACGGAAAATCACCTTTTAATAGGTTCCTACGGAGAGCATAACGAGGGTACAGGCATCCAATACTTCTATACCTTGTTGCTGAGCTTTATCGCTGAAAGATGGATTTTCTGCCCCGGGATTAAAGATTATTCTTTTGGGATGGAGAGAAAGGATGTAATCCTGGTATTCGGCCTGTCGTGAGGCATTGAGGTACATCGTCACTGTATGGATGTCGGTTAAGGGCTCTGGATTTGATTTTACAATGACTGGTCCGATGGTGAATACATCTCTTCCAATTGCCTCAACTGGATGTCCGGCTGACAATAAATTCCTGACAGCCATGTTGCTGTATTGTTCTGGCTTGGAAGAAGCTCCTAAAACGAGTGTTTTTTTTGGTGTCATACCAGCATCACGACTGGATTCTCCATGTATTTCTTCAAGGTTTGCAGGAAGGCAGCACCAACTGCTCCATCCACACTTCTATGGTCGCAACTCAAAGTTACTTTCATTATTTGTGTGGTTGTGAAACCATCTCCCTTCTTCACTACAACTTCCTTGATTTTACCTACAGCCAAAATGCAGCTGTCTGGCGGGTTGATAATGGCAGTGAATTCATCAATATCCATCATGCCCAGGTTAGAAATAGTGAAAGTATTTCCTGTGAAATCTTGTGGTTGAATCTTTTTGTTCCTCGCTTTTTCATAAAGCTCTTTGGCTTCCAGGGCAATCTGTGAAAGCGATTTTTGGTCTGCAAAACGCACAACTGGAACAATCAATCCCTCTGGTAAAGCAATTGCAGAGCCAATGTGTACATGGTTATAGGTGCGAATAAAATCACCCATCCAGCTGCTGTTTACTGCAGGATGCTTTTTCAATGCCAGCGCTGATGCTTTAATGAGCATATCCTGGAATGATATTTTAGTGCCGCTTACTTCATTCATGGCAGCCCTGGCTGTGATAGCATTGTCCATACAGATTTCCATGCTCAGGTAGAAGTGTGGTGCAGTATACATGCTTTCACCTAACCTTCTCGCAATGGTCTTCCTCATGGAAGTCAGTTGTGTATCTGCATATCCTTCAACACCAGCAACAAAAGTTGAAGCAGTTGATACAAGGGATGTTACAGGAGCTGCAGCAGGTGCGGCACCTGGAGTAAAGTTGTCGATATCTTGTTTGATGATTCTTCCTCCATCACCCGATCCCTTAACTTGTCCTAAATCTATGCCCTTGTCTTTTGCAAGTATTTTAGCCAATGGAGAAGCTTTCACTCTTCCATCATTTGATGCTGTTGAAACTGCCGCAGATGCTGAAACCGTTGCTGCGACTGAAGTCGAAGCGGTTAAAGGTGCTGCGGTGCTTGGCGCTTCTGCTACAGAAGTATTGTTCAAGCTATTTAATAAGCCTGAAACATCTGTACCAGCTTTACCAATGATGGCAATGATATCATTTATTTTCGCAGATTCACCTGCTGGTACACCAACATACAACAAGGTGCCTTCAGCGTAACCTACTACTTCCATTGTTGCTTTATCTGTCTCTACGTCAGCTAAATTATCGTCACTTTTAACTTGATCACCAACCTGCTTGTTCCATTGAACTATTTTACCACTGGTCATGGTATCACTTAGAAGCGGCATCCTGATTACGGTAACACCCAATTGTTCAGGAGTGACAGCTGGAACAGCTGATGCGGTTTGTGGAGCTGGGGCTGCAGGTGCAGGAGCAACAGTTGCTGCTGGTGCAGCGGCACTCAAATGTTGTTGAATGTCTTCTCCTGGCTTTCCCACTATAGCTATAATTTCATTTACTTTAGCTGCTTCTCCTTCTTTAAAACCAATGTACAAAAGTGTGCCATCAGCGTAGCCAACTACTTCCATTGTAGCCTTGTCGGTTTCTACATCTGCCAATACATCATCACTTTTTACAGTGTCTCCAACACTCTTGTTCCATTTTACGATCTTGCCCTCTGTCATGGTATCACTCAGGAGC
>Ga0078894_10003570_pt1 | contig 11824 bp, 6 predicted proteins | sample LauGreSu1BDMLBSD_2_FD_67506 | JGI IMG/M metagenome (GOLD analysis project Ga0078894, IMG submission 67506) | Freshwater lake microbial communities from Lake Michigan, USA - Su13.BD.MLB.SD (version 4) (version 4) | ecosystem: Environmental > Aquatic > Freshwater > Lake | place: Lake Michigan, USA... | reverse complement strand
CCACCACTCACCCACCGCCACCACCACTCACCCACCACTCACCCACCACTCACCCACCGCCACCACCACTCACCCACCACTCACCCACCACTCACCCACCACCACCATGTCGCGCCGGTTCTAGCACAGCTTATCGCCCTGCGTCGTATGGGGGCGCAACCCCACGCGCAACCCCACGCGCAACCCCACGCGCAACCCCATAAGGTTGTTCGTAAATAGCGCCAATTCGATATCATGCTCATGTATGTTATGGAATATCGTGATGTATTTACATATCAGAGACGTAATACGATACTTGATGTCTTCACTAAATAGCGGTGTCATCTTCACAAATAAGAAATAATTATCCAAAATATCCAAAACGGAATACCCTTCATCGTTCAATTGAAATAAAATATGGTTCGCGCGACGAATTCGTGTATTCACATCAAGACTATCATCCAATATAATTTGGGTATATTCTTCGAAACGATGAAATCCGATATTGGTACAAATTTTATTCGCAAGTTCTAGTGTAATCTCTCGATCAATCAGTTTCGTCTTCTCCAAATAATTAATGAGTGTTCGCACTGAGCCGTTCGAAACCCTTAGTAAGAAATCCTCAGCGTCGCCTGTAATCATCAAACGTTCATTCATTTTTATTTTTAGCATAATTTTATTCAAGCAAGCGCGGTTTAGTTGATTAATTTTAACAATAATATTACGTGTTTGAAATGTATCGACTACTTTCTGAATGTTAGTACACGATGAAATAAAATGAACATTATGGCTGTATTTATCAATACAATTTCGGAAAACTTGCTGTCCTTGTTCGTTGATTAAATCGATATCATCTAGCAAGACGATTTTCTTTTTTCCTGGTATCATCGTCATTGTTTGACAAAATACCTTCACATCATTTCTGTAATATTGAATCCCTTGTTCTTTCAAACTATTGAGAACCAATATATTCTCTTTGATTGTAGTATTATTACAGCCAGATTTTTTGTAATACTCACGGATCATCGCATTAATAATAGATGTCTTTCCTGATCCAGATTCGCCGTAAAACATAATATTCAAGTTATCCATCTCGATAAGACTGTTGATGATCGTTACCGTATTTTCGTCCAATTGTTCAAAATCCGGTATTTTAGACGGCTGATATTTCGCAATAAATGGAATATCGGGAGATAGATGAATCATCGCAGACCTTTTGTTGTTGTTGAACGATTCGGATCTGTAAGCGCGGCGCGTCTTATTAAAGTATAATAAATATAATGTTTAAGTAATAACAGAGATTCCATTTCATTTCATTCCATTCCATTTCATTTCATTCCATTCCATTTCATTTCATTATGTTTTTCAACTTTCCATTCGGCGGCGGCCCTTCAAGCGGCTTTCCTGGACATAACGGGCATGGCTTCGGTCCAGAAATGTTTTTTGAATCTCATGAATTTCCGCAGATGAACATGGATGATATCGACAAAGATAAGGATTATTATAAAATCCTCGGTATAGAGGAAAAGGCAAGCGAGGATGAAATTAAGAAAGCATATCGAAAAATGTCGATGGTGCATCACCCCGATAAAAATGGAAATACCGATGAGAGCAAGCAGAAATTCCAAGAACTGAACAACGCGTATGCGACTTTATCAGATATGAATAAACGCAGAACATATGATATGATGCGGAGAGGCGGAGGTGGTGGCATACCACAGATGTTCCATTTCGGCGGCGGCGGTGGCGGCGGTGGTGGCGGTGTTCCAGGAGGGATGCCGCCAGGTATTCCGGAAGAGTTATTACATATGTTATTTGGTAACGCCGCGGGAGGACATGGTCCAGGTATGGGTCCAAAAGTGGTATTTCAAACGTTTCATAATGGACGCATGAATGGTGGATTTGGACATCACGGACAGCAATCACATCAGCAACAACAACCACAAACTCCTCCAACGGTTCGTGTGTATCAAGTCCCGGATACAATCGTCAAAACGGTATCACTTACGCTTGAACAGTGTTATAACGGATGTTCGATTCCACTCGAGATCGACCGCCAGGTTCCAGATAATGACATTATCAAGATTGAGCGCGAAACGATCTATGCGCAAATACCCAAGGGCGTCCTTCAAGGCGATACGATTATATTAAATGAGTGTGGTCATATGAATGAAGCCGGTATGAAAGGCGATATTCGGATTATTATCAACGTTCTTCAACACGCATTATTCAAAGTGGAACACCTTGACCTAACCATCGAAAAGACGATTCCACTCAGGGCGGCATTATGTGGGTTCGACTTCGAAATCACGCATCTGAATGGGCGGATTTTCAAACTCGCAAATAAGCCAGGCAACGTAATTAAACCGGGTAATATTAAAACAATACCTGGTTTGGGTTTAGAAAAAAACGGCGAATGCGGTGTTCTTAAAATAAAATTCAATATTGAGTTTCCAGATACACTCACCGCTGAACAAATACATGTTCTTCAATCAGGACTTTTATGAAATGAAATGAAATGAAATGAAATGATTAAATGTCAATATACTTAATATTTGAATAACCAGTATAAAGTGTCGCCCCATAGGGGGCATAAAATCCATCACTTCCAGTATCAATTCCATTTTTACGAGGATACAAACGTATCTTCACTCCATACGCAAGAACATTCGACCGACATATTACTGTTAAACTTTGAGTTCCACCAACTGTCGCAGAACTCGTTCTCAGTCTACCATTTGTTGTAAATAACGAAGGATTTTCGCTGATATTAAATGAAAGATCCGCAATACCATTATTTACATTAAATACGTTATACCAGGTTGAACCTGACAAATATTCAATAAAACATTCATAATAATCAGCGTTGGCATTATATGTCGGATAAACAAAAGATACGGTCAGACCGTTAAATACGCCAGACGATGTGCTTGAACGTGTCGCGAATCGCAAATTCGGGTTGCTGGGAGTATAAGGATATAACGAAGGATATACATTACTGTTCAAAGGATCATTAACTGGTATAGTATTCACAACCGACATGTATGTATAATCGGAGAATATCCTCTGGCCATTATAGTGATTTACGATAACTGTCCGAACACGAAATTGTATTGGTTGTTCATTCACACCAGGTATGTTTGGATATACGAATTCATATCCAGGAACACCTCCATTTTCAGCAGTTGGAATATAAATCTCGTTCGATATATCTCGCCAATTTCGAAATTCGGCATTAACAGATGATATATCTCGACGTTCAAGTGTATAATAATTATATCTATAATATGGCGATTTAAAATCGGTTTTGTAATAATTTGGATCATTGGCGAAATCAGGTAATTTCCATTTCAAAGTAACCGATCCATTATATCCTTGTGCGGATAAAGATAATGGTGCGAGTGGCACTCTAAACGGCACGATAAATGTACCTTCCGGATTTATATTCCTTTTTTCAGCTGGTATATATTCTGGTTCATCTGAACCACTCACAAAAAATGTTTGAAGAGGAGCCACAGTAATATCATAAGGACGTCCAGCTTTTAAATATAATTGTGCGTTCGATGACTCGATATCAGATTGTAGGCTTGATGGTATGGTATATGTAACAATACCTCCTACGCTTTCAAGATTAGGAGTAATGAATGAAGTAAATACGTCGTTACTTTGTGGTGTGGACGGATATTCTTCTGGAAAAATATTTTCTTGTGTGTATCCAATTGGAATTGTTATGTTGATATAATATTGTGGCTCAGATGAATATTTCCATTTAAGTATAACTTTACCGCCCTGTGTGGTTGATATTAATGAATAACTCATATCGGTGATTGGATCGTTTAAATCTGTACCCATCGTAAATTTAATCTGACTTTGTGCTGAACCATAATTGTCACTAATGTCTGGATCAGGAAAGAAAGCATTCATATTAAATGGCGTTACTGTAAATAAGTATTTTTTATCATCTACAAATGGTGAATAATCATTACTAGTCAACTTCACGGTAAATTCCGTAGGTAATCCTGAATATGTTCGAACGGGTGCAACACCATTCAACGTCACTATATCAGAACGCAGAATAAACCTATTATTATTTTGCGGGATATTACTAATGGTATAGTTTAATTTCAAAAAATAACCATCGCCGTTACTTGCGTCGATGCGATACATAGTAGGTGGTACCATCGTTTTCAAATTTACAAATTTTTTAGGGGTATTTCCACCGACGATCGCATTCCCTGTGGTAAAGTCGATATAATTATAAATCTGATTTGAAGGAATTGATAATTTATTATACGATATGTTATACATTCCAGATATATCAAAGACGTTAGAAATATCTCTCGAACGATTCGTGCTATTATGTTCAAGATGACCGCTTATCGAAAGATGAAACGAATAACTAACGTTTGAATCCCATGCTGTACCAGAATCTTCTATATAGTACCATTTTATCGCAATATTCGAAAGGTCGAATGCGTTTTGTTTTAATAACGCACTCTTATATGTAAATGTTGGACTAGTAGAAGATACTGTTATATTTGTTGTGTCTTTGAGTGTGATCGGTCGCGGATGTAATACAAATTGTGTTATTTCATTTCGTAAATTATTTAATTCGGTTTTTTCAGTAGATGATAAAAGTGAATAGCGTTTAATACCAGAATATACTGTTTGAAAATCGTCGAATGGATAACCACTATTCACCTTTGCATAAAGAGCCGCCTCAGTACTATTTTGAATATAACGTTTTTCGTCAATATACGTATCTCCTTGATCACCTGGAACGACTTCTTCGTAATCAATAATATAATTCAATATTGGCGAACCACCGTCATCCTGAGGTATTCTCCATGTTAAAATGACCATTTGTTTTCCAATAACAGGTGTTCCTATAAATTTAATCGGAGAATTGGATGGTCGCGCGAATGGAATACCTGATAACACCGTTGAGTATGCTCCTCGTCCAACTTCATTTACGGCGGCTAGTCGAAAATAATATTTGAAACCGTTGATAAGATACCCCGTTATTGGAGTATTCAAATTTAAATTAGAATTAACATATTGTTGGGCGTCAAGTGTTTTATATGTATAGGTTGTGATTGTTGCGTCGTATTCTGTCTTCGTTTGATCAATTACATCGACATTTATGTCATTAAATGTGTCAAAATTTAATAAGTTACTAGAAACATCTGGCGTGTATTCAAACGATGTTACCCAACGACCGGAAATATCTAATGCGGTTTGTATTAAGAAATATTGTATGTCATAACCGGTGAATGACGGTTTTTCCCAGTAAATATTCACGCGATTTGATGTTCGTTCAGATTCAACTATGTATGTATCTTTGCCGCTACTATTTATTCGATTTACAATCGTATTTGGTATTGAACCACATCGCCGAGTGAATAAAGAAGAAAACGCGCTTGGACCAACAATATTATAAGATGATATACGATATGAATAATAAACTCCATTTGTTAAGTTAAAAAATGAATATATTGGTGCTATTTGTGTATGAGTATCTTTAATATCATAAAGGGTATTCCTAGAACTATCTAGCTCATATGACGCAGTTGTCGTAGGATCAGGTCCTTCGAATCGATAAAACTGATGTGGCGTGAATGTTTGCGACAACATCTTTACTTGAAATGAATCACGTTGAGAATTCATCATTTTGAAATAATTATTGTAACTGGGGTCTGTTATCGTAAGTTGAAACAAAAATACAAATTGAGTGTGCGAATAATCGATTTCATCTGAAAAAGACGCAAATCCGCTTGCGCCACTGATATCAAACGTTCGCGATACAATACCGAATGATGAATCTGACAACGCAGAAGTAGAAGCAATCTTCGCATAATTTGCTGTTTCATTCAAAGAAATGTCGAATAACATGCGTGTATTGTATGACGCATCTGATACATTTGACAAAAAGTCACTAACATTCGTAGTATTATAGCTGTTATCTAGTATGAGGGATGTTGTTTTATTATATGGCCGAGAGAACCCGCGAATACGCATGCGAAATGGAATGTTCAAATTCGCGGAGAGGTCGCTCGCCGATGTTCCGCCAACCGGCAAATAAGAGATATCAGTGGCAAGTTTCGAGAGATTGGCCGCATAATTCCAAGAAAATGACCATGTTGCTTTACCATAATCCATCATCGAGCGTGTCATTTTTGGCATGTGATACAATATACCACCGCTTGTGTCATTTTCGGACAACGATAGCGCATTAAACGTTGAAACTGAAAACCCGACACCAGACGTGCTTGTACCCTGTCCGAATCGTTGGGATGTAAAATCTCTCGAAATCGGGAAACGGAATGGTGCGATACGCAAGCTTTTCACAAGAATACTATATTCACGTGTGGTTGTTGGCGCATCAGCCGGTGAATAGGTATTCGTTGATATGCTAACACGACCCGAAATAATATCTGTTTGTTTTAAATACTTTAAGTCACGAGATGCCGGGGTTGTATCACTCGATAATATTCCTGGAAATGTGATCGGGAATATATCAACCAGCGTTTTATCGTTGTTTTGTGGCATCGGCCCCAAACAATTTTCGATTGAATCATATTTCCGTGTTGAATTAAATATTAGATCGACGCGATTACTGCCTTCACTTATACTCGCTTCTTTATAAATCGAAAGACTCATCGTCGTAGATGCTACAAACTCTGGGTTTAATTCCACAATAGGGCGATCATTATGGTATTCCCATGACAATTCGATCTCGCCATAATATCCCAAATCAAAGTAATTTGACGTTGAATGTAAAGGTGACCTGGATGTCGTGATATTAAATAATATATTAGGGGAATTCACGTCAATACCTGTTAATAAGCCAGCAGCAGATATAATTTGTGTATAATATGGTACCGGAAGCGCATATGAATAATAAGACTTATTAATCGGACTGGTGTATGCTGGATCTAATATTGTGCTAATTGTGGGTCCGGGAGTTACAGGCGATATTCGTTCTTCCGTATAAAAGAAATAATTTTTTATAGTAGAACCATTTTCTGACGGAATTTTCCATATTAAATCATTACGGTTCTGTATTCCAACGCGAACGACACTAGATAAAACATCAAATGTTGCCACAGCAGAACCAGGTAAATAATTATCGCTAAGATCTCGTTGTATCGCACGAATTTGTGCGAGTCCTGATCGCAATAATGTAACGATGCGATTCGATAGCAATATCGTATTCGGCGTTAAAACTTCATACACAAAGCTGGATGGGTTATTTGATACAGGATCAACCAAATTAAAAGAACCATCACTCCATTCTTTGGGAGAGATCACGAAATTTGAAATGACAGTTGTTACTTTATTCACAGTTAAAACTGTGCTTATCTGAGCAGATGTATATCCGGGTGTCGCTGCTTGTGTTGCGGTAATGGTGGTTTGCCCACTATGTAAAATAATGACTGTGCGCATTCCGGATCCCGATATGTCTGCGACAGAACGATTACTACTAGTAAATGTGAATTTAGCATCTGGATTCGTATTATTTGAAGAAGGGTCGACCAATTGAAACGACGCATCACCATATGTGCGTGATGAAATTGTAAAATTAGATAAGGTTGGTGTAATCGACATCTGAATGATTGCGATAACTAGTATTATGAAACTATATACATAATAATAATATTGTAAAGACGCATTCCAACGATTATTTCATGATATTTAAGCAGTTCGTTCTTCTGTAATAAGCGACGGTATTGTTCGTGGTCGAACCACCTTTGTAAGAGTAATATTTTCATATACATCATTAGGATTTATAACGTCTGGGTCCAGATGTAACTTAACCTTCTTTGATTCATTCGTAAAACCTACCAAATTTTCTGAATATATCTTGACGACATAACTATTCATTCGTGAATCAGGACGCTGAGTTACGTTGTTACTTAATCCAATAACTGCGACTTGAAACGATATTTCGTCGCTTCTATTATTAAAAACAATACTACTATTATATTCGAATGTTTGACGTAAAGAATAACTAGTTTCGCTTGGTGCAATATCATAATCGACAATAAATCGCAAAATACCCTGTGTATTTTTTACATCTGTGCTTGTCCAAGTAATCAATAACATACTGTCCAAATTGAAGAACTTAACATTCGTTAATTTCGAGGGAACTTGTCCAATAATCACCGGACGTGGTAGATATGGACTATTCGGTCCGATGACAATTCTCAAACCAATTATTTTACGCCGCGCAACGTCTTGGGTTACAGCAGCAACACGAAAAACATATGCCATATTATTAATTAAATTTTGTATTGTAAAGGTGCGAGCCAAAGATCTTGTAAATATACCAACTGGTTGTGAAGGCGGCAATTTTTCCCATAATACGTCATCTACTAAAATCTTATTTAGATCTTGACTTGTATTTGTTATTGTTGTTAAATCCGATAATACTCCAACGATGTTGGCTGCTCCGACTTCTGACACCGTATAAAGAGTATATAGTTTGTATTCAATATAATATTCTACGATTGGTGCTTCTAGTTCAGTTGTTTCAGGTGGATCCCATTCCAAACTAATCATACCAGTATCAACCGAAGCAGTTACATTACGAGGTACGTCTGCGGGAAAAAAAGGAACCCCACGAACTGAATTAAATGTTGCCGAATACCCGAAATTATTCCTGGAATATACACGATATTCATATTCAAATCCGTTGAAATAAATGTCATAATTATCTTCATAAAATGGTCCAGGTAGATTATCAAATACAACACTTGGAGTTGTAGCAACAATAACCCCATTATTTGTGCGAGTAACGCCATATCTCTCAATACGATAATCTAAAATCGGTAATCCACCAGTCAAATCGATACTAGGCGGACGCTGAAACCAATCAAAATAAAGTCGAACTAACCTATCAGTACTACTTGCTCTAAAAATTTGTGGCGGATTTGGCAATTTACCTGGAATACAAGAAACAAGTGAGAGGTTTGTTATTGTGATTTGTGTGTATTGACTTGTATCACCAGAAGAATCCACGACACAGTATCGAACATAATACCTTCGCCCATTCATAATATTACGGCTAATATCAATCATATACTCAAAATTACTAGTATCTGAACCGACACTAGTAGTATCATATTGTATGGTATATTCCGGATAATACGCAGTATTTGGCGCATTCAATATAAGTGGCGGATAATACCAATTGTCTTTATCATCGGTATACTGGATTCGATACGACCAACCAATATACGCATTCGTACCGGTGCTACTGCGATACTGTTTCCATCGAAATCGGATTCTTTGATCATGTGGTTCCAAACTAACAATCCCGGCATTATCGGGATTCGGATAAGATGAAAATGTTGGAGCAACAACCCGTGGACTATTCGATGCGTCGATGTTTGAAAGTAAAGGGATATTGAATGAGAGATCAGATGCCGAAGAGATTCCATAGATATTGGATGAAAAGACCTGAAACCGATAATTTCCACTTTGAAATCCGGCCAATCCCGTCGGCGGTGTTATTTGTTTCCTTATATAATTGGATTTCACCCCAATTGTAATTGTTGCGATATTTCCAGAGACGTCTAAACTATATTCGTTGGACTGAACACTAAATGTAGAAACATATGAGATATCGGTCATAGCACCACCTCCATTCAAAAGCGTATATTTTGTTGTAAATGTAAGTGCGTTACTACCATTTTGTGTGAGTGGTGGAGTGAATTCAATACCTATATATTGAGGTGTGCTATCAGTAATACCGTTGCCCGCTGATGTAGCATGATATGCGCGTCGAACAATTTGACAAGGAGATGGCGACGACCCAGGAATCACACTAATCGTCGCGGAATGCGGACTTTCTCCGAATCGATTTTTTGCGACTACCCAAAAATCATAAGATACTCCGTTAGTTAGTCCGGTTATCGTTGCGGTTGGAAAAAAAACCAACATCTCATTTAATACATGTGAGAATGGAGCGCCGGTAAGTTTATAACGTACAATATATGATTCTACTGCGGTTTTATCGATGTTTGGTGGTATGGCCCATTCTAATCGCGCAGAACGAAATAAAGGCGTCCCTAATACGGACGGAATGCGTTCAGGTGCGCCGAGTGTAGTATATAGAGGAGTACAATCACTTAGGAATATAATGGATGACGCCATGATCACGGCGATTCTTAGTATGAATTCTTATAATACTTATGGCGATTATAAGAATAGTTCTTTACACGTTGAAAAAACTGAATTAGTTGATGCGCCTTGTGCTAATATCGGCAGCTACAATATAGACCGAATTTGCGGTAACGATAATATATTCTGTATCAACCTTAAAAATCTTTGCGATCGGGCTAGTGTATTCATCTTCACTCTTAACTAGTAGTTTTTCGTTGTTTGAACGAACCCCAATCAAACATGTTTTATCTAATGAACTAGTCCAGTAATCCAAAATAATCGGCTTATCTTCCAAAATGGCAACCTTTGTAGCATGCTGAAAACAAGCATAGGTTGGAATACGGCTAATTTGCTGACTGCTGCTGTCTTGTGGAACAACTGATGTTGATGGCGCAGCAGGAGCGCTTCCTCCATTCTGGGTGGTTGACATCTAATAATATCTTGTATATAGAATACTCAATTTTTAAATCTTTATATTCTTTACGAATGAATAAATAAATGAACGAATCAAAGGATAATGAATGATGCCTAAACATTATGGTTCATAATATCGAATATTTGTCACCTGTAACCTTTTTTTACGAGTATTTTTCACACTCTTTGCCAACGTCGGTGTTTCGCCTTCACCTACGACGTTCCCCATTTGAATGCCAGAATATTCTTTCGTTAAAATCGTGCATATGAAACGATAGATCACCATGAGAATTTCTTCATTACATTTTCCAACAATTAGTATGCTTCCGGTTCTAAATATCATGAATGACACTTCATAATAGACGGTGTTATCTGACAACGTTGGCTGTTGCCCCGATTGTTCAGCTATACCTTTTCCTGGTATGTAATAGAATTTGCTTTGAATACCGGGATAAGAACATGAATCATAATTACAATTCATACGGTATTTGTATTTGAGTAGATGGAACAGTTTGTCGCGGTCAATATAAAACCCGCAATTAAAGTTCGAATTGATGAGCGCGGTTTCGCATCGGTTGGGTATAAAATTCAAGTCATCGCCCAAATAAGGACGTAGAACCGTTACAAGGAGTCGTAACACATGCGTGAGTGTGGTGTCTTCTTGAATGCCGGGTATTTCTAATTTTCCGGTATTGAATACTTTCACATGCATCTCTTTATAGAGTATATCGTCTTCTGGCGCTCGTTCTTCGATTGGTGCGATACCACCATCAATTCGAAGAATTAGAACAAAACAGTTGAAGAACGCGCGTTTCTTTTTCGTGTTATTTCCATGAAGGTCTTTCTTACATAAACCTATGCTTACCTTACGCTGGTCTTTATATTGAATGCGCCCGGTTGGGTTCTCAATATGTTCAATTACGAATTCTTCATAACAACGTGGCTGGTTTTCTAGTTTTTCTTTGATGGACGCAATAAATGCGGGGTCGGTTGTTTGAAATTTGATTTGTTTCTTGATAACGCCTTCTTTTCTCTCGTAGTAATGCTGGACCGGAACATTCCAAAATGCGTCATAAATATTCACCGCTTTATTCAGATATGCGATTTTGGTCTTTGTTGATATATAAATAGGAGATATGGACGGATGAAATGATGATTCTATGGTCGGTATGATTTCAGATGATAGCGACGATGACTGAGGATTTGTTTCGGTCGCATCTAAAAACGAATAGGTTCGTCGTTGTGCTTTTTTTGAAATACACGA
>Ga0078894_10003569_pt1 | contig 11824 bp, 25 predicted proteins | sample LauGreSu1BDMLBSD_2_FD_67506 | JGI IMG/M metagenome (GOLD analysis project Ga0078894, IMG submission 67506) | Freshwater lake microbial communities from Lake Michigan, USA - Su13.BD.MLB.SD (version 4) (version 4) | ecosystem: Environmental > Aquatic > Freshwater > Lake | place: Lake Michigan... | reverse complement strand
TATGTTCCAAAATCTTGACTATGAAATACTTGACCTAGGTCTTGTTCTGTACAAGGGTGTGGTAGAAAACCCTAACAAGATAATTGAAGATATCGCTGACCTAGATTACAGATATGCAAACAACGAACATGCTGGATCGTCCACACGCCTAAAGCCATGGGGTATCTGGGACTATGGAGAAAACAAGTTCTGTGAAAAGAGATACCTGCTAGAAGAGAAGCACATCTCAGAAGACGATTACTATGGCAAAGAGCAAATCTCTATATACAGAAGGCTTGACTCTAGCCTTAGCCTAGCACTAAAGCACTACTCGGAGGTGCTGTATCCGTTTGCTAAAAACAATATAAAAGGTAGGGAGCAGTCTATCCACATCCTGAGATACACAGATGACGGCTTTCTTCCTGCTCACCAGGACCAGGGCGTTAGTAGCAGGGTCTTGTCAGCAGTAACATATCTTAATGACGACTACGAGGGCGGAGAGATCGAGTTCGTAAACTCTAATGTAAGAATTAAGCCACCTGCAGGTAGCATCATATTCTTTCCCTCAAACTTCCTGTACGTACACGAGGTCCACAAGATGACTAGTGGTCAGAGGTATGCTCTGCCCTACTGGTTCCACAACAGAGAGATCATCGTAGAGTCTGACGGAAGAGAATAATTCTTGACAGCATCACCAATAAGTGATAGAATAGTTACGAGTATTTAGGAGGCTATTATGGCTAAAGCACAATTCCCCATTGACGGCAAACTTGGAGTAGATTTCAAGGCTACGTCACTAATGGGCATGAGAATTCACCCAGTAACAAAGAAGAAGAAGCACCACAATGGTACTGACATCTGGTCTAAGCATGAGCCATGCTGGATCGAAGCACCGTATGACGGCAAGGTACTTGAGGCAAAGAAGTCTACCGCTGCAGGTGGTGGCTTTGGTAACTACGTTATCTTGCTTCACAAGATTAACGGCAAGGACTACACAACCCTATACGCACACATGGGCGACGGAACCGTTAAGGTTAAGAAGGGTCAGAAGGTGGAAGCAGGTACTCCACTAGGCAAGATGGCTTCTACTGGTATGTCAACAGGCAAGCACCTGCACTGGGAACTTAGGCTTGGCAAGCAGCACATCTGGGACGCCAACGGCAAGAACTACATTGAGCCTATTGCATTCTTCAAGGCATTGATTGCATCTGAGAAGGCTATAGCATCTGCTGCAGTGGTCGCTACCGAAGATGATCCAGTTGCACCAGCACCAACGCATGACGAGTCTGGAGCAGCAGCACTAGAAAAGCCAGCAGTGGCAAAGCCAGCAGCACCTAAGCCTGCTACTACACCTGCAAAGCCAGCACTTAAGGGCACCTTAAAGAAGGGCTCTAAGAATGGCTTGGTTACATATCTTCAAAACTCTCTTGGCGTTGTAGGGGACACCCCTGGAACATTCGGAGAAAAGACTCACCTAGCGGTAGTTCACCTTCAGAAGAAGCACAAACTAACTGCAGACGGTATTGTTGGTCCTCTAACCTGGGGAAAGGTTAAGTAATGTCTGATTCCAAAAAGCGTAGTTTTCTAAAGACTGCAAGTTGGGAAACCTTTCACCTTGTTGGTGTGGCAGGAGTCATCTACTTGTTCACTGGCGAGTGGGAGTATGCCACTTGGGGTGCACTACTTTACATTGGATGGGAAGCAATTGGCTACTTTATTCACGAACGCCTGTGGGCTAAGTTTGGCAAGAAGGTTAACTAATGCCAACATATGAGTACGTCTGTAGAGAGTGCGACATAACACTAACAGAAACAAGAAGCATTCACGATCCATCACCAGAGCACATGTGTGAAAAGTGTGGGTATAGAATGAACCAAGTCCTAGGTGGCGTTGGTATTCAATTTAAAGGCAGCGGATTTTACAGAACGGATAAGTAATGGTAGAGACACAAGAGTGGGTACTTACTGCAGCAGATCGTTGCGACAGTTGTGGGGCACAGGCATATGTTCAGGTCAGGGGTATCTCTGGAGAACTTATGTTCTGTTCTCACCACTACAATAAGGCAAACGGAGAGAAGTTGGAGTCGTTTGCATTTGAGGTAATTGACGAAAGAGATCGTCTAATTGAGAATAGGCTGAAGAGTTCAGATGATAACTAAATTTTACGAACCATTTAACTATGTGTTGCATGGCAGGTTTGACGTGTCTAAAATTGCAGAGCATGTTAGACAGTATGCAGACGAATGGTTCTTGGACACTTCAAGACAGACCACTAGCCCAGTACACAAGGAGACAAACTCCGTATTTATATATGACCACAAGACAAACTGGTCTATCTATGATCCATACGAACTGATTGTCAACGAGTCCCAAAAAGAGATGCAAGAACTTATCAAGCCGATCGTGGAGTATCTGGAGGCACACCACGGTGGCAAGGTTGGAAAATGCTTGTTTATAAAACTACCTGCACACAAGTCAGTTGGAGAGCATACAGATAAGCAAGATTACCTAAATGCTACGAGAAGGCACCACATAGCAATTGAAACAAATCCAGACGTCTTGTTCTTTGTTAACAAAGAGCCCAAGAATATGGCGGTAGGGGAATGCTGGGAGATCAATAACAGCAAACTTCATGCTGTAGAAAACAATGGCGACACAGAACGCATACACCTTCTGATAGACATAATGCCAAATAAGTTTATTGACAAATCATTTTTAAAGCCACAAGAAATGGAGAAGCAATGATTATTCAAATAATCGGTCTTCCAGGATCTGGCAAGACAACGCTAGCCAATGCCCTCAAAGAGCGAGTCAACGCCATTCACCTGAATGCAGACAAGGTCCGTGCAACAGTAAACTCTGACCTAAAGTTTAGTGAAAAAGACAGAGTGGAGAATGCCAGACGACTTGGAGAGATGGCTAGGCTACTATCTGAGCAGGGACATACAGTAATTGTAGATTTTATTTGTCCCACCAAGAAGACCAGAGAAGCATTTGGAACGCCAAACATTAAGATTGTGCTTAACACAATTGTATCTAGCCGATACACAGACACCGATGCAATGTGGATCCCTGTTGTTGACGCTGACTATACTTTTTATGAGTGGAAGCCAGCCACCGAAATGGCAGACGACGTTATAAAACACTTCAGCCTGTTTGACTGGTCTGCACCTACAACATTAATGCTTGGAAGATATCAGCCATGGCACGAAGGTCACCAGGCTCTTAAGGAAGAAGCCCACAACCGTACTTACCAGGTGCTAGTTGGGGTAAGGAATACGTACGGAACTTCAGAAAAGGATCCACTAACCTACGACGAGGTTGAGAAGTATGTTAAGCAGAATAACTCAGACTATAGAGACACATCAGTAATGCGTCTGCCTAACATTACCAATATAGTTTATGGTCGTGATGTAGGCTATAAGATTGAGCAGGTAGAGTTGTCGCCAGAATTGCAGGCTATTTCTGCTACGCAAAAACGCAAGGAACTAGGCTTGTGAATAAAGGCGAACTAATTTTTGGCACAATGCCTATAGGAAATGTGCGTGATACCACTCATAGCCTTATAGATAGTATAAAAAGTGCAGACGTAATAGCAGTTGAAAATAAAAAGCCAATAGTCGAAATAATTAATCATTATGGGATATCCACAGATGCAGAGATTGTTTCCATGTTTCCATCAGACTTTATAGGAAATAGGGATAACGACATTAGCGTTTCTCTCAAAACATTTGCTCGTGCGGAGCAGATCCTTGACCTCCTATCTAAGGGCAAAAAGGTGCTATGCGTCTCTGACGAAGGAAGTGCAATCGTTACAGATCCATTTGGCATGAAAGATTTCATAGTTGATGCAGGATATGAGGTAAAGATTCTTCCAGGTCCATCTGCAATCATATCTGCATTGTCCTATTCAAAAGGATATGATGGTGGGTCATTTTCTTTTCATGGAATGTTGTTCTATGATCCAAACAAATCAAAAAAGTATCAGATGATAGAGCGTTCAGCGTATCCCTCTGTTATTTTTTATCACCATGAAATTCAAGAACCTTTCTTAAAAGAACTAGCAGATGCCCTGGGTACTGAAAGAAAAGCAACACTCTTGAGTAGCCTAACAACAAAAGACGAAATAATATTCACAGGCTCTATTGGTAAAATAATTGACTTTGTTTCTAAAAACGATATACAGATTCCAACCATAGTTGTTTCTGGGAATGTGGTGGAACAATGAAAGAAACAAATAAGAGGTCTATAATCAAAGCACTAACCTATAGGTTTTGGCAAAGTCTAAATACTTTCATAATTTCTTTGGCGATTACTGGTAAAATAGATATGGCTGCTGCCATTGTTAGTATTGAAGTTGTAGTAAAGATAGTTATCTACTTCTTCCACGAACGCATTTGGAGCAAGATTAAATGGGGTTTAAGAAATGTTTGAGTATTACGTAAAGCAAGTAACCAACGTAGTAGATGGAGATACCATTGACGTTGTAATCGATCTAGGGTTTGACATTAGTTTTACCTCACGTGTTCGTCTGGCTGGTATTGACACACCTGAGTCACGTACCACAGACAAGGCAGAGAAGGCTCTAGGGCTTGAGTCAAAGAAGTACCTGGCAGAGCGTATCAAGGCTGCTAAGAATATTGTTATTAAGACTGAGAAGATGGATTCATCCGAAAAGTATGGTCGCATCCTAGGATGGCTATACCTTGATGGCGAAGGCAACTCAATCAATCACGAAATGATTGAAAAGGGCTATGCTTGGGGATACTTGGGCGACACCAAGGTTAAAGACTTTGATGCACTAGCAAAAGCACGTGCCAAATCTGGCAAGTAGGTTTTGTTGTGGAATATTTAATTGGCTCCACCTCGACTATCGTGGCATCACTGATTATATTGTTTATTGTTAAGAGAGTTAATGCCAGCAAGCCAAGGGTAGGCAGAGTATTCCACAGTCAGAGCAACATCTACGAGAGAATAAAACCAGCAATTCCCTACATGCCACCCAAGGAAAAAGAGTCCCAGGCAAGGAATCACAGGAAGTCTCAGATGGTTCGCATTGCTGTGATCGAAAACAATGCATATTGGATATCAAACAACAACGTATTCGTGGCTCCAGTTACCGAAGAGGGAATGGTTGACTATTCCTCTGGAACGCCTATTGACACAATGGCTATGGATAAGGTAGAATTGAATAGAATAAGTTATATAGTTGAAAGACTGACGGAAGGAAGTGATGATGATAGTAGCAATACAGGGAACCAAAGGCTTTAATGACTATCAAATATTCCTAAGAGCAATTGGAACGGCACTAAGGGATTTGCCAGAAGATGACAAGGAGTTTATCATCTACTCTGCTGGTCCAATGCAGATCAATTCTTTTGGTCAGGAGTTTTCTAACATCACCGAGCGTACCCTAAAGTCGCAAGGAATTAAGATTAAACTAGTTAAGGTTCCACCAAAGTGGATCGACGAAAACCTTAACTACATAGACTACTTTGCCTTTTTCTCCAAACCAAAGGAGACCTGGTCAAAGCAGGCACAGAACGCACACGACAAGGATGCAAATCTTTGGGTGTACAGATTCTAATGCAAAACACAAATAGCAAACCTATACAACAAGGAGTGAAATGTTAATCAAATCACTTGAAGTGATGGAAGAGATTGTCAAGAATAATGGCAACCTTTCATGGGATGGCTGGACAGTCATCGAAAACAAGACCAAAGAGAATGGTGCTATGTCTAAGGATGGAGCACTAGTTGACGGTAAGTGGATCGTACAGAAACGTTACGAGGCAACTGCCGATGGTTGGGAGATTCCAAATAAGTTAGTTGGCTGAAATGGATAGGCACGACTGGAAGAAAAAGGCTGCCTGCCTGGGCATGGAGATAAACACATTCTTTGACGACTATGAAGAAGAACCTGACTCAAGGGGTTTTGTTGATTCAATATGTGCTGAATGTCCTGTAAGAAAACAGTGCTTTGCATCTGCCGTAACTAACAAGGGTTGGGGAGTCTGGGGAGGAATCTATTTTGAAAATGGAAAGATCTCTAGAGAGTTTAATAAACACAGGACAAAGCAAGATTGGTCAGAGACATGGAAGACTCTAACTATGGATAAGGATAAATAATGTATACCGATGAAATGCGTAGAGCGTTTAGATCAGTTCCTGCACCAAGAAACTTCGGGGTAGAACTCATTGACAATGATCACTTCATTAGTGTGGTTGCAAGAGAAGACACCTTTATGCGTCTGCTGGACGAAGACAAGAGGTCTGCTATTGAGTACATGGTAAGGGTTAAGAAGGCTCTTGAGGACAATGGGGCTATCGTGCTTCTAATCCGTGAGGGCGGAAAGGAACAACTATGAGATATGACATCATAGCCTTTATTCTTATTGGGTTTATAGCCCTGGTATCTACTGGGTTTGCATCTTTTCTGTTCTTTAAAAATAGAAGAATGGTAAAGACAATTATAGAACTTCATGTACAAAGAGGTGCACTAGAGGATTTAATATCTCTACATGCAACAAGGCAGGATTCGCCTAGCGAGCAGGGGGATGGGTTTATCAAGTTCCTATCTGATTCTCGTGAATGGGCATTTAACTATATTGATAATGTCCAGAACACAATTCTCGTATTGAAAGAAAAATACGATAACAAAAAGGCAATTGATGAATCGTTAAAAGAACTATTCAAAATGTTGCCAGATAATAACAAGGAGAAATAAAATGAACACACAACTAAAGGCACTCTTGGCATCATACGGACGATCAGTCCTTGGTGCTGGTCTTGCACTATACCTAGCAGGTGTGCCACTAGAGGATCTATTGTACTCTCTATTGGCTGCTTTGGTTCCAGTAGCACTACGCTACGTAAACCCAAAGGACCCAGCGTTTGGTAGAACACTGCCACCTGTAGAAGAGGTTGCAGAGGCACTAAAGGATGTTAAGGTAGTAAAGGCTCCAGCAAAGAAGCCTGCTGCTACTGCTAAGGCACCTGCTGCAAAGAAGACTACACCAAAGAAGTAGTCAGAGCAAAAAGATAGCCAGGGGAAACCCTGGCTTTTCTTTTACCTAAAAGTCTTCGTGATATATTTTAGCGGTATGAATGATGTATACCTTGTCAAAACCAGCAGCGTGGAAGTTCTGACAAACAACCACAGTGTCACAATCAAACTTATTTGTGACTGGGTTTATGTATCCATACCTAACTCCATCCTTAAATGGCTGTGCACGGTATAGGCAGATACCATTAGATGTTGCATAGTACCAATCATAGGGCTTGGATGTGATGTCAAACTTCCTAACCTCTTCGTGACTGGTGAACCTTGGTCCCTTACGAGTAGCCCAACTATCATAGATGGGATGGTTGTTGACTGTTAGACCAGACACAATATCAAAGTCTGGCTCTAGGCTTTTAAACTCTAGGATTTGCCTTACGGTGTCCATGTCAAACCTCATGTCTGATTCGATCATCATTACGTAATCAGACTTTTCCAAAAAGCCAGGCACCTCTATAGCCTTGTTCCTTGCAATAGAAAGGTTCTTTACCCTCTCCTTAGACTTGACAGAGCCATAGTTGTTTGTCATTAGTTTTTCAGAGACGAACGAGAAATCCTTAAGAAATGACCAATCTTTAGACTGGATCTTTTCAACGGTATCGTCTGTGGAGTCGTTTTCATAGATAGATAGGATAAAGTTATACCCTGGAAAGGTAGACACAATCTCCTTTACCTGGTTGTGGTATCGATCTATATACCGTGACTCATTTCTGATCACAGAATAAATAAGTATTGTTGGCTTTGGCATGGCTCCCTTTTCTTCATAACAATTATATCATCTCTAATAGACTATGGTATAATTAAACCCATGGAACAACTAATCTCACAACTAAAGCAACTTCTTGCAGACAACATTGCCCTCAAGTTTAGGGCACACGGATACCACTGGAACGTAGAGTCAGACGACTTCAAGCAATTCCACGACTTCTTTGCAGGAATCTACCTAGACTACGACGATGCAACAGACACCTACGCAGAGTGGCTAAGAATTTTTAAGACTTATGCACCATACAGGCTAGCAGACTTCTTTGACATGTCCTCCATGCCAGAGCCTGTACTTGTTGGTGACCCTCAGCCAATGCTTGCCGATCTTTATATGTCGATTGAGAAGCACATAGAAGACCTAAAGGATGCAATTACAACTGCAACTACAGCCAGAGAGAATGGGCTGGTTGACTTCCTATCTGCACGTCAGGCTATATCTCAAAAGTTCTGCTGGCAGATTCGTGTAAGCATGGAAACAGAGGAGATGTACTAATGCCATATCGTGTTGGAGAAAAGGGATCGTACGGTTGTTCTGGTTACCCTGCTCTAAAAGATGACGGAACCGTAATGGGTTGTCACGACACTGCCGAAGAAGCAGCCAATCAAATTTATGCTATCAACCAGTCCGAGGGTAATGTTGACAAGGTAGCACCATGCTGGGATGGTTACACCCAGAGAGGTATGAAGCCAGGTGAGGGCGGAAGAATGGTTCCAAACTGCATCCCAGTAGCAAAAGCAGATCGCCCAATCTCTGAGGGAGACTACGTAATGGGCGGAACCTCCGAGGGTATCGTTGTTGGTCAGGTAGAGCACATTATGACTGAGGGCGGAACCTATGGAGTCCCAGGAACAGAATACGCAATTGAATCTACCCCAGAGAATCCTGCTATGGCAGTAAGAATGTTCGAGCAAGAAGAGGATGGAAAGTTCTGTCCTACAGCATACTCAATCGGTATGCTTTATAATGACGCAATGATCGTTGATATCGAGATTGCAGAAGAGGATGAAGATGAAAAGTATATGGACAAGGCTGAGGGCTATTCTCCTCCTGCTGGTGCCAGGTCTGCTGCTCGTCGTGCTATTAAATTCAAGGAAGATGGCAAAGCCACTGGAGCAGGAACTGCAGTTGGATGGACTAGGGCTAGACAGTTGGCTAATGGAGAGACACTCTCGCTCAGTACTGTAAAGCGTATGTACTCATATTTCTCTCGTCACGAGGTTGATAAGAAGGGTAAGGATTGGGGAAGCCAGGCTAACCCATCTAATGGCTACATCATGTGGCTTGCTTGGGGTGGAGACGCAGGGTTCTCCTGGTCTCGTGGTATTGTTAACCGTATGAAAGATAAGTCAGTGTTTGCTGAGTTTGGTAAGGATTACACTAAGCCAACATCACTTGACGTTATCTGGAAAGACTAATAATGAAAAAAGCAATTATTACTGGCATAACTGGTCAGGATGGTTCATACCTAGCAGAACTACTTCTTAACATTGGCTATCAGGTGCACGGTATCGTAAGACGATCATCCACAGACAATCTAATTAGACTTAAAGGCATTTTAAGCAATGACAATCTCTTCCTTCACCAAGGAGATCTTACCGATTCGGCATCCATTGCTAATCTTATTAAACTTGTTGAGCCAGATGAAGTGTACAACCTTGGTGCACAGAGCCACGTACAGGTATCATTTGACACACCAGAGTTCACTGCAGAGGCAGACGGAGTTGGAGTCCTAAGAATCCTTGAGGGCATCAGAAGTGCTGGACTGGCAGATAAGACAAGATTCTATCAGGCATCCACCTCTGAGATGTTTGGCAAGGTACAGGAAGTACCACAGAAGGAGACCACCGCATTCTATCCAAGATCTCCGTACGGTGTAGCAAAGTTGTACGGTCACTGGATTACAAAGAACTATCGGGAATCCTATGGTATGTTTGCTACCAGTGGAATCCTATTTAACCACGAGTCACCTAGACGTGGGGCAAACTTTGTGACAAGCAAGATTGTTTTGTCTCTTAATGCTATTAAAGAGGGTACCATGGATACCCTGGAACTTGGCAACATAGACGCACTTCGTGACTGGGGTCACGCTAAGGACTACGTATACGCTATGTGGCTGATGCTACAGGCTGATGAACCAGATGACTTCGTTATTGCTACAGGTGAACAGCACTCAGTCCGTGACTTCGTAAACATTGCATCTAAGTATTTTGGCTTTGACATTGAATGGCAGGGCACTGGGGTAGACGAGATTGGCATTGACAAGAACACTGGCAAGACTATCGTAAAGATTAACCCTAGGTTCTTTAGACCTGCAGAAGTTGAGACCCTCCTGGGCGATCCTGGCAAGGCTGAGACCCAACTGGGATGGTTCCGTAAGCGATCATTTACAGACTTGGTAGAAGACATGTGTGAAAACACTCCAAAGATCTTCCCAAATTATTCTGCAGAATAACTTGACTCTCACGCTCACCACTGATACAATAGTATAGGGAACCTCCGCAAGCATCACTCATAAGAACGATTTCACAGTGGGGGTTCCTTTTTGGTCCCATAGTTTATCGGTTAGAACGCTGCCCTTTCACGGCGGTGGGAGGGGTTCGACTCCCCTTGGGACTACCAATCCCCTTTGGTGTAATTGGCAACACTACGGTTTTTGGTACCGTCATTCTTAGTTCGAATCTAGGTGGGGGAGCGAGAGGAGAGGTATGTTTATATCAAAAGCAAGACTGGAAAAGATCAAAACCGAAGCCTGGAATGACGGCTTTGACACTGGTCGCAAAAAAGCAGTAAACGAAACAAGAAAAGTATTCATCAAACTATTGACTAAAGAGGTGGACTTGGGTATAATTGAGTATACAATAGGTCTCAATAGAGCAATAGAAATTCTACGCAAAGGAAAACAATAATGAATCAATTTTATTCTATGCTAAAGTCAGAACTAGAAGGTCACACTGACGAGCATGCACATGGGGGAGAGTCCCTCTTAGACACAATCATCGAAATTACATTTGGGATAGAGCATATGGCAGCAGAGTTTTTTTGGAATGCGGTGTTTCTCCTAACAGGCTTTGCCGTGTCAAAGGCAATTGCCCTACGCAAGATCCACAAATATATTGATGACAAGCACGGTGTGACCCACCAGAAAGACGAGTACTAATGGGCATCAAGCCACTTGAAGACAAGGTAGTTATAAAGCCAATCGAAGAGACAGAGAAGACAACTTCGTCTGGTCTCATTATTTCAACGCTAACAAAAGAAAAGCCCACAGAGGGTCTGGTCGTTGCTGTAGGCAATGGAGCAACTTTTGCTGACGGCACCAAGATGACCATCGATCTATCTGTAGGTGACAAGGTTATCTATTCCAAGTACGCTGGCACAGACATTGAGCACAATGGTGAGAATCTTGTAATTCTGCCATACCGTGACATCTTTGCTGTGATTGGTCACGTAGACATGACGGTTCAGTAGCATGCCCAAGATCAGCATTGAGGACATGACTCCAGAGCAACAGGTTGTCGTTCAGGTTCTTATCAATGAGGGCAAGATGCAGGCGTACGAAGAACTCCTAGAAGAGTTTGAGCGTGAGCACTTCGCCACCGCCACAGAAGATCCGTACTATGGCTATTACATTAAGCACGTAATCAACAGGCTCCACGAACTCTACGATCCGCTGTCAAGAGATACAGAGTAGCATGGAGTTTGACTGGTCCGTCATTGTCGGGATGATAACAGACATTAACCATGTAGTCGTTGACTTCTTTTGGAATACCATTTATGAGTTGACAGTAGCGATAATCTCATATAGAATTATTGTCAAGAAGTTAGAAAAACGTTTCGTAGAAAAGAATAAAGATGAGCAAGAGCAGGCAGAGTAAACGCAAGCAAGAGGCACAACTGGCTTCAATAGTTCGCAAGGCAAAGATTGATATGGAGAAGTGGATTTCTAACCTATCTGTTATGCCCACTGAAATTGAGATTAAGGCATTCCAGGCAGGGTACATTGCAGGAATCAATCGTGGA
>Ga0078894_10003568_pt1 | contig 11830 bp, 9 predicted proteins | sample LauGreSu1BDMLBSD_2_FD_67506 | JGI IMG/M metagenome (GOLD analysis project Ga0078894, IMG submission 67506) | Freshwater lake microbial communities from Lake Michigan, USA - Su13.BD.MLB.SD (version 4) (version 4) | ecosystem: Environmental > Aquatic > Freshwater > Lake | place: Lake Michigan, USA... | reverse complement strand
CGCCTGTGCCGCCTCGGCTGCTACCCTCAACATTGTTGAACTCATCGAGAAAAATCCGATTACAAAGTTGTCTCAAAAATATAATAATATCCTTCTCGAGAAACTCCAAGAAAACTTCAATACATTTGAACAGCAATTGTTTGTTGCTAGTTTTTATTGTTACCTCAATTATGATAAGAATACTGATTTTGTTATTGATTTGGATGATGTATGGAAATGGTTAGGATTTGCCCAAAAGATAAATGTAAGATTATTAATAGAATCTGTGTTTAAACACAATGTCGATTATAAAATTGTCACTTCATCGAGTTCTGATAGTGATGAAGAACAATCCACCAATCAAGACAAACCCAAAAAACACGGCGGTCACAACAAGCAAACCATCAAACTCACAATCCGATGCTTCAAACTTCTCTGCCTTAAAGCACAGACAAAGAAAGCCGGTGAAATCCATGACTATTATTTGCGTTTGGAAGAAACATTGCATCAAATCCTTGACACTGAGACCAGCGAACTCCGCGCCCAGCTCGAACAAAAGAACGCACAACTCAACCAAGCCACCATCACCCTCAACCAAGCCACAATCACCCTGACCCAAGAAAAGAAACGCGCGGTCGAGAAGACGCTTATCACTCAGTTTCCTTTGAATACTCAAACCATTTATTTCGGCACCATCGACAACACCAACGCCGACAACGAAAAACTCATCAAATTCGGACAGACCAACGACCTCGCCACTCGTGTCGCCGACCATCACAAGAAATACGATAATTTCATCCTCGCCGCAGCATTCAGAGTGGCAAATAGAACCGAAATCGAGAACCACATTAAAGCACACCCGAAAATCAAACGCCAACTTCGCACGATTGAAGTCGCCTGTAAAAACAAGACCGAAATCATGGCATATGACAACACCAATTTCACAATTGCCCGCTTGACAAAACATATTGAGGATATTATTCACTCGAGAATGTATAATGTGGAAAATTTCAACAAACTGCTTCAACGCAATGAAGAATTGGAAGCCGAAAATGCGAAACTTGCTAACGACCTCGAATCGAAAAAAAAGACTATCCACGACCTCACTCTAGCAAACAACGAACTCAACGAGAAGAACGCGCAACAATCCCAAGCACTTCAAGTCATCGCAAGCGAAAATGAATCTCCCTTTACCCAGCACATTCTTCTCCCCGAAAATGAAATGACGAAAAAGTTCGACGAGTTCGTCGCGACATGCTGTATCGTGCGTCCCGATGTCGAAGAAGAATCCGTAAATCTTGAAGGACGATTCCGTCTTTGGTCGCATACGAAACCAGCGAAAGAAACCTTCCACGCGTTGAAGCATTATTTAGACGTAAAATTCAAACCCAAGCGTATCGAACGTATTCACGGCTATCAGGGTATCAAGTTGAAGACGGTGGAATACAAGAAGGTCATCGCAACTGAAGCCGAAAATCCAGCACAGTTTAGTGTTGAAACTTTTATTTTCGAGTGCTGTAAGTTCTCAGATACAGGCAAAATTCTGAATAATGTATTATTGAAGGAATATCAAAAATGGAAACTCTCTGTCGGACAGACACCAACCGAAACTGACATGAATCACCTGAAGACCTACCTAAATGTGTGCCCGAATGCTCTAAAAGCGACGGTGTGGAGTGAAAATTGCGGCAATGAAGGGTATTACGGTCTCGCTCTGAAAGAGAATTATTACACGATGACACAAGCAGTTATTCAAGGACAGTCCAATCCGGTGATTAGTGTTCAAATATCAACCACCGGTAAGAAAGTAGAGAAACGCCTTGTCAATTCAAACCAAGTCTTGAAGACATGGGATACAATCGCCAAAGCAGCTGCTGCCGAAGGCTTCTCCGCCGCCAAAATGAGTCGAAGTGTCAAAGACAAAACAGTCTTCAAAGATTATTATTACTGTGTCGCGCAGTCCGTCTAAACAACGCACCTGTAATCTCAGTAATAATAATCACACATTATAAAATAATTGCGATTGGTTTGGATGGAATCGTTATGTTATGCTGATTACTGTGTAGAAACTGCTGCTTTTGCGTTTTAGACAAAGAAACGTAATAGTAATAGTAATCTACAATATAAAATTGAACTATATTATACTACTGTTGAACTAGTATTATTGAAAGATATGGAACTGAGTAAATTATCAAAGACCGCACTTTTGACAAGATGTCAAGAATTAGGGATCGCCAGTTGTAAATCCAAGAATAAAAACGAATTGATTGAACTGGTTGCTACACATCTCGAAAACGCCGACCACGACCACGATCAGGACCACGACGACGAATTAACGAGTATTACCAAATGTGATATATTTACACCGGACGACATATCCACGATTATGTCAACAAGGTTGTCACATCGTGGTAAATTATTGGAACCTTGTGTTGGGACCGGAAATTTATTAAAACATATAAACGTTGAAAATTATGAGAGAATTGATGTCTATGAAATAAAAGCACAATATATCACCCAAATTAGTGATCATGTAAAATTAAATAAGTTCAATTGTGATTTCTTGAAAAAAAAAATAGACGAAAAATACGAGAATATCATACTTAATCCACCATACATAAAAATCCAAGAGTTACCTGTTCAATATAGAGAATTTATAACTTCTAATTTCGAGTTGTTGAATAAGGGCTCAATCGATATTTATTATGCGTTTATAATTAGATGTTTATCATTATTGGCTGACGATGGTGTTATGGTTAGCATTACACCCAACTCATATTTATACACCAAGACAGCTTATGAATTAAGAAAATATCTGTTCGATAACAGATTGATCAAAGAAATTATAGATTTCAAAGAAAAAAAGGTATTCACTAACGCATCTGTATATTGTTGTATAACTGTTTTCGACAAGACCCAAAAAACAAATCTAATCTATAATGGTAATATTATTCCATATGAAAGTATTATAACGAATTACTCTTTGTTCAATTTAAATTCATCAGAGAATACGCTGAAAAATATTTGTAAGATCAGAAATGGAATAGCAACGTTAAGAGATAAAGTATTCATCAAAAAAGACAGGTTATATGATGAACCATGTTGGAAACAGATCACAAACGGACCGAATGTAAATTATATAATATATCCATATAGAGACGATAAAATAATTCCCGAAGTTGAATTTCAAACAGAAAATCCACTTACATATCAATATTTATTAGAAAACAAAGAAGAATTATCGAAACGAGATAAAGGCAATAAAAGTTATCCGGCATGGTATGCTTATGGTAGAAGTCAGTCAATACGATATTCAAGTAAGAAGTGTGTTTATATACCATGCTTTCTTGAACCAAGCACAATACCCGCAAATTTATTCGAGTATGAAAATATGTTACACAGTAGTTGTTTATGCTTAGAACCGAATGACGAAAATGATATAGACTTGATAAAAAATATAATAATTTCAAATATTGATTATATTAAAAATAATAGTTCAAAACGTTCTGCTGGGTGGATAAATCTTTCAAGCAGCGTGTTAAATGACTTGCCGATACTACTATCATAACAAGTGTTCTAATATAACAGATAACTTGCGGAAAGGGGTATTCGCATCAAACCCTACAATAGTTGGTTCTTTGTCATATTGGTCATTTATATTGTTCTCATGTTCAACTACCATAATATAATTAATTAGGTCATACGTAATATGTTTTGTCATCAGTGTGTTATATATTTTTATATCATCGAACGTTATCGTCTCGAACGTTTTGATTTTTTTATGGGTGTCAAGCATAGGTGTTTTGTTCATAAAGATATTTATCGGAATTATATGTAGATTTTCATCTGCCCACCTGAGATGCTGTAATTCGCCAGTTAAATTTTCCCAGGAATTGTTTTTATTTTTCTTGTAACTCGATGATATTATTTTTACGGGAAACACAATATATGGGATATTATTTTTCAATACAACAATATCACATCTTTTTGATCCAGATGAATTTGTTGCTGCCACTTGATGTTCTAACTCAACACGATATTCCGGTTTATCATGAATCAATTCTAATATCTTGTTTTGTATAAATCCATGAAAATGGTTAACCTTTGCAGAACTTCTTGCTCCATGTTTCATGTATAACTTAGTTGTTTCGATGATCACATTCTTCCATTCTTCAATCTCATCGGCATCGACGGCAACATCAACGGCAACATCAACGGCAGCATCGACGGCAACATCGACGGGAGGAGAAATGGTGTTTTTGTTGGACCTGTTGGTATTTGGTTTCACTTTCAGGATGCGTTTAACAGTTACGGGTTCAGAAGTAGTGGCCATTTGGTAAAAATATAGAACTTATAATAAATATCTGAATGGACTTCAATTTTTTATTATAAGTATTACACTAATTCTTTCATGTATTTATTCATTCTTTGCGTCTGTATCCGCCGCCCCTGACGATGACAAACGCGACAGTCCGTGGTCATTCTTCTTGTCCATGACAACATCATCACTCTCGAAAAGCTCCTTACGCATCTCTTCCACAGTCATCGAAAGAGACGACGTTTCATCGTTGTCATTCCAAATACCGCCACCCACACTTGCGCTTGCGTCTTCACCCATCATGTTCTTCGGCTTCGCGTCCACCAACGTCTCGCCGTCATTCGCCAACATCTGCGTAAGCTTATTGCCGCTTTCCTTCGCCAACTTGATATTCTCCTGAATCGCCTTCGCCTTTGTCTCTTTGACACGCTTATCAAACTCTGTCTTCGCCTGCTCCTCGTTCTTCTTCTTCTCAGCCATCAACTGGTTCAAGGTCTCCTCCATGTATTCAACGCGACCGGTCTTATACGCATCAGGGTGAAACGGCACCCACATACCAACAGGACCAACAAACACATCATGGTTTGGATCCACCTCACGCAACATCTGACACCGCAACTCTGCCTCTTTCTGTGTGCTAAATACACCGCGGACCTTCAATCCACGCACGGATGTTTGAAAATTATGCTTTTCGTTGAACTCGTTATCAAGGTCATCCTCGTGCTTATCCAAGAATGTCTTGTATTCATCATAAATGTTCGTTTTTTGAAGAATCTCCTTCTCTTCTTTAGCAAATTCTTGAAAATCAGCCGACATCTTGTCAAAACTGACATGATACTTAAATGAGACAAAATTCAGGAACTGAATAAACTTCTCCATCGACTTTTGGTAGTCCCAATAATGAAGAAACTTCTCAAAAAAGAAATGATCCTTCTGTTTCAAAATGTGCTCCGGTGAAACAAAAGAAAGACATGCGAATTTTTGTCCAGCAATCGGCTTATCCTCTTCAAGAAGATCGATGTATTTAGGATTTACATCACCAGTTTTAGTATGCCTGAGTTCTACGCCAGATGGGGGGTGTGAATGCGATGACATTTTCCGACAGCAATGAATTATAATATAGTATGACATAGTTGTTTAAGTGATTTAACGCATTATATTAATCATTTATGTAATTTCATCGCCATCGTGAATATTAATTTCTTATCAGTATTTATAATAAATCATCCAAATGTCCGGTGTTTTTGATTTAGGCGAACTCGTCAAGAGAACCATTAAGTATTTGGTCGAAGGTGTCATGGTTGCCATCGCCGCCTACGCCATCCCTAAACGCAGCCTTTCTTTTGATGAGGTCGCGTTGATCGCTCTTACCGCTGCTGCTACATTCAGCATTCTGGATACCTATGTCCCCAGCCTTGCTGTTTCTGCGAGAACCGGTGCTGGCTTCGGTATCGGTGCCAACCTCGTCGGCTTCCCCACCCCTCTTCGCGTATAAATAACCCCAAAAGAAAATAATGTGTAATGCTCACTACTACACACGATATAATATATGCTTCAACTAATATATATTATAAGAATGTTTGTAATACCCGAATGGAATGAAATTCGGAAATGGGTAGGCATGCCTCCGCCTAAAAAAGAAAGTGGTGCTGTAACAGAATTACGCGAAAGATTTAGTAACTATCATTACAAGATCGTAGAACGTGATCCCGACAATTTTCGTATCTTTGTCGCATTATTGATTACCTATATTATTGTTCTTCTCGTTCAGCCTACGCGTTACTACTGGTGGTATCCGTCATTCAATCTCTCGATACCTGGAATCGGAAAGGCATTTCCTGAAAGCAGCGGAGAGGTGAATATAGTTCTCACCGAATACATTATGAAGCGTATGCCGAGTGATGTCGCATTTTTTCGTATGACCGACATGAATCCAGCATCCGCATTTACAAGTGTAATTAAATCCGATGAAATGACGATGGAAGAAATGGACAAGATTATGACAGGTCCTCGTGTGATGTTTGTCACTAAAATGTTGAAATGGAAATATAATCGTGCTCGCCCCGCACAAATTGCGCCGGAACTCATCAACGAAAAAAACGGCACACTTCTTCATTCCGACTCCGCAGGGACGCCAGCCTATCCATCAGGTCACGCAGTTCAGGCTTATTATTTAGCGAAAATACTCGCTCGACGATTTCCTGCGAAAACACAGGCAGTCATGGAAATTGCGACGAAATGCGCGAATATTCGGATTATGGCGGGTCATCATTATCCGAGTGATCGTGATTTCGGGTGGTGGGTGGTTGATAGGTATTTAACGGATGATTGATTACTAACGTTGTGGCGGCGGCCTCTTTTTCACTAAGTCGGTCATCATTTTTTCATAATTTACATCTTGTTTTTCGATGTCGCTATATCCTGGACGCTGAATCACACAAATCGGTGTAATCAAATACCATCGGTGTTCGCGTTGAAGACGTTTCCAATACATATCACACGCAAATGTCGGTGTATTCGCCGGATTTGCGCTAAGACCCGCCAACGCTTCTTCGAAATTCTGAATCAACGTATCATAATATCTACTACACACAAGATAAGCTGTCGCAACTTGACAATTCGCAACCCGAAAACAATCAGGGGCTTCTATTTTGAATGGTGGGAAATTATTACCCGATAGTAAAAGAACATCCCATGCGTCATGAAACCGTGAAAGAAATGAATTCACCTGATGAACAAGTATTTCGGGATGAATAAAATACGCGTCATCTTCAAAAATGAGAACATGATCCCATCCGTTATTTTTTGCGATGCGCAAACATTCGAGATGACTTTTGGAACAACCGATTGCGCCATGTTCATGATGGATAGCAGAGAAACGTGCAACCGGATAGAATGAATAGTCTGCTGGGTCCCGTGAATGAAGTTCTTCTATATGTTTCTCGAATATCATACGACGGTCTGTGCGAATATCTAGATTGATAAAAATCGCATTTTTAATATCGGAAAAACGACGCAACATAATGGAATGGAATGTAATGGAATGGAATGTAATGGAATCGAATGATACATAGTTATTATGTATTTTATTTATTTGACTTTTATGAAAATAACTGGGTTATAACTTAAAGTTTCGTCGTATATATTCTTTATAATACTACGAAATGATTACGATCAACATCATGGGCGGATTGGGTAATCAGCTATTTCAAATTTTTACCGCAATTGCCACCGCCCTTCGAAATCGCGACACATTCTTTTTTTTGAAATATGACGATCTGGGCGGACATCCTGGACATCCTCGACATACATACTGGGATAGTTTATTTAAAAAGTTGTCTAATTATTTAAAACCTTTGAACGAAACTTCATTAAAAGAAACAGAATCATTACCATCATGGAATGAAAGAGGTTTTACATTTAGCCCGGTTCCGACAGATACAAATAATAAAACACTTCGATTAACCGGCTATTTCCAGAATGAGAAATATTTCAAAGATAAATACACCGAAATATGCGAACTGATTGGATTATCTGACCAAAAGAAAATGATAAAACAATTATACGCAAATGATGAATGGAGCCGCGATTATATTGGTAGTCCTAGTAAAAGTCGTACATTAGTGAGTATTCATTTTCGTATCGGCGATAGTGTCCAGAATTTACATATTCACCCAGTAATGACGATAGATTACTATTATCGATCGATTTCGTATATCGTTGAACATCATACTGATACGATGATAGCGAACACTAGTGATTTTACATTTCTAGTATTCTATGAACCTTGTGATAAAGTAATCGTTGAAAAAAATATTGCGGCATTACAACAACGTTGCGACGAAACATTCGGTGGAGGTGGTAAAATAAAATTTGTTTTTGTCGTAGATACAATTCCCGATTGGCAACAAATACTACTTATGAGTGTATGCGACCATAATATTATGCCAAATAGTACATTTAGCTGGTGGGGTGCGTATTTTAATGATAATCCGAATAAAATCGTTTGTTACCCAAGTATTTGGTTTGGTCCGGGATTATTTCATTATGATACAAGTGACTTATGCTTAAAAACATGGCATAAGATTACTGCTTGATGATATAATTTCAATATAAATCAAATCCATTATTTGAATTATAACATGATAACAATAACCATCATGGGTGGGTTGGGTAACCAACTTTTCCAAGTGTTTAACACGATTGCCGCCGCACTACGTAACCGCGATACATTTTTTTTTATGAATTATGAAGTTTTGCCGGGAAATCCTGGTCATCCAAGATATACACATTGGATCACCTTATTACGAGGGTTGCGTAAGTATCTTACGCCGAGCAACGGTGTTACAGATAAGATGTTTCAGTCTTTACCTCGATGGGAAGAGATTGGATTTCATTATAAACCGGTTCCGACTGACACTGTGAAATATCCTAAGCCCCTTCGTCTTCATGGATATTTTCAAAGTGAAAAATATTTCAAAGATAAATACGCTGAAATATGTGATATGATACGGCTCCATGATCAACAGACATGGATCAAAAATATCTACGGCAGTGAAGAATGGAGTGAGGATTACCCAGGAAGTTTAGCGAAAAAACGTATTCTTGTAAGCACGCATTTTAGAATTGGTGATTCTGTTCAGAATTTACATATTCATCCGGTGACGTCGCTTGATTATTATTATAACGCGATATCGCATATTGTAACGGCAACCACGTCCACGTCCACGTCCACGTCCACGTCCACGACCCCCGAATGTTATTCTTTTTTGATATTTTATGAACCATGTGATAAAGCAATCGTTGAGAGAAATGTCGCATTATTGAAACAAAGATTCGCTGATGATAAAACCGGAGTAACTTATGGCAGAGATATTCGATTTCATATGGTGAGAGATACGATCGCAGATTGGCAACAAATGCTACTTATGAGTGTTTGTGATCATAATATTATCCCAAATAGCACATTCAGTTGGTGGGGTGCGTATTTCAACGCCAATCCAGCGAAAATTGTTTGCTATCCGAATATTTGGTTTGGTCCAGGAGTGTCACATGATACGCGAGATCTTTGGCCTGAATCATGGGTCAAGTTGGAAGCAAGTGCGACTACAACATTTTGAAGGTTTGTGTGGCGGATGTATATTATATATTCATGTATATTATACATTATTATATCTGTCAAACGATTTATTATGACCGCGCGTCAATATCCGTTTGTATTATCAAATGAAAGCCTCGAATGGTTAAATTCGCGTCAAGAAGTCACCGAGGCAAAAGCGCGCATTCAGGCAAAGACATCAATTATGAATAACAGCATATCTGAATATTTCTCTGTTCCTTTGACAGCCGAAATCCGTTCAGAATTATTTGAAGTGATGGGTCTTCGATTATCTAGTGACATCGCAACCATTCCTATGAGGTGGATCGCGGGGGATACACCGGCACACGAGGATCGTGGTGCTTCCTCTTTTTCGAATACCTATTTAGTATATTTGACAAATAGTCCTGGTAGTTTTATCGTAGATGGTGTTTCTTATCCGATTCAACGTGGGTATGGTTATGTTTTTTCGGAGGGGCTTTCGCATGAAACGGTCGGCACCACCTCTGACGCCGGCGGCGCGACCACCCCGCGCCTATTATTGGGTCCGATGAGTGAGACCGGTTTTGCGGTAGGTGGTCCTCAAATATCTCGGCCTGGTGGAACAACCGTATATATCCGCCAGGTGGCGGTAGGCCAACATGTAGAATACAGTATAGACCAAGAAAATTGGTTCGAAATTTATTGGTATTCTTATATACATAATTCTAACACAGCTGCTGGTGTATTAACCATCGAATTCATTACAGATATAACAATCGACGCAACCGTTGGTTCCGGCAACGGCTATTTTATATGTAATTCAGATAATATCCAAATCGGTTCTCGCCTCCTGAAATCAGATGGAACACGTCCGGTGATTACAATCGACGGGGTAACGAATTACGCCGGGTTTGTTCAAAACGGAACGGGCAACGGTGGAGGGACAAACGGATACAATAATATTTATGTGGTGAATCTCGAAATCCGCGCCACGGGTGGGGCTCATCTCGTAAATGGCGGTGGATGGGTTGGTCAGGGACATTTCGGAAATAATACGACTGAATCCAGTAATGTTATCATGAACTGTCATTCGAATGGCCCGATAAGTAACAATAGTGGTGGTATCATCGGACATTATTGTGGGCCTGTAAGGTGCGTAGCATGCTCTTCCGTGGGCGCAATCGACCAACATGCCGGCGGTATCGTCGGAAGCCATTCTCCGGTGTCGGCTAGCGCACTTCGATGTGAATCCTGTTGGACAACCGGCGCAATCGGGCATTTTGCCGGCGGTATAACTGGCGAGTCAAGTGGAACCTCTGTTGTTATCTATTGTTACTCAACCGGTGTGATTAATGAGAATGCCGGTGGAATATCAGGCCATCTAACCGGAGGAAATGGCGGTGGTGCCTATGACGTGAGTAACTGTTATAGCACAGGCACAATTAACGACCTCGGTGGCGGTATTATCGGAAGTGATTCAGGTGCAGTGACTATCGCCAACTGCTATTCTCTCGGCGCGATTTTAGCAACTGGTGGCGGTATTCTCGGTAGAGTCCCAGGTTCGAATTCCACAAACAAAAGCATCACGAATTGTTATACGACGGGGACAACCGCCCACGCACATAGTTACATCGTTGCGAATTATACGAACGTAAATACCAACCTCACCGTGAATTCTGGCACAATCACGCTCGGGAACAATTACTCAGAGGCGGCCAACGCGAGTTCCGGATGGAGTAATACCCGCGCGAATAATGTGCTTATAGGTGCGCCGGCATCATCGACTGCGCCTGTCGGTGCGAAATGGGTTTATACCGGCAGTAACACACCATATGAGCTTTACATGATGGGGCATACACCTTATACGCGGACGGTTGTCAGCGGTGATCCGACATCCCCCGCGATTGTGCGTTTGTTTGCCGCTTCCGCATCAGCAGGAACCTCGACTGCGGCGGCTTTGATCACCACCGGTCGTTCGTATTCGATATTACAAATCTCCAAGAGCGGCGGTGGCGGTGGGATAGGCGTGTATCCAACAATCACGATGAATGCCACGACTGGCGCAGTTACGACAACACGAGATACGGCGACGGGTATATATACAATAACCCTTCGCAATAACGGTAGTTATCATATTACCGTATATGAATTGACGGTGTCAGAAGCTGAGGAACGACCGTATAATCCGTGCCGTTTTTTCGGATTATTCACGAATAACGCACAAGTTTTTTATAAATCACATAGCCTCGCGACTGGCGGGGTAGGGTCGGTGCGCAATTATCGGAAGAAAGCGAGGCGGACATAGGCAGTCCGGGTGTCGGGTCTCGGGTGTATGACTTGTAAATAAATAATTATCTATGAATATATTATCGGAATGCCGAACAAAAAGAATAAATCCAAACAGCGACGTTCTGTGAGACGGAGGAGAAATGTGAAATCACGGAAGGTTATGA
>Ga0078894_10003566_pt1 | contig 11832 bp, 11 predicted proteins | sample LauGreSu1BDMLBSD_2_FD_67506 | JGI IMG/M metagenome (GOLD analysis project Ga0078894, IMG submission 67506) | Freshwater lake microbial communities from Lake Michigan, USA - Su13.BD.MLB.SD (version 4) (version 4) | ecosystem: Environmental > Aquatic > Freshwater > Lake | place: Lake Michigan... | reverse complement strand
GTTTTTGCCGGGCGCGAGGGATGACCAGGCTGTCGTCGATGCCGCGCACGCGTTGCGCCAGCCACTCGCCCGTCCGCTCCCCAAGGCGGCTGGCCAACCCCGCCTCGGTCCAGCGTTGCGCATCGGCCACCCGAAGGAGCCCCATGCGCTCCAGCTTCTCGGCCAGCTTGGGCCCCACCATCGGCAGATCCGCCAGCCGAAAATGCGACAGGAAGTCGGCTTCCTCGCCCGGCGGCACGCAGTGCACGCCATCGGCCCCCGTGCCGGGTTTGGGCTTGGCCACCTCGACCGCCATCTTGGCGACCAGCCGCGAGGTCCCGCCGCCGATCGACACGTGGAGGCCCGTTGCCTCGAACACCGCCCGCCGGATGCGATGGGCCGTCTCCTGCAGCGGCTCGTGCCCATAGAGCGCCTCGGTTCCTCCAAGGTCGCAGTACCACTCGTCGATGCTGGAGCATTGCACGACGGGCGCGAAGCGGGCCAGCACCGCCTGAATGTCTTTGCTGCGTGCGCTGCACGCGCCGCGCGGCACGGGTACGCACATCGCGTCGGGACAGAGCGTGAGCGCCCGGGCAATGGGCATCGCCGACCGGACCCCGAACGCCCGGCACTCGTACGACGCACTGCATACCACGCCGCGCGATCCCGGGCGGCCGCCCACGATCAGCAAGGGCGCCCGGCCCGCGCCCTCGGGATCGACCTGCCGGGCCACGGCCACGAAGAACGCGTCGGCATCGACGAGCAGGACCCGGCGCGGTGGCGGAGACATGCGAGTACGATACACCATCGGCATCCGACTTTCCGAACCGCCCATGACCCCAGCCATCCTGCTCGCTCGCCAGGCGGGTATTCAACACGACGTCCTCAGCTATGTGCACGATCCCAAGGCCGAGTCGTACGGGCTTGAGGCGGCGGAGGCGCTACACCTCGACCCCGACACGGTGTTCAAAACGCTCGTGGTGGAGGTCGAGGGGCTGGGACTCGCCTGCGCCGTGGTACCGGTCAGTGCGATGCTCGATCTCAAGGCCATGGCCGATGCCGTCCATGGGCGCCGGGCGAAGATGGCGGACGTGAGCGCCGCCGAGCGCGCCACGGGCTACATCGTGGGGGGGATCAGCCCGCTCGCGCAGAAGAAGCCACTGCCGCTCGTGCTCGACGACACCGCCATTCTCTACGAACGCATTCACGTGAGCGCCGGCCGACGTGGCGTCGAGATGGCCCTCGCCGCAGACGACCTGCTGCGGCTCACGAGCGGCCTGCTGGCCCCGATTGCCCGCACGGCCTAAACCGCGCGCGGGCCCTGTGGCACGGTGTCCAGCTCCCGGTTCGACGCCCGGCCACGGGCCGCCACCGGCCAGCGCGTTTCCACCGCGTGGCCACGCACGCCGATGATCTCGTCGAAGAGGTGCACCACGATGCACACGTGATTGGGCACGATGCGCACCTGATCACCGAGACGCGGCCGCCACGCGCTGCGGGAGAGATCGAGAATGCCGTGCTCTTCCGACATGCGCGACACGATCACCTCGGGATGGTCGAGCAGGGCGCCGTAGCCGTCGCCCTCCGCGCGCAAGGGTTCGCGCCCCAGGGCCTTCGTGCCGGCGTCCACTACCGCCTGGCCCTTCACGCTTACGCTCACGACGGTGGCAAGCACCGTGAGGGCACAGTCCTCCCAGTCGCAGGCGCCGATCTGCGCGGTGGTCCGGTCATTGTACACGTAGGTGCCAGGGCGCACTTCGTTGACCCCAGCTACCTCGTGCATGCGCCATGCGGCCGGTGTCGAGCCACCGCTCACGATCGCTGGGGGGAGCCCGGCATCACGTAACGCGTCGACGTACTGGGCGATGTCGCGGCCGAGCTGCGCCAGCGCGGCATCCTGCTCGCTCACCTTCGCGCGGATGTGCCCGGGGTAGAACTGCAGCCCCGCGAAGCGCAGCGACGACGCGCGATCGATCTGTCGCGCGATGGCCACCGCCTTCTCTGGCGACGTGACGCCCACCCGATGCATCCCCAGATCGGCCTCGACCATCACGTCGATGGTGCGATGCCCCAGCCTCGCCGCCACCGAAAGTGCATCGAGGGCATGAGCGTCGTCGGCGGCCACCGCCACCCGCACCCCGGCGGGAAGCATCGCCAGCCGCTCGAGACGCGCCGCCCCCACCGGCGGATAGGCCACGAGAATGTCGGTGCACACTTCCGACATCACTTCGGCCTCCCGCAGCGTGGCGCAGGTAAGGCCCACGGCGCCCAGCCGCAGCTGCTCCGCGGCGATACGCGGTGACTTGTGCGTCTTCACGTGCGGACGAAGTCGCAGGCCGTGCAGGGTGGCATATGCCGCCATGCGGTCCAAATTGTGGGCAAGCCGGTCAAGGTCCACGACCGGAACCGGTGTCTCGAGCTGTTCGAGATACATCGCCACTGCCCTACCTCCACCAACCACGTGATGTCGCACCAGGAACCCACTGACGACCGAATCGCGCGTCACTGGACGCCCGTCGTCCTTCCAGACCTTCCGCCGCCTGCGGGAGCCTACTCTCCCGGCGTGCGCACCGCAAATAATTCGCAGCTCCTTTTCGTTTCTGGGCAAACGCCGCGCGACCCGTCGACCGGACAGATCGTGGGCGCGAGCTTCGAAGAGCAGACCCGCATCACGCTAGCGAATCTGGAACGCATCCTCCGCTCGGGAGGAGCGTCCCTGCACGACGTGGTGAGTGTGACCGTCTACCTTGCCGACGAGAACGACTGGGGTGCGTTCGATGCGATCTATCGCACCGTGTTTCAGCCGCCGTATCCCACGCGTGCGGTGGTGGGGGCGCAGCTGCGTGGCATCCTGGTGGAGATCTCCGCGATCGCGGCCCTCGCGGCCGAGCGCTGAACCACAACGCCTCCTCCTTCGCTCACTTCGCGTGTCTTCGATCTTTTCTGACCAGCCACCGCGCTGGGCCCTGGGTGTGGGTGGGCGTCGGGCCGGTGCGGGCGCCGCGCTCGTGCCGGGCCTGCCGGCGAATTGTTGCGCCCGTAGAGCCGCCAGCGCGCACATCTGCGTGCGTACGGGGCGATCGTGATCGTCCTCTTCGCACACGACCGTGCGTTTCGGACCGCAGTCGATCGCGCCTTACGCGCCGGTGGGGCGCAGGTGCGCGGGGCAAGTCGGCAGGCCGAGCTGGCAAAGGCGCTGGCCGGCGCGACGCCGTGCGTGCTCGTGGTGGGGCCATCACCCGAAGACCGTTCGGTCGCCCAGGCGGTCCTCCAGGCGGTCCGTAAGGTGGTCCTGCCGGCGGTGGGTGCCGGCTGGCCGGCCAGTCCCGTGCCCGCCATCACGCTGGTCGAGACGACGCCCGAGGACACGGTCGATGCCATCGTGCGCCGGGCATTGCCGATGGCCGACGGCCCGTTGGGCCGGTGATTGCGGGCGCTGGGGCGCCCTCAGCCTACGTCGAGCGCGTAGCCTTCGCCGCGTACCGTGCGGATGTCGACGGTGCTTCCTGATTCACGGAGGCGCTTGCGGAGCTGGGCCACGTGCACGTCGACCACATTGGAGCCCGGGTCGAACCGCAGGTGCCACACATGCTCCAGCAGCAGCGGGCGGGTGACGGTTTCCCCCGCACGCATGGCCAGGAACTCGAGCAGGGCATACTGCCGCGCGGTGAGCGTCACCAGCTTGCCATGGCAGTGCACCTCGTGGTGCACGCGATGCAGCGTGAGATCGCCCACGTGCACCTTCTCCATAGAGCGCGCGCCGCCGCGGCGGATGGCCGCACGCACCCGCGCGGCCAGCACCTCGTTGGCAAACGGCTTCTGGAGATAATCGTCAGCGCCGGCATCGAGGGCCCGCACCACGTCGGCCGTGCTGCCGTAGGCCGTCGCGATGACGATGGGCGTCGTCAAGCCTTCGCGCCGCAGGTCCTGCAGGACGGCGAGCCCATTGCGATCGGGCAGCTCAAGATCCAGCACGATGGCGTCGTACGGGCGCCCCAAGGCGAGCTTGTGGCCGTCTTCCGCGACAGGCGCCACATCGACGGCATAGCCGTCATTCATAAGCACCTGCCGCATCAGATCGGCCACCAGCCGATCATCTTCGATGACGAGGATGCGCATGAAAGAAGCGGGAGAGGAAAGAAGCCGCGCCGGAACATTCGGGTTGGGCAAGAACAGTGCCCGGCACCGTCCGCCCGGTGCGCCATTGCCATTGTAATGCGAAAGAGAAAGCTGTGGCCTACTCTGAACAGACTTTCATGAAGTGCAACAAACAGGCCGCTTTGTCACGACGCGTCGCCTTTCAGGCGACGCAGGGCCCGCCGGTCCCGCTTGCCAGGCTTGCCGTCACCGTACGAGAACGCGGTCGGCATGTGCCGCAGTTGCTCGGTCACAAGGTCACGCTTGCGGCGCCCTTCCGTCGTTTCCTCGTACAGCTGCCGAGCGATCTCGGCCGACCCCCGACGCTCGGCGACGTCGCGGACGACGACCACCCACTCCAGCGGGCCTTGCCGAAGGCTGATCGTGTCATCGGCCTGCACGAGACGCGCGCGCTTGGCCCGATCACCATTTACATCCACCTTGCCGCCGTCGATCGCCTCTGCGGCCAGCGCACGAGTCTTGTAGAACCGCGCGGCCCAGAGCCACTTGTCCAGTCGAACCTTCCCCGGCGGACTCGGCGTTTCCTCATCGACCTCGGCAGGTGCATTGCCGCGGCCGCGCGCCATCATGGTTCGTCCTCACCGAACAGCGCATCATCGTCGTCGATCTCGTCGCCCAATTCCTCGTCGAGCGCCGCCGCATCGTCCAGAGCATTGCTCGGCGGCCCGCCCCCCTCCGGCGACCGGTGTTGGGTCGAGGCCTCAGCCTGCTGCACTTCGCGGATACGCGTGGCGGCGCCGGCGTAGACGGCGCGTACGGGCGCCTGACCGGCATGCTGCTGTGCGCGCTGCTCGAGCAATGGGATCAACGCAACGAGCGCGGCAAGTTCAGCCGACGGGTCCTCGTTCGGCGCGATGGCTTCGAGGATGTGTGCCACATCGTCGCATGCGCTGGCCATGCGCTGTGACATGGCGGCGTCGGGACCGGGGAGCTTAGTGCCCTGGCGGAGGGCGGACACGCGATCCCGCAGCGACGTGGCGTCGCCGCGGAAGCGGTGCATGAGATAGTCACGGGCGGTTTCCGGCATGCCGGAAATCTAGCCGACCGCAGGCCGTACGCTCTGCGGTCCATCGCGACCGGGCACCGTCGGGGGCCGGTCGACTCAGGGCTCCGGGCGCGCCATGACCGCGTTGAAATACGCCGGATCGCCGGTCACATCACACTCCACATAGGGGGCAAGCCATGGCGGGATCGTGACCTGGTCGCTCACCGCGCCGAGTTCGACCTCGGCCAGCACCAGATCGCGGTCGAGGAATACGTCGATCTCCCAGATGTGCGACCCGTGTGGTACCGCATGACGATCCTTGCGGATGCGCGCATCGCGCGTGAGTGGCCACATGGCGTCGAACAGTGCGGTGGGGGTGGCTTCCTCCACTTCGATACGCGCCTCGGCCGGGCCAAGCTTCACCGTACGCCAGCAACTCACGCTACCGTCCGGCGCATACCGACGGCGCAGCCGCTCCCGCAGCGCTTGACCCGGAATCCACCCCTGCTCGATGCGGACCGGCGGAACGGCGCGCGCGACCGGCGGGCAGCCCCGCAGCAGATACTTGCGCTCGATCTCCATGGGGAGGCCCTTCAATGAGACCGGGCTTCCTTCCGCGCGGAGCGCCTGTGCCGCGGCCTCGAGCGTGCGTAGCACGTCATCAAGTCGGTCACACCAGTCGTGCCGAAACGCCATATAGTGTCCGAGCACGATATCGCGGAGGGCGGCCTCGAGGGCCGGCAGCTTGGCCTTTCGTGCGCGGCGCGCCAGCAGGTCGGTATCGCGGATGGCGCCCAGCAGGTCTTGGCCGCGGCTTGCCAGTTCGAACCACGCACCAATGGCCGGTCGCGTGCGGGCGAACGGTGCGAGCACGGCGCGCTGGCGCTTGAGGCGAATCCGCACCGCGTGCATGGCCTCCTGCGCTTGGACATCGCCGATGCGTTCAATATCGCGACGAAGCCGGGTGCCTGCGCGGTCTAGTCGCGTGGCGAGGTGGTGGGCGAAGGGAAGGGGAGTGGTCTCCATCCCCACCTGCCGCAGCATGCGATACCGGCCGAGCCGCGCGGCCAACCGGTCGGCGACGCTATCGAAGTACTGCACGAACGCCGCTTCCACGTGGGTGGTATCGGCGTCGCTCTCGGCTACGAGCTGATCGAGTAGCCGCCGGGCCTCGTGGCGTGCATCGGCAGGCAGCGACTCCTGCTCGGCTTCGAGCCAGCCGCGTTGCACGTCGGCGTCTCGCGCGGCATTGGTCGCCTGGCCGAGGTTGCGCAGCGCCCGCGAGACCTTCCGGTCGAACGTGCCGTCGAGCACGCGGTTGTTCTCCCGCGCTGTGGCACGAAGCCGTCGAAGTGCCACACGCGCCTTGTGCAGTCGTTCGGTGGCGTTGCTTCGAGCGGCGCCATCCAGCGCCGGCAGCTCCGTTGCGGCGTGATCGGCCTTCTGTTGTTGCCAGGCAGCGCGTGTCGCCGCGAGCTGATGGAGCCAGTGCAACGCCATGAGGCGCGCGCCTTCCTGTGCAGGACGGCGCAGCGCCTCCGTGAGCCATTGCTTGACGTCGTTGGCGGATAGGATCCGCGGATCAGTCATCGTGTTCGTCGTGGTCGTCGCTGGCGTCGACGAACACGTGGGCCGTGCCATCTTCGTCGTAACTCACCGAGACGACCCACGGCCGGCAGCACACCTGACAATCTTCGATGTACTGCTGGTGCGTCCCCGAACCCGGATCGAGCGTGATTTCCACCGACTCGCCGCAATAGGGACACGAAACGACACCCGACAGATCGGCGACGCCGTCGCCCATCGGGAACTCGTCTTCGAGCATGGACTCGTCGTCCAGGTCGCCGTCGAGGTCCTTCGAGAACTCCCCATCCTCATCCCAGAAGCGTTCGGTCATGACGACAATCTATCCGCAAATCAGCGAGGGAGGGTGAGGAGCGTGCGATCGCCAGTCGCCAACGCCAGCGCGCCGCGGGCCGAAGCGACCTTGGCTTCCATCGAGGCCAGCTTGGCGGCCTCGTCGAGAACCATGCGCTCACGGATATTCAGGATAAGCAGGGTGCTTTCGCCGTTCTCGAAGCGCACCTGCTCGGCGTCACGCAGCACGCGTGCATTCCGCACGCTTCCCACCTGCCGCTCGAGGAGCCGCTCGAGATTGGCGAGATCGAAGATCGACGCGCGTACATCGTACTCCACGTCACGCCGCAAACGATCCTGCTCGTACTCCTGAAACTCGAGCTTGGCGCCCGTGGCGCCGAACTTTCCTCGCTCCTTGAGGAACAGCATCGGGACGGCCACCGTGAGGCCCGCCTTGTAGTTGTCATCGAGGCGGCTGCGATTGAAGAACGGCTGGTCCGCCCCGCGCTCGCCCACGCCAGCCAGTTTGGCCTCGGCGAAGGGCAGCAGCCCCTGCGTGGCAAGAAGGCGCTCCGCCTCAGCCTGTTGAACCTTCGCGCGCACCTTGAGCAGATCGGGGTTCCGCTCCGTGGCCGTCTCGAGCAGGCGGTTGAGCTGCGTGGAGTCCAGGCCGCCGCGCCCAAGGCCGGTGAGCACGGGCGCCGCATCAGCGGGTAAGGCCGCCGGTCGACCCTCGGCATCCCAGACGTAGGCCGTGAGGTTGAGCGTGGCGATGTAGAACGCGGCCTCCGTCTCGTAGCGGGTCACCTGGCGGCGCTGCAACTCGAGCAGCGCCTCGATCGTATCGATCGGGGCACTCTCGCCGTTGGCCACGCGCTGGCGGATGGCGCGCAGGCGGAAGTCCGCCAGCCCTTCCCCCTCCACCGCGATCACGCGGCGGCGCCACGTCTCATACCACGCGCCGTAGTCTTTCGCCGCACTGAACAGCAGCTTGTTGAGGATGCCGATCCGTTCGGCATCTCCCGCATCCCGCGCCGCCCGGGCCTGACGCAGCGCCGTGCGCCGCTCGTCGGTGATGATCCGCTGTCCGAGCGGGAGGGAGATCCCTGCGGTGAACGTGCCGTCACCCGTCGTGCGCCGATCGGGATTGCTGTAGCGCCCCATGGTCCGATCGAACGCGAGGGTCACATCGGCGCCGATCGGGAGCGGAATCTTCATTTCGGCATCGAAGTACTTGAAGTACTCCGTGCCGCCGAAGCGCTTCTGATCCCAGGAGGCGACGAGTTTCGGGTCGAAGGCACCCCACGCCTGCCGCAACTCCGCCCGTGCCTGTTCCGCCACGAGCCGCGCTTGTTGCGACACCGGGTGGTTGGCCAACACGGCATCGACGAACGCGGGGAAGGTGAACGGCACGCCGGTGGTGTCGGCCGACAGGTCCTGCGCCGGGGCCGCCTGCAGCGGCGCCAGCGCAATACCCGCCGCGAGGATCACCAGGAGGTGACGACTCACTTCGTGCCTCCACCACCCTTGCCACCCTTCTCTCCCGCCACGGCATCGCCGGGGAGCGCATCGCCGGGCTTGATCGAGAGCGGGAAGCCGTTGAGCGTCCGCCAGATTTCCCAGCCCACCGTCACGTTGTCGAGCATCGCCCAGCCTTCCACGCCGGTGCCGAGGCGCAACTGGGCCGGCCACGGCTCGTCGTGCGTGGTGTCCGGCACCAGCAGCACGCGGAACCGTCCGTCGCTGCTGGGGAACTGATCGATCACCACCACCTGTGCGCCGAACGTGCCCACCGCCACCTGCGGCCAACCGGAGATCTGCAGGGCGGGCCACCCGTCGAAGAACACGCGCACGTGCCGCCCCGGCTTGAGTAACGCCACGTCCATCGGTTTCACGTACAGCTCGACCGCCTTGCGCGGTCGCGCCGGCTGCACCGTCACGATCGGCTCACCGGCCTTCACGATTTCGCCCTGACCCGCCCGTGTGGCACGCACCACGTAGCCATCCTGTGGCGCCTCAATCACGTAGAACGAGTTGCGGATGGTGAGCGATCCGACCTTGTCACGGAGCTTGGCTACCTCCGAGCGCCCTTCGCTCACTTCCGACAGCGTGGCCGCGCGATCCGACCGCGACTTGGCAATCTTCTCGCCGTATTCAGCCGGAATGCTCTGGAGATCGGTCTGTGTGATCAGCAGCATCTGCTGCTTCTCGACCAGCTTCGCGGCGGCGCTCTGCACGCGGATCTGGAAGGTTTGCAGGTCGTTTACCGATACCAACCCGAGTGTGTCGCGGAAGAGCCGCTCCCGACGGCGCAGCTGGTCGCGGGCCACCGAGTCTTCGAGGGTGGCCTGACGCACCTCGGCCTGATACTGCAGCACCTTGTTGCGCGTCTGCTGAACCTTGAAGTCCCGCTGCTGCTCGAGCTGCGTGATCTGCACGTCGAGCGCGGCCGCCTTGTTGAGCTTCTCGGCGATGGCGTTTTCCTTGGCGCTCTGCTGCTGCTGCGTGAGCGGCAGGACGTTGGGATTGAGATAGTCTTCCTTGATTTCGGAGATGCGGACAATCGAGTCGCCCTTCTTCACAAACTGCCCTTCGGCGACGAACCACGCTTCGATGCGTCCGTCGATTCTCGTCTGCAGTTGCTGCGGGCGGTCGGCTGGGCTGAGAGCGGTCACCATGCCGTTCCCCTGCACGTTCTGCTGCCAGGGGAGAAACAGAATTGCGAAGAGGACCGCGAGGATGCCAAGGAGCCACCGGGAGACGATACGTCCACTGTCGGCCCTGCCGAGTAGTACGGTCGTTTCGAGCGGCAGGTCCTTGAGTTCGCGTTCGATATTGATATCGGAGGCGGCCATGGGTCAGGCTCCGGTGGTGCCAAGAGGGTCATGCACGTATTCGTGCAGCAGGCTTCGGCAGATCGGATCCTTGCGCAGCTCCGCGAACGGTCCTTCGCGCACGATGGTGCCGTCGTGCACCACGATCACGCGGTCGAAGGCCGCGAGCAGCTGCGGATCGTGTGAGACGGCGAGGACCGTCCATGGGCGAGCACGGTCGGTGAGCAGGCGGACGATGAGTGACCGGGAGGCCGAATCGAGGTTCTGGAAGAAATCGTCCAACACCACCATGCGCGGACGACCCACGATGCCCTGTGCCACGAGGAGCTTGTTGGCGAGGTGCGCCGGCAGGTTGCGCGCGCTGTTGGTGACCTCCGTCTGAATGCCTTGTGGGAGGTGCTGAATTTCGTCCGTCAGTTGGAGGTCGTCGAGCGCCTCACGCACGTCGAGCGGCGTGATGTGTGCGCGGCCGACGCTCACGTTCTCCTCGATGGTGCCGTCGAAGAGGTCGGTCCATGACAGCATCTGTCCGATACGGGCACGCAGCGCTGGGCGATCAAGATCGCGCAGGGTGACGCCGTCGAAACGGATTGTGCCATCGTAGTCGTCGATGAGCCCGGCGAGCAGCTTGATGATCGTGCTTCGGCCGGAACCATCGATACCCATGAAGGCCACGCGTTCACCCGGTGCCACACGCAGGGACACGTTCGTTACCGATGCTCTGGGGGCTCCGGGATATCGGTAGCGGAGATCACGCGTTTCGATTGCCACGCCAAGGCCAGGGGTGTGGATCGGCGCGAGCCCCCCTCGGCTCTCGAGGGGCAGGTCCGCCACGTGACCAGCCTTGTCGACTGACGTGAGCACATCGTAGACCGTGCCAAGGCTGCTGATCAGCTTCTCCACGCCGACAAGAACCGTCACGATCACTACTTCGGCCGCCACGAACTGTCCGAGCAGCAAGCGGTTGGTCTGCACCAGCGTCGCGCCGATGATCAGCACGGCCGCGGTGATGAACGTCTTGAAGCCAATCAGCGCGATGGTCTGCTTCACGAGCACCGCAAAATGCTTTTTGCGGTACTTCAGGTAGCCGGTGATCACATCATCCATGCGCTCCACGGGCAGCGTGGAATCACCGGCGTACTTGAAGGCATGGACGGCGCGTGCGATCTCCTCCAGCCAGTGGACCGCCTTGTACTTGTACTTCGATTCGACGATCGAGGTCTTGAGCCCCTCGGGGCCTGTCCACCGGATGATCAGATACAGAATGAAGATCACCACCACCGCGAACAGCGAGAACCACGGACTGTATACGGTGAGGAGAATCAGGCCGAACAGAATGGTGAGCAGCGCCGTCGGCACGTCGACCAGCAACTTCTGCACACCCTTCTGGATGGCGACCGCTTCGAACAGGCGATTCATCTGTTCAGGGAGGTTCTGCTGCAGCGACGCTGAGTACTTCATGCGCGGCACACGGAAGGCGAATTCGAGCGCCATGCGGGCGAACACCCGTTGTTGAATGCGTTCGACCACCTTGAGGATGCCGATCTGGAGCACGCCCGCCACGATCGTGCCGAGGATCACGAACGAGATGAGCACCACGACCGGCTGCAGGAAGAGCCGTCCCTGCACCAGCTGTACAATCCCGCCCACCGCAAGCGGCAGAATGAGGCTCAGGCCACCGGCAAGCGTGGCATAGAAGAACACCGTGAGAATCTCGCGTTTTTCACGCGCCAGCAGCGCAAGGGTACGCTCGATCGGTGTACGAGGCACTTCTCCGTCGCCCGGCTTCTCCGGGCCGACCGGGCTGTGGGGCATCGCATCGCCGTGCCCTGCGGTCGAAGACCGAAGCGCCATGGGGGCGAGGGCCGGGACGGTGCCGCTGCGCGCCAGCTGCTTACAGACTGCTTCAGCCAGGTTGCCGTCAGGCGCATCGATGTCCCACGACGTTCCATCCCGCGGAATCATGACGGCGCGCACGTGCCCGTCACCGGCGGCGTACAGCACGGCCACATCCTGCTC
>Ga0078894_10003563_pt1 | contig 11837 bp, 9 predicted proteins | sample LauGreSu1BDMLBSD_2_FD_67506 | JGI IMG/M metagenome (GOLD analysis project Ga0078894, IMG submission 67506) | Freshwater lake microbial communities from Lake Michigan, USA - Su13.BD.MLB.SD (version 4) (version 4) | ecosystem: Environmental > Aquatic > Freshwater > Lake | place: Lake Michigan, USA... | reverse complement strand
AGGTCGCCAGTTCGATTCTGGCAGGTGGCTCAAGGCGGGCAAGTAGCCAAGTGGCCAACGGCAACAGACTGTAAATCTGTCCTCTTCGGAGTTCGGTGGTTCGAATCCATCCTTGCCCACACCATACTACGCAGCATTTTCGGATGTTGAGTGGTGTGTTGAGATAAATTGAAATCACGACGGTTCCGAAAGGGATCAAAAGCGGGAGTAGCTCATTTGGTAGAGCGGTAGCCTTCCAAGCTTCAGGTGGCCGGTTCGAGCCCGGTCTCCCGCTCCAGTAGAGGAAAGTCGGAAGTTGGCTCTCGGGCTATACTAGCCGTTGTAGCTCAGGGGTAGAGCACTTCCTTGGTAAGGAAGAGGTCGTGAGTTCAATTCTCATCAACGGCTCAAGGATTTGAAGAATTTAGTAAATATAAATTGTCAACACAACCTAAAAACCGATAAAAATGTCAAAAGAGACCTTTAAGCGGGACAAACCCCACGTTAACGTAGGTACCATTGGGCACATCGACCATGGTAAAACTACCCTGACTGCTGCCATCACCACAATTTTGGCTGCAAAAGGTATGGCCCAGGCCAAGAAGTATGATGAAATTGATGCTGCCCCTGAAGAGAAGGAGCGTGGTATCACCATCAACACAGCACACGTAGAGTACCAAACTGAAAACCGTCACTATGCTCACGTGGACTGCCCTGGTCACGCTGACTATGTAAAGAATATGATTACTGGTGCCGCCCAGATGGACGGTGCTATTCTTGTTGTGGCTGCTACGGATGGTCCGATGCCTCAAACTAAAGAGCACATCCTGCTTGCACGTCAGGTAGGTGTACCTAAGATTGTTGTATTCATGAACAAGGTTGACCTTGTTGATGATCTAGAATTGCTCGACCTGGTTGAAATGGAAATTCGCGACCTGTTGACATTCTACGGTTTTGATGGTGCTAACACACCTATCATCAAAGGTTCTGCAATCAAAGCCCTTGAAGGTGATGCAGCTGCTGTTAAGCAAGTTGAAGAACTGATGGCGGCTGTTGATACTTATATCCCATTACCTCCCCGTCCAGTTGATCAGGCCTTCCTAATGTCTGTAGAGGACGTTTTCTCTATCACAGGTCGTGGTACTGTTGCTACAGGACGTATTGAGCGTGGTCGTATTAAAGTTGGTGAATCAGTTGAAATCGTTGGTTTGACTCCTGATCCGCTGACTTCAACAGTAACAGGTGTTGAAATGTTCCGCAAGATCCTCGATGAAGGTGAAGCTGGAGACAACGCTGGATTGTTGCTGCGTGGTGTTGAAAAAACACAGATCCGTCGCGGTCAAGTTATCGTGAAGCCTGGATCAATCACTCCGCATACTGAATTCAAAGCTGAGGTATACGTACTGAGCAAAGAAGAAGGTGGACGTCACACTCCTTTCTTCCAGAAGTATCGTCCTCAGTTCTACTTCCGTACAACGGACGTAACTGGTGAAGTTGAATTAGCTGCTGGAACTGAAATGGTAATGCCTGGTGATAACACCAACTTTACTGTTAAGTTGATTCAGCCTATTGCGATGGAAAAAGGTCTTAAGTTCGCTATCCGTGAGGGTGGACGTACTGTAGGTGCCGGACAGGTTACCGAGATTCTGAAGTAATCGCTTATATTTGTATTCTCAAAAGTCATTGGTTGTCAGGATATTTCCGAACAGCCGGTGACTTTTGATTCTTACGGGCATAGTTCAATGGCAGAATAGCGGTCTCCAAAACCGTTGATGGGAGTTCGAGTCTCTCTGCCCGTGCAAAACAAAACGTATGAATAAGATTACCGCCTACGTGAAAGACAGTTTTCGCGAACTGACAGAGAAAGTTACCTGGCCTACCTGGATGCAATTGCAGCAATCCACTATGATTGTTTTAGCGGCAACATTGGTCGTAACATTCATTGTGTTGATTATGGATTTTGCAACAGGTAACGGATTGCGTTTTATCTACAAACAATTATTCTAATGGAAGCTGTTACAAATACAACTGCCGCTCCGCAGACAGAGACCAAGTGGTATGTGCTGCGTGTAATTAGTGGTAAAGAGAAAAAAGTCAAAGAATACTTAGACAAAGAAATCAGCCGTGGTGGGTGGAGTGAGCTTGTTAAGCAAGTATTTCTTCCAGTTGAAAAGGTTTATAAAGTGGCCGCTGGTAAAAAAGTAATGAGGGAAAGAAATTATTATCCTGGGTATGTGATGATCGAAATCTTGGACGGAAAATTGAATGATGATCTACGTGATGTAATCAAAAACACCACTAACGTTATACATTTTCTTGGAAAAGAAAATCCAATAGCACTACGTAAAGCTGAGGTCAACAAGATGCTTGGTAAAATGGATGAGATGAGTGAGGCGGGTGGCATCAGTATGATGGAGCCGTACATAGTGGGTGAAACTATCAAGATCATCGAAGGTCCATTCAACGATTTCAATGGAATTATTGAAGAAGTGAATGATGAAAAGAAGAAATTGAAAGTAACTGTTAAGATATTCGGGCGTGCTACGCCAGTAGAGCTTAGTTACATGCAAGTGGAGAAGCTGAGTTAATCCATCTCAAAATGAATCAAAGCCTCCCACTGGGAGGCTTTTTTATTGCTTGGCATTCAGCCACATAGGGTGGCTAAAAAAAATCGCTGGATTATATTGAAAATCGGGCTCAGCTGCCTAACTTTGCCGCCCCAATTAGTTCTTTCTACGAGGAATTTGGGAGTGTCTGAAAAGGCACGCTTGAACCAATAAATTGTAAGACATGGCAAAAGAAGTATCCGGCTTTGTAAAGCTGCAGTGCAAGGGTGGCCAAGCCAACCCAGCACCTCCCATTGGACCTGCACTAGGTTCGAAGGGTATTAACATCATGGAGTTCTGTAAGCAATTCAATGCTAGAACCCAGGACAAACAAGGGAAAGTACTCCCTGTTCTCATCACTGTTTACTCAGACAAGAGTTTTGATTTTGTAATCAAAACACCACCTGCTGCTGTGCAGTTGATGGAAGCTGCAAAAATCCAGAAAGGATCCAAGGAGAGTAACCGTTCAAAAGTTGGCAAGGTTACCTGGGATCAAATCAAGGTAATTGCTGAGGACAAGATGCCCGACTTAAACTGTTTCACTGTGGAGAGCGCTATGAAAATGGTAGCGGGTACAGCTCGCAGTATGGGTTTAAACGTGGATGGAAAAGCCCCCTGGGAAAATTAATTGTCAACCTAAAGAACTGAATCATGGCATTTGTAAGTAAAAAAAGAAAAGTGGCTGACACAAAGGTGGACGCCAATAAATCATACTCTCTTAAGGAGGCTTCTGCTTTAGTAAAGCAAATCACCACTTGTAAATTCGACGCCTCTGTTGACCTGCATATCCGTTTGGGTGTAGATCCTAAGAAAGCCGATCAGGCTATCCGTGGAACGGTTACACTCCCACATGGTACTGGTAAAACTAAGCGTGTTTTAGTATTATGTACCCCGGATAAGGAAGCTGCTGCAAAAGCTGCAGGTGCTGACTACGTGGGATTAGATGAGTTTGTCACAAAAATTGAAGGCGGTTGGGTGGATATTGATGTGATCATCGCAACACCTAGCGTGATGCCTAAAATTGGTAAACTTGGTAAGGTATTAGGTCCTCGTAACCTCATGCCAAACCCCAAAACAGGAACTGTTACTAATGATGTGGCTGCTGCAATCAATGATGTAAAAGGCGGAAAAATTGCATTCAAAGTTGATAAAGTAGGTATCGTACACGCTTCCATTGGGCGCGTGAGTTTTGCTCCAGAGAAAATTGCTGAGAATAGCCAAGAGCTGCTCAATGCAATTATCAAAGCAAAGCCCTCCTCTTCAAAGGGAACATACTTAAAGGGTATCAGCATGGCTGCTACCATGAGTCCTGGTATCGCTATCGACACAAAAGCTTTTATCAACTGATTCTCTCAAACCTAATTACCACAGTCTAATTTCAATACAATGACTAAAGAGCAAAAAAATGAAGTGATCGAAGTACTGAAAGGGAAATTTTCTCAGTACAATAACTTCTATGTAACAGATACAGAGTCGCTAACTGTTGAACAAGTTGGCAAATTGCGTCGTGCTTGTTTCAATAAGAATGTCGAAATGAAAGTGGCCAAGAACACATTGATCAAAAAGGCACTTGAGTCTTTGGATAACGAGCGTTATGCAGGCATGTATGATTCATTGAACCGTGTAACAGCATTGCTGTTTTCTGAAAATCCAAAAGAGCCGGCACTGATCATCTCTTCTTTCCGCAAGGAGAGCAACGGAGATAAGCCCGTGCTGAAAGCGGCATTCATCAATGGGGATGTTTATAGTGGAGATAAGCAACTGGTAGCACTTACTAAGATCAAAACGAAGAATGAATTGATCGGCGAAGTAATCGGATTGTTGCAATCACCTGCAAAGCGTGTATTAGCTGGGTTGTTACAGCATCACGAAAAGCAAGCAGCTGCTACAGCTGAGTAATGTATTTTTTCGTCTATTGACGATTGAAATAAATACCCAGGCCTGAGGGTGTTTCTACTTGAAACGAACAAAGGCAAATTTTTTTAAACCTGCCGTTGGAGCTAGTTAGCAGTGAAAACGGTAAAAATTGAAACAAAATGGCTGATGTAAAAGCACTCGCGGAAAGTCTGGTGGCTTTGACCGTGAAAGAAGTACAAGAACTCGCTGATGTTCTGAAAAATGATTACGGAATTGAACCCGCTGCTGCTGCAGTAGTTGTAGCTGGTGGTGGAGATGGTGGTGGCGCTGCTGCTGCTGAAGAGAAAACTGCCTTCAATGTTATTCTGAAGAACGGCGGAGCTTCTAAATTGAATGTTGTTAAAATCGTGAAAGACCTAACCGGACTTGGCTTGAAAGAAGCGAAGGATATGGTAGACGGTGCTCCGAAAACAGTAAAAGAAAATGTTTCTAAAGCAGAAGCAGAAGAAATTGCTGCTAAGCTGAAAGAAGCTGGTGCTGATGTAGAGATCGCTTAAGATTTTTACTCCACGAAATAAAAAAGCCTGCCCTTTTATGGTGGGCTTTTTTATTTACTATTTGTAGGTGGTGTCAAAACTGAGGTAGGGGAGAAGTCTTTCTAAGTTTTTCTTATCCATAGCCCAAACAGACGCCAGGTCCTCAGCATTTTTAAAATAGCCATTAGCTTGTCTGTAGCGGATAATAATTTTAGCATCATTCCATCCAACATAGGGGTGTGTGGCTATTGTTTTTTCATCAACCAAATTCAGACATATTTTTTTAATGCTTGTTGGTTGTGCTTCTAGTTGCACCTTAATTTTCTCGTAGGTAGAATCGGGTATTCCATATACTTCTTTTAGTTGCTCCCGGGTGTAGAACCCTCCAAGCTTATTTCTGTACTTAATGATCCTGGCCGATAATGTAGGACCTATTCCAGGGAGTTTTACCAGGTTCTGGGAATCGGCGCTGTTCAAGTCTGTTTTTTGACTTGTTTTTGATGGTTGTCTCGAAATGATTGCTTTGATATTTGTAGGGGGCTTATAAGGGTCATTTCTGTACTTATGGGGAGATACTACCCACTGATTATTTACTTTACTATTTTGTTGACTTTTTCTTTCTATATAGTTGACAGTAAATGAGTTGTAGTTTTTTAGAAGTATTTCTTTTTTTGAGTCTGTAATTAGGATTAATGGTATTAATCCATAGCACCCAACTCCCAAGAGTATCATTATTAGCCCTCTCTGATTTTTTCGGGATACCCCAATGTGCTGTTTTGCTCCCTTTCTTGTCCATTTTATCATTCCGTAAGTTTATTAGTCTCTTTTTCACTTTTGAAGGGTAGTTTCTTGAAATTGGCCGGATTTTTGTGGGAACAAATTTTGGCCAACCGGTTCCTTTACTTACCTTTGCAATCCTTTATTTTGGCCAAATATATTTTCGACATTGCAGACCATTCGTAAGTGATTCATTCACAGCGATTTTTGTAAAAAAAAGTACAAATGTCGCCGGGTGTTCTCATTGTCCTAAACGTGGATAAAACCGGTTAAGCGTATGTCTTCTACAAAAAACAGTGCAAGAATTGACTTTGGTAAGATCAAACACCTTGCAGAAGCTCCGGACCTTCTTGAAGTCCAGATTCAATCCTTCAAAGAGTTCTTCCAATTGGAAACAACTCCTGATAAGCGTAATATCGAAGGATTATTCCGAGTGTTTAAAGACAATTTCCCTATTACGGATACCAGAAACATATTCGTATTAGAGTTTTTGGATTATTTTATTGATCCTCCCCGCTACACTATTGAAGAGTGTATGGAGCGTGGTCTAACTTATGCATTACCGCTTAAGGCCAAACTTCGTTTGAGCTGTAATGACGAAGAACACGTCGATTTTCAAACAATTGTTCAGGATGTATTCCTGGGCAACATCCCATACATGACACCGCGTGGTACTTTCGTTATCAACGGAGCTGAGCGTGTTGTGGTTTCTCAGTTACACCGTTCACCAGGTGTATTCTTCGGTCAATCCGTTCACCCGAATGGTACAAAAATTTACTCTGCCCGTGTAATTCCTTTCAAGGGAGCATGGATGGAGTTTGCTACGGACATTAATAATGTGATGTACGCTTACATTGACCGTAAGAAAAAATTCCCTGTTACTACTTTGTTGCGCTCTATCGGTTACGAGACTGATAAAGACATTCTGGAATTATTTGGAATGGCAGACGAGGTGAAGGCGGATAAAAAAACATTATCAAAGCATATCGGCAAACGTTTGGCTGCTCGTGTACTCCGTACATGGGTTGAGGATTTTGTTGATGAGGATACTGGTGAAGTAGTTTCTATCGAGAGAAACGAAATCGTCATGGAGCGCGATACGCTTTTAGATGAAGATGCTGTGGAGACTATAACTTCTTTAGAAGTAGCTAGTGTGTTTATACAGCGTGAAGATGTTGGCGGTGACTATGCAATTATTTACAACACGCTGAACAAGGATACTTCTAACAGCGAGCTAGAGGCAGTTCAGTTTATTTATCGTCAATTGCGTGGAGCTGATGCGCCAGATAATGAAACGGCACGAGGAATTATCGATAAATTATTCTTTAGTGATAAGCGTTATGATCTGGGTGAAGTAGGTAGATATAAGATCAATCGGAAATTGAATGTTAATCTTCCGATTGAAAAAAAGACGCTGACCAAGGATGATATTATTTTGATCATCAAATATCTTGTGAAGCTTACCAATGGAAAAGCTGAAATCGATGATATTGACCACTTGAGTAACCGTCGTGTTCGTACAGTGGGAGAACAATTATACGCGCAGTTTGGAGTAGGTCTGGCTCGTATGGCACGTACCATTCGCGAGCGTATGAACGTAAGAGATAATGAGGTGTTTACTCCTGTAGATTTGATCAACGCTCGTACACTTTCTTCTGTGATCAACTCATTTTTTGGAACCTCTCAGCTTTCTCAGTTCCTGGATCAAACTAATCCTCTTTCCGAGATTACACACAAGCGTCGTATTTCTGCGTTAGGCCCCGGTGGATTAAGCCGCGAGCGTGCAGGATTCGAGGTTCGTGACGTACACTATTCCCACTATGGTCGTCTTTGTACTATTGAAACACCTGAAGGTCCAAACATTGGTTTGATCTCTACACTTTGCGTGCATGCGAAGATCAATGCTATGGGCTTTATCGAAACTCCTTACAGAAAGGTAGCAGACGGTAAAGTAAACATGAAAGAGTTGGCCTTCTTAAGTGCAGAGGAAGAAGATCAGGCAAAAATTGCCCAGGCCAATACTTCGTTAGATGAGAAAGGAAATGTAGTGGAAGATAAAGTCGTTAGCCGTGAGACTGGCGATTTCCCAATTCTAGATAAGAGTGAAGTCGAATATATGGACGTGGCTCCCAACCAAATTGTTGGTTTGAGTGCGTCATTAATTCCGTTCTTGGAGCATGATGATGCCAACCGTGCATTGATGGGATCAAACATGCAACGTCAGGCTGTACCGCTACTTCGCCCAGATGTTCCTGTAGTAGGAACTGGCTTTGAAGGAAAGGCTGCTCGTGACGCGAGAATTCAAATTCATGCTGAAGGGAATGGAGTAATTGAATTTGTGGATGCTAACGAAATTCATGTTCGTTATGAGCGTGATGCCAGCGAAAAGTTGGTCAGCTTCGAAGATGATTTACGCATATACAAGCTCACTAAGTTCATCAAGACTAACCAAGAGACTTGTATCAACCTTCGCCCGGCTGTGAAGAAGGGGCAGAAAATTAAGAAAGGAGATTTCCTTACAGAGGGATATGCTACACAAAATGGTGAATTGGCGCTCGGTAAAAACCTTAAAGTTGCATTCATGCCATGGAAAGGTTACAATTTTGAGGATGCCATTGTTATCAGTGAGCGTGTGGTGAAAGAAGATCTATTTACATCTGTTCACATTTCTGAGTATGAGCTAGAAGTTCGTGATACTAAATTGGGTGAGGAAGAATTGACGCCAGATATTCCAAACGTATCTGAAGAAGCTACGAAGGATTTGGATGAAAATGGAATCATTCGTATTGGTGCACAGGTGAAGGAGGGAGATATTTTAATTGGTAAAATCACTCCGAAGGGTGAGAGTGATCCTACTCCTGAAGAAAAATTATTGCGTGCCATCTTTGGTGACAAGGCTGGTGATGCCAAGGATGCTTCCTTGAAAGCTCCCAATGGAGTGGAAGGGGTTGTGATTGGCAAAAAATTATTCCAGCGTGCCAAAAAGGATAAGAACGCAAAAGTGCGTGAAAAAGCATCGCTTGAAAAACTAGAGAAGCAGCATGAAAAGAACGAAAATGATCTGAAGGAAGTACTGCTTGAAAAGGTAGGAGCTCTTTTGAAAGATCATTCATCTGCAGGCGTGAGCAACAACTTTGGTGAAGTACAGATTCCGAAAGGATCCAAGTTTTCCGATAAGAGCTTGCGTTCTCTTGATTATGCCAACGTCAACCCATTGGGGTGGACTGGTGATAAGAAAACAGATGATCGCATCAACACGTTGCTGCACAACTACAGTATCAAGTTTAATGAGGAGTTGGGACGTTACAAGCGTGAAAAATTCAACATCAGCATTGGTGATGAATTGCCAGCTGGTGTATTAAAACTTGCTAAGGTTTATCTAGCTGTTAAACGTAAGTTGAAGGTTGGAGATAAAATGGCAGGTCGTCACGGTAACAAGGGTATTGTTGCGAAGATTGTTCGTCATGAGGATATGCCATTCCTAGAAGATGGAACGCCAGTTGATATAGTGCTGAATCCTCTTGGGGTACCTAGCCGTATGAATCTCGGTCAGATCTATGAAACAATTCTTGGATGGACTGGGGAGAAGTTAGGCCTCAAATTCGCGACACCAATTTTTGATGGTGCTACCGTGGAAGAGATTGGTTCTTACTGTCAGCAGGCTGGTATTCCTATGTTTGGTCACACCTATCTCTATGATGGTGAAACCGGCGAACGCTTTGACCAAAAAGCAACCGTTGGTATCATTTACATGATCAAGTTGCATCACATGGTTGATGATAAGATGCACGCTCGTTCTATTGGGCCATACAGTCTTATTACTCAACAACCGTTGGGTGGTAAAGCACAGTTTGGAGGTCAGCGATTTGGTGAGATGGAAGTATGGGCCTTGGAAGCCTATGGCGCATCTAATATTCTGCAGGAATTGCTAACTATCAAGAGTGACGATATCATTGGAAGAGCTAAGACGTACGAAGCGCTGGTTAAAGGAGACAATGTTCCCCGCGCCGGTGTTCCTGAATCCTTCAATGTATTGGTGCATGAATTGAGAGGACTGGGACTAGACTTGCAGTTTGATTGATCCTAAACCATCATTTGATAACTACTTAACCGATCTATAGATCATGGCTATAAAAAAAGAAAACCGTCCGAAATCCGCCTTCTCCAAGATCACCATTGGTCTTGCTTCACCAGATAATATTCTGGAGAGAAGCTTTGGTGAAATTTTAAAGCCGGAAACTATTAACTACCGCACGTACAAGCCTGAACGTGATGGTCTTTTCTGTGAGCGTATATTCGGTCCTGTTAAGGATTACGAATGTGCTTGTGGAAAGTATAAGCGAATCCGTTATAAGGGTATTGTTTGTGACCGTTGTGGTGTGGAGGTAACTGAGAAAAAAGTACGTCGTGAAAGAATGGGGCATATCAAACTGGTTGTCCCTGTAGTGCATATTTGGTATTTCAAATCCCTTCCTAACAAAATCGGATATCTGCTGGGTACTAGCTCTAAGAAGTTAGAGTCTATTGTTTACTATGAGCGTTATGTAGTAATTCAGCCTGGTATTCGTGAAGAAAAAGGACAGCGTGTAGCTGATCTGCTAACTGAAGAGGAATATCTGGATATTTTAGAAACACTTCCCAAAGAAAATCAGTATCTCCCTGATGATGATCCACAAAAGTTCATCGCTAAAATGGGAGCAGAAGCGGTCAATGATCTTTTAGCGCGTATTGATCTGGATCAATTATCATTTGATTTGCGCAATGCTGCGGCGAATGAAACTTCGCAGCAGCGTAAAGCGGATGCATTGAAACGCCTTAGTGTTGTAGAAGCATTCCGTGATGCAAACCAGCGCATCACCAATCGTCCTGAGTGGATGGTTATGCAGTATATCCCTGTAATTCCGCCTGAACTTCGTCCGCTAGTTCCATTGGATGGTGGTCGTTTTGCTTCATCGGATCTGAATGATTTATATCGTCGTGTTATTATTCGTAATAATCGTCTGAAGCGTTTGTTGGAAATCAAAGCTCCTGAAGTAATCCTCCGTAATGAAAAGAGGATGCTGCAGGAAGCTGTTGACTCTTTATTTGACAATAGCCGTAAGTCCAATGCTGTTAAAGCTGAAGGTGGACGTGCCTTGAAATCCTTGAGTGATGTATTGAAAGGAAAGCAAGGTCGTTTCCGTCAGAATCTTTTGGGTAAGCGTGTGGACTATTCAGGTCGTTCTGTAATTGTGGTAGGACCTGAACTGAAATTGCATGAGTGCGGTCTTCCAAAAGATATGGCGGCTGAATTATTTAAGCCATTTATCATTCGTAAATTAATCGAAAGAGGAATTGTTAAGACGGTGAAGTCTGCTCGAAAACTAGTAGACAAAAAAGAAGCAGTTATTTGGGATATCCTTGAAAATATTTTGAAAGGGCATCCCGTTATGTTGAATCGTGCCCCCACGCTACACCGTCTTTCCATTCAGGCATTTCAACCTAAATTAATTGAAGGAAAGGCTATTCAATTGCATCCGCTGGTTACATCGGCCTTCAACGCTGACTTTGATGGTGACCAAATGGCGGTTCACGTTCCATTGAGTCATGCAGCTATTTTAGAAGCGCAGTTGTTAATGCTGGCTTCTCACAATATCCTGAACCCACAGAACGGTACGCCAATCACACTTCCTTCTCAGGACATGGTGTTGGGTCTTTATTATATTACTAAAGGAAAGCGTACAACTGATAAGGAGAAAATGAAAGGAGAAGGGAAGGCCTTCTACTCAAGTGAAGAAGTGATTATTGCCTATAACGAAGGAAAGATTGACTTGCATGCGTGGATCAAGGTTAAAGCTAATGTTCGCAGCGAGAATGGTCAATTAGAAAAGAGTCTTATTGAAACAACAGTAGGACGAGTGTTGTTTAATCAACATGTTCCTGCTGAAGTAGGCTTTGTGAATGCATTACTTACTAAGAAGAACTTGCGTGAAATCATTGGAGATATCATTAACATTACCAATGTGCCCAAAACTGCCAAGTTCCTTGATGATATTAAGCAGCTTGGATTCCGCACCGCCTTTAAAGGAGGACTTTCTTTCAA
>Ga0078894_10003560_pt1 | contig 11844 bp, 14 predicted proteins | sample LauGreSu1BDMLBSD_2_FD_67506 | JGI IMG/M metagenome (GOLD analysis project Ga0078894, IMG submission 67506) | Freshwater lake microbial communities from Lake Michigan, USA - Su13.BD.MLB.SD (version 4) (version 4) | ecosystem: Environmental > Aquatic > Freshwater > Lake | place: Lake Michigan... | reverse complement strand
TGCAGGTCAGCGACCGTCCGCAATGGCGCACCGTCAACGGTGGAGCGCGCAGCTACGTCAATAAACTGTCAGCTACGCTTGCTGATGTGCGGCTGAACCGGCCGGTTCAAGAGATACGGCGCAACCCGGGCGGCGCAGAGCTGCGTTTTGCGGATGGTGCTGCCGAGCGTTTTGATGAAGTGGTGCTGGCATGCCACAGCGATCAGGCCCTGCGTTTACTCATCGATGCCGATGCCGCCGAGCGCCGCATGCTGGGTGCGATCCGCTATCAGGACAATGATGTCGTGCTGCACACCGACGAGCATTTTCTGCCGCGTCGCCGTTTGGCGTGGTCAGCGTGGAATTATCATGCGGACCATGCTGCGGAAAGCGGCCGGCCCGTGGGCGTCAGTTACCTGATCAACAAACTGCAACCCTTGCCGTTCAGCCGTCCGGTGATCGTCACCCTCAATCCGGGGCGCGAGCCGCGGCCTGAGCATGTCATCGACCGCTACCGTTACGCGCATCCGGTATTTGATCTGGCAGCCATTGCAGCGCAGTCCCGGCTGCCGCAACTGCAGGGACGTCATCACACCTGGTTCTGCGGCGCCTGGACCGGTTATGGTTTTCACGAGGACGGTCTGAAAGCCGGTATGGCCGTTGCGGCGGGGCTGGGGGTTAACGCACCCTGGATTGCCCGGCACGAGCCATTAAAAGCCGCAGCATGAACGCGACAGTATCGGGCGCGCGACTGTATTTTGGCGAAGTGCTGCATCGCCGGCAGGCGCCGGCCGTGCATGCTTTCCGTCATGGCGTGTTTTTTCTGCGTCTGCGCATCGACGGGCCAGTGCAGCCATTGCCGAAGTTATGTTCACGCAACCGCTGGAACCTTTGCGGGTTTTACGATGCCGATCACGGCCCGCGCGACGGCAGCCCGCTGGAGCCGTGGATCCGCGATCTTCTGGCCCGCCACGATCTGGCCTGCGCCGACGGCGCAATCTGGCTGCAGACTTTTCCGCGCGTGCTGGGTTATGTGTTCAATCCGATCAGCTTCTGGCTGTGCCATGACCGCAGCGGTGCCTTGCGTGCTGTTCTTGCAGAAGTCAGCAACACCTTCGGCGAACATCACAACTACCTGGTGTCGCACGCTGATGCCAGGCCGATTGCGGTTGGAGACTGGCTGACTGCCCGCAAGGTGTTTCATGTCTCGCCCTTTTTCCCGGTCAGCGGTGAATACCGATTCCGTTTTGCCGATCACCCGGAGCGTTGCGCGTTCCGCATTGATTATGAAGACGGGAAGGGCAACAGTCTTGTCACCAGCATCAGTGGTGCTGCGCAAGAGGCGACCACGGCTGCATTGTTGCGCGCATTTATCCGCTACCCGTGGATGACGCTGGGCGTGGTACTGCGCATTCATTATCACGCGCTGCGGCTATGGTTGAAGCGCGTGCCCTTTTTTGCCAAACCGATTCCTCCCGCAGAAGACACCACAAGATGACGACGACCATGACCGATCGCGCGCTATCGCGCGCCGAACCCGCTGCCGCACGCTGGATGTTCAAACTGCTTTCGCAGTTGCGCTGCGGAAAGATCACTCTGCATGCCCCAGACGGACGATCGCAGGAATTTTCCGGGCCGAAGCCCGGCCCCCATGCGTCGCTGACGCTCGTTGACTGGCAGGTTTGCGGCGATATTCTCAGCCGCGGCGATATAGGGCTCGCCGAAGCCTATATCGCCGGGCGCGCCAAAACCGATGACCTGACGCAACTGCTGCTGCTGGCCGCGATGAACGAACAGGCGATTGAAGAGGCGATTCATGGCCGCTGGTGGGCCACGCTGGCCTACCGATTGCGCCACTGGCTGCGCCCGAACACTCGCAGCGGCAGCCGCAAAAACATCCATGCCCATTACGACCTTGGCAATGATTTTTACCGGCTGTGGCTGGATTCGACGATGACCTATTCATCGGCCTTGTTTGAGGGTGATCTCACACGCAGCCTGGCGGATGCGCAGTCGGCGAAATACGCACGCATTCTGCGCGCGCTCGATGTACAGCCCGGCCAGCACATCCTTGAGGTCGGCTGCGGCTGGGGTGGCTTTGCCGAACATGCCGCGCGCGCCGGTTGCCGCGTCACGGGCATCACCATTTCTGAGGCGCAGCTCGAATACGCGCAACGCCGCATCGCTGCCGCCGGTCTTCAGGACCATGTTGAACTCCGGCTGCAGGATTACCGCGATCTCGACGGGCAGTTTGACCATGTGGTGTCGATCGAAATGTTCGAAGCGGTGGGGGAGCGCTACTGGCCGGGTTATTTCGGCATGCTGCGAGACCGGCTGAAGCCGGGCGGCCGCGCGCTGGTGCAGAGCATCACCATTGCCGAGTCGAAGTTCGAGCGCTATCGCACGGGCACCGATTTCATCCAGCAATACATTTTCCCCGGCGGCATGCTGCCGTCGCCGCAGCGTTTCGGTGAAGTCGCTGCGGGGCAGGGCATGAGCGTCGAAGACATGCATCATTTCGGACTGGATTACGCCGAGACACTGCGGCGCTGGCACCAGGTATTTGATTACGCGTCGCCGCAGGTTCGTGAGCAGGGTTTTGATGAGCGTTTCATGCGAACCTGGCGTTTTTATCTGGCCTATTGCGAAGCCGGTTTCCGTGCCCGTGCCACCGATGTGGTGCAGGCGGTTCTGTTTCATGCATAAGTTGGTTTTATTGGCACTGTCGTTGTGGTTAGCCGTGCCGGCTGCGGCGGTCAACGTGCCGTCCGAACTTCCCCCGGCGGTCTGCAGTGCGCTTGAAACCTGCCGCATGGTCGGCAAGGGACGCCTGCGCTGGTGGGGCTTCCATGTGTATGACGCCGCCTTGTGGTCGCGCGACGGGCGCTGGCAGGCGGATGCGCCTTATGTGCTGGATATTGTCTACGCACGCCAGGCGACCAGCGTACAAATAGCTGAAACCAGCATCGGTGAAATACGCCGGTTGGGTGTCAGGGATGAAACGAAACTGGCGCGCTGGGATGCGGCGATGCGCAGCACGTTTCCCGATGTGCAGCCCGGCAGCCGTCTGATCGGTGTTTACCGGCCGCAACGCGGTGCACAGTTTTACTCTTCAACGCGGCTGCTGGGCACCATCGACGATCCCGAGTTCTCAAGGTTTTTCTTCGGCATCTGGCTGGACCCGCGTACCCAGAAGCCGGACCTGCGCACCGCGCTGCTGGGCGGCAGCGAACGTGCTGACTAAAACGGCGCTGGTTGCCTACGCCGCGGTTGCACTGCCGATCGCCGCGGCGGCTTTGCCGGTGCATGTGCAGGTGCCGAAGTTTTATTCCGCGCTCGGGTTGGATCTGGCGGTGATTGGCGCAGTGCTGCTGGGTGTTCGTCTGCTGGATGCCGTCAGTGATCCTTTGCTCGGTGCGCTGGCAGATCGTGTGCCACGACGTTATGGCGGGCACAAGGCGATGATTGCCGGTGCCATACCTTTCCTGGCAACAGGACTGTGGCTGCTGTTCAACCCGCCGGGCCAGGTGTCGCTACTGCCATGTTTGATCGCGGCACTGATACTCACTTATGCCGGTTTGAGCGCGGCCAGCATCGGTCACATGGCTCTGGGCAGTGCGCTGTCCCGGGACTATGCCGAGCGTACCCGGATCACCGCGACCCGCGGTGTTGCTGCACTGGCCGGCGTGTTGTGCGCAGCGGTGATCCCGGAGTGGCTGGTGCTGCGGCAAGGTACCGCCGACGGACTGGCCTTGTTTGCGCTGGGTTATGCGCCGGTGCTGGTAATGGCTGCAATCATTACGCTGTATTTCGGCCCCTCGCCCGCGGCTCATGCGCCGCCCCGTGCCGTTTCATTCGCTGCGCTGTTTCTGCCTTTGCGCAACCCGCGTTTCCGCCGGCTGGCCCTGGTATTCCTGATTAATGGCGTAGCCGCGGCGGTGCCGGCGACGCTGCTGCTGTTTTTTGCCGCCGATGTTCTGCAGCGTGCCGACCTGACACCGTTGTTCCTGTTGGTTTATTTCATCTCGGGTGCCGCGGGCATGCCGTTCTGGGTGCGCTTTGCGGGCCGCGCGGGCAAGGTTCGCGCCTGGCTGCTGGCGATGGTGATGGCGGTGGCGGCGTTTGTCTGGGCAGGGTTTCTCGGTGCCGGCGACGCGGCTGCATTTACCGTGGTGTGCGTGCTTTCCGGTTTTGCCTTCGGCGCTGATCTGGCGCTGCCGGCGTCGCTGCTTGCGGATCTGATTGATGACGATGAGGATGCCTGCGGGCGTCCCGACGGCGCTTACTTCGGGCTGTGGCATCTGCTGGAAAAACTGGCGCTGGCACTGGCTGCCGGCATCACATTGCCCTTGCTGCAATGGCTGGGATACCAGCCGGGTTCTGCAGCGGGTGCCGGATCGGCACTGTCGCTGGTTTACGCGCTGCTGCCCTGTGCGATCAAGCTGTCGGCGGCGGCATTGCTGGGATTGACTGTCACCGATGCACGGATGGCTGCAAATGATTTGAAAGGAAGAGACTGATGCGCTTTTCAAGAGCAATTTTCGCCATGTTGCTGATGTTGTTTGCCGGCTGCGGTTCGGTTCCCGTCGAGCAGTATCGGGATGAACGTCCGGTACTGGATCTGCAACGCTACTTTGACGGCACCATCGATGCCTGGGGCATGTTCCAGGACCGCAGCGGCAAGGTGGTGAAGCGATTCACCGTACGTATTGATGCACGCTGGTCCGGCAATACGGGGACCCTGGATGAACATTTCGAGTATTCTGACGGCAGCAAGAGCCGCAGGGTATGGACGCTGGAGCGCATCGATGAGCACCGCTATCGCGGCACGGCTGATGACGTGGTCGGTGTGGCCACCGGAGAATTGCGCGGTAACGCCCTGCGCTGGCAGTACGTGCTGAAACTGGATGTCGACGGGCGTGTCTGGGAAGTGGATTTCGATGACTGGATGTATCTGATGGATGATCAGGTCATGCTCAACCGCTCGGTGATGAGCAAGTTCGGCGTACGCCTCGGCGAAGTGACGCTGAGTTTCCGGCGACGTCCATGAGTCTCAATCGGGGTATCCGCGACTGGCGCGGATTGCGCGTCTGGATTGTCGGCGCGTCCAGCGGCATCGGCGAGGGCTTGGCGAAGGCGCTGCTGGCACGAGGCGCCCGCGTGGCGCTGTCTTCACGTCGCGCGGCCGAACTGGAAACACTGGCGGCCGTGTACGGGTCGCAGGCGCTTGCAATTCCTCTGGATGTCACCGACGGCACAGCCGTTGCGCCGGCATTGCAGCGCGTCGTCTCGTCGTGGGGAGGTGTGGATCTCGTTGTGCTGTGTTCGGGTACGCACCAGCCGGTACGGGCCTGGGATCTTGATGTCGTAGTAGCCCGCCGCATGGTCGACGTCAATATCAACGGCGTATTCAACTGCCTGCCGCCGGTTGTTCAGCAACTGCTGCAGCAGCGCAGCGGCGGCATTGCCGTGGTGTCGAGCGTTGCCGGCTACAGCGGGCTGCCGACGGCGCTGGTCTATGGCGCAACCAAGGCGGCGCTGATCAATATGGCGGAGACGCTGTACCTGGATCTCGCGCCTCGTGGCATCGGTGTTTACGTGATCAATCCCGGATTTGTCAAAACGCCGCTGACTGACCGCAATACCTTTGCGATGCCGGCATTGATCAGCGTCGAGGAGGCTGCAAAAGCCATCATCGCCGGTTTTGAGTGCGGTGAATTTGAAATCCATTTTCCGAAACGCTTCACACGGTGGCTCAAGTTGCTGCGACTGCTGCCCTACCGCTGGTACTTTGCGCTGGTGCACAAGGGGACGGGGTTATGACGATCTCACCGCAACAACGCGTCGATGCGTTTGCGCTTTATTTTGAAACGCTGACGCCGCAGTCTCTGGTCGATCTTCCCCGGTTCTATGCGGCGGACTGCCACTTTCGTGATCCCTTCAACGATGTACAGGGGATTTCCGCAGTGCAGGCGATTTTCCGCCACATGTTCGAGCGTCTTGATGGGCCGCGGTTTTTCGTGCGCGAGCGCGTGGTGGACGCGCCGCGCGTGATGCTGACCTGGGATTTCGAGTTCCGTTTCCGTGGCTGGCAGTCGCACAAGACACAGTGCATTCACGGCGCGAGCCTGATCACGTTTGATGCGAATGGTCTCGTCGCGGTGCATCGCGATTATTGGGATGCCGCCGAAGAGCTTTATGAAAAGCTGCCGCTGCTGGGCCCGCTGCTGCGCCTGCTGAAACAACAAGGGCGCCCGAAGGCGCCCTTGTAAAACATTGTTTTATTGAATTAATCGAGATATTCAAAGAGTCGGACGACCTTGCTGACACCACCCGTGGTGCGCGTGATCTCGGTAGCATCCGCAGCTTCCTGTTTTTTCACCATGCCGAGCAGGTAAACGACGCTGTCTTCGGTGACGACCTTGACGTGCAGCGCGCCGAACTTGTTGGCATCCACGAAGCGTGCTTTCACCTTGGAGGTGATGACTGAATCGTTGGTGCGCGTCTGAATCGAAGTATTGGGGCCGACTTTCAGCTCATTAAACACATTGCGCACGTTCTCAACGGCGCGCGTGACGCGTTCGGCTTCGGCCTTGAGCGCTTCAGTGGGTACTTCGCCGGTCAGCAGCACCATGCGGTTGTAGCTGGTGATGTTGATGTGGGCATCCTTTGCCTTTTCCTCGATCCGCGAGGACGCCTTCAGTTCGATGCCCTGGTCTTCGGTGATCGTGCCGACGGTACGGCGGTCTTCCGCCATCACAACGCCGGTGGCCGCGGCACCCCCGATCGCAACTGCGGCACAGCCGGATACGACGGGCAGCAGGGCGATACAGGTCAAGGTGAGCAGTTTGCGCATTTATTCGACTCCCAAAAGTAGACAATCAATGCCGTCGCACAGACAGTGCAGCGACAGCAGGTGCACTTCCTGGATGCGCGCAGTGCTGGTTGCGGGCACGCAGATATGCACGTCGTCAGGTCCCAGTATTTCGCCCATCTTGCCGCCGTTGCGTCCGGTGAGTGCGACGACACGCATGTCGCATTCATGCGCCGCTTCGATGGCTGCAACGACGTTGGGCGAATTGCCGCTGGTTGAAATTGCCAGCAGGACATCGCCGGCGCGTCCGAGCGCCCGTACCTGCTTCGAAAAAACCAGGTTGTAGTCGTAATCGTTGGCGATCGAAGTCAGGGTCGAGCTGTCGGTGGTCAGCGCCATTGCTGCCAGACCTGGACGTTCGACCTCGAAACGGTTCAGCAGTTCCGCAGAAAAATGCTGTGCATCAGCGGCCGAGCCGCCGTTGCCGCAGGCAAGGATTTTTCCGTCGGCCTGAAGGCAGCGCACCATCGACTGCACGCCGGCCGCGATGGGGGCGGCAAGCGCATCCATGCTTTGCAGCTTGAGATGTGCGCTCTCGGAGAAGTTTTCGCTGATTCGACTGATGAGATCCATAGTGGGGGTATTGTACCTGTAATTAGTGAATCGACCAGTCAGGCTTCAAAGGCGTTGCGCAGCCATTCAAGCTGTGGCGGGTCGCCGGTGATCAGCACGGCGTCGAAACGGCAGGCCGGCTCGGATGAAAGTGTCGCCAAATAGTGACGCGCGGCTTTCAGCAGCTTGTCCTTTTTTGCGGCCGTAATACTGGCCGCGGCGCCGCCATAGGCGCCGCTGGCGCGGCTGCGCACTTCAACGAAGACCAGCGTTTTGCCGTCCCTTGCAATCAGATCGATTTCGCCGTAGCGGCAGCGGTAGTTGCGAGCGGTGATGGAGAGCCCCTGCTTTTGCAGGAATGCAGCGGCGAGTGCTTCGCCCTGTTCACCGCGCGGATTCACGAGAGGCGGGTTCCGCGAGACGGGCCTTGCCGTCGATGAAGCGTCCGGCGCGCAGTGTGCGGTCGATGATGCCGCCGGGTCCCAGCGTCAGTTCGCCGGTGACGCCGTCGAGTTTCAGGCTGCGTTCACCGGCCAGCAACAGTTGGGCGATGCGCCAGGCATCGATGCCGAGTGCATACAGTCTTTCGAATTCGGCGCTGCCCGGTTCGGGGCGCGGATAACCCTTCACCGCCGGATGATCCGGTTCAATCAGCCAGGGCATGTCGACAAAGCTGACATTGGCCAGATCAAAGGCAGCGAGCGGACCGCGCTCCCCGGCGTAAACGCTGGAAGTGGCGTAGGCCGGGATTGCGCCGAGATAGGCGCATACGGCGCGGGCTTCGTCGTGATCGAGGGCCAGAAACACCATGTCCGCTTCCGGGCGGATCGCGGCTTTCAGGCGCGCGGGATCGGGCGCAATGCTTTCCGCCAGCACGGTGCCGCCAAGACGCGAGAATTCGCCGGCAAAGGCCGACTGCATGCGTTTCTGTACCGCATTGGCGCCGGTGATGATCAGCGCCTTGCGCCGGTTTTCGCGAAAGGCCAGCTGTGCCGTCTGGCGGGCTTCGCTTTCAACCAGCAGGCTCAGCATGAACAGGTTTTCCGGTGCGCGACCGGTCTTGTCGGGAATGTTGAGTGCCAGTGTCGGCACCGGAACCGGTTCGCCGAATGCCAGTGCGGTCACCGCATCCCGTGTCAGCGGGCCGACGATGACCCGGGCGCCGGCGCTGATGGCGGCACGATAGTTTTTCAGTGCATCGGCGACATTCTCGTTCACCGGATATTCGCGGACCGGTAACACCGATTTGCCCTGTGCTTTTGCCGCAGCCAGAAAGCCGTCACGCAGCGCGCCGGCATGCCGGGCGTAGACCTTGGCGCTGGTGGGCAGGAGCAGTGCGATATGCGGAGTCGCTGCTGCAGCAGGTGTCGCGGCCGGTGCCGTGGCTGCGGCTTCGCTGGCCAATGCCGCGGGTGCTCCGTATAGTACGGACGCCAGCATGACTCCAGCGAGACAGCGGGCGGCAATACGGCGCAGCAGGTGGGCATTGATCATTGAAATCCGGCGACAGGAAACGGCGTGGGCACGGAAACGAAGGCAGGCACGGCGACATTATATGTAGTCGCAACCCCGATCGGAAATCTCTCCGATATCACCCTGCGCGCGCTGGAAGTGCTGAAGTCCGTCCATGTGATTGCCGCCGAAGACACGCGAATGACATCACGGTTGCTGGAACGCCACGGCATCGCGGGCAAACTGATGGCTGTTCATGAACATAATGAACGTGCGTCCGCCGAACGCATTGCCGGCCTGCTTGCCGAAGGCCAGTCGGTGGCCCTGGTCAGCGACGCGGGTACACCCGCCATTTCGGATCCCGGCGCGAAGGTTGTTGCCGCAGTGCGTGATGCGGGTTATCCGGTGGTGCCGGTGCCGGGGCCCAGCGCAGTCGTTGCTGCGCTGTCGGCCGGTGGATTTGAAAACAGCCGATTTCTGTTCTGCGGATTTTTGCCGGCCCGTGCGGGCGAGCGTCGCGGAGTACTGGCTGAACTCGCCGGCGAACCGGCGACGCTGGTGTTTTACGAAGCGCCGCATCGCGTGGTCGAGTGCGTGACCGACCTCTGCGCTGCGCTGGGTGGTGATCGCGCTATCGTTTTTGCGCGGGAATTGACCAAAATCCATGAAACCATCCATCGTTGCCGGCTGGAAGAGGCGGTGGCCTGGCTGGAAGCCGATGACAACCGTCAGCGCGGTGAATTCGTGCTGCTGGTGGCGGGTGCGCCCGAGACCGGCGACGAGGATGCGGCCGATATCGATGGCACGCTGAAGATCCTGCTCGACGAGCTTCCGCTGAAGCAGGCGGTGGCGCTGGCAGTAAAACTCACCGGCGGCAGCCGCAATGTGCTTTATGAACGCGCACTGGCGCTCAAGGGCGGCGAGTGACCAACGATATTCCGGCGTCTGCGAATTTACGGCAGCGCGCGCAGCGTTTACCATCGGGCTGACATTCACCCGACGACTCCGATGACTACACTCACCATTACCCGCCCTGACGACTGGCATCTGCATCTGCGCGACGGCGCCGCGATGCGCGATGTGCTGCCGCATACCGCTGCGCGCTTCGGCCGCGCGATTGTCATGCCCAATCTGAAACCGCCGGTGACCACGACTGATCTGGCGCAGGCTTATCGCGAGCGCATTGTTGACGCGCTGCCGGCCGGTAGCCGTTTCGAGCCGCTGATGACCCTGTATCTGACCGATAACACTCGCCCCGATGAAATTGTCAGAGCGAAGCAGAGCGGCGTGGTGCATGCGGTGAAGTATTACCCCGCAGGCGCCACCACCAATTCGGATTCCGGCGTGACCGCGATCGAGAAATGTTTTCCGGTGCTGGAGGCGATGGCCAGGGCGGGCATGCCGCTGCTGGTGCACGGTGAAGTCACGGATGCGTCAGTTGATATCTATGACCGCGAACGCGTGTTCATTGATCGCACGCTGGCGCCGCTGGTCGAACGTATTCCCGGCCTGAAGGTGGTGATGGAGCACATCACCACGCGTGAGGCGGCGCAGTTCGTAATCTCGGCACCGCCGCGGATTGCCGCGACGATCACCGCGCATCACCTGCTGATGAGCCGCAATGCCATGTTTGCCGGCGGTGTGCGACCTCATCTCTATTGCCTGCCGATCCTCAAGCGGGAGCTTCACCGCGAAGCGCTGATGGCCGCAGCGGTCAGCGGCAATCCCAAGTTTTTCCTCGGCACCGACAGCGCCCCGCATGCCCGACACACCAAGGAAAACGATTGCGGTTGCGCCGGCATGTACACCGCGCACGCCGGGATCGAGCTTTATGCCGAGGCGTTTGCCGCGGCGAATGCGCTGGACCGGCTGGAAGGTTTTGCCAGCTTTTTCGGCGCTGATTATTACGGCCTGCCGCGTAACGCTGAAAAAATCACGCTGGTGAATGAGAGCTGGAACGTGCCTGCCAGCGTGCCTTTCGGTCCCGACACGCTGGTGCCGTTGCGTGCCGGTGCGACGATTAGTTGGAAGATCGCCGGCGCTTGAAGCCGCATCTACCGCATCGCCGCCGTTCAGGCGCGGTCACCATACCGGGGTCTGATCCGGTGCATTACCGCAGTGTTGACTTTCCACGTGGCGATCTTTGGGTATTTACCTACGGATCGCTGATGTGGGATCCCGGCTTCGCACACATCGCCGCCGAGCCGGGACTGCTGCGCGGATATCACCGCACGTTCTGCATTTATTCCAGTCGCTACCGCGGCACCGCCACCAAGCCGGGACTGGTTCTGGGGCTGGATCCCGGCGGCGCCTGCAAGGGCATCGTCTACCGGATTTCCGCTGCAAACAAAGTGATTGCGCTGGAGGCCTTATGGCAGCGTGAGATGCGCCGCGGCGTGTATCTGCCGAAGTTGCTGCCGGTGTCGACGCCGGGCGGACAACGCAATGCACTGGCTTTCGTCGCAAACCGCGCACATTCCGGTTACGCCGGACGCATGGCCATCGACGATGCCGCGCGCATCATCGCGATGTGCTGCGGGGAGCGCGGGCCGAATGTGGATTACCTCGTGAATACGCTGTGTCATCTCGATGCTTTGGGCGTACATGATCAACATCTGCATCAGTTGCTGGCGAGGGTGCGCGCCTGCGGCAAAGGCGCTGCCTGAGTGGCTGTTTTGCAGAGGGATGAACGGGCTGCGTGTTACCATCAACGGTGAAGCTGGCCAGGCAGCCGCTGTGTGCGGAACAAACCGTGAGGGGCAACCCTGACGTGCCGTGCATAGAGGAAAGTCCGGGCTCCACAGGGTAGGGTGACGGGTAACGCCCGTCCGCCGTGAGGCGAGGAATAGGGCCACAGAGACGAGTCCGCAAGCCGCAAGGTTTGCGGGGTGAAACGCGGTAACCTCCACCCGGAGCAACACCGAATAGGCAAGCGTTGACGCGTCCCGCCGAGCTTGCGGGTAGGTGGCTAGAGCCGTGCAGCAATG
>Ga0078894_10003559_pt1 | contig 11847 bp, 5 predicted proteins | sample LauGreSu1BDMLBSD_2_FD_67506 | JGI IMG/M metagenome (GOLD analysis project Ga0078894, IMG submission 67506) | Freshwater lake microbial communities from Lake Michigan, USA - Su13.BD.MLB.SD (version 4) (version 4) | ecosystem: Environmental > Aquatic > Freshwater > Lake | place: Lake Michigan, USA... | reverse complement strand
CACCTTCTTGTTGCCAACGCCGAATCCGACGAGCCCGCGCGCCGCCGCGCTGCCGTCGTCGAGCGTCACCACCTCGCCCCGGAGTTGCCACCCGTCGGCCGGCGGTGGATCGGGACGGTTCCAAAAAACGACCGGGAGGTTCGCACCCGCCAAGGCATTGGCGACCTGCTGGGCGATCGACCATCCCGCCGGAGCCTGGCGATCGAAGCCGGTCACCATGTCGGAGACCCGCGGCCGCTCCGCCATCAACCGGCGCACCGGTCCCTGGGGGATAACGGTCTGCGCCGACTGCTCGATCTGCTGCTGTAATCCGGGCTCCATCGGAAACGGGACGACGTAGATCCGCGCCGGTGGGCGGACCGGCCACGGGACCGGGGCCGCGACGGGGGTCGCGGACGTCGGACCGAGTGCAAACCCCTGCGCGACAGACCGTCTTCCGCTCCCCGCGCAGACCGTCACGACGCAGGCAAGTCCGCCGGCGACGAGAATCCGGGCGGCACGGGAACGATGCGGTCTGTGCAGAACCATACGGGCCTCCGACGGAGCGTGGATCGATCCTCGGGATCATCCCGGTCGGCTTCCGCCATCGGCAAGGGCAGAATTGTCGCAAGGGCCAGTGGGGCGAAGCCCATGCCCTTTCCTCCGCGACCCAGGGCCTGTCCGGAGGCTGGGAAGTGATGGCCCGGACGGCGTTTTCGCCCACCCGCCCCGCAACCCGAGCGGTGCCGGTTCGCGACCGCGTCCGCACGGGGTAGGATCGTCGAACTGCCCACCCCCCTTTCCCCACCGTGCCATGAAGCTGTTCCGCTACCGGGAAGACATCATCCCGGTGATCTGCATCGTCGCCCTCTCCCTCCTCGACGTCGTCGTCTTCTTCCAGGCCCGGAGCGTGTGGATGCTCGCCGCCTGGTTGGTGCTCGTGATCGGTCCGAAGGCGTGCATCTGCTCGTGGAACCATCACCACCAGCATCTTTTCACGTTCCACCAGTCGGCCCTCAACCGACTGCTCGAAATCTGCTACGCCTTTCACACCGGCATCACCACGAACGCCTGGGTGCTGCACCACGTCGTCGGTCACCACGTCAATTACCTCGACCAGACGAAGGACGAGTCGGCCTGGAAGCGCCGCGACGGAACGACGATGGGGGAGCTCGAATACACCGCCGTCATCGCGCTCACCGGGTATCTCAGGGCGCTCCGCGTGTCGTGGCGCTACCCCCGTTACCAGGCAGGCTTCTTCGGAATGGGGCTCGTCGTTGTCGGGCTCCTGGCAGCAGCCATTGTCTACAACCCGCTCAACGCCCTGTTCGTGTTCGCGATTCCGATGGTGACAGGCTACGTGATCACCTGCTGGCACACCTACTGCCATCACGCCGGCCTCGACACGCAGAATCCCTACGAGGCCTCCCACAACATCATGCACCGGTCCTACAACATCCTGACAGGCAACCTCGGCTATCACACCGCCCATCATGTGAAGCCGAAGCTCCATTGGTCGAAGCTTCCGGAGTTCCACGCCACGATCGCCGACCGGATTCCCGACCATCTCTACATCGAGCCGTTCTTTCCGATGAATCTGCTCCCGGCCGGAGACTGCCGGATCGTTCCGAGCCCAATGGAGCATCCCGGCACGCGACAGGCGCTCCAAGCGCCCGCTCCCGGCAACGCCCCGCTCTCACCCAACTGAACGGAAACGTCGGCGGCGGCCACGTTTGGGGAGGGAGGTGCTGCCTGTCAAAGCCCCTCGGCGGCGAGTTTGGCCTCGACCTGATCGGCCATGACGCGGGCCTGGTCCTCGAGTTCCTGCAAGCATTCGTCGTCCTCGTCGTCACTGGCCCTGCGGGCCTCGAGGAGGAGATACTGGGCCTCGTTCCGCCACGCCTTCAGCCAGTCCGGCCGGGTCGAGAGACGCCGGTGGAGAAGTTCGAGGAGACGTTCGAAGGGGTCGGCGGCGGATGACATGGGAATGGAGTCTAGCCCCAGTCGCAGCATCGCTCCACGGCCCACCACGGGATCCTTGCCCCCATGAGAAACGCCCCGATGAAACCTACCTCTCTCTTCCTCCTCGTCGTCGTCCTTCTCGTCCCCTGCTCGGTCGTGATCGGTGACGATCCGGCGCCCGACGAGATCTCCACGGCAACCTCCGAACCGGTCGGCCGCGGCCCGGACGACCGGACCGTCATCCCCGTCAATCAGGTCCTCACCCCGATGGGGCGGCAGGTCGAGCTCCCCGGCCTGCGGCCGCAGGCCGTCGCCCTCTCCCCCGACGGCTCGATGATCGTGACGTCGGGAAAGACCAACGAGATCGTCGTCATCGACGCCGCCACCGGCGCCGTTCGACAGCGCGTCCAGCCGCCCGCCGCCGAGTTGACCGCAGCCCCGGACACGGACCGCAACCTCAAGCCCGACACGAAGGCGATCGAGAGCTTCACCGGCCTCCGCTTCTCGCCGGACGGGACGCGGCTCTTCATGAGCAACGTCCACGGATCGGTGAAGGTGTTCGCCGCCGCCGACGGCGTCATCTCCCCCTCCCATGCGATCCCGCTGCCGCCGGCGCTCGCGCCGCGGCGGAAGGAGGAGATTCCCGCCGGCCTCGCCGTGAACGACGACGGCACCCGGCTCTACGTCTGTGGCAACCTCTCCAACCGTCTCCACGAGATCGACACCGGCTCCGGGCAGGTGCTCCGATCGATCGACGTCGGGGTGGCTCCCTTCGACGTCGTCCTCGCCGGCGGCAAGGCCTTCGTCAGCAATTGGGGGGGGCGACGCCCCGGCCCCGACGATCCGGTCGGTCCGGCAGGCAAAGGGACGGTCGTGCGCGTCGATCCCGTCAGCCAGGTCGCCAGCGAAGGGAGCGTGAGCATCGTCGATCTCGCCACCGGCGGCACGGCGGAGGTGGTCGTCGGTCGCCACGCCTCGGCCCTCGCCGCGAGCCCCGACGGCCGGCACGTCGTCTGTGCCAATGCGGCCGCCGACACGATCTCGATCCTCGACGTCGCCACGGGCACGGTCACCGACACCGTGTGGACGAAATCGACCCCCGCCGAGCTGTTCGGCGCACAGCCCAATGCCCTCGCCTTCTCGCCCGACGGCACGCGGCTCTACGTCTGCAACGGGGCACAGAACGCCGTCGCCGTGATCGACTGGGATCCGCTCGACAAGGGGGAGACGAAGCTCGTCGGGCTGCTCCCCGTCGGCTGGTATCCGTCCGGGGTGGTGGTCGACCCCGGCCGCGGGCAGCTCATCGTGGCCAACATGAAGGGCCTGCCGACGGCGCCGAAGAAGCACCGTGGCAGCGAGGGATTCAACTCCCACCACTACCACGGCAGCGTCTCCCTCGTGCCGCTCCCCGACGACGACCGGCTCGCCTCCTGGTCGGAGATCGTGGCCCGGAACATGCGATCCGCCGTGATCCGCGCGGCCTTCCTCCCGCCGCGTGCCGACGTCCCCCCGCGGCCGGTGCCCGAGCGCATCGGCGAGCCGAGCCTCATCGAGCACGTCGTCTACATCATCAAGGAGAACCGCACCTACGATCAGGTCCTCGGGGATGTCGCGGCCGGGAACGGACGGCCCGATCTGTGCGTGTTCGGTGATCAGATCACACCCAACCACCACGCCCTCGCCCGCCGCTATGTCCTCCTCGACAACACCTACTGTTGCGGGATTCTCTCGGCCGACGGCCACAATTGGAGCACGTCGGCGGTGGCCACCGACTACATCGAGCGCGGCTTCGCGGGATTTCCGCGGAGCTATCCCGACGGGATGGGGGACGACGAGTCCGACGCACTGGCATGGTCGCCGGCCGGTTTTCTCTGGGACCGGGCCCTCGAACACGGCAAGTCGATCCGCAACTACGGGGAGTTCATGAAGCCGCGCGTCCGCTGGAAGGATCCGGCGCGGGCCGGCCAACCCGACTTCACCGCCTGTTACCGGGCGTGGCGCGACGGGGTCGAGAAGGGGGACGTGATCTTCGCCTCCGAGCCGGCCATCGAGTCGATTCGGCCGTTCTCACCCCCGGAGGCCGTCGGCTGGGACATGAGCGTGCCGGATCAGTTCCGGGCCGACTTCGTCGTTCGCGAACTCGCCGACTTCGAGGCCCGGGGGGAATATCCGAACCTCGTGATCATCTGTCTCCCCAACGACCACACGAGCGGCACATCCCCCAACTGCCCCACCCCCGAGGCCTGCATGGCCGACAACGATCTCGCCTTCGGTCGGATCGTCGACGCCCTGTCGCACAGCCGCTTCTGGCCGAAGATGGCGGTGTTCGCGATCGAGGACGACCCGCAGGCGGGCTGGGATCACGTCAGCGGTTACCGGACGACCTGTTACGTCGCGAGCCCCTATGCCCGGCGCGGCGCCGTCGTGAGCACGCAGTACAACACCACGAGCGTGCTACGGACGATCGGCCAGATCCTCGGGATGCGGCCGATGAATCAGTTCGATGCCTCGGCGACGCCGATGTTCGACTGCTTCACGGACGTCGCCGATCCGACGCCGTTCGACGTCCTCGCGGTCGGGGTCCCGCTCGACCAGATGAACGCCCCACCCCAGTCGATCCGCGACCCTGTCCTCCGGGACGGTGCCGTGGCCAGCGCGGCGATGAACTTCGCCGAGATCGACCGGGCTCCCGAGGATCTCCTCAACAGGATCCTCTGGCACGCCCGCAAAGGGAGCGCCGTCCCCTATCCGGAATGGGCCGTCACGGCCGCCGGGGACGACGACGATGACGCCGCGGGGGATTGACGCCCGCGACGGCGATGAACCGGGCTGACCGTTTGCGGGGCTGCCTGTTTCCAGACGCCCGCCATATACTGCCGATCGTGTGAGGGGGGCGGTGAAACAGAGCCGACGGTCTGACCGGCCGGGGCGGCGACGCTTCCGTTCACAAATATTTCCATGGATTCCGAATTGTCCCTCTGAGGCCCCTGCCATGCGCGGTCGCCGACGACGATGGATGCGGACGGGAGGCTCCCTGCGGCGCCAGGCCCCCGTGACGCTCGAGCGGCTCGAGCGTCGCTACGCCCTCGACGGCACGGGGCCGCGGCCGTTCATCGATCTCGGACCGAGTGACAACGTCGCGCTCGATCAGCCGCGGGTCACCGTCGAGTTCGGCGATGCCGCCGGGCGGTCGATCGGCCCCGACATTTTCAACAGTTGGCTTCTCGACACCGGTGCCAACACGATCCTCGCCTTCAAGACCGCGATCGACGACATGAACGAATCTCCCCCGCCCTACCAGGTGGAGGGATTGTTCAACGAGCTCGGCGTGGGGGGATCGCAGCTGTTCGACATCTCCGCCCCTTACCGGCTCGATTTCGCCGGCACGAGCGGTATTCGGCAGACGATCACCGACACCCGCATCATTTCCGACGCCACCCGCGACGTGAGCATGTTCGGGCCGTTCGGGATCGTCGGCATGCCGGCGATGACCGGCCGGGTGACGACCCTCGACTTCACGCCGTGGCTCGCCTTCGCCGAGGGCAACTTCCTCATGGCCACCGACTTCGCCGACGAGCTGCCGGCGCCGGCGGGCCCGCGGTATTCGATCAGCGTCGACGACCGGGTGGCGTTCACCCCCGATGGCGAGGTGATCCAGGGAGACCATCCGCCGGTTTGGGCGGACATCCCCTTCTTCACCGCGGAGGTCCACCATGGCGGCCGGACCGTCGCCGGCAACTTCATGTTCGACACCGGGGCGCAGGTGACGATCATCTCGTCGGCGACGGCGATGGCCCTCGGGCTCGATTCCAACGGCGATGGCGTCCTCGACGAGACCGATACCGGCTACACGCGGACCGAGACGGTCGGCGGCGTGGGAGGCTCGCGCGACGCGCCGGTCTACATGATCGACGCGGTCCACCTCCCCACCGACCAAGGGGTCGATCTGACCTGGAGCGATCTGCAGTGGCTCGTGGTCGACATCGCCCCGGGGATCGACGGGGTGTTCGGCTTCGACAACATGACGAGCGGCTGGATCGACGCCACGTTCAGCTCGGGTGGCGCGGGCTACCTCCTCAAATCGCACCTCGATTTCCGCGGCTGGGACGCGACCGGCCAGGGAAAAATCCACTTCGACATCAATCCCGATCTCGTGGCGGTGCAAAACCCGAGCGGCGCGGGAGGGGTGATCACCGAGCCGGGGGGCACGACCACGGTGAGCGAATCGGGGATCGAAGACACCTACCTGTTCGCGCTCCGCGAGCGTCCGACGGCCGACGTGTTCGTCGACCTCGTGACCAAGCCCCTCCAACTCTCCGCCTTTCCCGCCGCCGATCCCGGGACGACGACCCTCCGCTTCACCCCCGACTCCTGGGCGATCCCCCAGACCGTCGTCGTTCGTGCGGTCGACGATTCCGTCGAGCAGAGCCTCCATCGCTCGACGATCCGCCACGTGGCGCGGAGTGCCGACCCGGCCTACGACGGAGTCGGTCTCCCCTCCGTGCTCGTGAACATCGTCGACAACGACTTCCCGGCGATCATGATCCTTCCCTCCGACGGTCAGACCGACGTCACCGAAGGGGGCCCGGCCGACACCTATTCGCTGGTGTTGATGCGTCAGCCGGCCGCGGACGTGGTCGTCAGTCCGATTCCCGCCGACGGACAGGTGGTCGCCGTCAACGATCTCGATGGCGGCGGATCGATCGTGTTCACCCCGACCGACTGGAACCGACCCCAAAAAGTGCGCGTGACCGCCGTCGACGACGCCCGCATCGAAGGAGCGCAGCTTGCGGTCATCAACCATCAGGTCACGACCTCGGACACCGCCTACACCGAAGCCTACGTTCTCCCCGAGATCGTCTTCGTCACCGACAACGACGCCGCCGTCCAGAACCCGCCGTCCGTTACCGCCGGAGCGGGTCTCGTCAGCGGAGCCCTCGGCGCGGCGATCACCGCCACCGGCACCTGGGCGGCGACCGACGCCGGGACCACGGTCACCCTCTCCGCCTCACTCGGCAACGTGACCCGCAAGGATGACGGCACCTGGGGCTGGTCATGGTCGCCCGAGGTGCCACTCGGCCGCGCACCGGTCACGATCACGGCCACCGACAACCGCGGGCTCACGGCCCAGGCGAGCTTCACCGTCACGGCCCGCGGGTATCCCACGGACCTCGCCGCGAGCCCCGGCGATCGTCTCGTCACCCTTACCTGGACCGCGCCTCCAGCCACGCCGGGCCTGCCGGTGCTTCGCTCGTCCATCGAGCAGTCGGTCGATGACGGGATCACCTGGACCCGCCTCCCCGACACCGACTCCCCCGCCACAGCCGCCACGCTCCCAGGACTCGTCAACGGCACCGCCTACCGGTTCCGGGTGGCGGCCCACGATGCCGACGGGATGGGCCCCTGGTCAGCCCCCTCAGGCGTCGTCGTGCCCGTCGCCCCACCGGCAACTGCATCCGGTCTGGCAGCCACCGCCGGTAACGGGCAGGTGCGGCTCGCGTGGTCGGCTCCGTCCGATACCGGCGGACTGCCGATCATCGACTATTCCGTCGAGACGAGTGTCGATGGAGGCGTGCGCTGGACACCGGTGGCTGACGACGTCTCCCCGAAGACCGAGCTGACGGTGACGGGCCTCGTGAACGGCAGGTCGTATCTGTTCCGAGTCGCCGCCGTGAACGCCGTCGGTACCGGGGCCGCCGTGGCCACTCCGCCGGCGATCCCCGCGCTCCCGGCAGGTCTGCCGACCGCGCTCAAGGGCACGCGCGGGAACGCGAGCGTGAACCTCTCGTGGAAAGCCCCGGCATCGAACGGCGGCAGTCCGATCGTCGACTATACAATCCAGTCGAGCAGCGACGGGGGCAGGACGTGGACCACGATCGAGCGGCCCGCGTCGGCGGCGACGACCGCCACGGTGACGTCACTTGCCAATGGCACACCGTACGTCTTCCGGTTGGCGGCGGTGAACTCGACCGGCCCGGCGGCGTTCACGGCAAAGAGCGCGGTGATCGTGCCGGCGACGACCGCCGCGGCCCCCACCATCGCCACGGCGACGCGCCGCAACGGCCAGGTGGGGCTGACGTGGACGGCTCCGGCATCCGACGGCGGCCAGAGCATCGTCAATTACGTCGTCCACATGAGCGGTGACAACGGTCTCACGTGGGCACCGGTTCCGCGCAAGGCCTCCGCCGCGACCACCGCGACGGTAGCCGGCCTCACCAACGGAAAGGCATACGTGTTTCGCGTCGCCGCCGTGAATGCGATCGGCACGGGCCCCTTCTCCGAAAAGTCCGCACCGACGATTCCGGCGACGCTTCCCGCGGCACCGACGGCGATCACGGCGATCCGTGGCGATCGGCAGGTGACGCTGTCGTGGAAGACCCCGACGCGTGACGGCGGCGCGGCGATCGGCGGCTACGTGCTCCAATCGAGCAGCGACGGAGGCCGGACGTGGACCACGATCCCCGGCGCGGTGTCGACCACCTCGACCACCGTCACGGGGCTCACCAACGGCGTATCGCACGTGTTCCGGGTCGCGGCGACCAACGACGTCGGTATCGGTGCGTTCTCGGCAAAGTCTCCCGCGGCGACCCCGGCCACCGTCCCGGGGGTTCCGACAGGGCTGTCGGTGACGCGAGGCAGCAATCGGGCGACGCTCGGCTGGATCGCCCCACCGTCGAACGGCGGAAGCGTAGTTCTCGACCACCTCATTCAATGGAGCGTCGACGGCGGCGAAACCTGGAACACCTTCTTTCACAAGGCGACCCCCCGCACGTCGGCGACGATCACCGGACTCCCGACCCAAGGGCCGTTGTCGTTTCGCGTCGCGGCCATCAATGCGATCGGAGCCGGGAGCTTCTCGTTGCAATGGCTCGCAGCGTCCTGAGCGGGCTTGCAGGCTGACGGCAGGCTCCAGAGGGCTCCCCGACCGAGCTGACCGTTGCTCGCTGTCAATTGGCGGATCGGCCAATACCGTCATGTCCACGCGAACCTCGGTTTTCGCAGTTGCGATGGACGGCGAGCGAATTAGGGTTTGGGGCGTCGTGTGCGCGTAGGCACGACGAACGACGAACGTGGCACGCGCGCGTGAGCCACCTCCCCCTTTTTCCTCTCCTGGACGAACACACATGAAGCGAATGCTCGCCGTGACAGCGTTGACGATGGCCATGGTGGCGATGATGTCCACCGACACCGAGGCCGCCGGTCTCTTCCGGCGCGGTGGCGGCGGCGGATTGCTCGCCCGCCTCAACAAGCCGCTCGTGCCGGCGCAGCCGGGGCTCCCGACCGTCAGCCCGCTGGGGCTGATCTCTCCACGGTTGAGCAATGCCGTTCTGATCTTCCAGAAGGGGGGCCTCTCCACCCAGGCTGGACGTCTCGCAGCCATCGGCGTGCTGTCGCCACGCATCAGTCCGGCGGTTGCGATGGTGCGGACGCCCCCGGTCACGCCTCAGGCCCGGCTCAATTACGGCCTGTCGATCCTCTCGCCGCGTATGGCGACGATCCTCGGCATGTTCAAGGCGGCCCGCACGCTCCCCACGTCGATCCGCTGATGCCTAGCAAGCCCCGCTCCCGAAGACCCCCCGGTCGCCGGGAGCGGGGTGCTCTGGCATGATATCGGCGAAAGGGGGCCGGTCCGCCCCGCTCGAGGATTGCAGCCCCATGGGTGTCGCCGGCATCGTTCTCTCGCTCGTGCTGCTGATGCTGTTGGCCTCCGCAGGCGTCAACATCATCCTCCTCACGCCCCTGCTCGCGCTCGTCGCGGTCGCGTTCGAGCCGGGTACGCCGCTCCTGGCAAGCTACACGCAGATCTTCATGCCGGCGCTCGCCCGGTTCATCGCCACCTACTTCCCGCTGTTTGCCTTGGGGGCGGTGTTCGGTCGGCTCCTTGACGACACCGGTTGCACCGCCGCGATCGCACGGCGGATCGTCGACGTGCTCGGTAGCCACCGGGCGATCCTCGCGATCGTCCTCGCCTGCGCCCTGCTTACCTATGCGGGCGTGTCGGTGTTCGTCGTCGTGTTCGCGGTCCATCCCCTCGCCGTCGACCTGCTTCGTCACGCCGCCATCCCCAAGCGCCTCCTCCCCGGCGCGATCGCGTTGGGTGCGGCGACGTTCACGATGACGACACTTCCCGGCACACTCCAGGTGCACAACCTCATTCCGATGCGGTTCTTCGGGACGACCGCCTTCGCCGCACCGCTCCTCGGACTCGTCGGAAGCGCCGTGATCCTCGGACTGGGGATCCAATGGTTCGGCTGGCGCGTTCGGGCGGCGCAGCGGGCAGGCGAGGGCTACGGCGAGCCGGTCGCTGCATCCGCGTCCTCAGACACGGAGGCCCGTGGCGGGCCGCGCTTCGCGGTCGCCATCCTGCCGATCGTGGTGGTGGTCTGCCTCAACTTCCTCCTCACCGAATACGTCATCCGCCGCTGGGACTCCTCGTACCTCGCTCAGCCTCGCTTCGGCGCCACGTCCCTGGACAGCGTCCGCGGCCTGTGGGCGACGATTCTCTCCCTGATCGCTGCCTGTGGCGTCGTCGTGCTCCTCCGCGTCCGCTCGCTTCGAAAGCTCAATGAATCGCTCTCCGCCGGGGTGATGTCGGCACTGATGCCGATCTTCAACACGGCCTCCGAGGTGGGATACGGCGCGACGATCGCGGGGCTCTCCGGGTTTGCGGCGGTGAAATCGGCGGTGCTGGGAATCGTTCCGTCAAACCCGCTCGTCTCCGAGGCGGTGTGCATCAATCTCCTCGCCGGGATCACGGGGAGTGCCTCGGGAGGCCTGACGATCGCGCTCGAGGCCCTCGGCGCGACCTATCTCGAACGTGGCATCGCGGCGGGGATCGCGCCCGCCCTCCTCCATCGGGTGGCGGCCATGTCGTCGTCCGGTCTCGACACGCTCCCCCACAACGGGGCCGTGATCACGCTCCTCCTCGTCTGCGGGATGACGCACCGCACGTCGTACCTCGACATCTTCGTCGTCTCCGTCATCGGGCCGATCGTCGCCACGGCGGTGGTAGTGACGCTCGGCACCCTCTTTCCCGCGCTTGTCCTCGGGGGCTGACGGCTGCCTGTTGAGCGATCGGATGCCGATCCGATATCCTCGGCTCACCCCGGACGTCCCGAATCGTGGGGAGACCAGCGGCGAAGTCCTGGCCCGGTGGATTGCGATGAGCCGACCGCGCTCAGAGAGAGGTGTCCTGTGGCCGGATCCGTCCCCTTCGCTCCGCAGACCGAGGCATCGCTGACCACTGCCGGCCATGCGACTGTCGATGGCCCGGAGGCGGCGCATCGGTCAGCAGTCGCTCCGGACGCCGCGCAGGCCCCCGATCCGTCGGAGCCTTTCGCCCCTTCAGCTCCGCACACCGGCCGCAAGGTGCGGTTCACGCGCAGCGACGAGTTTCAAAAAGAGCTGAAGCGGCGGGTGGACGACTACTTCCGCGTCAGCGGCAAGCGGCGCCGCGACTGCCCTGAGATGTACCTCAAGGTGGCGATTCTGCTCGGTGGCTTCGCGGTCACCTACTGTCTCTTGGTGTTCGCGGCCCAGACGTGGTGGCAGGCATTGCCGCTGGCGATCCTCCTCGGCGGGATCATGGCGGCGATCGGCATGAACGTGCAGCACGACGGCGGCCATCAGGCGGTTTCAGACCGCCGCTGGATCAACAAACTGATGTCGATGTCGCTCGACGTCATCGGCGGCAGTTCCTATTACTGGCACTGGAAGCACGCCGTCCTCCACCACACCTACGTCAACATCGTCGGCCACGACTCCGACATCGATCTCGGCATCATCGGCCGGCTGTCACCGCAGAGTCCGCGGCTGGCGTTCCACCGCTGGCAGCATCTCTATCTCTGGCCGCTGTACGGGTTCCTGGCGATGAAGTGGCATTTCTATGACGACTACCGCGACCTC
>Ga0078894_10003558_pt1 | contig 11848 bp, 8 predicted proteins | sample LauGreSu1BDMLBSD_2_FD_67506 | JGI IMG/M metagenome (GOLD analysis project Ga0078894, IMG submission 67506) | Freshwater lake microbial communities from Lake Michigan, USA - Su13.BD.MLB.SD (version 4) (version 4) | ecosystem: Environmental > Aquatic > Freshwater > Lake | place: Lake Michigan, USA... | reverse complement strand
CGAGAGCAGCCTAGTCTCTTTAAAGCTAAACTTTGCCTTCAGGTACCTTTTGGCCGAGCCGTGCTTGATCTCCCGGACAAATTGGACGAAATGGGTCATTTTCTGGGCGGCCTGTAGCTTGATCACAGGCCGTTTCCGTTCTGGTTCAATTTCGACACGTATCAGTCCGGCGTCGAGGAGAATCCCGTAGATGCGGTCGATTAGAGGCCGTTCCATGTTGAGGATCATCTCGAGTCGCTGGAGCAGGTCAGCGATGACGACGATCTTACCGGACTCCTGCGTGATGGCGATAAATTCTGACACATTGGCTATGGCGGCAACCATCAACTGAGCATAGTAGATGTGGCTCAGTTGGGTCTCTTGTAGTTCGCGTACGCGCAGAGACTGGGAGGCAAAAGATGAGTTCATCTGGTCAAGACGAGCGCCGTATTCTTTGAGGACTATTTTGAGCCATGGCGGCAGCGTTTCCACAGTCTTCGTGACGCTGGAGTGTGGAATCACGCGGCAACGAGTTGCCGTCAGAGTCCTAGCTGACGCCATCCGCGGGCCATCGGTGAGGCAGGTCATCACGCCAATGATTTCTCCTGGCCGCATGGTGCTCAAGCGCACCTCTTGACCGTTCTTGACGGTGTAAATCTCTACTTCACCCTCGTCGATGAGGAAAAGATCACCGCCTTGTTCACCGGCATTAAAGATGATCTTGCCCTGGGTAAAGCTACGTTCTTCGACTTTACTTGTAGCGCCTGCCGCCGCAGGTTTGATTGTGCTCATGGTGCCTCTTCCTTACACGAACGCAGTCGTGCTTTCGGACGAGGCGGCAAATAACCTTAGTCTTCGGCGGATCCCGGATTTGTGAAGCTACCAAGAAATCTTGTTTAGCTGAGTGATCACTGGGGCGCGCTTAGATGAAGATGGATAATCCGAGAAGTACCTGAAAGCCTCCAGCGGTTATGTTGACGTTGCCGCTCTCAGTTTTGCGCCATTGCTGGTAGCGCTCCAGTCTAGGTTGAAAACTCACGCTCTGCCCAAGCATAAAGTTAACGCCGCCGCCGAAGGCTAGGTTGGTTCCGCTGTAATCCCCAGTAATGGACAGGTAACTATTCTCGCCAGAGCTAAACTCAAACCCTCCGTAGGCAAACGGAACCGTCGCGTCGCTACCGAGAGTGCCGAAGTTATATTTAAACATCGGACCCACTGCCATTGAGCTAGAGTTGCTGCTGCCATAACTGGTCGAACTGTAGCGAAACATCGGACCAATTTGATACTGCCTGATGAAGAAGAGCCAAGAAATATCGGCCTTAACCGTCGTCCTCGACTGATCACCGCCGTCGCCGACTTTAACGCTGCCCGAGTCGAGACTACCGCTGGCGCCAATTTCGGCACTGTAGTTCTTAGCTAAGCTCAGGGGCGCAAAGCTAAGACCAGCGGCAAGGCTTAGCGCTATTTTTGTTGGCGATGACCGGTTAATGGACAAGTTAATCGACATTGTGGCCTCGGTGAACTGGTGCCCATCTGGTGCCGTTAATAATTGCTGATGACCATGCTGGACTTAGGTGCGACGCGGTGCCCAGCAATTTCTTGGGTGCTATGGCTGAAATTTATCGCCACCACGGTGCCGTCTGGCATGCGCCACAGGTTGGGGACGTCATGCTCGGCCGTGTAGAGGTTATCTTTCATGCTGACCAGTTCCTTCGGAACATAGGGCGGGACAAAACTAAGTGGAAGCGCTGGCCTGCCCGAAATAGCGGCGCGCACCTGCGCCGGGCCTAGGCCCCAGAAGACGCGCTCGGCAGTCAATTTAGGTAGATCGTCCGACAGGAATAGGGCCCCACCAGCTGCCGCGACCACCCAGCTTCCGACCTGAACTTCGTGCTCTGGCAGCGGGGCCCGCATCAGGATAGGGTCAGCGTCGCACAGAGTTGCCAGGCAGAATGGGTAGCGTCCAGCAACACTGCGGGCTTGATTAGCAATGAAGGCAAAAGTCGGAGGGGGCCACCCAATGACGGATGGCGTGAAAGCAATGTCACCACCCACGCGCCAGCCATCAACATAGCTCATAGTCGGAATCGGTGGTGCACCGACAGCGAGCAGCTCCGTATTGGCCCCAGCTGCAGCGCGAATTAGCGACAGCGCCCTCTCATAGGCCTCGGTGCCTGTTGCCTTAGCGTAGCGCTTGCCTTCGATAGTGCCAGCAAACAGGAAATCGATCTTAATGAGCCTTATGCCCCAACTCACGATGCGCTCGATGGTCCTCTGCAGGTGAGCTGCCGCCTCTGGATGGGTGACGTCGAGGACCCCGTATTCGCCTGTAGTTGGATGCGAGTAGTTAGCTCCCTGAACCAACCAGTCGGGGTGGAGGCGAGCCGTACGACTGCCTTTGGCAACAAGTAGCGGAGCAATCCATATGCCCATTTGGAAGCCGTGATCACCGAGCTCGTCAGCGAGCGCAGCGATACCGCGAGGAAATTTATTGTTGGGATACCAGTCGCCCCACGCTTGTTGCCACCCGTCATCGAGCACGACAAAACCGGGCAGATTGGCGTCGGGGATTCGCGGCTGAAATAGATCGGCGAATATCCTGGCGTTACTTACTAAATCTTGTGGCTTTACCTTGTTCCAAAGCTCGTACCAGGAGTTCCAGCCAACGGGCGTTGGTTTGGGGTTTAGTTTGCGACGACTTGGTATAGCCCCGCCATATTCAGCCATGGCTTTGGGGAGCGAGGGTCCGAGGTATAGGTAGAAATTCTCGCTACTCACTTTGTCGCCAGCGGTGACGGCCAGGTTTTCGGTAGCACCGCTAACGAGCCGGACAGCCAACTCATGCCCAGCAGTGGGGCGTGTCATTTGTACCCACGATTTCAGACGTCGTGCGCTAGAGGCACCCGCTAGAAAACTCTGCTCACCACCGGCAGCATAGCTGTACCACCAGGACATTTCTGGTCCCCGGCGGTAAACCTCATCTTCACCAACTAGTGCCAAGGCTCGATCTAGCTCGCGATCAGGGATCTCAGCCTGCAGCGAGATGAAGCCAGTCTGTGACCAAGACTGGAATCCGTTTGATAACCAGCCACGAGCCCCCGGCAGTTTCAGCTGTCCGCTTAGCCCAATGCCACGCACTTCGGTATCGCCCGATGCCTCGAAGATGACATGGTAGGCGGGGTTTCGCTCCACCCTTAAGTGACCATAACCATCGATCTTGCAGGAGTACACCCCGGCTCTCAGCTCACAGTCGCTCACTTTGGGTTCGACCCATCCTTTTTTAGTCCTGAGCACTGGGCGCAGGAGGGCTTGAGCCGCCTCACTTTTGGCCGTCAGTCCCTCGGCCGTTAAGTGCCAGCCAGGCTCTAACACAAGTTCTGACACAGGTGCCGCCACGCTAGATAAGCAGGGCGCCGACCATAGCGGTAAAAATAGAGCCATCGACACTATGCGAGTGCGGTAGAGGGTCATAGCGTTGTTCCAAGTTTAGGATGGGTCTATAGATTATAGCCCATCCTCTCTCTAAGGCAGACTCTCTTCCTCTCCGGGCATCGATGATCGCCCTAAAGGCCCATCGGCTGTCCATCGGAGCGAGTGTCTGAAACCCCCACCAGTCCGTCGGTCTGCCGAGCAACCGCCTCGACATCCCCCATACCAGGGTGTTCAGAGATAGTATGCCCCATCTCTTTGAGCTCTTCGCGCACCTTCGGAGGGAGGCCTCCTTTTTCAACCTCAAGCTGGTCGGGAAGCCACTGATGGTGGACCCGGTAGGCATGAACGGCGTCGGCAAGGTCAAGGCCACGGGCGAGGCTGTTGAATATGGTTTGAAGCGTAGCTGTAATAATTCTCGGTCCACCCGGAGAACCGAGCGCCAGCCGCAGCTCTCCTTTGTCATCAAAGATCAGGGTTGGTGACATCGACGACAACGGCGTTTTATTGGCCGCAACAGCATTAGCATCGCTGCCGACTAGGCCAAAGACATTGGCGGCTCCAGGGCGCTTTGCAAAGTCATCCATCTCGTCATTAAGTAGCACTCCGGTGCCGGCAGCGACCACCCCGGACCCAAAGTAATAGTTGATCGTCTGGGTCGTGCTTACGGCGTTACCCTCAGCATCGACGATCGCTAGGTGAGTGGTCGATGGATGCTCAAATTTGTCGGGTTGACTAGGAGCGAGCTTGCCAGAGTTGGTGGCCTTTTTCGGATCGATGCTAAGGCGAAGCGACGAGGCATAATCTAGCGAGAGTAAGCCCCGTAGCGGAATCTTAGTAAATGCAGGATCACCAAGAAATTGCGCCCTGTCAGCGAAAGCACGCCGCATGGACTCTGCCAGCCAATGGATGGACTCGGCCGAGCCTTGAGGCGACTTGGCCGCAGGTGAATCGGCCAGGATGTTGAGCACCTGTAAAACCGTGATGCCACCGGAGGACGGTGGCGGCATCGCCACCAGCCTATGACCGGCGAATTTTACCTCAAGAGGCTCGCGCTCAACCATTTTATAGTTGGCCAAGTCGCGTCCGGTGATGAGTCCACCACCTCGTTTCATCTCAGCCAGAATGAGTTTAGCAGTCGCGCCAGTGTAAAAATCTTTGGCCCCAAAGGTTGCGATGCGCTCAATGGTTTTTGCCAAATCTTTTTGGACCAGGAGACTGCCGGTCGGCAGTGGTTTACCGTTTTTGAAAAAAATCTTCGCCGTCGCAGGAAACTTACTGAGCACGGGAGCGCGCTCGGCCAATCTAGCCGCAAGCATTGCGTAAACAGGAAACCCATTAGCTGCAATGTTGATCGCCGGTCGAAGTACTTGGGCAAGTGGTAGTCTTCCGTGACTGGCGTGCGTTGCCACTAAGCCAGCCACTAAACCCGGGACCCCGACAGCCAAGTGGCCGTTGACTGAAGCGTCTGGTATATCCACTTTGCCGTAGCGAAATGACTTAGACTGGCCCTGAGGCCCGACAAACATGTCTCGCGTCGCTGCCGCCGGCGCCCGTTCGCGGAAATCATAAGCACGAGTCTTTTTGTCTTTGGCATCATAATGAAGCAAGAACCCACCGCCACCTATGCCGGTTGACTGGGGTCTGACAACAGAAATGACAAATGAGGCAGCAACCGTCGCGTCAATCACGTTGCCTCCGGCACGCAGTATCTCGATACCGGCTGCGCTAGCCAGAGGATGCGCCGTGGCAATCATAGCTCGCTTGCTCCGGGCAACGTAACTGCTGCGCGGGCGACTCGCATCGATAGGAGGATAAAGCTGCGACTCAGGGAGACCAGCAGCACCTAAGGCACTATCAGTTAAAGCAACGACCAGAAATGTTGCGAGACTTAAAAAACGGCCCACTCTTAAAGAAAGTTGACGGTAGGTAGAGATACCGTGGTCTCCTGATGTGGTGAGTGGTTGATCTCTAGCTGATAAGTATCAGGCGCTGGGTCTACATATAGCGGGTCGCGGGTGTCGATAGCAATCGCAATGCGGTGTCCAGTAGGCACGTCGTACGCTGTCATAAACATATTGGTGCTAACGGTTGCAGGATTAGGGTTCGGCTCATAGCGGCTATAGATGCCGTGAGTGATGAGGCGACCAATGTTGTTGCTGTCGACATCGTATAGATAAGATGCAAGTTGGACTGGTCCCCTATGTGGCTCAAGATTTACCGTGACGCGCGGCATGCCCCGAATGCTAGTGGTAAGCCCCATCGGCTCCGACACATAGATAGCGGCGTGACTTTTGTTGATGAATCCGAGAACCTGCATGACGGGTAGTCGCAAGTAGGCATCCGCAGCATCAGAGAGGAGGGGAATCCCCGAGGTCGCAGCGGAATCGACGTTTCCGAGAAGGCGAATGACGACGCTAGGTGTGTTTGATTCCCGTGATGAATGGCTTTCCTTAGGCACCACTTTGTTTAGCGTCTTCAGTCTGAAAACGGCGCTCTCCGCCGAGCTAGGCTGAGGGATTTGCGTATAGTATTCGCGACCACGGTCGGTGCCAAAACTCACCGGAGGACGCTTGATCACCTCGGATTCCTTGCCTAGTAAGTGGTAGTCAAGCCAGGCATGAACATCGAACCAGATCTCGCTCGGCATGCCGAACATTCCGGGCACAGCACTGACGGCATGGATGCCATGGTCCATGTAGAACATTTTCGGACCTGTCAGTTTCTCATAAAATTCGCGTATTTGGTTAGGTGGAAACAGACTGTCCTGATAGCTATTGCCAATCATGATGGCGACGTTGCGCGCGTTCAGTCGGTCGATATAGGTGAGGGGAGAGCGGGCATGTGCCCAAGCTTTGAGGTTGTCGACGTTGCGATGGAGCTTAAGGTCTTCGGCTAGCTGATAGAGTTGTGGGTCCAGGCGACCGAATATGGAGCCGCTACCGACCAGAAGGTTCATAGCGACTTGCCTGCCACTTTCATTTGGGGCCAGCGCATCTATGAGGTTGCCCCAGCCACTGAGTGCGACGACGGCTTTAATGCGCTCGTCGTGGGCCCCAGCCAAGAGGCCCAAGCCGGCTCCGTAAGAGACGCCGGCCATGGCAACCTTAGTGCCGTCGCTCGGAGTGTTAGCAACCAACCAGTCAATCAGTTCGGAAATGTCCTGAATGTCGCGGTCGGAGGCCACTCCCACGCGGCCCCCAGAGATGCCAAAGCCTCGCGGTGCAAAATTTAGGACCACATAGCCGTCTTTGGCAAACTCCCGCGCTGGGCCGTCGTACTCCCACTCATTGAAGGCCCAGGAACTCCCCATCAGCAGAGTGGGCCTTTTGCCAGGGTAGGTGGTTGGATCTGGCACGAAGATGCTAGTGGCAATTTTGATCCCATCGGACATGGAGATACGGTGGTGACGCTCACTGTAACCGCGTTTGGCCGCGAGCGTGGCCTCCGACGCGGCAGTCAGTTGGGTCTTACCGCAACTGGAAAGGGTCAACCCAAAAAGACCGACGGCAAGGTACGACCAAACTCTCGAAGTCATGGGGTGCTACCTCGGGGGCAAATGTTGGGGGATAGGCGAATAGCGTAAAATTTAGTGGACGGAATCACAGGATAGTCTAGCGAAGCCTAGAAAAACCGCGCTAAACCCTATAGTTACATTGTACCATGGCTATCCGTAGAGTCGCAGATGCGACGGCTGGCCTTTTATGGTTGCAAGATAAGATTGATCTTTGTTATGGTCCGATTTCTCATTTTGCCCAGGGACGCGAAAGGAAATCTATGCCGGGGATTAAGGTCAGAGACGGAGAGCCAATCGAGAAGGTGCTGCGGATTTTCAAAAAGCAGGTAGAGAAGGCCGGCGTTATCGGCGATCTCAAAAAGGGCCAGCACTACGAGAAACCGTCAGTCAAGCGCAAGAAAAAAGCGATCGCTGCTCGTAAGCGTCGCATTAAGCAGCTGCGCAAGATGGGCCGCGGCGCTTAAGCCGCCGCCTTGGTCGAGTCATATATTAGCGAGAACGGGCGGTAGTCAGCGGCTCTGAGGCCTCGGACTTTTCCTGCCCTTTATTATTTGGTGCCGGCGCATCGGCGTCGTCAATCGGCTCTAGGTCTGCGGCATTGGCTTGCTGCATCTGGGCCTGCGACTGGTCGGTTTCCTGGCCCTCCTGGCCCTCTAAAATACCGGCTGTAGGGTCGTCGTAGCGATCGTAGTCGTTCTCAAAATAGTCGGCACCCGCGGTTTCCTCTGCCTGGGGCGCTTCAAATTCCTCAACCTCTAGGGCGTTAGTGCTGGTGGGTATCGAGGCAGCTGTGCTTGGCTGATCGGTGGCTTTGGTCAGTAGGAAATAACTCGCTCCGGTGAGTGCAACAGCGGCCACAAAAATCAGCAGCTTCTTCATAACAGTCCCTCTGCAATAGATTTCCGGAGATGACATTTAACAAGATACTGGACCTTCACCTCGATGGCAACGCCTAGCCTGCGCGGTCCTTTCTGGGCATTCCCTGTGAGAATCGTTGGGCGAATCTTTGTTTGGCTGAATCGTTGATATTTAATCCTGGCCTGATAAGCTGCGTCAAAATGCCCTAAGGAGGACCCGCAGATGATGGCTAAGTCTCGACAATCATACTGGACTCGCGTGGTTTTTGTGGTTTTCCTAGGTCTTGGTGCCCTGCCTCAGGGGGTGGCCAAAGCACGGACCTCGGCTAGGGCGCGAGATAGTCAGGAGTTGGACGCAGTGCGTCGCATCGTCAGGCTGGCCGACGGCTGGCGATTCTACCAGGGTCAGCAAGACCAAGGTGCCTCGCCTGACTTAGACGACAGCGGATGGCGTGAGGTCAGGGTTCCTCACGACTGGGCCATCGAACTCGACCATGACTCAAGTGGCGACAGCAACACGAAGTTCAATTGGCGTGGCGAGGGCTGGTACCGTTATCACTTCACGCCAGGGAGCAGCGACCAGGGACGTCGCTTTTGGCTAGATTTTGACGGCGTCATGGCCTTCCCCAAGGTCTACGTTAATGGCCATCTCGCCGGCGAATGGGACTACGGCTACAACTCCTTTCGCGTTGATGCCACGCCTTACCTGAAGTTTGACGAAGATAACGTGATCGCTGTCCAGGTGGACACGCGCAAGCATGCGTCCCGCTGGTATCCAGGGGCAGGTATTTACCGCAAAGTTGTACTGACCATCGCTGATCCAGTGCATATTGCGCACTGGGGGACCTTCGTCACGACGCCGCGAGTGAGCGAGGACGAGGCTCTTGTCAAAGTTGCGACGACAATTGGCAACCAAGAGGCCGAGGCCATCCATGTCACCCTACGTACCAGGATCTTTACTAAGGATGGCAGGCGTGAGGTGGTCGCTACCCAGGTGAGCGAGACCGATGTGCCGCGCCAAGCCTCGGCGAATGTGCAGCAAACTCTGACGCTCCGTAAGCCGCAGCTTTGGGATATCGGATCGCCGAATCTCTATGCGGCAGAGACTCAGGTAGAGGTAAACGGCGAGGTGCGCGACCGCTACAACACTATATTTGGTGTGCGCACCTTTGAGTTCACCAAGGATAATGGATTCCTCCTTAATGGGCGCCGGGTGCAGCTGCGGGGCGCCAATATTCATCATGATTTAGGTCCTTTAGGCGCCGCCTTTCACCGCCGCGCTGCGCAGCGGCAACTCCAAATTATGCAGGATATGGGTGTCAACGCCGTGAGGTTTAGTCACAATCCTCCTGCTCCAGAGGTGCTCGACCTTGCTGATGCCATGGGTATCGTGGTCTTTGCTGAATGCTTTGATAAATGGGACCAAACCGCAGACCGTTTACCCGAGGTCGATCTGAATGGCTTTGCCGAGAGGCAGATCAGTCAGTTCATCAGACGAGATCGCAATCATCCAAGCGTTATGATCTGGAGCATCGGCAACGAGATTTGGGACATCGAGGTCAACCTATTCGGTGGCAGCGCCGAGCAAGTTGGCACGATAGCAAGTTATGTGCGGGCGAACGATCCGACACGTCCAGTCACCATGGCCACCCATTTGACGCAGGCAGTCAACACCGGGCTTCTTCGTTATCTTGATGTGCAGAGTTGGAACTACGGACGCAAATACGTAGAAGGCCGCGCGTCGTATCCCGACATGCCGGTGATCATGAGTGAATCAGCATCGGCGGTTAGTACCAGAGGCGAATACCGCCTGCCTCTACCGAAGTACAAAGATGATTTTCTCACGTCGCCTGTGGTGAGTTCGTATGATCTCAATTCAGTCTCTTGGGGGGATATCGCCGACACTGAATTTGCCAATCTCGACGTCGATTCCTACGTAGCGGGTGAATTCGTATGGACTGGCATAGACTACATAGGGGAACCGACACCGTTTGAAAAAGTGGCGAGAAGCTCCTACTTTGGTGCGGTCGATCTCGTGGGCTTACCCAAAGATCGGTTCTACTTATACCGTAGTTACTGGAACAAGTCGGCCGACACGACACATCTACTGCCACACTGGAATTGGCCGGACCGTATGGGTAAAAGCGTGCCGGTCATGGCTTATACGAGCGGCGATGCTGCCGAGTTGTTTTTAAATGGCCGGTCTTTAGGGAGACAGATCAAATTTGTCCCACCTATCAAATTGCCGCCCAATTTAGCTAAAGGCAAACTGAGCAGCGCTAGCAGCGAGGAGCTGAGCCGCGGCAATCTGGCGCAACAAGCAGTCGACTCTAACACTAATAGTCGCTGGAGCGCGGCGGACGGCAGTCCGAAAAGCTGGTGGCAGGTTGACCTTGGAGAGAATAAATCGGTGCGCACAGTGCACATAGATTTTGAGCAGGATAGTGCCAATTACCAGTATGTCATCAAGGGGTCACTCGACGGCAAGAATTGGCAGCAACTGGCTGGAAAACGGCACTTCAATCGTGACGACCTCGCCACGACGCATGCATTAGAGGCCGAGACGCGCTATCTTCGCGTCGAATTCGTCGCCCTGAAGCCAGGAACTTGGGCCTCCATCCGTGAGTTCGAAGCCTACGAGAAGCCTGTCGACAGGTCCTATTACGGTGTGACCAGGGCATACAGGTTGCGCTGGGATGATGTCCCATACGAGCCTGGAGAACTCCGCCTCGTCTCCTTTAAAGGCGAGACAAAACTAGGTGAGGCCGTGGTGCGCACGGCGGCTCCACCAACCCGGATTTCACTGACTCCGGACCGTAACCTCATTGCCGCCGATGGCGACGACCTAAGTTTTGTCACGGTAGAGGCTAAAGACGGCTTTGGTACCGTAGATCCCGATGGATCTCAGCTGGTAAGCCTTGAGCTTAAAGGACCTGGAGAAGTTGTCGGCGTCGGTAATGGTGACCCCAACTCGCAAGACCGCATGGTTGCCAAGTCCGTGCGATTGTTCCACGGTAAAGCCGTAGTGATACTGCGCGGACGCGCGGACGCGCCTGGGGAGCTAACGCTTTCCGCCTTCGCAGCTGGGCTTGAGACAGCGACCTCTCATGTGACGGCAAAGTAGTAGGGTAGGGCGGAGCGGCCCAAGGCTGCTCCGCGCCACTTTTTGACTCACTTTGGTTTACTTAAGCGCTCAAGAACTTTCCCCAGTGCGGCAACTACAGGCGCGCTCGCTAGCATCGGCCATGCGCCTTCGGCCTCTTTGGGGCCAAAGGCCTCCCACTCTTTTGAGAAGGTGGCACGCAGCTGCTTTTTGGTTTGGGCCCGTGGCGCCGAGGGAGCTTTGAGTAAGTTATGTATGGCGTCTTCGGCAGCGGCAAAAAGCTGCGTCTGCGGCACGACGGCGTCGATCATGCCAAGTTTCAAAGCCTCGTCGCTGCTCGGGAGTAAACCGTTTAAGAGTAGCTTCTCGGCTGCCCTTTGCCCAATCGTGCGCGCCATCAGGCCGCCCCAGTACTCAGGTACCGGAATACCAAGCGCCACTTCATTTAGTCCGATATTGCCAAAATCGGTCATGATGCGCACATCACAGCACAGTGCCGTGACGCAGCCCCCGGCTGGCGAGGCGCCGCGAATTGCGGCAACGGTGGCCAGTCTTGACCTGTAGAGGCGGGCTAGAAAAGTTGTCTGCGTAACCCAAAAGTCGACGTAACGCTCCCTGCTTGTCTTAGGTGCATAGAGCTCATTGATGTCGTTGCCAGCTGTGAAGACGTCCCTTTTCAAGCCTGATTGTAAAATTAGGCCATGAACCTCTCGATTAGCTTCCAGCTCATCGAGGGTGGCGGCGAGTTCACGCCAGAGTTCTAAATTCATCGAGTTGACTGGTTCGCGGGCAACGGTAACGACTGCATAGCCTGCGCTTTTGATTTCAGTGCTGACGGCTTTAGGTGAGTCACTCATAAAACTTAAGCTCCAATCGGTGAAGGTCGTCCTTAACCTTTACCGATTGGAGCTCAAGAATCGACTACTAAATTAGGCCTTAGCCGTTGACGTTAGTCTGGATGCC
>Ga0078894_10003556_pt1 | contig 11852 bp, 10 predicted proteins | sample LauGreSu1BDMLBSD_2_FD_67506 | JGI IMG/M metagenome (GOLD analysis project Ga0078894, IMG submission 67506) | Freshwater lake microbial communities from Lake Michigan, USA - Su13.BD.MLB.SD (version 4) (version 4) | ecosystem: Environmental > Aquatic > Freshwater > Lake | place: Lake Michigan... | reverse complement strand
CACCTGCAGTGGAAACCGTTATTCGTCTTGGACTCATCGCCATTCCATCTGGAGCAGTGATTCTTTCGATAGCTTTTAAAACATGCTTATAATTCAACAGAGGTTCACCCATTCCCATGAAAACGATATTGGTGAGTTTTTTATCCCTCATTTCCATAGCCTGTTGATTGATCAATACAACCTCATCGTATATTTCATCAAAATTGAGGTTCCTTTTTCGATCAAGATAACCCGTAGCACAAAATTTACAAGATAAGCTACATCCAATCTGAGAAGATACACAGGCAGTGAGACGCTCTTCAGTCGGAATCAACACCCCCTCAACTTTATGCCCATCATACGTTTTAAAACGCGACTTCACTGTCCCATCTTCACTGTATTGGGTTGTATCAACGGAAAGAGATGGAAAAGAGAATTTTTCTTCCAGCTTCGTACGTAAATCCTTAGAGAGATTAGACATCGATTGAAAATCGAAGGCATGTTTCTCCCATAACCATTCCCATATTTGTTGCAAACGGAATTTTTTTTCCCCTATGGATTCGAGATACTCTCCAATTTCTTCCTTACTGAATGTTCTGATATTTGGTTTTGTTGTCGGCAACATCATACAAAGATAACGATTCCTTGAGGGTTTCAGCAGGTTAAGCTGTTAAAGATGTTATTTACCCCTGCCCAGTGATTTTTTACCAAACCGGTTTTTTACTTGATCGATAGCATCATAGAGATTAGCTTTCTTGATTTTATTGTCGAACAAATTGGTTTGGACGGATGCTGGAGTAAGATCAGTAAATCTCACCCCAATGAGTCTTATTGATTGTTTTGTGTCGTACAACTGTTTGAATAAATCTTTGACTATCTGATAGAGTTCATCATCATAAGAGCTAGGATTGATAGCTATTTGCTTGGTGTGTGTTTGGAAGTCGGGATACCTGATTTTTACAGCAACACATTTAGTCATCTTATCATCTTCCCGAAGTTCGTGTGCAAGTTTTTCAGTCATCCGCAACAATTCCCCTAATAAGGCTAGCTCATCATTGATGTTCTCAAAGAAAGTATGTTCTGTAGAAATTGATTTTGCTTCATGGTAATTGTCTACAGTTCCTTCATAGATACCATTTGCTTTTTGAGATAGCACTGCCCCATATTTCCCAAAGTATTGTTCAAGGAGTTGTACAGGATACTCAGCCAGTTGATGAATGTAGAGTATACCAAGACTATTTAAAGTTTTGAGTCCCTGATCACCTACACCAGGAATTTCACCAACAGAAAGTGGACCAAGAAATTCTTTTTCTTTACCCGGCAGTACTTGTAAATATCCATTGGGTTTTGCAGCATTGGTAGCCATTTTTGCCACCATCTTATTTGAAGCGAGTCCGAATGAAATAGGTAGTTTAGTCGTTTCAATGATCTCATTTCTCAAATCAACAGTCCATTGCAACGGATCAAAAAATTTATCCATACCTGTCAGGTCGATATAAAATTCATCTATTGAAGCTTTCTCATATACAGGAGCTTTTGCAGCAATGATATCTGTTACCCATTGAGAAAACTTACTGTATTGTCCCTTTGAGCCTTTCATGACTATAGCATGTGGACAAAGCGCAACAGCTCTTGCCATCGGCATTGCAGAATGCACTCCATATTTTCGGGTTTCATAACTGCATGTACTTACCACCCCTCTTTCTTTGGATCCACCAAGAATCAGTGGTTTTCCAACAAGTGAAGGATCCAGTATGCGTTCTACAGAAACGAAAAATGCATCCAGGTCAAAGTGCGCTATATAGTTTTGATGTGATGTCATGTTGCAGTAAGGGCAACATCAAGTTAGATAAATATCAAGTAGGCCTTCGGGTAAGACAACAAATATTTTCTGATTTTTATGATCAATCTTTTCCAATGTGGTTTCGTTGATGGGGACCAGGACTTCTTTATCATTGATCATAATACTCAATAACAATTGAGTAGGCTGTTCAATTACCTCCACTACTTTTCCCAATAGCTTTTTCTTTTCAAACATCGAAAATCCCAACAAAGAAATTGGGGCAGAAGTAGATGCTGATTTTTTTACATCAGCTTCTCTGAGCCATACTTTCTTTTTTACAAATTTCTTGGCCTTTTCTGGTGTGTCAAAACCCTCTAATACAACCAACATTTCTTCATCAGTACGCGGTTTAGCTGATACCAGAAAATAAGGAATGAATTTACCCATTGATTCTTCAATAAATAAAGCAGAGACCCCATCAAGAGAAGCATCTTCTCCAAGATGATGGGCAAGTACCAGCTCACCTTTAACACCAAAAGTGGCTGCAATTTTTCCTATCGTCAGGTAATTTTCCATACATAAAAAAGCCCCGTAAGATACGAGGCTTTATATATTCATTTTAAATGATCTTACTCAGCTGAAGGTTCTTCAGTTTGTGCTGGTTGCGCAGCAGGTCTAGCTGGTCTTGGAGCATTTCGTCTTTGACGACGCTCACGCATAGCAGCTTCCTGGCGTGCCTTGCTTTTAGCTTCTTGCTCTTGATGCCATGCTTCGAATTTGTTCATTGCAGTTGCATGATCAAATAAGCCCAAGTCAACACCACGTAAAAGGTGCTTCAGGAACAATACGCCTTTTGAAGAAAGGATTTTACGAACAGTATCAGTTGGTTGTGCACCATTACCTAACCACTCTAATGATTTTTGACGATCAATCAAAACAGTTGCAGGGTGAGTCAACGGATTGTAAGTACCAATCTTTTGAATGAATTTACCATCGCGAGGAGCACGTGCGTCAGCAACAACGATGAAATAAAATGGTCTTTTTTTGCTTCCGTGACGCTGGAGTCGAATTTTAACAGCCATAAAAAATAAAAATTTTTATTGGGTGGTGAATAATAGGGTTTCAATTTCGGACTGCAAATATAGTACAAAAAGGGACAAATCAAAATTGACAATGGTCATATTTTACATTCTTCTTCCCATTCTTGGCATTGCAGGCATATTGTTCATGCCTTTCATCATCTGTTTCATCTGATCAAACTGCTTGAAAAACTGATTCACTTCATTCATGTCGCGACCACAACCTGCTGCAATGCGCTTTTTTCGACTAGTATCGATTTTATCAGGATTTGCCCTCTCAAATGGAGTCATAGATCCTATAATTGACTCCACCCCTTTGAATGCATCATCACTGATATCTATATCCTTTAGCGCCTTTCCCATGCCGGGAATCATGCCCATAAGGTCTTTCAGATTACCCATTTTTTTGATCTGCTGGAGCTGATCCAAGAAGTCCTGAAAATCAAACTGATTTTTCCTGATTTTTTTCTCCAGCTTTTTAGCTTGCTCTTCGTCAAATTGCGCCTGTGCTTTCTCAACAAGTGAAGCAATATCTCCCATCCCCAGGATTCTTTGTGCCATCCTTTCAGGATAGAACACATCCAGGGTTTCCATTTTTTCCCCACTACTTACAAACTTGATGGGTTTTTGTACTGTGTATTTTACAGAAAGCGCAGCACCCCCTCTTGTATCGCCATCCATTTTGGTGAGCACCACGCCGGAGAAATCAAGCCTTTCATTGAATGCTTTTGCTGTATTGACTGCGTCCTGACCAGTCATGGCGTCCACAACAAACAGGATCTCCTTAGGCTGCAAAAAAGTCTTCAAACCAGCCACTTCCTGCATCATCACTTCATCAATGGCCAAGCGACCAGCAGTATCAACAATGATTACATTCTTATTGGTTGATTTTGCATGCTTGAGTGCATTTTCTGCAATTGAACGCGGATCTTTGTTTTCTGGTTCTGCATATACATCCACTCCAATTTGAGCACCAAGTACTTTTAACTGGTCAATTGCAGCCGGACGGTATACGTCACCTGCTACAAGTAAAGGGGACTTCCCTTTTTGGGTTTTCAGGTAATTAGCAAGTTTACCACTAAAGGTTGTCTTACCCGATCCTTGTAAACCAGCAATTAGAATAATAGATGGATTGCCTGATGTGTCAAATTCACTAGCGGAACCACCCATAAGTTCGGTGAGTTCATCCTGAACAATTTTGACCATGAGTTGACCAGGACTGATAGCATTGATTACTTTTTCCCCTAATGCCTTTTCCTTTACCCGATCAGTAAATTCCTTAGCAATTTTAAAGTTTACGTCGGCATCCAGCAAGGCTTTACGGATGTCTTTGACGGTATTGGCAACATTGAGATCTGTAATTCTACCTTCCCCTTTAATCTGCTTAAAGGCCGAGGTAATCTTTTCACTTAAATTTTCAAACATAAAAAAACTTTGCTTGGGGGAGCAAAGTTAATTAATATACTGATTAGACACTAAGTAAGTAGTCGAAGTCTGAAAAGACTATAGATAAGTCTTTAGTCGCGTTGCAGTAGCATGCCTTCTTAGGGTTATCAGAGCCTGATCTCTTATTTGACGGACACGTTCGCGGGTCAGTCCCATTTCCTCTCCTATATCTTCCATACCCAATGGCCTGTCCATTCCAATTCCATATAAAGATTTCAAAACCATTTGTTGCTTGAGTGTTAGACTATTGAGGGCCAATTCAATTTCATACATCATAGACTCCTTCTGACTTTCACCATCTACTGCATCAACATTTTCATTTTCCAAAACATCAATCATCGTGCCATCACCATCCTCTCCAATAGGTGAATCAATACTCAGGTGGCGACTGTTGAAATTGATGGAAGATGAAACCTCATCCAAATCCATATCCAGGTATTCTGAAATTTCCTCTGCAGTTGGTTCACGCTCAAAATTTTGTTCCAATTGCTGTGAAGCCTTGGATACTTTGCTGTTTAACCCTACCTTATTCAGTGGAATACGAACGATCCTCGATTGATCAGCCAATGCCTGCATGATACTCTGACGAATCCACCATACAGCATAAGAAATAAACCTAAAACCCTTGGTTTCATCAAACTTTTTAGCAGCCCGAATCAACCCCATATTGCCTTCATTGATCAAGTCTGATAAGGATAATCCTTGAAACTGATATTGTTTTGCCACAGAAACAACAAAGCGCAGATTAGCTTTGGTAAGACGTTCAACTGCCAATTGATCTCCCCTTTTGATGCGTTGCGCCAAAACTGCTTCTTCCTCTGCATTAACCATATCCACTTTACTGATATCGCTAAAATATTTCTCAAGGCTAGGTGCCTCGCGGGTTGTAATAGATTTGCTGATTCGTAGTTGTCGCATACTCATGGGGTAAGGATTTATTGACCAACCTTTTTTGATTGGTGTTCCATAGAAACGCCGGATTTAAGAAAATATTGTTAAATCCTAAGTAGTAATACTTAATACCCCTTCAACAATAGCTGTAAATGACTGATATCCATATATTTGGACAAATAAATCCACAATGGGGAAAATCACGTGGAAAAAGTTGGAAATAAACACCAAATTATATTTTTTCAGTACTGATATTTTTCTATCATTGCAAGGTGCATTAGAACTTTTGCGCGCAAAGAGATAAACTTAAGTCATGAGTAAACAATTGTTTTCTATAGAGTACCCTGTAAGGTGTTCACCGAATATCCTATTTGAATTCCTTTCCACACCTGCAGGCCTTCAGGAATGGTTCGCCGATAAGGTAGATGAGCGTGATCTTGTATTCAGTTTCTCCTGGAATGGTTCTACAGAAAAAGCTGAAGTAGTTGAAGTAGTCGAAGGCAAATCCATTCGTTACCATTGGCTGCACGCACCTAAAAATGAATACTTTGAATTTTCCATTGAGAAATCTGAAGTAAGCAGCCAAACTATTCTCATCATTAAAGATTTTGCAGAGAAAAGAGAGATTGCAGATCAAACCAGACTTTGGGATGTTCAAGTGCATGACCTCTTCCATAGACTCGGCAATTGAGCATGATCAAGAAACTCGACAAACTCATTTTAAAAGCTTTCATTGGTCCTTTTATCGCGACCTTCTTCATCACACTATTTGTGCTGGTGATGCAATTTTTTTGGAAATACATTGATGATCTGGTTGGAAAAGGATTAGACATTCTAAGCATCTTAGAACTTACTTCCTACGTTACAGTTACTGCCATCCCACTTGCATTACCACTGGCTATTTTGATTTCTTCCATCATGACTTTCGGAAATCTAGGTGAAAGCTTTGAATTAGTGGCCATTAAATCTGCAGGAATTCCACTGCTTCGTTTCATGCGTCCCTTACTGGTGGTAGCCATCATAATTGCAGGCGTTGCATTTACCATTTCAAATTATGTAATGCCAGTAGCCAATTTGAAATTCACTACCATGTTGTACGATATCAGGGTTGCTAAACCAGCATTTGATATCAAGGAGGGTATTTTTTATGACAAGCTTCCTGGATTTGCAATTAAAGTGGGACAAAAAGAGGATGATGGTAATACCATTAAAGATGTTATCATCTATGAAAATCAATATTCACTTCAAGACAATATTATCATTGCAGAAAAAGGTGTGATGCGCATCAGTGATGATAAAAAGTTTTTAGAGTTTGATCTTGAAAACGGATGGAGGTACCAGGAAAATGGCCCTTACAATACAGTTCAAACTGATTATTACAGATTAGGTTTTAAGAAGTACAAAAAAGCTTTTGATCTAAGTTCATTTGATGTCCTCAAAACACCTGATAGTTTATTCAAACGCAGCTATCAAATGCTAAACATCAAACAACTGCAAAAAGCAAGTGACTCCATCAACAAAGACATGACAAAAATTGAAAACGAACGTTTAACAAAAGAAGTTACCTCGTATTTTCTTTTCAATAAATACATGGAGAAAGGGTGGGAACAAAACCCAAAAATTAAAGTCAAAAAAGTTTCCAATTATGGCGACTTACTACCAGACTCTGTAATTAATATTGTTTTTTCCAAAGCCGCTGACAAAACAAATATTTTGAAAAACTCAACACAGCTGATTGTTGAAGATTATATTCAAAGAGCATTTGACTTGAGGTTATTTAAAATTGAATGGCACAAAAAATTCGCACTCTCATTTGCTTGTATCGTTTTGTTTATTATAGGTGCTCCACTGGGATCAATCATCAGAAAAGGTGGACTGGGTATGCCGTTGGTTGTGGCGGTAGTTTTCTTTTTGATTTTCCATCTCTTAAATATGTTTGGAGAAAAATTTGTAAGACAAGGTATCATGCCTCCTTTCTGGGGCATTTGGTTACCGAGCCTTGTTCTATTTCCAGTCGGTTGTTTTCTAGTGTTCAAAGCCATGAATGATTCACAGCTCTTTAACAATGAATATTACTTCAGGGCCTTTAAAAAAGCTAAAGCGTTCATCAATAGAAAAAATAGACCATATGAAAAATAACAACAGCAGAAGAAAATTTATTGGAACTACCCTCAAAGCAGGATTGGTGGCTTCAACAATAGGTCTAGACAATACAACATTATGTGCCAACCAAAATCAACCCATTGTCTTTAAACAAACGCCACTTCCTTACAGCTATAATGCACTGGAACCTTATGTTGATGCAATGACAATGGAAATACATTATTCAAAACATGCTTCAGCATATACCAAAAATCTTAATGATGCAGCAACTGTTGAGTTGGCTGGTAAATCAGTCGGTATTGAAGATGTATTGAAAAATATATCAATATATTCTGCTAAACTCAGAAACAATGGAGGTGGCCACTACAACCATGAATTGTTCTGGAAATGTATGCGACCCAATGCAAGCCCTTTACATCAGGGAAATTTGAAAGATGCGATACAGTCTACTTTCAACAGCTTTGAAATTTTCAAAAATAAATTGAGTGAAGCTGCGATGGGTAGATTTGGAAGTGGTTGGGCATGGCTTTATATAGATGAGAAAAAAACTTTACAAATTGGATCAACACCAAACCAAGATAATCCGTTAATGGATATTTCCCCAATCAAAGGAACTCCATTGTTAGGTTTAGATATTTGGGAACATGCTTACTATTTAAAGTACCAAAACAGAAGAGCTGAATACGTGAACAATTGGTTCAATCTTGTTGACTGGAAATTTGTAGAAGATCGATTTTTAGCGGTGAAATGAGCAAGTCCTAAAATAGGTTCAGCCTTTGAAAAAACTATTATACAAGATAATAGAATTCGCAAAGGCTGAAAAATGACACGCAATCGTGGGTCAAATATAGGGAGGGAATTGATTCATTTTATTTTTTTATTAAGAATTTTTAAAGCCTACTGTGTATTTTAAACACATTAAATTAAGCATATGAAAGCATATATCGAAGCAAATCAAGAACGTTTTTTGAATGAATTACTTGATTTATTGAGGATTCCTTCTATCAGTGCAAAAACAGAACACAAAGCCGATATGATAACCTGCGCTGATGCAGTGAAGCAATCTTTGCTCAATGCAGGGGCCGATAAAGTGGAAATTTTTGAAACAGAGGGCCATCCAATTGTCTATGGAGAAAAAATTACTGACCCTGGTCTTCCAACTGTTTTGGTATATGGACATTACGATGTTCAACCAGCCGACCCCCTGGAACTTTGGCACAGTGGTCCATTTGAACCCACGATCAAAGACGGGAAAATATACGCCAGAGGAGCCTGCGATGATAAGGGACAATTTTACATGCATGTAAAAGCGTTGGAATTGATGGTTAACAACAACATGCTCAAAACGAACATTAAATTTTGCATCGAAGGAGAGGAAGAAATTGGATCCCCTAACCTGGCAAAATTTGTTGAAGCGAATAAATCTCTTTTAAAATGTGATGTCATCCTCATCAGTGACACTGCAATGATCAGTATGGATACCCCTTCTATAGATACAGGAGTTCGAGGTTTGAGTTATATCGAAGTTGAAGTTACAGGCCCTAACCGGGATTTACACAGCGGCGTATATGGAGGTGCAGTTGCCAATCCAGCTACTGTACTTGCTAAAATGATTGCTTCTTGTCATGACGAAAATAACCATATCACCATTCCAGGATTTTATGATGATGTTTTAGAAGCAAGTGCAGAAGAAAGAACTTTATTGGGGAAAGCACCATTTGATGAGAAGGCTTATGCAGATGATTTAGGCATTGATACTGTTTACGGAGAGAAAGGATATACAACCAATGAAAGAACAGGCATTCGTCCCACTCTTGAAGTCAATGGTATTTGGGGAGGTTATACTGGCGAAGGTTCTAAGACTGTTTTACCTTCAAAAGCAACAGCAAAAATTTCAGCTCGATTGGTACCTAACCAATCATCTGCAAAAATCACATCATTGTTGTTGAATTATTTTAAATCAATTGCACCAGCGGGTGTTACTGTTAAAGCGACTGAACACCATGGTGGAGAGCCTTATTTAACACCAATAGATTCCAAAGCATATCAGGCTGCTGCTAAGGCTATTGAAAAATCATTTGGTAAGATGCCAGTCCCGGTCAGAGGCGGCGGAAGCATCCCCATTTGCTCATTATTTGAAAAAGAACTTGGTGTAAAGATTGTATTTATGGGATTCGGCCTGGATAGCGATAACCTTCATTCACCAAACGAGAAGTACGATATATTCAACTATTATAAAGGCATTGAGACCATACCTTACTTCCATCAATACTTTGCAGAATAGGCCTGCCTATCTTGGGCCTGGAGGGCAATACTGCTTGAGATAGTTGGTGTATAAGGTTGATAAATGTTTCGTTGTACCCTCTCCTTCATAGATACCATGGCTTCGGTTGGGATAAGACATGAATTGAAATTGCTTGTTGTACTTTATCAATTCATTTTGTAATATTTCTGCATTCTGATAATGGACGTTATCATCCCCCGTACCATGAATATACAATAGATTACCGCGGAGATTTTTTGCATGGGTCATGGGTGATCCATTGATAAAATCTTCACGATTTTCCTGGGGAAGCCCCATATATCTTTCCTGGTAAATATTATCGTAAGTAAGTTGGTTTGCAACAGCAGCAATAGAAATACCTGTCTTGTAAATTTCAGGATACCTGAACAACAAATTCAAAGTCGCAGATCCACCACCACTCCATCCCCAAACGGCAACACGAGCAGTATCAATGAAACCCATCTTAAATACTTCTTTTGCGGCACTGGCTTGATCATCAATATTGACGATTCCTATTTTCCTGTAAATAGATTTCCGCCATTGTCTTCCTTTTGGTGCAGGTGTTCCACGGTTGTCAATTGAAACATAAACATATCCATCCTTTTTCATATCTCCTGCATACAAACGATTGTTTCCTACTCCAAAGCGGTCGACCACATTTGCTCCGGCTGGTTCTGTATACACAAAAAATACAATCGGATATTTTTTACCGGGATCAAAATTATCAGGCTTTACCATCCAGCCATCCATTTCAACTCCCTGCTCTGTTTTTACTTTGAAAAATTCCAATGCAGATTTTCTTGATGCTGATTGTACAACTGCATCTGCAATCTTACTTTGACCTCCTGCATTTTTGTGTGTTGATAATTGAATGGATTCGGTTATATAAGGAACCTTGTGATTTGAAAAACTATGATAGGCAAAATCAGCTTTAGGTGATATCGTATAACTATGTGTTCCAGGTTGATCAACTGGTGTTAACCGCTCTGGCAAGCCATCGCCATTCAATTTTGAACGAAATAAATATTTTTGGGTTGCATTGCCGGGTGAAGCATAATAATAAACATAGCCTTCAAATTCCTTCACAACAGCAATTTCAATCACATCGAAATCCCCCTTTGTTAGCAATACTTCTTCTTTCCCATTTCGTGAAACCCTGTATAAATGACGCCAACCATCTTTTTCAGACATCCACAAAAATGACTTGCCATTATTTAACCAATCCCATCCCCCATAACTGTAGTCGTCGTCTATTGAAGGCAAAATATCAATCCATGCTTCATCAACTTCTTTATAGACAATTTGGCTTGTTCCTGTTGAGGCATTGGTCATGTGCAAAATGCTTTGGTTTTGTTTTCTGTTGAGTTGTTGAACAATTAACTCCTGACTACCAGCCCATTCCATCCTTGGCAGATAATGTTGTCGATTGTCCCCTGGAATGTTCATCCATTTGAGTTGAGCTGATGCTATATCTACAACACCAATACGAACAGCTGAAGGTGACTCCCCTACTTTGGGATATTCTACTGGAATTGGTTTTGAATAGACGCCATCAAGGTTATCCATCATCATGAAGTCTTTTGTCCCTTCTGCATCTACTTGCCAGAATGCAATTTTTTTGCCATCGGGGCTCCACCTGAAACCATCTCTGCAAGCAAACTCTTCTTCATATACCCAATCGAAGGTTCCATTGATCAATCTGCGGTTACCATTTTTCGTTAACGCTTTTCGCTTTCCAGTTAAGATATCTTCTACATACAAATTATACTGCGAAACATATGCAGCTTGTTTCCCATCCGGTGAAAGTTTAGCAAACATGAGGGATTGAGCAGGCAAGCCTTTTCCCAATTGAAACCATTTTTTTGCATTTACATTATATACCCAATAATCACCTTTTGTATTGTATCTCCACACACGGGCTGTATTGTTGAAGACCAAGAGCTGCCCTGATGAGGGATGCCAAGAATAATCATCCATTGATTTAAACGGTTCGGTATTCCCGAACTCTTTTTCAGAAATAATCACGGCTCGGTCCTTACCCGTCTCAACAGCCTCTTCAACCAATTGATTTTTCTTTAATCTGACTAGCGCAAGTCCGTCTTCCGACCATTGTAACTTAGATTGTCCGGTTACAAATGAAGACAGCAGGAAACAAAAGATAAATAACCAAAAAGAGTTCTTTTTCATGTGATTTACTTGAAAGTTCAAATTAAGAAACTTCGTTAATAGTCAATTGTCTAATTTTGTAACCGACGTATTTAAATGATAAATGGAAAAGGAAAAGCTC
>Ga0078894_10003554_pt1 | contig 11856 bp, 10 predicted proteins | sample LauGreSu1BDMLBSD_2_FD_67506 | JGI IMG/M metagenome (GOLD analysis project Ga0078894, IMG submission 67506) | Freshwater lake microbial communities from Lake Michigan, USA - Su13.BD.MLB.SD (version 4) (version 4) | ecosystem: Environmental > Aquatic > Freshwater > Lake | place: Lake Michigan... | reverse complement strand
CCGGGTTGAAGGACCCGCCAAGAAGGCCTGTCTTGATCAGGGCCGTATCTGCCCGGTGCCGCGGACGACCCATTTATAGGTGGTCAGCCCTTCCAGCGCGACAGGGCCGCGCGCGTGCAGTCGGCCGGTCGCAATCCCAATCTCTGCGCCCAGCCCAAATTCCCCGCCATCGGCAAATTGGGTGGAGGCATTCCACAAGACAATGGCCGAATCGACTCCGGCCAGAAACGCCTCAGCGGTCTGGCGATCTTCGGTGATGATGGCATCGGTATGGTGGGACCCGTGCGTTGCGATATGCGCCATCGCCTCGGTCACATCGTCGACCAGCGCCACCGAGCAAATGGCATCCAGATATTCGGTGTCCCAATCCTCAGGGACAGCAGGCGTAATGCGCGGGTCAAGTGCCTGAACCTCTGGCGTGCCGCGCACCGCACAACCCGCATCCAGCAATGACGTAACAATCTGCGCCGGTGCGCCAAACTGCCGATCGATCAACACCGTTTCGGTGGATCCGCAAATGCCGGTGCGCCGCATCTTGGCATTCACGACAATCGCGGTGGCCTTATCGGCATCGGCCGCGCGGTCGACATAGCAATGGTTGATGCCATCCAAATGGGCGAGCACAGGCACGCGCGCTTCATCCTGCACACGCGCGACCAGAGCCTTGCCGCCGCGTGGAATGATGATGTCGATGAGGCCATGGGCGGCGAGCATCGCGCCAACGGCGGCCCGATCTTGTGTCGGGACAAGTTGAACTGCCTTTTCCGGCAATCCGGCGGCGATCAGGCCTGATTGGAAGGCGGCAAAAATCGCCCGGTTGCTGTGCACAGCCTCACTGCCGCCGCGCAGCAAGGCCGCATTGCCAGAGGCCAGGCACAGGGCGGCGGCATCCGCCGTAACATTGGGGCGACTTTCATAGATGATGCCAATCACGCCCAAGGGTACGCGCACGCGCGAAATGGCCATGCCATTGGGGCGGATGCTTTCATCGATCGTCGCACCCACCGGGTCGGGCAGGTGGGCAACGGCCTCCACACCGGCGGCCATCCCGTCGACCCGCCCGGCATCCAGCCGAAGCCGATCCAGCATCGCGCCAGAGAGGCCCGCTTTCGCCCCGGCCTCCATATCCTGTTGATTGGCCAAAAGAATTTCCGCCGTCGCCGTGCGCAGAGCATGTGCCGCCGCAATTAGCGCCTCAGATTTGCGGGCTGTTGGGGTTTGGGCAAGCATCGCCGAGGCCGCACGCGCATGGCGCGCCATATCGGCAATGAGGGCGGTGGGGGTGCTGAAGTCCTGCATATCCGCCAATTAGCAAAGGGCCGGATAAAAGGCAAAGTACGGGGGCATGGCATGGCAGGGCAGGGCAAGGTTAGGATATCGCAACGCCTCATCCTCGCGCTCGTCTTGAGCAGCGAGGATGAGGGCAGCAAAAATCAGGCGCCTTCCGGGGCGGGATCACCGAGTGGTGCGCGCCGGGTCTTTGGAACCGATGTTCCACCCGGACGGATCGCGGTTGTTGGCGGCTTGCCCGCGCCAGACCGGTCGGGCTTCACGCCCTGTTCGAGCAGCGCTTTGATTTCATCGCCCGACAAGGTTTCATATTCCAGCAATGCTTCGGCCAGAAGATGCAATTGGCTGATATGCTTTTTCAGCAGTTTCTTGGCCTGATTATAGCCGCCTTCGACGATGCTTTTGATCTCCTGATCGATCATCACCGCTGTCTCGTTGGACATTTGGCTGCCGCGGCTCCTCGAATAGCCGAGGAAAACCTCCTCATCCGCTTCGGCATATTGCAGCGGGCCCAGCACATCGGACATGCCCCAGCGTGTGACCATGTCACGCGCGAGATTGGTCGCATATTGAATGTCGGATGACGCCCCTGATGAGACTTTGTCATAGCCAAAGATAATCTCTTCGGCGACGCGCCCACCCATTGAGACGGAGAGATTGGCGTACATCTTATCCCGGTGATAGCTGTAATTATCCCTCTCTGGCAGGCGCATCACCATGCCGAGTGCGCGACCGCGCGGGATGATCGTCGCCTTATGGATCGGGTCAGACGCGGCTTCATGGACAGAGACAATCGCGTGGCCGGCCTCATGATAGGCGGTCATGCGCTTTTCATCTTCGGTCATCACCATGGATTTGCGCTCTGCGCCCATCATGACCTTGTCCTTGGCCTCTTCAAATTCGGCCATGGCGACCAGGCGCTTGCCCTTGCGCGCCGCCGTCAGCGCGGCTTCATTGACCAGATTGGCGAGATCCGCACCGGAAAATCCGGGGGTTCCGCGCGCAATGACACGGGCATCCACATCGGGGGCCAGCGGCACCTTCTTCATGTGGACGGCCAAAATCTTTTCACGACCTTCAATATCGGGACGCGGCACGACAACCTGTCGGTCAAAACGGCCCGGACGCAGCAAAGCGGGGTCGAGCACATCGGGGCGGTTGGTGGCGGCGATGATGATGATGCCATCATTGGCCTCAAACCCATCCATCTCCACCAGCAGCTGGTTGAGCGTCTGTTCACGTTCATCATTGCCATTGCCGAGGCCCGCGCCACGATGACGGCCAACGGCGTCGATTTCATCGATAAAGACGATGCACGGGGCGGATTTTTTGGCCTGTTCAAACATGTCGCGCACGCGGCTTGCGCCCACGCCCACGAACATTTCGACAAAGTCAGAGCCGGAAATGGTGAAGAAAGGCACATTGGCTTCCCCCGCAATGGCGCGGGCGAGCAAGGTTTTCCCAGTGCCGGGGGAGCCGACGAGCAATGCGCCCTTGGGGATTTTGCCCCCAAGGCGAGAGAATTTGGACGGGTCTTTTAGAAAATCGACAATTTCTTCAAGCTCTTCGCGGGCTTCATCAATGCCGGCCACATCGTCAAAGGTGACGCGGCCTTGCTTTTCGGTCAGCATTTTGGCGCGGCTTTTGCCAAATCCCATCGCGCCAGAGCCTGCCCCCTTTTGCATCTGACGCATGATCAGGAAGCCAATGCCCAAGAACAATAGGATTGGGAGCGATTGATAGAGCAGGAATTGCAAAAAGCCGGGGCTTTCGGCCGGCCGGCCCGTAAATTCCACATCGGCTGCTATCATGCGCTGCGCAAATTGTGGGTCGGGCACGGCATAGGTGGTGAAGTCTTCGCCATTTTTGAGCGTGCCGGAAATCACATCGCCCGATTGGACGACGGATTTGACGGAGCCTTGCTCCACGCGTGAGACAAAGTCTGAATAGGCCAGAGTGGTGCCAGACCCGCTGGAGCCCCGCCCTTCAAAAATCGAAACGAACAGCGCCAATGCCGCCAAAATTGCAACCCAGATGGCGAGGCTCCGCATCCAGGGGGACATTGTTGGGCCCTTGTCGTCGTTCATAATCAATCTGCCTTTCAATTCCTCAAGATAGGCATGCCGGGCGTAATGACAATGCGGCGAATCATGAATTTCTTGAGATTGTCCGTGGGGGCGGTGCGGGTTGAAACGTCCATTGTGCGCCGCCTGAACATTTTATCCCAGCAAGCGTTGCTGTCTTCCCGGTATTTAGACTGGCCAGCAGGCGCAGAACCTCATCATCGCGGGGGTCCGCTGCGGGGTTGAGAGCTTGTAGACAAGCGATCAACAGGCGTCGCTGCAGCTCATAGGGCAGGCCTGCTATATCCAGCGTGATCCTGTCTGTCCCCATATCTGCGCGCTGGTCAAAAAGCTGCTGCGTGGTCCACTCCAGCGCGGCGTCTGCGGAGGCAAGGGCGGCGGCACTGCGCACGGCCGCCAATGGGTCCAGCCAATCGGCCTTGGCCAATGCAGCGCGCATCCGAGCCCGGTCATAGCGCGCATCGCGATTTGAGGGATCCTCCACCGCGTGCAGCCCGGCCTGTGCCACCAAGGCTTCAAGCTCTGCCTTGCGCCAGTTGAGCAGGGGGCGGGCAACAGCCTTGTTCTGTGGGCGGATGCCTGCCAGCCCAGCGACACCAGAGCCGCGATTGAGCCGCATCAGCAGTGTTTCCAACTGATCATCGGCATGATGTGCCGTCAGCAGCCAGCGGATGTTCTTGGCCGTGCCCCAGTCGTCCAAGGCCTGATAGCGGGCTTGGCGTGCCCAGCTGGAGGGGTTGCCCACCGGCCTATTGGTCAGAGTTAAAATGCTGTGGTCAACGCTCAGATCGGCGCAAATTTGGGCAACAAAGCTGGCTTCGTCCGCCGCTTCGGGGCGCAGGCCATGGTCTACCGTTGCCGCGACAATGTCTGGCAGGCTGGCCTTGGCGAGCAACAGCAGGGCGAGGCTATCTGGCCCGCCGGAAATGGCCAGCCCGATCCGGCCCGTGGGGTTGGGCAAAAGGCCGGCCAGGTCTCGCGTGAAGCGTTGTGTGGCCGCCGGATCAATCACTTGGGCAAAGGTCGCTCAATTGCACTTGGCGTCGACGCGGCCCTTGGCAACACGGGCTTGCAGCTCACCTGCCGCAGTCGTGCCATAGACATCTGCAAATTCATCATAAACCTTGCAGGCATCGGGCAGCTTCTTCAGCCGCGTCAGAGAAACACCCAAATAATAAAGGCTTTCCGCTGCACGCTCGCCTTTGGAGTTGCGGGTGTAGTTTTCGTAGAAAGCAACAGAGGCAAGGGCCGGCTTGCCCTCATCCAAATAGGCGCGGCCGAGCAGGTTTTGCGCATAGCTTGCGCGCCGATGGCGCGGGTATTTTGCCGCAAACTCTTTCAGCTTCGCTTGCGCTTCGGGGTAGAGCTTTGCCTGCCATAAGCGGAAGCCATAGCTATAGGCATCTTCCGCCGCATCGCCCGATACGGGTACTTCAACGGCATCGACCAATGCTTTTCGGCTCGGATCATTTTTCGCCGCCGGGCCAGAGGCCTGGGCCGCAATGGGTGCCGCGCGCGTCGGGGTTGTGGTCGTTGGCGCGGGCCGCGGAGCCGGGGTTGGGGCGACCTGTGCCGGGCGGCTGGTCTGGGCCGGAACCTCCATCACAGCGGCGACAGGCGGGCTGCTCACAGCTGCCTCATTTTCGATCACCGTCACGGGTGGCGGCGGCTCCAACGCCTTAAGTCGGCTGTCTGTTGATGTGGCCAGCGCTTTGACCGCGTCTTCAAGTTTGCGCAGCCGATTGCCATCTGTCTCCACCTGCCCTGTGAGCATCCGCAACTGCGACTCAAGGGCGTCCAGACGCGACGTCAGGTCGGTCAGCGGGGTTGTGGCTGCTGGCGCCGTTGGCCCGGCATACCCAGTTACCAGTCCAATTTCAGGCTGCACCTGTGGAGCACCCGGAAAGACCTTGCGCTGCACGGCGCGCATCTCGCGTTCCAGCTTATTGACCCGCAATTCGACTTCGTTGGACTGTGCCATCAGCGGCATAGAGGCCGCAGCAGACAGCAAGGCTACGGAAATCAAGGCAAAACGCATTGTGAACATCCCTGATAGATCAATTCTTATCGACTTTGGACCAGACCGGATGCGCGATCAAGGCTGTGTCTGCGCAGGCGCCGCTGTTGGGTCTGGCGCGGGGGCCGAAGGGCGCGCCGCAAGGGCCGCTGCAGATATGGGTATGTTCGAAAGTGTCTGGTTCGCCGGGCCTAGTGTAGGCACGGAGACCCCCCCAATTGTGACGGCAATCTGGTCTGCCCGGCCTGTGCGGATCATTGGCCCATTTGCATCGGGGGGAACCGGATAGCTCTCGCCCTTTTTAAGGATGCCTTGGAACAGGACCTTGTCGGTCTTGTCGTAAATCCTGACCCAGACATCATCAATGGCCATGAGCAGCACCGGCCCGGTCGACAGCGGTGCAGCGATGGGCGCTGCCGCCGGACGGACAGGCGCCGCCGGACGCGGGGCTACGGGAGCTTGTTCAACCTTTGCTATTTGCGGATCAAATAAGGTGCTGCGCCATAGGCCATAGCCGCCAACAAATGCCAGCATGATGAGGGCAGCCGTCCAAGCCAACCATTTCGGCGGGATTCGGGCCGGATCGGCAACATTGTCGCCAGATGCCGCCGTCCAGCTGTCCTGATCGCGGCCCAGCTCAACGCGCAAATCCCGGATCAGGGTGACTTCGTCTTCCCCCACAATACGGGCAAAGGCGCGGACAAATCCTGTCGCATAGGTGAAGGAGGGCAAGGTCGAAAAATCATTCGATTCAATGGCTTCCAAATGACGAAGAGGAACGCGGGTCTTATCTGCGATATCAGACAGGTTGAGCCCTGCCGCCAAGCGCGCGGCGCGAAGCCGATCGCCAACACGGTCAAGTGCCAACATGGGGGCGTCTGTCAGTGCGTCCGACATGGTGCGTTCCGCATTCCCTCAATGTCCCATTGGGACGATTATTTTGTCATGAGATAACATAGATTGGCGTGGCTGACGACTCGTTTGAGCGGCGACCAGCTCCCTATGCAATATCAACGGATTGGCTGCGCGCCCATTCACCTAGGGCGTCTCGTAAATTGCGCGGTGGATCGGCTAATAGCTTTTCCATCATGGGTTTGGCGGCGCTCAGATCAAGCGATCGGACCATGGCCTTTACAGGCGGTATCGCCGCTGGCGTGATGGACAGCCGTTCAAAGCCAATGGCAAGCAAGGCCATGGCTTCGAGCGCGCGGCCACCCATTTCACCGCAGATCGTCACAGGCGTATTGGACTCCCGACAGGCGATCAGTACGCGCCGCAAGAACCGCAATATGGCCGGGGACAGCCAGTCATACCGCTCTGCCAATTTCGGGTTGGCGCGGTCTGCGGCAAAAAGAAATTGGGTCAGGTCATTGGTGCCGATCGACACAAAATCAACCTTGGGCAATAGCACATCGAGCATCTCAGCAAGCGCTGGAACTTCCAGCATCGTGCCATAGTGGATGCGCGAGGGAAGCTGGCGGCCTTGTTTGGCGATCCAGTCCCGCTGGCGCTCAAAAATAGCCTTGGCCTCTTCAAATTCCCAAGGCTCTGACACCATTGGGAACATCACATTGAGGGTGCGGCCAGCGGCCGCTTCCAACAGCGCGCGGGCTTGCGCCTTCATCAGGCCATCGCGTTCCAGCGCCAGGCGCAGGGCGCGCCATCCCATGGCCGGATTTTCTTCCACATGCCCATCAAAGCGCAGATAGGGGAGGGCTTTGTCCCCCCCGATATCGACAGTGCGGAAAACCACGGGGCGGTCGCCCGACGCGTCTAGCACATCGCGATAAAGGCGCTGTTGGCGCTCCCGCTGCGGCATGGTCGCGGACACCAAAAACTGAAACTCTGTACGGAACAGGCCAATGCCATCTGCCCCTGTCACGTCCAGCTGGCCAATATCATCGCGCAAGCCCGCATTGACCATCAAGGTGATGCGGGTGTCGTCCTTTGTAACCGGCGGTTGCGAACGCAAGGCCGCATAGCCGGCCCGGCGCTTTTGCGATGCTTGAAGCCGGCTTTCAAAGGCCTGCTCCATGGCCGGGCTGGGACGCACAAAGGCGGCTGACTGCCCGGCGTCGAGCAGAACAAGATCGCCCTCCCCAATCATCCGCCGCACGCCCTTCACGCGGCCCAGAACGGGAACGCCCATGGCGCGCGCCACAATGGTGACGTGCGCGGTCAGCGACCCTTCTTCCAGGATCACGCCTTTCAAGCGCCGCCGATCATATTCCAAAAGCTCGGCGGGCCCCAAATTGCGGGCAATCAAAATCGTGTCCTGCCGCAAGCCTGCTTGTGCCGCTGAGCCAAGCTGGCCAGAGACAATCCGAAGCAGCCGATTGGCCATATCCTCCAGATCATGCATCCGGTCTGCCAGCAATGGATCGTCAATTTGGCGCATCCGCATCCGGGTGCGTTGCTGCACGCGTTCGATTGCGGCCTCTGCTGTTAGGCCGCTGTCGATGGCCTCATTGATGCGCCGCCGCCAGCCTTCATCATAGGCGAACATCTTATACATTTCGAGGACTTCGCGATGTTCGCCCTCAACGCCAAATTCGGCTTCGCTCGCCATGCGCTCAATCTGTTCACGCATCTTATCAAAGGCGGCGTAAACGCGGTGCCGCTCAGCTTCGATATCTTCGGCAACTGTATGCTCAATCGTGACACGCGGCTGGTGAAACACGGCATAGCCAGACGCCATGCCATCGACGAGCTTTAGGCCAGACAGGCGCTGGGCCGTTGTATCTTGAATCTTGCTGCCGCGCCGTTCGGCATTGTCGATGAGGCCGGCATTGGCGATCAGTTCCGACAACACCATGGCCACCGTCTGAAGCGCCTCAATTTCCAGCTCTTCATATTTGCGCGATTCGATGTGCTGAACGCATAAGACGCCAACAGCGTCTTCTTTGCGGATGATCGGCACACCTGCAAAGCTATGAAACAGGTCTTCGCCCGTTTCCGGCTTATAGGCAAAATCAGGGTGGCTGGTGGCTTCATCCAGATTGAGCGTCGCCATTTGTTCGGCAATCGTGCCGACAAGCCCTTCACCCATGGCGAGCCGCGTCACGTGCACAGCCTCTTGCTTCAGCCCCTTGGTTGCGAACAATTCCAACAGGCCATCGCGGCGCAGATAGATGGAGCAGACTTCGCTTTTCAGCACGCCGGCAATGGTTGCCACCACTTGGTTGAGTTTCGCCTGCGCGCTGGTGCGCGACGCCATCACTTCGTGAAGGCGGATTAAAATCTCCCGCGAGGCAGAGGCGGCACTTATGGGCATGAGTCGGCGCTAGCAGTTTGTGGCGTCAGATGCCAACGTCAAGAAAATCGAATGCGGCAGCCTATCCCCCATCGCTATCGCTGGCCAAGGCGTCGCTGCCGGGCAGGGCGGGTTTGGGCGGAATTTTCGGCAGCTTGCCGCCAGAACAGGCATAGGTCATGGCCATTTCGACCAATGTCCCGGAACTGACCAGTTCATATTTTGGGGCATAATCCGCGCCTTGCCAGTCATGGGATTTTTTGCCGCCTGCAAATCGGGCGTAATTCAGCGCCGCCACGGATCGCGCCCGACAGTTGAAGCTGTAGCGCACCCGCTCCACCGATCCTTTGGTGCCCGGACCACGCATTTCGACATAGACTTGGGCCACCGCAAAGTCGCGCAGGCTGCGCAGGGGCGGCGCTGTTTTCAGGCTGCTGACATCGACAAGAATTTGCCGCCCGCCGCTGCTTTCTCCCAATAAGATGAGGGGCCTTGGCCATTGCGGCTGGGCGGATGGCGGCGGAATGGCGGCCTGCGCCATCAAGGGTGCAGACACCAGTCCTCCGACAAAGATCATAGATAATCTTGGCAGCATCAGGCGGGTTCGACGTCTCGAGCTGGCACGGGCAGGGCATTTCCGAAAGCGGCTGCCCGTTTTTTTCCGCGTGCCAACTCCGTCTTCAACGCGCGGCGATAATGATCGAAATCGAGCTGAATCGTGTGGCGGCGGGCGGCATAATATTGGCCGGTGTAATAGTCCTCATCCGTTGCAATGATGCGCTGCATCTCCGCCTCTGGTGGCGGCGCATAGTCTCCCGCCAGATAGGCGGCGACTAGCTTGGATTGCTGCTCGGCAAAATTGACAAGCGTGGGCAGCGGTTGCGCCAGCCCCATGTAAAAGAGATCGGGCACGCCCGGCTTCATAATGCGCTTGAACAAAGGGGGTGGCCGATTGTCGGCATCCGCCTGAAACGCCGGGTCGTTGAAAAAGGGGAATTTAATGTCATAGCCCGTGGCCCAGATGATGGCGCCCACCTCTTCGCGGCTGCCATCGGTAAAGACCACATATTGCCCATCCAGCCGGTCAATCCCCGGCTTCATGCAGATATCGCCTGATCCTGCCCGCAACAGAAATTCGCCAGATACCGTGCCATGGCTTTCAAAGGGGCCAATTTCGGGTTCGGGCAGGCCATAATCGCGCATCCGCCCGACCAGATTTTTGATCAGCTTTTCCCCGATTTTCTGGCGTAGCCATTTGGGCATCCAAGCGGGCGCTGGGTTTTTGTCGAGCGGTTGGCCCTTATAATATTTTGGAAAAATCCAGACCCCGCGCCGGGCCGAGACAAAAAGCTTCTGCGCAATTGGCCGCTGAGAGAGTTCAGAGGCAATGTCCATCGCGCTATTGCCCATGCCGACCACCAGCACCCGTTTGCCAACACAATCTATCGGCTCAAACGGACTGCGATAGTGATGGGAGTGGATTTGCGGCCCTTCAAAATCACCCGGATAAGGGGGAATGTGCGCGGCCCAATGATGCCCATTGCACACTGCCAGCGCATCATAATGCCGCACCTCTCCGGTGGAGAGCGTGATGGTCCAGCCGCCACCAGATTGCCGCTCTGCCTTGTCGACACGTGTGTTGAACCGGATGTGCCGCCGCAGATCGAAATGATCGACATAGTCATGGAAATATTGGAGCAATTGGGCGTGGTGCGGATAGTCCGGCCAGTCGGCAGGCACCGGATAATCTTCAAAGGCCAATCGCCATTTTGACGTGTCGATATGGAGGCTCTGGTAACAGGCGGACATGCCGTTCGGGTTGTTATAATACCAATTGCCGCCAATATTGTCCGACGCTTCGAATATGTCGAAGGGGATGCCATAATCTTGCAGCCGCTTGGCCGTGGTGAAGCCGGAACAACCGGCACCGATGATGCAAATTTTCGGGCGTGTCATGGCCGCAGAATGCCCGGACGGCTTGGGAATGCAACTCTTTATCGTGCGCAGAGCTGCCAAAACTCAGATGGCGTTAACCGGAAGTTTCAACTGCACCTTATGTCCCGGCTCTGCGGGCGGCAATCGACCGGCGCGGATATTCACTTGTAATGCGGGGAGGATGAGCGAAGGGGCCTCCAGCGTTTGATCTCGAGCCTCGCGCATCGTCACAAAGGCGTCTTCGCTGATGCCGGATTTGACATGGACATTGTGATCCCGCTGCGCCGCGATGCTCGTTTCCCAAGCAGGTTTAGTCCGGTCGGCAGGCGGATAATCATGGCCAACAAAGATCCGGGTGTGTGCAGGCAAAGCCAGAATGCGCTGGATGGAACGGTAGAGCGCCCGCGCGTCCCCACCCGGAAAGTCGGCCCGCGCCGTCCCATAATCTGGCATGAACAGGGTGTCCCCCACAAAGGCGGCTTCGCCGATCACATAGGTCAGGCAAGCCGGTGTATGGCCCGGCGTGTGCAGCGCTGTGATCGTCATATTGCCGAGCGGCAGGCTATCCCCTTCGGCGAGAAGAATATCAAAGGCCGCGCCATCGGGCGTGACATCGTCCGCCTCAAACAACGGCGCAAATATGGCCTGAACCTGTGTGATGTGTGTGCCGATGACGACGGGCACGCCCGTCTTTTCCCGAATATGGTGCGCACCAGACAGATGGTCTGCATGGGCATGAGTTTCCAGCACATAGCGCAGGTCCAGCCCCTGATCGGCAATGGCCGACAAGAGGGCATCTGCGGACTGGGTTGAAATGCGGGCCGTGCGCGGAATGAAATCCAGCACTGGGTCGATGATTACGGCCGCCCGCGTATCGGGATCATGCACCACATAGCTGACCGTATTGGTCGCTGGATCGAAAAACGCCTGAACCTCGGGGTGCATCGGAATATCTCCATCCAACAAATTATGTTATATATATTAGAAGTTGCTAATTTAGAATCAAGCGATATAAAAATCGCATGTTTGACCTTGCCCGTTTCAACATCGCCCAATTTGAAGAGAGCGCGGGCCGCGCTGCGGCGTTGCTGCGGCTTTTGTCCAATGAGCGCCGCTTGATGATCCTGTGCCAGCTGATTGGCGGGGAACTCTCTGTTGGCACATTGCAGGGCCGCCTTGGTCTGTCGCAATCAGCCCTGTCGCAACACCTTGCCCGGCTGCGTGCGGATCGAATTGTCGCCACGCGCCGCGAAGGACAGACAATCTTTTATCGGATC
>Ga0078894_10003553_pt1 | contig 11856 bp, 9 predicted proteins | sample LauGreSu1BDMLBSD_2_FD_67506 | JGI IMG/M metagenome (GOLD analysis project Ga0078894, IMG submission 67506) | Freshwater lake microbial communities from Lake Michigan, USA - Su13.BD.MLB.SD (version 4) (version 4) | ecosystem: Environmental > Aquatic > Freshwater > Lake | place: Lake Michigan, USA... | reverse complement strand
TAATCTATCAACGGTGTCCGGGCTCAGGCGGGGATTTGTCGGATTTCTGCGATGATGGAACCGTGTTGGAACCAACCGGCCGCGTTCCGGTATCGTGGCGGTAAAATGGACAAGGGAAGTGTCTCGGAAGAACAAGGACGGTTTCCGAGCCCATGAAACAGATCCGTGGGAAAGGCCCCGAGAAAAAAGCCCGAGAGACAGCCTTAGAAAAAGATGGTGGTAGGAGAAGGATTCGAACCTTCGTAAGGCGTTAGCCTGACAGATTTACAGTCTGTTCCGATTGACCACTCCGGCATCCTACCACTTTCCACACTCCGGCGAACCGGAAGAGCGGGGGCGAATGAACGCAAACTGGACCCGCGCGCTCAAGGAGTTTTTGCATTTCATCGAAACTTCTTTGTGACGCCCGAAGTGGGTTCGTTGCGAAATCAGGGGTTTTGGAGAGAGGAGTTTCCAGCTCCTGGGCACTCGCCGCTTGGCGCGAGAGGCTGTTGCCCCGTACAACCTCACTCGTAATGGTTGCTGCAATCCTCATCACGCTGGTTTTGGCCTACTTCGCGGGTTCTCTCCCGACAGGCTATCTGGTGGCGCGGGCGATGCGGGTTGATATCACCCGGGTGGGCAGCGGGAATATTGGCGCGACCAACGTGTTTCGGGTGCTGGGCAAGGGCCCTGGAGCCTTGGTGCTGATCGTGGATCTGCTGAAGGGGGCGCTGGCGGTCCAATTCGCTCCGGCGTTGGCCGTGGCGCTGGCTCCTTCCAATTCCTCGGCGCTGCCGGCGCTCGCGGCCTTGGGGGCCGTCTTGGGGCACAACTACACCTGCTGGTTGGGATTCAAGGGGGGCAAGGGAGTGGCTACTTCCGCCGGTGCCATGGCGGCGCTCATCCCTCCGGCTTTTGGTGTGACGGTGATCACCTGGCTGTTGGTGTTCTTTCTGAGCCGGTATGTGTCGATGGCTTCGATCGCCGCCGCGATCATTTTGCCTGTTGCCACAATCTTCACGGTATCGGGCCCGACTCGGTGGCCGTTGGTCGCTTTCACCTCGGCGCTGGCAGCTTTGGCGGTGTGGCGTCATCGGGCCAACATCGAGCGATTGAGGGCGGGGACCGAACATCGCTTCGGCAAATCCAAACTCTCCGCATCATGAAGGTTGCCATCTTGGGAGCGGGTGCGTGGGGAACGGCGCTGGGAGTGGTGCTGTCTCAGGGTGGGCATTCAGTGCGGCTCTGGGGGCATCGACCGGAGCATGTCTCCGAACTGGCTCGGACCCGGATCAATGCGCGGTTCCTGCCCGGTATTCCCCTGGTGGGAGACTGGGCCTTCGAGACGGAGTTCGATGCGGCCCTGGCCGAGGCCGAGGTGGTGGTCGTGGCGGTTCCCTCCAAGGCGTTCCGAGAAGCTGCGGCTCGGTTGACGGGCTTCCGGGGCCCGGTCGTCAGTGTGACCAAGGGTATCGAATTTACCTCAGGTCTGACCATGACCGGAATCCTGGACTCGGTGGCTCCGGGTCTCCAGACCGCTGCCCTCTCCGGCCCCTCGTTGGCCATGGAAGTCGCCCGTGGTGTGCCCACGGCCGTGGTGGTGGCCAGTCGCGAAGAGGTCGTGTCGCGCACAGTCCAAGATCTTTTTCACCAGCCCGCGTTCCGCGTCTATCGCAGTTCAGACCTCATTGGGGTGGAGTTGGGAGGGGCTTTGAAGAACGTCATCGCCATCGCCGCAGGGGTTTGTGATGGCCTGGGCTATGGCGACAATGCCAAGGCGGCACTGGTGACTCGAGGCAAGACGGAGATGATGCGTTTGGGCGTGGCCTGCGGGGCCCGCGCAGACACCTTTGCCGGCCTCAGCGGACTTGGGGATTTGGTGCTGACTTGTTTTTCGAAATTGAGCCGCAACCGGGGCTTCGGTGAGAAAGTAGGGCGCGGAGGATCGGTGGCCGAAATCCTGGCTGGATCCGTCTCGGCGGTCGAAGGCTATCCCACCACCCAATCGGCCTGGGCGCTGGCCCGGCGATTGAACGTGGATGCGCCCATCACCTCCGAGGTGTACGCCATGCTCTATGAGGGCAAGAACGTTCGTCAGGCGGTCCACGACCTTCTGAGTCGGGACTCCAAGGTGGAGGATTGACCTCCATGGAACCCCCAAGATCCGTCGAGGTTTCCGGTCGGACCCTCCCGCACGGGGCCTTGCCCCTTCGAGGTTTGTTGTCCGGACCCGAGCCGGTGTTGGCGCTGGCCCCGATGCAAGATGTCACGGACCTGCCCTTCTGGGGTGTCATGGCCCGCTACGGTGGGCCGGATATCTATTGGACCGAGTATTTCCGGGTGCACAGCACCAGCACGCTCGACGCTCCCATCTTGCGGTCCATCGTCGAAAACCCCACCGGTCGCCCGGCCATCGCCCAACTCATCGGCAATGACCCAGTGGCGTTGGCCAAGGCCGCCCGGGAATTGCAGCAGTACCCCGTGGCGGCGGTGGATCTCAATCTCGGGTGCCCGGCGCCCGTGGTATACCGCAAGTGCGCTGGCGGGGGCTTGCTGCGTGAACGGCATCGCATTGACGCCATCTTGGGCGCCTTGCGTCAGTCAGTGACGCAGGTGCCCTTCACGGTGAAGACGCGCGTGGGTTTCAGTGACGACGCCGACTGGGATGCTTTGTTGGCGCTCTTTGCCCGGCACCAAATCGATCTTCTCACCGTGCATGGCCGGACGGTCACCGATATGTACCGGACCGAGGTCCGCAGTGATTGGATCGCCCGCGCCGTCCAAGCGATGCCGTGCCCGGTGCTGGCCAATGGCAATGTGCATTCTCCGGAACGGGCTGAACAAGTGCTGCGCGAGACGGGGGCTCGTGGGTTGATGATCGGTCGTGGCTGCATTCGCAATCCCTGGATCTTCGAACAAATCCGGGAACACCGACGTGATGGGCGTTGGCGGCAACCCCGAGGTCGGGAGGTCTTGGACTATGTCACTCACCTCTACGAGGTCACTCGTCCCACGGCCGGCTTCCGCGAACGGTTGCAGGTCGAGAAGATGAAGAAGTACATGAACTTCATCGGCGAGGGAGTCGCTCCCGACTTCCTCCATCGAATCCGGCGCGCTACGACGCGTGAGGAGTTTTTTGACTGCTGCCGGGAGTTCCTCGAGCACGACCGTGAGATGTCCTTGCAACCGCCACCCTTGCCGGCTCACGGCGCCCGGAGTGGCGGCGTTGATCAACGGGATCAGTAGGTCAGCAGTTCAAGCTGCTGCTGCCCTTTGGCGGTCAACGTCCAGAGTTGGCCGCGCTTGAAGACCAGCTTTCCGCACGGGAATTGTTCGAGGGTCTTGGGATTCACTCCGAGTAGTCGGTAAGGCCCCATGTTGGCGGGCAGTTCCGAGGCGGCTCTGGGGATGGCTCGCAAGGGGATGCCATTGAATCCCAGCGAAAGTTCCCAAGCGGCGATGCCCTGACGCTGTGCCACCGGATTGGCTTCGACGGCACCGGGGTTGCGCCGTACCCAGTCCAAGGCGGGCCGGCGGATCAGGACTCGGGTGAGTTCAGGAGTTTCCTTCAGGTGACGGGCGAGGTTGAAAGGGGCTCCAGGCTTGGCTTGGGCCTGCGAGCGGAAGACGGCCGCGGGATCCAATCCGACGAGATTGCGTCCATTGAAATTGCCGTGGTCGTTGCGCGTTTCGCCCATGTTGGCCTTGTGCCAAGCGGCATAGCGGGCGGCCACCATGAAGGTGATTTCGAAGTGCAGGTGTGCGCGGTCGGGAGTGATCCGCTGGCGGGTATTGGACGTTCGGCCCATCCGACCGAGGGGTTGGCCCGCTTGAACCGGGGTGCCGACTCGAACCCCGGACGTCACGGAGGCCAGATGGGCGTACAGCGTGAAGACCTCCAGACCATCGATCTCATGCCGGACGACCACATAGTTGCCGTAGTTGGAAAGCCCGGAGCGGGTGTTCACATAGGCGACCTGGCCGGCGAGCGCGCACAGGGCATCATCGGTGGGTTCGCCGCGTCGGTCCCGTTGCATGGGGCGGATGTCCAATCCCTCATGCAATTGACCGCCGCCCGATCGGACGCACCCGAACTGGCCGCTGGTCCACGGCTTGCCGGACGTGCCGACAAAATACCGCTCAGCCCCGACGTCTGGATCGAGGATCGCGCGGTTGGCTGTGGGTAATTTAAATGGCTGAGCCTGGAGCCCAAGGGTGATCCACAGGCACAGCAGGGGAAGGAGGTTGCGAATCACTGGCCTTGGAAGGGGTCGAATTCGTTCTTCAGCTTGGTGTCCGCTTTCGGGTCCTTGGGCTTGGCGGTTTTGGAGCTGGGGGCGGCATTGGTGGAGCCGGCGGCCGCAGGCTTGGACTTCTTCTCCTTCGGAGGCTTGGCCTGGTTCTTGAGCTTGATGGCCACGTTGTTGAGACCACGAACAAAGATGACCGATTCCTCATGGCTCATGTCCGGGGTGAAGACGATGACCCCTTGATCAAGGGCCCGGCGCTGGAGGGGGGCTGCGATCCAGCGATTGAAGACATTGGTGCCATCGGACCAGCGGGCGGCGATGACCAGGCGCTGTCCTTTGGCGGCCACGGAGTTCATGTGCAGCACCATGGATCCGCGTTGAACGAATTCGACCGCGATGGAGTACGACTGGTCGCGTTGCTCGACGAGGGTGGCCCGCTTCACGTCCCGCTCGTCCAGGACGGCGTCGCGCTGCACGGTCATCTCGACGGGATCGGTGCGGCCCACGGTGGCCTTGTTCACTCCGAGGGTTCCCAATTCGCTGGCGCGGCCGGAGAAATCAGTGACCTCGCGGTAGACGCGGATCTGAGCCATCTGCTTGGCTTCGAGCTTCTTCTTTTGCTCCAATTCCTTGTCACGCTGCTTTTCCTCAGGGGTGGCACCGTGCACTCCCCAGCAGAGGACCAAGGTTGCCAGACCGAGAAAGAGGTTGAAGCTGCCGCGCCGCTCTTTCATCTTCCCGCCCAAGAGTAGAAACATCCGCGAAAGTAAATCCGAGCCATGGGACAACAATCCAACAAAATTCAGAAGCGTGCCCGCCGTAAGGCCTACATGATCCGTAAGAAAGACAACGCCAAGGTCGCCGCGAGCGCTTCGAAGAAGAAGAAGTAACCAAGAGTTTCGCCGTTTTGGCGCGACCCCAAGGCCACCCGCAAGGGTGGCCTTTGTCGTGGGTAGCACGAATTTTTCCGGGCCTGGGAGGTGATGTTTCGAGCGTTCGGGCGGTGTGGCGTTTTTCTGGGGCGGCCCCTAGGCTCGGGCGTCATGAGCTTTCCTTCCTTGTACTGCGGCATCGGCGACGAAGCCGGAAACCTCCTGGAGTCCCAATTGGCCGCGGCCCGGGAGTTGGGCTGGAAGCACATCGAGGCCCGCAATATCACGCTGCCGGGCTTCCCGAAGGCCAATCTCCACGACTTGCCGGACGCGGCCTTTGATGAGGTCGAGCAAGCCCTGCAGGCGGCGGGGGTTTCGGTGTACTGCTTTGCTTCGACCATTGGGAACTGGTCCAAGAACGTGGAGGACTCTTTCGATATCACTTTGGCGGAGGTGGAGCGTGCGATTCCCCGCATGCAACGTTTGGGTTCGCGGTACATCCGCGTGATGAGCTACAAGGTTCGGGAGGGTGCCGACCTGATGGAGGAGGAACGTTTTCGTCGGATGCGTGAGGTGACTCAACGCTTTCTGGAGGCCGGTATCCAGCCGCTGCACGAGAATTGCATGAATTACGGCGGGATGAGTTCGCGGCATGCGTTGCGGTTGCTGGATGCGGTGCCGGGTTTGAAGTGGGTTTTTGATACTGCCAATCCGGTCTTCAATGCGGACCGCACGCGGCCTGAGCCTCATCCGCGGCAAGATCCGTGGGAGTTCTGGACTCAAGTGCGCGATGTCTCGGAGCACATCCACATCAAGGATGCCCGTTGGAACCATGCCAAGAATGATGCCGACTATCACTGGCCCGGAGAGGGGGATGGGGCGGTGGTTCGGATTTTGGAGGATGCTTTTCGGCGTGGATATTCTGGAGCCTTGAGCATCGAGCCTCACATGGTGGCTGTGTTCCATGATGCGAGTGGTGCGGCGGTTCCTCCGCCGGACTCGGCGTTGAAGGCCAATTTTGTGGAATATGGTCGACGTCTGGAGCGACTGGTGGCGGCGATTCAGGGTTTGTAGGGGTTGCTTTGGCGGAGGTTCCGCGGGAACGGGCCTGCGCTCGCAGGGAAGCTCGGGGAAGGGAGGGTTTGATCGCTTCCAATGCTCGCTGCGGCCCGATCCCGCTGCTGCCTGGTGACAGGGAGAGTTGTGGGGCTTCGCCTTGGGTGGGTTTTACTTCGGGGGTGGTGCTGGATGATTCGGGTGTTTTCGGGGCGGGTTTCTGCGGGTTATTTCGGGCGGTTTGGAACCGTGTTGATGGGGAGAACGAGAGGGTGGAGCGAAGGTTTTTCTCTCTGCCATGGAGCAGTCGTGAATGGTGGATCTTAAAATTTTTCGGAAAAGTCCTTTGACTGTTCGGGTGAACTTCCTACAGTGCGCCCCGCTTTCGGGCCAGTGGGGTCGTAGCTCAGTTGGTAGAGCACCACAATGGCATTGTGGGGGTCAGGAGTTCGAATCTCCTCGGCTCCACCACTTCTGCCCGAGAGCGAGGGGGTTGAGCCACAATCCCCACTTTCGGATCGTTTCCCATTTCACGGTCTATCTTCACTTTCGGTGGATTGCCGCTTTTGGTTTATTCCCGATCCGATCTTCTCCTCCGTTTTCCGGATCACCGTCCCCCCTTCTTTATCTGCTTTCTGGTTTTTGTAATCCCGGACGATTTTTTGATTCCTGCTTTTGATGACCTGTCCGAGTCGACTGGGTCGGGACGGTCTGTGTGGGCGGTGGAGCCTGTCCCTTGTTTCTTGCTGGTCGATGGGTGGTGGGGCGGGGAACGTCTGGGGATGAAGGCTGCGGTGTTGCATGGGCGTGAGGACATTCGGATCGAGTCGGTTGCGGAGCCGTCGCTGGACGCGGGCGAGGTTCGGGTGCGGATCGGGGCGGCGCTGACTTGTGGTACCGACTTGAAGGTGTACCGGCGCGGGTACCACGCTCGGATGCTGACGCCGCCGTGTGTCTTCGGCCATGAGTTGGCCGGTACGGTGGTGGAGGTCGCACCCGACGTGGCCGGGTGGATTGCGGGGGATCGGGTGGTGTGTGCGAATTCGGCTCCGTGTGGCACGTGTGAACGCTGTGCTGGGGGGCAGGAGAATCTTTGCGACGACCTCCTTTTTCTCAATGGGGCCTATGCGGAGTCGATCGTGATTCCGGCCCGGATCGTGACGAGGAATCTTCTCCGCCTCCGCCCGGAGACTCCGTTCGAGGCAGCTGCCCTCACCGAGCCTTTGGCGTGTGTGGTTCAAGGGATTCAGGATCTCCAACCACGGCCGGGTGAACGGGTGCTGGTGATGGGTGCTGGCCCCATCGGTTTGTTTGCCGTCGCCTTGGCCGTGGAAGCCGGATGTGTGGTGACGGTGGCTGGCCGTGGGGAGTCCCGCCTGTCGTTGGCACGGCGGCTCGGTGCTTCCAACATCGTGAACATGGCGGGGCGCGAGGATTTGGAGGCGGCGGTTCGATTTTCGGCGCCGGCTGCTGTTTTTGATGCGGTTTTTGAGGCTGTGGGCAAGCCGACGGCCTGGGAGGCGGCCACCCGGCTGGTGCGCAAGGGAGGGCGGGTGAATTTCTTTGGCGGTTGTCCTTCAGGGACTTCGGTCACTCTGGAGACCAGTCTCTTGCACTATTCCAACCTCACACTTCTGGCCAGTTTTCATCACACTCCCCGATCCATCCGCACCGCTTTGGATTTGATCGAGCGGGGAGTGATTCGGGCGGGGGACTTTGTCGATGGTGAGGCCTCGTTGGACGAGTTGCCGGAGCTCTTCCGTTCCATGGCCCAGGGCAATCGGTCGGTGAAGACCTGCATTCGAATGAATGGATGACTCCAGTTTGGTGATCGCCTCGGCGGCTCGTTCCTCGTATTCCCTCCGGCCTATGCAACCGATCGCTGTGACTCTCCTGTGGATCTTCATCGCCCTGATGGTCGCCGGCGGGCTTGTGGGCTTTCTGAAAGCGAAGTCCAAGGCATCCCTCTTCGCATCCGTGGGTTCGGCGATCCCGTTGGCGCTGGTGGCTTTGGGGCGATTGCCGGGTTCCGTTGCCGTGGGGGTTCTCATCGTGCTTCAGGCGGTGTTCTTCATGCGTTTGAGGAAGACCGGCAAGTTCATGCCTTCGGGGATGCTTCTGGGGCTGTCGATCCTCATGGAGGCCGCCATGATCTACTTCGTTTTCATCGCGAAAGCCTGACCCACTGTGCCTGATAACGGTCTCCCTATCTGGCGGCTGCATGCCGACCTGATCCGCACGCTCACCGAGGGCAATCAACTCGTCTTGGTCGCGGCCACTGGGTCCGGCAAGACCACCCAGGTGCCTCAGATGATCCTGGATGCGGGATTGGTGTCTCCAGGTCAGCAAATCGTCGTGCTGCAGCCGCGGCGTGTGGCGGCGCGGACCGTGGCCACTCGGGTGGCTTGGGAACGGAAGGTCCGGTTGGGGGCGGAAGTCGGCTATCAGGTGAGGTTCGAGGACCGGATCGGCGACGCGACCCGAATTGCCTTTGTCACTGAAGGCATTCTCCTTCGCTGGCTCCAGGATGATCCCCAGCTCAGCCAGATCGGTGTGTTGATCTTCGACGAGTTCCATGAGCGCAACTTGCTGAGCGATGTGGCGTTGGCTTTGGCCAAACGCCTTCAGGCGACCGAGCGGCCGGACCTTCGCCTGGTGGTGATGTCCGCGACGCTGGAGGCCGAACCGGTGGCCCGCTATTTGGCGGCTCCGATGCCGGTGATGTCGTCCATTTCGGAACCGGTATCGAGCGGTGCAAATTTTGGCGGATCCGCTCCGGTACCGGTGCCGGTGCCGGCTCCGATCTTGGTTTCTGAAGGACGGACGTTCCCGGTCGAGATGCAATGGCTCGATTACGGCGATAGCCGCCCTGTGCATGAGTTGGCCGCAGAAAAGGTCGAGCGCATTGTCGATGCGGGTTGGGAGGGGGACATCCTCGTGTTCATGCCGGGCAAGGGTGAGATCCAGTCCACCCTGGGAGCCTTGGCTGCAGCGCGTTTGGGTGAACGGGTAGCGTTGATCCCGCTTCATGGAGAATTGGCTCCCGACGATCAGGATCGGGCGTTTCAGCCCAGTCCGCTGCGGAAAATCGTGGTGTCCACCAATGTGGCGGAAACATCGGTGACCATCGATGGCATCCGTCATGTCGTCGATGGCGGCTTCGCCCGGATGGCACGCTATGATGCCGAGCGAGGTATCCAGACATTGATGGTCGAGGAGATCAGCCGCGCTTCGGCCGACCAGAGGGCGGGTCGTGCCGGTCGAACGGCTCCAGGCACGTGCTGGCGATTGTGGACCGAAAGCGGGCACCTCAATCGCCCGGCCCGCAATACTCCGGAGATCCAGAGGGCAGATTTGGCGGAGGTGGTCCTGCTGCTCCATTCACTCGGTGTGCGTCAGGCCGCCACGTTCGATTGGTTGGACGCTCCGGATAAGGCGGCGGTCCTTCGGGCCGAGCGTTTGCTGTTCATCCTGGGTGCGCTCGAAGGGGACCAAGGCTCTGAAGGGCGTGGGTTCGATCTCACCCCGGTGGGGCGTCAAATGCTGCGCCTACCGATGCACCCCCGCTTTGCCCGCCTGCTGGTCGAGGCCTCGCGCCGCGGTTGTGTGCCCGCGGCCTGTCTTTGTGCAGCGCTCGTCAGTGGTCGCGATTTGCTCATGCGGGTCAATCGGGACGACCGTTCCATGGCCGATGCACGGGAGTTGTTCGAGGGCAGTACCCTCAGCGATTTCCATACCTTGCTGCGGGCTCATCAGTATGCCCGCAATGCTCACTTCTCGCTGGATGGCTGCCGCCGGCATGGCATTCACGCCCAGACCGCGCGTCAGGTGGAGGACACCTTCCAGCAACTGGTCCGCATCGCAGAACGCGAAGGGATGATGCCCCGGGAGCCGGTACCGGCTCCGAATGATGCGGGAGATGAAAACCTGCTCAAGTCGCTTTGCGCGGGATTCGTGGATCAGGTGTGCGTCCGGAAGGATACGGGTTCGTTGGATTGCATGCTCACCGAAGGGCGCACGGGCAGCTTAATGCGCGAGTCGGTGGTGCAGCAGGCGGAGTTGATGGTGGTGGGCAGCATTCGGGAGATCTCTGGCCGCACCGGGGGTGTTCTCACCTTGTTGGGATTGGCCACGTCCGTGAAAACGGAGTGGTTGCGAGAGCTCTTTCCGCAGCATTTCCAATCATCGGTGGAGCATGTCTTCGACCGCCTGCACAAACGGGTCTCACCCGTGCGCCGCATCCGCTTCCTCGATCTGGTGGTGGCCACGGAGCATCAACGGGAATCGGATCCGGAGCAGTCGGGTCGCTGTCTGGCGGAGGCGTTTGCACGTGGAGGATTCGATTTGCCCCAGCTTGATCACGAACTCAAGCAGTTCATCGCCCGGGTGAACCTCATGGCTCGGGCCTTGCCGCACCTAGAATTTCCGGCCTTTGACGGCGCCGCTCTGGTGGGCGCGCTGGATCGAGCCTTTCGTGGTCTGACCTTGGTGAAGCAGGCTCAGTCGGCTCCGCTCAAGGAGGCATTCCGGGCGCACTTGGCCCCTGAGCAAATCGCTTGGCTCGATGAACTCATGCCGGTGCACTGGCCCTGGATTGAGGGGCGCCGGCTCAAGCTCACCTACGTGGAGCCGGACCCGGATGTGGATGCCGATGAAATTTCGGGTCCCGAGGCTCAGGTCAAGTTGACCGAATGCTTCCAGCTCAAGACGCATCCCACGGTTGGTGAAAATGCCATTCCAATCCGGTTGGCGTTGCAAGCCCCAGATGGAAAGCGCTTGGAAGTGGTTTCGGATTTCCCCCGTTGGCGTGAAGTATCCTACCCCAAGCTGCGGGCCCAAATCCGAGCCAAATACTCGGGCTTTGTCTGGCCCTGAGCCGGAACGATTCAATTGGATCGGTCGGGCTGGCTGCGTCTTCTTCCGCAAGAGCTTCGTTGCTCGCTCGTTACGGGCCTTCCATCGGCCCGCGCCTCGCTCTCGCCTCGTCTTGCGAAAGAATCCGCGACGCCATCCCTTTCCTCCCAACTGAATCGTTCCGGCCAGCCGGAACGATGCGATGGGATCGGTCGGGCTGGCTGCGTCTTCTTCCGCAAGAGCTTCGTTGCTCGCTCGTTACGGGCCTTCAATCGGCCCGCGCCTCGCTCTCGCCTCGTCTTGCGAAAGAATCCGCGACGCCATCCCTTTCCTCCCAACTGAATCGTTCCGGCTTAGCCGGGGCCTCCGGTTGACGCTGGGAGTGGATAGGGATTTGCTTTTTAAGCCCTGCGATCCTGTGACCCCGCTGGCGAGCTTGCTTGAAACCGATGATACTTCTGCGGCCCGAGGGAGGTCTGGATGGAAAACGGGCATCGGAATCCAGTGCGAATCGAAGGTCGAAAGCAGTCAGCCTCGGCCCGCTTCTGGATTACCCGGCCATTGAAACTTCAGTCCATGGTACTCATCGATCTCTTGATTCTGTCGTCGCTGGTTCGCCTGTTGATCCGGTTCGAGCAGCCGTGGTGGTGTGCCGGGCTGTACACGGTTTACCGGCTGGCGCTGTTCCTGGTGATGCCCGGACTCCAAATGAACCCGTGGCTGGCGGCTGGCCTCGTCGCCGCTGCCAGCAGCGCCTATTTCTGGACGTTGAGCCGGCTCGATTCGGGCGGCCTCGTGTGGTGGATCGTCGCCATTCCGGGCCTGTTGCTCCTGTTGTGGCT
>Ga0078894_10003551_pt1 | contig 11857 bp, 15 predicted proteins | sample LauGreSu1BDMLBSD_2_FD_67506 | JGI IMG/M metagenome (GOLD analysis project Ga0078894, IMG submission 67506) | Freshwater lake microbial communities from Lake Michigan, USA - Su13.BD.MLB.SD (version 4) (version 4) | ecosystem: Environmental > Aquatic > Freshwater > Lake | place: Lake Michigan... | reverse complement strand
GCCCTTATCAAGTCAAAGAACCCTCTGGTTGTTGACGCAAAGGGTGAGTACTGGAACTCTAAGAAACTTAACATCAACAAGTGGCTTAACAAGGGAAGAACAGATGGTCACGATTCTGTCATGTTCTTGAACATCTATGACGATGTTGAACAGCCTAACAACAGACCTAACCTGCTTCTGCACAATCAAATCGTCCTGTTCCCAGAGTCAGCCAATGACAATGTTGCCGTCATAGATACGGACATGAATAGGCATCCAGTCCCGAGAGGGCTTGGTCTTGTCAACGAGGTTCCAGTTGAACTTCCGTTCAGACAAGAAGGTGCTAACGCTGGCAAGAGCAACGAGGAGGTTAAGCGTACCTTCTATTCCGCTGTCGAGAAGTTCGTGGAAGAGAAGGTCACGGATAAGACATCGTTGCAGGAAATCATGGGTCTGCTTGACCCGACCAGAGGCACAGGCATCGTCAAATCAGAACTGGAGTTCTTGGATATCGCTGGCTGGGTAGAGGAGCAAAAGAAACTCAATCCTTCTACCAAGGCTAAGGTCAACAAGGCGGCTCTGCTTGAGTACATCAGAACCCATAAGTTTGAACTGCAAGAGGACAAGACTAATAAGGCTTGGTACACATTACAGGGAATGGACCCGAACAATCCTCAAGTTCAGAGCCAAGTTGAGGGTGGATATGAAGGGTACACGCCAGCAAACAAAGGCTACGATGTACTGCATCCTACCACAAACTATCGTGTGCTTCTGCTTAGAGCCCCAAAGGGGGTAGACTATTCTGGCGGAGAGGGAGGACACTTCCCAGACCATGAAAACATTATGGCATTTGCCAGAGTCGGAGATATTTATCTTGACAGGGAAACTGAGATGCCTTCACCCCCGCCTCCAGAAGTAAAGATTGAACAAAGATTTATTCCTAAAGACTGGGATAAAACAGCGACAACAGGCATGCTTGGTGATTTCTCAAGTTTTGAATTTAATTTAAAGCGTTTTTTAAATGGACTTGGTTTAACACCAAAACTTTTTGAACAACTTCCATCATCTATGATTTCTGATATAATGGAAGGAAAAACAAGAGATAGATATAGAGATGGTACTCTTAAATTACTAGAAGATGATGTAACACAACTTGGATTTATTCTTGACTACATTTCTGGTGCAAACCCAGAAGCGGCATTAAAAATTGCTACTGAGTTAAAATCAATCATTGAGAATAATTATGAAAGACGAGGTGTGTTTGCTTTTCAAGCAGACTTTAGAGCAAGTAGATTGGATAAAACTATTGCTACAATTACAGCACCAGATTTTGATAAAACTAAAAACGATTGGGGTGCAAGTATTTTTGCCTTACTAAGGTCATTATATGAAGACCCAGTTGATACTGACAATAGCACAGGGTTTTATCAGCCAGATGAAGCAAAGCGTAAACAAACATTGATTCAAGTATTTGACTTGCTCAAGTCTTTGATGAGCCCATTGGAACTTGATGTAATGGATTCTATGAAATCCAGAAAGAAGATGTTAATGGTCTTTGAATCTCAGTCTGATACGGCTCAGAAAATGCAGGGAAGAAATGATTCCAAGACTGAGAACATTCTTACCCATCAAGAAGTTGCAAGAATTGACGAGGTTGTTAAAAGAATTAATGAAATTAATCAATTAATCTCAGACAAGGCAGACGAACTTACGGAATCTCAAATAGCCTTATATCCACAAAGTCCAGCGGTTACTCCAGAAAAACGCAGAGAAATCGTAAGAAGAGATATTGTTGATAGGACTTATGAACTTCAGCCAGAACTATGGAAAGAGAGAGAAGGGTTAATGGATGAAAGGGCTATGCTTGCAAATAAGAAGCGGAAAACTGTCATGTCTCAGCGAGAATTTGAAAAAATTCCAAAAGTTAAGGATGAACTAGAAAGACAAGGTAAGATAATTGATACTTGGTATAAGTGGGAAGCATCAAAGAAAGAGTTGAAAAATTCGGCAGACCCAGACACAGGTTTTTCTATAACAACAGATGATGGCTTTGAACAAGGCAGTTTGAAGGTGATGGAGGCTATTGGTGAAAAAGTTGTTGATGGAGCAATAGATGATAAGATTGCTGGAGGAAGAGAAAGGTTTATTGAAAATCTCAATGTTGTCATTGATAGAATGATTTATGTTGTAGAAAATTCTGCTACGCCAACATCTAGAAATCGATTCCTTAATGCAGGTATTCTCCCTAGATTGAAGGAACTCAAAGATACAATCACACAAAGGGGAAATGTAACTGTAGATGAGTTAAAAGAAATTCACTCATTTGAAAGTTCTGGACTGATTGCAGGTCATAATTCAAGGTTGCCATATTATGATTTTGGTTACTTCTTTGGGATGATTAACGATGTAATTCGTGAGAATGATAATGGAGGAAGCGTAAAGAAGTCTGTAAAAAGAATTGGAAGAATTCTCCATGAAGAGATAGCAAGCATGACTAAGAAAGAACTTTTTGATATTAATCCACAAGGTTCTACTTATTGGACTGGTGAATTTAAGACTGATGATTTCAGTAAGAAGAACATGTATTCACTCATAGACAAGGCTGTTGATGAATATCTGGCTGGAATAGACTCAACATCTACTACTGGTTCTAATATGTATGAAAAGATTTGGCAAGCATGGATAAACAATTCAATGGGCAACAAGAACAGTTACGAGTATAGACAGTTTAGGGAAAAAGTTCTTCATATGGCTGTTGAACTAATGAATAAGCATGAGCAAGCCAGTCCGCACAAAAATTATACTGGTGCAGAACTGCAAGCAAGACTTAAGAATGATATTGCTTACAGAAGAGATACTGTTGTAACGGAATACATGCCATTCCTCCGCACCGAGGACTTCTCGAAACTCATGTTCAAGAAGTTGCTCAAGGAGATGGTCGATGGTGACTACGAGGGCATCATCCTTATCCCGCCAGAACTGCCTCAGATACTTACTGGCGGTGACTCTAAGTATTACTACGGCACGATTCTTCCAAAGGTAATCAACGGATACACCAAGAAGTTTGGTGGAAAACTAAGACAGAATAAGTCAATTGCTGATGCCAAGACAGACCCATTGTTTGATATAATAGGTCATTATCTTAAAGAAGAAGCCAGAGACCCGAATTATGGTGACCAAAAGAGGGCTTACGATGCCTCAATACAAACCGCTAAGACTTGGATTAGTGCAGGCGATGACCCGAACCTTCAACAACAACTTCGTGACAGAGTTACAACGAACAAAATTAAGTATGGTCTTACGAAAGAACAGGCCGAACAGGTTTTCGATTATTTCGTTCAAGTTGTTTCTGGAATGCGTCCAGATTCACAAAAAACTTGGGGAATGGAACAGGGTAAATGGACTGGCAATGGTGACATTGAAAGGCAAGCCTCACGCAAAGGTCTCATCCTTGACAGAACTCCTCAGATGGATGCCATCAAGGAGGGTCAACCGATGTGGCAAGCGGCGGCTCGCAGGAAGAAGAATGGGACTGCTGAACAGCCAGAGACTGTTGGTGACCTACAAGGCAAGACTCCTGCCCAAGAAGAGCCTGTTGTTCCGATAGATGTTACTGGAAGAAACATCAGCGATATCTCGCAAGTTGTTGGACTTAAGGCCAATAAGGATAGAGAACTTCTTGATGTCGAAAAGGCTGTTCTTAAGGATGGTGCTGGAACCTATCGTGGATACAAGATTGTCTACGACAAGGCTAACGGAGGATATAAGATATTCAATCCTGCTGGCAAGGTTGTTGGTGTTCCTGTGGCATACATCGACAGGGTTACAGGCGAGAAGGTTATCAAGACCGAGAAGCATGTCATCTTTGTTGAAGAGGGCGTTGACTTAATCGACTCAGTTCTTGGCGGCATGCCAAAGACCGAGGAGCAAAAGTCTATCCCAGAGGCGGCAAAGCCAGCAAAGGTCAATACTCCAGCCAAGCAACAGGTCGTTGCTCCAGAACAGAGAGCCATCCCAGTTCAAGACCAGAATGCGGACAAGAACGCTGTTGAGGCTCAAGTCAAGGCTGGCAAGATGGCTGACTACTACGGCATGTTCAAGATTGGGTTCGACCCCAAGATGGGCAAGTACTTTGCCGTGGACAATGGTGGTCAGCAAGTCCAGATGCTTGTTCCAAGTCCATTCCAGAGCGGTCCGAGAATGCTCAATGGACAGTACCACCCAGACCTTGCCTCCGTTCTCCAGCAACTTGACAAGAAGTTCGACAAGTCCAAGTACGCTAACAAGTCCCCAGCCGCACTCTCAGCACCGCAACAATCGGCTCCTGTGGCTCCTGTGGCGGCTCCTGCCCCTGCGGAAGCACCCAAGCCAGCACCAAGGCGTGTCGAGGCTTCCAGCGTCCCGCCAGCGGTTGCCAAGGCTACGCCAGCACCTAAGCCAGCACCCAAGCCAAAGCCCACCGCTCAACCTGCTCCGAAACCAAAAGCGTCAATACCGAGCAAGCCTACTCCTGCGGCTAACGAGCCAGAGGTTGTCCTACCTAAGCCACAACCTATGGCTCCTCCAGCCAAGCCTGTTGCTCCTGTTGCTCAGACTATTGACCCGACTGCACCTGCGGTTGTCACCCCAGACATTGAAGACCTCAAGAGCAGAGCCAAGTCGCTTGGCAAGGGCTTCATCGAGATGCTCAGAGACAAGGAACTCAAGCAGTACATCATCGACTCCCTCAACATGGACGATGACCTTACCCTTGTCGGCACTACCGAGAATGCCAGCACAGCGGACGGCAGATTCTCAGTCACCAAGAAGGGTCGTAAGTTGGAAATTGTTCAGAATAACTACACATCTCCAATCACAGGAATCGTGTACGACAAGCGACCAATCGCCTATGTCAACACCATCGAACAGGCTCAGTTGCTCATCCGCAGAATCGAACTTGAGCGTAGCATGGCTATAAGGGCTAAGAACATGTCACCAGAGAATGGTCTGGCTATCCTTGCCCAGCAGAATCCTGCGTACACGGAGTTGGCTAGAGAGAAGGCTATCAAGGACAACGCCTTGATTCAGATGCTTCTGTCCATGCGTGACCAGAACATCATCCCAGTCTACATCGACCCAGAGACTTTACAGCCTCTGCTGGTGATGATGCCTAGCGAGCCAGCCATCTCTATGGTCACTAGACCTAAGAAGAGCGTCCAGATTGCTGGGCTTCTCCCAGAGAGCGGTACGGCTGGGGAGCCGATGCCTCTGGCGTTGATTGACAAAGCCATAACATTCAACATGTTTGAGGATGCCGAAATCAGAGGTCTTGACTACAACACCAAGAATGTGGCTACCAGATTCCGCAACGCACTTGGCTACGAGATACTGAAGTTCAAGGGTAGATTCAGACTGTTCAACCCGATGAAGGGTGCAATCTCAGTCAGAGATGATGAGGAGGCTGTCATCAACGACATAATCGCAGACATCCATAGAAACGGACTTCAGAGATGAACGACATGAGCCAAGTGATTGACGAATTCAAGAAGGCTGGGTGGCTGTTCGCCATTCTTGGCGGACTTGGGGCTTTGGCTAGGTTGATACTGACGGACGAAAAGTACAACACCATCAAGTGGATAAGGATGGTAATCGCTGGGGCTATAGTGGGGGTGCTGTGCTACTTCTCCCTGTACCAAGCGGACATCGACCCATTCTACAAGTGTTCGCTTTGCTCAATCTCTGGCTCCATCGCCCCAGAGTTATTCACATTCGTAAGAAACAAATTTAAGAAACAAACAACATAATAAATATGGCTTTAAGACTTGAACATTTTACTCCTGCTGAAGAAAGTGAGCGTAACTTATTTTTGAGAAGAGTAGGTAAGGATGCTATTGATGATTTTTTGCAAAGAGGACAAATCGCTGGAACAGATAAATATAATAGGGAGGCTTATTTTTTAAGAGGAGGAGAATGGGCTACTGGAAGGGCTCCGTGGAGAATTTCAATTGACACAACTAAATTAAATGTAACAGAAAATCCTCTATATGGTAATATTGGTTTTAATAGGTATTTGATGAAGGAAGGAGTTTTTCCTGTTGGTGGAACAGGAGGTGGAACATATCCTAGACTAAGCCCAAATCCAGATGTTTCTTGGTTTGATACTGTAAATCCAGCAAATAGGCGTGGAATAAGAATTGATAACAAAACAACAGGTGATGTTTTATATGATACTTTAAAACCAGTAAAAGATACATCTCTGCGAACCAATATAAATAACCTTAAAGTAGATGCAAAAATAGCATATAACGCAACAGTTCCGCATGTTGAAAAAGCAACAAGCATGGCTAGAACTGGTGCTGGCTACGGAGTTAGAGGTCTTGCTCTGTACGGAGCAATAGATGCTGGTCTTAGTGTACCAGCCAGACATGAAGCCTACGAGCGTGGTGGCAATAACTGGCTCTTGTCACAAGCCGCCGCACAGTCAGATGCCATGCTTAACTTCATGTCTCTTGGAGGATGGGATGCCATTGAACACGGGAAGCACAGAGGAGGAACAAGAGGAGACTATAGGGGAGAGATGTCCAACATCCAGACTCCACGGCTAGGTCTCATAAACGAGCAGAGCGTCCACGCCAATCCCAACAGGTACGAGCGACAAGGCGTGTCGCTTGACCATGCCTTAAGTCTTTTCCGATGATTAGGATAGCGATACTGTCGGCATTGCTGGTCGGGTGTGCGACTGTTGAGGAGACCAAACCTATAATAATAACCAATAAAGAAAAGGATAACTACATTGAAAAAGTCGAACAAGTCGTTTCTGATGCAAATTCTGCCATTTCTGCTGTCGCATCTACTCTCGATGCTGGGGTCAGAAGGGAAATCCTCCAAGGGCAAGTCACTAGACTTTCTGGAGTCAGAGAGCCCTCAGTCGAAAGGGTCGGATACTTTAGACGATTGGTTGAAACCAACGACCTCAAAGCGGTCAAGGAAGACCAAGAAAAAGCGTTGAAGGTTGAGTCTGAGACCAACCGCCTGTGGGCTATAGTAGAGGAACAGGAGACTGAGATTGCCATCGCACATGCAATGGCTGAGAATTCGGAGAACGAGCGTCAAAGGGAGATGAAGGATAAGATACTGTGGATGGTGTCATGCGTTGGCATGGCTATAATGACAGCGGGACTGCTTGCTGTGGCGTTCACTCCGTTCAAGACCAGAGGGCTTGTGCTTGTCGCTGGAGGTACGCTGGCAACATGTCTGGCGTGGATAGTGGACACCAGATGGTTCGCTTGGGTGGTTGGCATTGGCATAGCGATAGCCATGCTGGACGGACTGTACATCCTAATCAGATGGACAATCAATCGTCATCGTCAACAGGCTCCCGATAAATCACAGGCATCTTAGCCTCTTTGGGATTAAAGTTAAGATTATAATCAATCCAAGTTATGGCGGAGTTCTCATCCCAGTCATTGGCTAACATGAACGCCAGCACAAGCCTGTCGTAATTGTACTGGACGCAACTACGGCTATGAATCTTCTTATCTATAGCCCAGTCAAGGTACTCCCTAGGCTCCAGCATGAAGCACCCTTCATACTTGGAGTCGTTGTCCTTGATTTCCTCGTCAGTCAGTTTTCTTGCCGTTAGCATCGTTTTGCTTTTTGACTCGTTCAGATTCCTGCTTCCAGATTTGCTTATCCTTCTCGCTGAGTCCGTCAATGTACTTGAGCATAGGCATGCAGATGTCTATGGTCTCAGCGGAGATTCCAAGCAGTACGCCAGCACCAGCGTAGGAAGAGTTAGGTTTCGTTTTCATTCTTGATATCAAAGGTATCGTTGCGGATTACGCAGAAGTCATCCGTCAACATGTGGCGGATTTTACCATCCTTCTCAAGCACAACCGCAAAGATGTCGTTGCAGAATGTACCTGCCTCCTGCACATACAGAAGGTAGCCGTAGCCAAGTTCCGTCTTCACAGGGATAGGCTTGTTGAATTCGTGAATCATTTCTTGCAAGTCTTGCCCCAGTTGGGCTTGCCGTCAATGGTGTCCTTCCACTTGGCATGGGCGTTGATTAACTCCTCATGTGCCATGCCGTTGAGCATGACAACCATGACCTCCTTGCTCAAGACCCTGCCAGCGTCCTTGAGATTTTTCTCACGCTCCATAGCATCAAGCCATTGCTGATTGCGGCTTCTAGCCTCAATCTTCCAGTAGTTGATGTAGTGCTGGGCGGCTTTGATGACCTCCTCCTTGGTAGACCATTCGGGAGGCTGGAACTCTTCCTCGATGGAACTGCTCACGACTGCTTGCCCTCCTTGGCGGCGTTCCATTCGGCAACCTCGGGATGTTCGCTATCCGTGTCCATAATGATGTCCATAGCCTCAAGAGCAAAGACGAGTTTATCCCCCGCCTTGCGGAGCCGCTCGACCTCGGCCTTGAGGGTATCGCACTCGACTGCCAGCACGCTGTTCTCTGCTTGGCGGGCTTGGCACTCGGCTTGGAGGCGTTCAATCTCCTCTTTCTGCTTCTTGATAGCGAGAGAGTCCAGCGTGTGGATGAACTCCAAAGCGTCCTTACTGTTCTTCGGCTTGCTCACGACTGCTTGCCCTCCTTGGCGGCTAGCCACGCTTCAACTGCGTCATCTTCTTCCGTGAACTTGCCCATAGAGTTAACCATATCATCCCCAGCCTTGCGGAGCCGCTCGACATCTTCAAGGCATCGTAGCCACCTATCGTGGTCTGTCCTCGCCTCAATCTCCCAGTACTTGACAGTAGCATTCAACAACTCGATTTCATTCAAGACTCTCTTGTAGTCCCGCCACTCCACATAGTCTCCATCCTCGGCAGACTGCATCACATCACCGCCAAGCGTCTGCTGGGCTTGGATGCTCGCCACATTGTAGCGGTTAGGCTTGTAGAGGTTTCTCACGACTGTTTCGGATTGAGGTTGATGTTCCGTTCATGCGTCTGCCAGCCTTGGTCTTGGACATAGGCACGAATGCGAATCATAACCTGCTGATTTTCAAAATGACAATATATGTTGCAGTCATCGTTACGCTCGATGGTCATGTTACCATCACCGATGCGGATGGTGTCAGTCCAATCTTCCAAGAAGTTGACAATCTCGTTGTCAGCCCAAGCACCAAAGCCAAGGCGTTGAATCTGCTCTAGAAGCATTTGCTTTTTGTCCATGTTAGGAGTAGAAGTTGTTTTCCTTGAGGAATTCGTCACGCATCCTACGAGCCTCGTTAGGGTCTCTGGACAAAGGGCGGGAGTGGCACTTTGCGTTGATGACCACCTTGAGGTAGTACTTGCCTTTCAAGCAGACCATGTGGTGGTCTAGGTTATCCAAGCAGTTTTTCTTGGGTGCGGGAGGAACAATGGTAAGGTCAAAGTTCTTCGGGTTCGTCATCTCGATAGCCCTGTCAAGGGAGATACCAAGAGCCTTTGCTCGTTGTTGTAGTGTATCGTTATTCATCGTAGCGATGATACCATCAGTACAACTTAAAGTCAATAGGGGCGAGCCACTTTCCTCCAACTTTATGTGCTTGGAGAACTTTCCAATCTTTGCCCTTGACCCAGCCATATAGCCACCCATTGCCCCACGAACTTGTGTTTAGGTTAATGTGAGCATAGCCCATTTTCTTCTTGTTGCACAGAGCCCCACCGCAGAAGCCAACCACGCCCTTGTGACGCTTGGCGTTGGCTTGCATGATGGTGTGCAGGTGTCCAATCAAGGTAGCACCGCCTCTGGGCGAGTAGTGTACAGCATGCTCTCTCACGCTGTTCTGATTGACGCTGTAGCCATGACAGGTCGAGATAGGACCCATTTCGTATACTCCGTCTTCCGCATGGTAGGGCAGGATTAACTTGCATCCGTTCTTACGCAGGGTATATTCGATATCTCTAATGACACCCTTGCAGTAGTCACGGACGATGCCGTTGCCAGAGGACTCGATAGCCTTGAACAGACGATGCTCATGGTTGCCGTAGTGGTATACATCGGGCTTGGTCTTTTCCAAGAACTCCAATCCCATCTCGATGTCCCTGTCCATCGAGTTGTACTCTTCAGCACCGATGGCGTTCTTGCGTAGGGAGCGGATATCGAACCCATCCCCGCCATGTATCTTGATGTCGGGGGAGAAGTCGGAAAGGAAGCGTGTCAATGCAAGGACAGTATCATCGTCCTGCATATCTCCGTGGTTATCGGAGAAGAAGACGAACTTAGTCCATGCGTTGTGCTTCAGTTTAGGCTGTCGGTTCTTGTTGTTGATTCGCATCTTTGAGATACTTGGGAACCATGTACGGATTCTTTCGAGGAACCTTGATGTCAAGTTCCATGATGATTTCCTTGAGTTCCTTAGGCGTGAAGGTAGCGGAAATATTTCTGGCTATGGATAAGCCAGCGACAATCCTAAACATGGATATGCCCTTACTTTTCTTTTCGTAAGCCATTTTGTTTCTCCCAAGCGTCCATCTTGGATTGTAGTTCTCGGAGCATGTCCAAGGCGAGTTCAAGGTCTTCGGGCTTCATGCCAAGGATGGCGGAAGCCTCTACAATCTTGAACGCTATCGCCTTGGTCTGCGGCTTCTTGCGAGGCATCAGAACGGAACCTCGTCTTGGCTCTCGCTGGTGTTGTTGGAAGCCATGTCGTAGAGAGCCACAGCGGTGGCCTTCAACTTGGCATCCTTGGCGGTAACCTTACCAGTCTTCTCGTAGGGGCGAGGCTCCCACTTGGTAGCCCAGTACTCCAAGTCCTTGAGTCCAAGTTCGCCAATAGGCGTTCCCTTGTTGTTACCGAAAGGAACAGGAATGGAAGGGTCGATGTCTCCAGAAGAAACAGGAACAGATGCAACAGGAGCAGGAGCAGGAGCGTTAGCAGGAGCCTTGGCAACATTGGGGATGTACTTGGTGGTGGTCTGCGGGACGGACTTCACGACCCTATCGAACTCCGCATCGTCATCATCGGTAGCCACGCCAGCCACGGAAGCAAGAGAGTATCTGCGGAGATAGGAAATCAAAGCACCAGCCTGTTGACCAGTAGCACCCTTCTCGACAGGAACAAGGCATGTGGATTCAATCTTGGTTCCGTTGGTGTGGATGATGATGGTCTTAACGCCAACGCCCAGTTGCTCATCGGAGAACACGCTGTTGGAAGAGCAGGGCATCTGGAGGATAGCCAGACCATGCTTGGCGAAAATCGGTTTAATCACGGACAGGTGAGCCGACAAACTGGCGTACTTCGACTTATGAAAAGGATTGTTGCTGTCCGCAACGATGTCCTTGGTCTCAGCCATAGCCTTGATTATGGCGGTGTAGAGTTCGGAGTTGTTGACTTCCGTGTGATGCGTATCGTTATTATTCATTGGGAGAATACATATGTTCTACCATGACATGCCTGTTTCGTCAAGAGAAAAAAATTGCCCCCATCCAACCACGAATGAGGGCAAATAAACCTTTCGGTTTTCCACACGATGAACACTAGCACCTATACGCAGGACATGTTATACATGTTTTACCTCTGGGGTCAAGCAGTAATACCAACGAAATAATCCCTAAGCCTACGGACAAAAGCAACGCCAGTCTCCTTGCTGTTGAACCTGTCAACGAGCGTCTCGCCTGTGTAGTTGGTCGTGATTATGGTGGTCTTGAGACCAGAGGTACGCTCATCCATCACGGCAAACAAATCGGTCTCCAGTCTGGGCGTGAGTCGCTCCTTGCCCAAATCGTCCAGAACAACGACCTTGGCGGAAATCAAAGCGTCAATAACCTTGGAGTGCTTCTTCTCATCAAAGCCTTCCGCAATCTTGGCTTCAAACTTCCGCATCTGCAAGAACATGCTGTCGGTATGGTTGTCCATCCAGAGTTTATTGTATAGCCACCAAGCCGCCCTGCTCTTGCC
>Ga0078894_10003550_pt1 | contig 11857 bp, 3 predicted proteins | sample LauGreSu1BDMLBSD_2_FD_67506 | JGI IMG/M metagenome (GOLD analysis project Ga0078894, IMG submission 67506) | Freshwater lake microbial communities from Lake Michigan, USA - Su13.BD.MLB.SD (version 4) (version 4) | ecosystem: Environmental > Aquatic > Freshwater > Lake | place: Lake Michigan, USA... | reverse complement strand
ACATATCCAGTTCGTGCGCCTCTATTTCGGCTGCGCTTCGGTCGGCCTCCAATGCTTCCATAACATAAATCTCTCGGTTCATATCCGTGACATAGTCGCGCCGGCCCAGCTGCCGCTCTTTCTGCGCAATCTTCTCCATCTCATCGCGCTCTTCATCATAATAGTCTTGGTCGTATATCACCACACCTGTCTGCGACGTTCCGCGGCTCCATATTCCCATCTTGTGCGTCTTCATCAAATTTTCGAGCTGGCGTTCGCCTACAGACATCGCCCCGATTCTCTCGACAACCCCGTCCTTCTCCTTGTCTTTCACGCGCGTAAGCTTCTCCTTGATATTCGCCAGATTGAAATTAATCGCCGCCTTGTCTTTTTCGGCCATGCGCAGATACACGACCAAGAGTTCGCTTACACGCTGTCCGAGCGCCTTCTTATCCCCCATCATCATATCCATCTCCGAGAGAAGTTGGCCTTTATCTGTAGTGCCAATATCCGCCGAATACAGGCGCGAATGCGGGTCGATTTCGTCTTCTTGCGCGTCTTCATCTTCGCGAAACTCAGAAGTGCGCGCGATGGCACCGGAGGTGGCGGAGGAGGAGGCGGCGCCGACACCGGATGCCTTTGATTTACGCACCTTTGCCTGTTTTGCCGTTCCACTACGTATCACCCTCGTCGGCTCCGTCTGATAAATCGAAATAGGCGTTTCTGCGACAAGTTGGACGAATGTTCGCATAAACGAGAGAAAGTAGAATAGATACAAATTACACACGATATTACGGTCAAATACCGAATACATTGTGAAAATATTCTTGCGGGTAGAATGAGGGACGCGCTCACCGAGCTCTCTTTCAACATCCACCTCGCGAGGAACACCCGGCTTCGGTTGAACCGCCAATGCCGCAGCATTCGCCGCAATCTTCGCGTCCTTCTCTTCATCGAAGAATATTTCCGCCATGAAGGGCGTATTTTCCAACATAACTTTCAAGTCGCGCACATGATGCTCCGAATGCCGCAATACCTCCTTGATAACATGGTCGTTGTAGAACGTCTTGAGAGATGTATAATGCGATGAAATAATCCCCTTGATATCTTTCATATGTGTCGGAGAGAATCCCCAGTGCTTCGGAATATTCGTATCATCGAAATCTATCCCGTGATGAATCACGTTGGGAATAACATCAATTAGGCGTGTCAGGGTATTCTTCATGAATTGGATGCTTTTTGCGCGTGTTTCGTCCGTGGCCGACATCAGAACCGTGCTGCTCTTATTGATTTCAAAGTCGAGAATTGTATCTATGATACGCTCAATCTCTCGGAATTTGGATTTGGTTTGTTTCGCGTTTTGTTGGATAAACCCTACAACCTCCGCGCGCATCTCTCGGTTCTTTGTTTGAAGATAGTTCTTCAGGTCGCGCATCTCTTCCGTGTCTTCTTGAACGTATTTCGATCCTGAGTCAAGTATCGCGAGTATCAATTGTCGCAATTCTCTCGGAATAATACATTGGTCTAATTCGCTTCGATGCTCTTCACCATGTTCGTGCTCGCCTTCTTGTTTGTCACATTCATTCAAGTAAAGAATCGCATCCTGAAACCTTTGAAATGGTCGTGTATGCCAAAGGGGTCGTTCCGTTGCTAATGTTTTATAATTCGCATCCACCATCTTATGCCCATTCACCGCCTTTAGTAGGCGCGCAAGACTCTTGTCATCAAATATATTTGAATCTCGTTTCAGTTTGCGTATTTTATCGTCGATGATATCCGCTGAATTCCAATCTTGGGGCTTCGGCGGGCAAATCTCTCGAAGTGTCGGATGTAAATACATTGCGATGGCGGTGCCGACCGGATTATCCGATCCTGCGTCTGCGCCACCCGACGACGACGACGACGACGCGTATTGCTGGTTCATGCGGCAATAATGAATAAACGCCCGATAAATCGTCTGCTCGTTGAATTGCTGTGGAATATTCGGATACTGGAATCGCGTATTTCGATTGTCGATGATTGTAGTCGCGCGCGTAATAACAGCCATATCTCTCATCGTCTTTGTTAAGAATCCGATAATGCGATTGTGATGGTGAATATTCTGCTCGCGTTCCATGAAATAATCGATGACGCGCTTGGACCGACGGTCGGTGGGCTCATTACAGCACGCATTTTCGAGAAAAGGCTCATTCGCCATATTCAGCAGTAGCGGACTGCTATTCTTCACAATGTGATGTATCATTTGCTGTATCGATAAACTGAAATACTGGCACTTACTTTCAAGCACTGCGAGTTTGTCATGCTGACCATGATACCCACGCTTCATATCGGTGATGAGTTGGTTTGTGAAATCCGCGGCGACATTCTGAGGTGTCGCCATGTTGTCGAGAGATTTCATCGGCGGCATAAAGTTGGCCCATCGTAGGATCGACAGTTCTTCTGGAATGGCGGCGGAATCGGCGCCGGCTCTCGCATCGCGCAAATAATCCCGCTTCATTTGTAATCTCTCCTTAATGGCGGGCTTTGTAAGGATGGACGCATCCATCAACGTTTTCATCTTTGCGAGTATATCCCCCTCCTTCTTGAAGGATTTCAAGGTATTCCACGGTTCAATACTCGTCTTGATTTTATACGCAATACACGCGATATACATCAATCCGCTTACATCGCCATCACCGTCGATAGGGTATCCTGAAAACGACCTAACGCATCCCGCATGAGTTTTACGCGTCTTTGGAGCAGGTATCACACATTGAATTGATATACCGAGGTAGCAAAGTGTAAGAAGAAGAAGTGTCTGGAAGAAAATCTCCTTATACGGCGGAAGGTGCTTGCCTTTCTCTCGGAAGAACTTTTCGGACTTCTCGCGATACTTGTCTTCAGATGGAACTGCCGCTTCTAGAAGCGTGAGAGTATTCTGAATGATGAATTCGCGTTCTGTGTGTAAATCAATTCCCATATAACCTGTCATGGTTGTCACTATATTGTTGATAATGCGCGCATTCGGACTGTCATACTTTTCGATGATACTCATGCCGGTAAGACCGCCGCCGCCTGCGGCTCCTGCTCCTGCTCCTGCTCCTGCTCCCGTCGCCGCCGCCGGTTTCGCAACCTTCAATACCCCTTCACCTAAGTCGGCTTCGATAATATCTCTCGTTATTAGACGAAAACCGGCGTCGTCGAACCCTTCTTCTGTGATATGCTCAATTTTCTTGATGAGCGCGCCACTATATTTATCAACCCACGCTTCACCGTCATCACTGATTGTTCCGCGCTCTTTACATATTGTGTCGATGACAACGGACAACGACGATGCCGACGATGCCGACGCCGACGACGACGATTGAAGAAACGCCACTGCGATGGTCTCATAAAACGACGGAAGTAACTTTGCGTTCGATTTAATACAATATAACCAGTTGGGGTCTTCGTCCATGATTTCATTCGCCTTGCGTGTGAAACTAGTGATAAACTGGAGGAGGTCGTGTTGGCGTTTCACGAAATCGGTCTGGGCGATAATCCGGTCTTTCAGCGGCTCCATCGGTGAAATAATTGCGTCGAGGTCGTCGTCGTCGTTGTTGTCGCCGGCGGCTGCTCCCGACTTCGCACTATGAAATCCAAGCTTATATTTGCGGTCATTATATTTATAAAACTCCTTGTTCTGTATTTCTAGGATTCGTGTTATATTTTTGAGGTCATATTCGAACTTTTTATTGACGAATTCTGTGAAGTTCTCTCGAGTAACCTGATACTTAACATCAAATTCCGCTTTCATCTTATCAAGAAATGCCTTCTTAACAGCGTCGGTGCCTTCCTTTGCGGTGATATGCGCCATGGCTGTTCCGCCACTGCCAGAAATCCCTTCACTTTGCGACAATAAATTTTCGCTCGCTTCTATCGCCAACGGAATACAGTCACGATTTACATTACAGAAATAATTACGGTCGCTGCTTGGAATCATCGCAGGGATACTTGTGTCTCTCACCCATTTTCCGTTTTCGCGTTTAAAATAGAGGAATTTGGTTTCAGTCATCTCACTCGGAAACGGCATTCCGCTCGACGATGACGACGACGACGACTCCGCCGCACTTGGCTCGATATACTCTTCTTCTTCGACAACCGCATAGTCGCCATCATTTACTGGACGCATGCCCGGTCCGATCATAATTGCCTCGGCCTCTTTCTTCGCCTCTTCATACGTCATTTTCTTCTTCTTGATGAGTTCATCTACCATGAACATGGAGAAATCCGCCGAACTCATTGCGCCCTGTTGATCGCGATACGATTCAATAAACGCATAATCCGTTGTATCATATTTCTTATCAAAGAAAATCGGTTGCTCGCTGTCGTTGTCTTCTTGGAGGGCTTCTTCATTGGGGTAGTTCTTCGCAAGAACCAAGCCGAACCGTTTAGAACCGGCGGTGGTGGGTGCTGCTCCTGCGCCTGCTCCGCCTGCGCCGCCCCCTGGAGCGCCTCCACGCATCGCCCCAGCATCCTGCAATTGCTTGCTTTGTTCGCCTAGCACCAAATTAAAATCAAACGGTGTGATGAGCTCGGTCGTAGTAATTGCGACAGCGTCCATATATAACTTCGCATAATCTACCGCCAACATCCGAGAGAGAAGCTCCGATGATGAGAGAAGGTGTTCATTGTAGTCGGTCTGTTCGGATATTCCAGCCGCATACGCCTGTCCGCGCATTTGCTGACGCCGACGTTCATCGAACGCTTGCTGCTGCTGCTGCTGCTGCGCGCCGCCCATCGACCTCACCTGTGTATCTTGAAACCCATACGCTTTGAATACATCCGCGTCCATCATTCGACCCGTTACGATGAGCTTGTATATCATCGATACACCCATGTACCGCACATTATAATGAAACGCACGCAAACGCCCAAACTTGCGATAATTCGTCGCATAATTCCGTTTATACTCGAGGACGCGTTCATAAAGGAACGTCACAATTTCATCGTATTGCTTCACATTAAGGTCTTCTTGATACACGAGGAACGGCTCGATGAATGCGAGAACATCCTGTAATGTAAGACGGCCGTGGATATACTGCCGCATCATTTCGAAAATATTACGGGTTTTCGGTATTATAACTTCGAGGAACTTCCGATATTTGTCGCGTGTCGATGATGCGGCGGTGGCGGTGGCGGCGGCGGCAGCCTCTGGTTCGAGGACAAACTGCTTGATTTCGTGAAGCAAGCCGTGAGCATTCAAATCTAATTGCCGGTCAAGGTCTGTAATGTCATGCGTCGTAAGCGTCGTCATCTGGCGCAACATTTCCCAGTAATGAACGTGTTTGGTATTAAGGTCGCATTTATCCAGAATGTTAATACTCGGAAGTGATATGCGCGAATGATAAATAACCGGCTCGGGAAATGTGACAAAACCGACAACATTCATTCGGTCGTTAGGGGTGAGATTGACAAACTCGGTGGTTCTTTTAATGAGCGCGCCCTCACTACCACTACCACTACCGCTGCTTGAGGATGACCCCGCCGATTGCCGCTGCTGCTGAACCTTTGACAATCCAAGATTATACTTCTGAATAACGAACCTACGTCGTTTCACTTCTTCGCCCTGAACAACCGATGAGTAAAAATCATCCAGATTATCAATAACCGCGGTTATATTCTCATTCACCTGCCGCGTGCTTACCACATCTTGCGTGTAACGAGGATCATAACTCGGTGAAAAATGACGCGACGAGAGATTTGTCATATACTGCGCATACGTGAGCGATCCGTCATACCATTGACGTTGAAGCATCCCCTCCGCCTCTCGCTCTTCTTGAATCAGACGAGGTGTGATATCCATTTCCGCCGCAGTTCGTTCATCGATTGGTATATCGTAAATCACCTTCCGCGTTTTCACAATCGGGATAATCCATCGAAGCGCGTGATCCATGCGCATTAACGATTCCACGAGCGGGCGATAAAGGGCGCTTTTCGGCGGCGGGATGGCGGGGTCGCCGTTGGCGCCAAACTGAGAGAATTTATGGCGGAGCTCGCGAAATCGGACAACCATGCGCTGTATGTGCGCCATAACCGTGCGGGTTTTTTCGGTAGAAGGCACATTCGTCATCAGCGTATCCAGCAAATCGTCGCACTGTTTATCTAAATTAAAACGGCGATTCTCTTCTGGAATATCCACAGTTTGGACAAGGACATCTAATTCTTCACCCACCTGAATTTGGTCGGCGTCAATGAGGATTGTGCGCAGTTTCTCTCGAAGTGCGGCGGTTGGGACTGGCACGTCGGTGCCCGACGCAGAAGAAGCACGCGCCTCCGAGAGCACAGTATGCTCTGATGCGCCGACGGGTTGTTCGGTTGCGTCTTCACCACCTTGCGCACTTCGCGCGATTTGACGCTGTCTTCGGCGTTCTTCTAGCGGGGATAATGTTTCGCTTGATATCGCGTCCATACCCATGGTTAAAAATCCGGCCTCGGCCTCAGCCTCAGCCTCGACGCCGGCCTCAGTGCGCACCGACCTTTCAGTGCCAAATGACGACGGCGGCGCACGTATCTTGATTTCTTCAATCGGTAAATTTTCTGGAATACCCATATAACCAAAATTAATGTATATCATCTCATCTTCGGGGTAGGTGCGTATCTCAATCATGTCCTGTTCTAGATTCGTAATCATACCCGTAATAATGGTCGGAATATCTCCGCCGAAACGGATATCGACCCACGTAGATACGACTAAATTATTTTGTCTAGCATATCCTTTCTGTTCGGCGCGACTTAATAGTTCGATGGAGGTTATACTTTCATCGGTCAGGTTGCCCATCGCGTCAAGTTTTAATATGGTATCGCTGATAGATTCAGTATCAATGAGTTTGATTTTACGGGAAGATACATAATCGACGAAAAAAATGTGGTCATGGATTTCTTGATGCGTTGGAGCGATAATTCGTATAATATCGCCGAGCTCAATAGATAAGGATACTGCTTCGCTGCCGCCTTCGCCGCCGCCTTCGCCGCCTTCTTCTTCGATATTCTCGACATATTCCGCCTCAGCAGCTATTGTTGGTTCAACCTCTTCTGGATCCATGTTACTATTTTATCTAGTTATTATATATTTACACCTTTTTTCCAATCATTTACATAACCGATATAAAGATTAAACATATGATTATATAGATTATCGTAATGTTTTCTATATCTTCCGCTCAGTTTCCTGACCTTACCGAGCTCTCGACTAAGATAAAGTCGAGCTCGCTTGAAAAATCCGAGTTTGATGACATTCGTTCATGGTGCGCCGATAGAGGATTTCTTATTCATTTTTCTAAAACTGGGTCGGCGTCAGGGTCGTCGCCCCCCAGTGTATTTTATACATTGAAATATGACCGTGCTAAACTCACCGCAGAACAATACGAGACGGTAGGCCGTTTTCGGTCGGTTGTTTTTGATACACACGGGCGTATTTGCTGTGTCGCGCCACCCAAGATGCTCTCTCTTACCGACGAGATGAAGAAGTCCGAGGTGAATTCAGTGAATAGCGCGTTGGTAGCAGAGGAGCTGGTGGAAGGTATTATGGCGAATCTGTTCTGGAATGCGGAGGGAGGAACGTGGTATATCGCGACGAAGAGTTGTGTCGGTGAGGTTTCATTCGACCACATTATCCAAGCGGAGGCGGAAGCTCAGGCGGCGGCAGCAGCAGCAGCAGCAGCAGCAGCATCGGCAGAACAGGCAGCGCATGTCGAAGGAGAGACCACCGGTGAAGATTCAACCAAGGGATTTCAACGACTGGGTGTTCAAGAACTTTTGCGCCGTCGTATTTGCGAAGTTCTTTGCTTGCTACCAAGTGGTGTGGAGTTGCTTCCGAAGCAATACTGCTATTCACTTGTCATCCAACACCCGAAGAACCAAATCGTGAATGAGATTACTGTTCCAAAGTTGTATCTGGTTGCGGTGTATGAAATTACTGCGCAAGACGGCGACGCGGGTGGCGTGAATGTAATCCGCATCAACCGCGACATCTTTTCATCCAACTTCGGAGGTAGCGTTTCACATATGCCTTCAACACTGACATGCGTTCTTGATGATACCGAGACGGAGGCGGCGACCGCGACCGCGACTGCGACTGCTACATTCACACCTCATACAGTGGAAGATTACACTAGAATGTATGCGTCTGACGACACTCGAAGTGTTTCTCTGCCTGGTGTTGTTTTTGTAGATAAAGATACCGGATTCTGCTACAAGCAGCGTAACCCCAAATACGAGAGCGTGAAGAAGCGCAAGGGGATGGAGCAGAAATTGATTGCGCAGTATCTCCAGTTACGCAAGGACCGCGCGATTGATGAGTATTTGAAGTATCATCCTCAACATTCACGCGCATTTCGCCAGTTCCGCGACCGTCTTCATGATTACACGCAACGACTGTATGATGCTTATATCGAGCATTACGTGAAGAAGAACGCCAAACCATTGAAGGAATATGACCGCGAGTTGAAGACGCACATGTATAAGCTTCACTATGACGTGTATTTGGCGACGATGAAGCCGAGTGGTGTTTTCGTCACGAAGCATGCGGTGATCAACTATGTCAATCTATTGGCACCTGCGCAACAGTTGGTGTGCTTGAATGCGACTCCGGCATCTACAGCGACGCCGACGACTACCGATGCTGGTGCTGACACAGACGCACAGCGAAAGCCGATTCAGAGGAGACAGATAGAACGGTCAAATCCGATTGATAGAAGTGGAGGGTTTCGAAGCACTAGACCTTCTAGAGGCGGACGCATGGTTCCTTCATTGACGGTCGAGATTCCAAATGCGGATGCGGATGCGGATGAACGAGTCCATGTGAAAGGCGCAAAAACAACTGGAAGTGTAAAGGTACATAATAGTTTCGCCGGATTGGATGTTGATTAGGCCGCACTAGCACTGCCACTAGCACAACCAAGTGACCCATACTAGCACCGCCACTAGCACAACCAAGTGACCCATACTAGCACTGCCACTAGCACAACCAAGTGACCCATACTAGCACTGCCACTCGCACCTCAAGCGCCGTAGGGGGGCGCAACCCCCAGCACAACCACGCGGAGCGAAGCGACGAAGCGCCGTAGGGGGGCGCAACCCCCCCTGTATAAAATTGATTTATTTTGATTGATAATAATAATATTTAGTATTATCAAACACCAGACAACCAGACGACAACGATGACGACATCATGCCCTCCCGCCCCATCATCGACACCATACCCAGAAGACACATCGGTGTTTTTCGGATGGTATTCCGAAGCAGCGCAACAATTACGCATTGCGTATCCCTCACAGCATAAATTCAACGGAAAAGTGATGACCAGCCCGCCGTATTGCTACTGGTCGCAAGGCGACAAGAAGGTCATCGTAACGGAAGTCACACACACAAGCATCCCGACGCCGCGTCAGGTGAAAAATGGCGATATATGTGTCGGACAATTGGACAAATATATTGGAAGAACGTATTCACGGTTATAAACCGTCGTCCGTCTAAAAACGGATAGTTCCGCCGACCATACCGCCGACACTGGGGCGGCCAGACCAACCGCCGCCGACTTGACCTTCAGCCCAGACATTTCGGTTGGGGCCGCCGATAGTCACGCGACCGGTGCCGCTATAGCCTTGGTTGTTGGCGTTGAAAGAACCGGAGAAACCTGCGGGAGAGGTGCGCGGGTTGGGGTTGGTGAATTGGAGAGATTGCATAGGAGCGGAGAGGAGGAAAAGGGGTCAAAGAGCTTTTATGATACTAAAGGAGAAAATAGTTTTATGTTATTTTCGGGCGGTGCGGCGGTTGGAGCGGCGGTTGGAGCGGCGACGGCGGAAGCGTTTGGTGGCGGATTTGCGACGGAGGGGGCGGCGGGTTGTGCGTTGAACTTTATAATTGATTGAACGTTTCCCGCCAGCCGCCGGACCCGCTCCATTTTGGGACCATATAGTGTCCAGCCATTGTTGAAACTCAGTATCTTCCAAAAACTTTTTTTCAATATTGGCAATCATTTTTGTATGGCTTTCAAAATTCAAACGTTTGCACTTCTCTCTAATTACACTATCTAAATAACCATTTGGATTTACTCTAGGGTTGTTTTTTACAAACCCCAGAAGTTTTATTTTCCATTGTTCTAAATATATATTATAAAAAAGCTCTTCATTATCTTCTATTTTCGGTTTAATATCATGAGGTAAAGCGTTATAATCTCGTTTCTTTTGTAAATAATAATCAATATGATTAACCATTCCTTTAAGTTCTTCCAATTCATTTTGTGTGATACTACCATAATCATATTTCAATTGAGTTATAGTTCTATCTTTGAACTTATATGTTCTTTGAAAATCAGTTATAGGTAGTGCGTCGATGTCGGTAATATTATATTTATTCGCAATAGGCCAAAAATCTACGTAACGACCATTAATTTTAATTTTAAAATCTTTTTGTATAATTTTAAAATGTTCAATAATGTATTGTATATAGTTATACAAATAAACTAATACATTATATCTATCAGTTTTAAATAATTTAGTAAATTCACTGTGTTGTGCTTTTTCTTTAACTAATTGGCCATATGAACGTTGTGCTGGTGCTGGTGCTGGTGCTGATGCTGATGCTGGTGCTGCTTTTGGGGGCGTTTTGAGACCATCCTCCGCATCTTTCAATAGTTGTTTGTGCGCCTCATTGATCTTTTGGAAGTTTGCCGTCGCGGTCTCAGTGTCGCCGATCTTCTTATCGGGGTGCTCAATCATTGCGAGTTTGTGAAACGCATCATTAATCTGTTGTATAGTAGCGCCAGGTTTGAGGCCTAACACAGTGTGGGGGTCAGATTCCGACATAATAATTTAATATTTAACACAGTGTATGTAAATATTCAACATATATTATTGTTGGTGTAATATCATTTTTTATTCAAAACAATCTCGCCTACCCCACCACTCGCACAACCAATGCGCCGTTGGGGGGCGCAACCCCCATTAAAAGATTTTGGCCTCCGCGTGCTGAAACGGCCTCGCGGCCTTCTCCACCACCAGCGGTTCCGGCATAAACATCGCCATCCTGTCGAAGAATTTCACCTCGGGCAATTGCTTCAACTGTGGAACGACCGCCGCCTGCGGCTCAACGAGGTTGGTGGAATTAATACCGAATAACGCGGATTCAATATCCACCGAGTTCTGTGCGAAATGTTCGCGGGACATCTTGGTAGGGAGGATGCCTACACTTTCAAACGCGAGGGCGGGGGTGAATGCCTTGCCCGCATAGCCGTTTTCAAACGCGACGTAATTGCGTGCGAGGTTCTGGACATTTTGCTCGATTTTAAAATCGGTGCGAGTATTCTTGTTTCTGGTAGATGCCATTATGGAATGAAATGGAATGGAATGGAATGGAAACGAGAACGGTAGTGTATCGAATGGAATGAATTCGTTATTATATCATTATATTTATTTTATACCTGCCTAAACTAAAACATCGTCTTCAAACATTCCACGATTTCGTCCCGCAGTGTTGGCGGAATCTCTTCCCCGTGTTTGGCATGACGCAAGCACATATGAAATAGGTCAAAGGTTTGAAATGAAAACATCATACAGAAAATCATCTCGCTATTATCGCCACCGTCTTGATGCGCCGACGGCGACAAAGGGGGGCTAGTCGTATCTAGATTCTCGTCTGCTTCTTCGATAATCGTAGTTGTCTTTCCCGCATGAAACAGCGGATGCGCCTCTAAAATCTCTCGGATGCCGGAATTCTCTCCATATCGGTCATATAAATCGTTGATTACAGCCGAAACAATCTCTGGATGATATTCGTCCGTCGTTATTCCGAATGCCTGAAGAAATTGGATTCGAAATAAGGAGTCTTGGTCGTCGATGTCTTCTATCATTTTATATGT